>JACZCZ010029532.1_pt1 | contig 10320 bp, 10 predicted proteins | sample 8641811 | NCBI WGS metagenome assembly JACZCZ01 (sample SAMN15324610, study PRJNA640507) | soil metagenome | isolation source: intercropping peanut in the first line | place: China: Luxin town, Laibin City, Guangxi Province | collected 2019-07-25 | depth 10cm m | reverse complement strand
CTTGAAGTACACGCCGCGCGGCGTGTGCTGTTCGTCGTCGCTGACGAACACGTCCTTGAACGTGAGGTTGCGGCTCACGGTGCCACGCATGCCCAGCGGATTCCAGTCGCCGCTGATGGCGAAGCCGGCGCTGGTGGCCGGCACCGCCAGGTACAGCGTGTCGCGCGCATCGGGCTTCTCGTCGCCCTTGTCCTCGGTGCACAGCACGCCGTAGTAGTTGGCGGCGCCCGAGAGCGAGGCGAAGATCTTGCGGCCGTTGACCAGCCAGCCGCCCTCCACCTTGCGCGCGGTGGTGCCGAAGGGCGCGCGGCCCGCCGCGGCGGCGCTGCCTTCGGAGAAGGGCTGCGCGTAGATGGCGCCCTCTTCCACCACGCGGCGGAAATGCAGGTTGCGCCGCGCGGCGTGTTCCTCCCGCTGCGTCTCCGTCATCGGGATGCCGTCGGCCAGCACGCCCGTCCACATCGTGGAGCAGATGTGCATGTTGTAGGTGAGCGCGGTGGCGCCGCAATGGCGGCCGATCTCCGCGGCCACCATCATGTAGGTGGCGTAGTCGGCGCCCAGGCCGCCGTGGCTTTCCGGCACGCACAGCTTCAGCAGCCCGGCCTCGCGCAGGTCGTCGTAGTTGGCGAAGGGAAAGCTTGCCTCCTCGTCCCACTGGGCCGCGCGCGGCGCGAACTTCGTGCGGCCCAGCTCGCTGGCCAGCGCCAGCAGCGAACGCTGTTTCGGCGTGAGGGCGTGGTCGCCCACCGCGGGCGTGAAGGCAAGGGCGGGCAGCGCGTCCATGGTGTCTCCTGGAGAGGGGTCTAGTGCAGCAGGCGTTCGGGCAGCGCCAGGAAGTTCAGCAGCAGCCCGTCGAAGTCCTCGGGCGCCTCCAGGTTCTGCAGGTGCCCGATGCCCTTCATCTCGATGTAGGTGCTGTTGGCGATGGCACCGGCCATCTTCTTCATCACGGCCGGCGGCGCGTTGCGGTCGTGTTCGCCCGCCACCAGCAGCGTGGGCACGTGGATGTTGGGCAGGTTGGCGCGGCGGTCGAAGGTGACGATGCACTCCAGCGCACGCCCGTACGTCGCCGCCGGCACCAGCCCCATGCAATGGGTGGCCAGGCGCACGCCTTCGGGCAGCGAGCCGGGGCCGATCATCTGCGGCACCAGCGCCTGCGCCAGGTCCGCCATGCTGCGGCCGGCGTCCAGCGGCGCGGTGCGCTGCGCGATGAATTCGCGCTGCCAGTCGCCGTCGGGCTTGCCGAAGGCCGGCGAGGTGCCGCAGAGGACCAGGCGGTTCACCAGCTCGGGCCGGCGGGCCACCACTTCCTGCGCCACCATGCCGCCCATGCTGTGGCCCAGCAGGATGACGCTGGGGACCTTCAAGGTCTCGATCAGGTGGATGCAGCTTTGCGCCAAGCCCTTGAAGGTGTAGGGCTCGATCGGCGCGCTGTGGCCGTAGCCGGGCATGTCCCAGGCGACGGCGCGGTAGCCGGCGGAGGCGAGCGATTCGACTTGCGGCGCGAAGGCGAGGTGGCCGCCGCCGATGCCGTGCAGCATCAGGACGGTGGGGCCGCTGCCCCCGAGGGTGGTGAAGGCGGGAATCGAAGTCATGCAACCAGTCGACCCTGGTCCACCACGCCGGTTCCGTCCAGCCGCACCGTGCAGTGGCGCAGCGGCAGGTCGAAGTGGCCCAGCGTGTGGCGGCCGGCGACCTCGTTGGCCCCGGTCGAATAGAGGAAGTTGCCGGCGAAGGCGCGCAGCTCGGTGCCGTTGAAGTCGCGCTTGTCGTACAGCGCCATGCTGTCCCAGCGGGCCGCGGCATTCAGGCCGTAGCCGACGTGGCTGACCGCATAGGCCTCGCGGTCGCCCCAGGCGGCGAAGTAGCTGCGCATCAGCTCCGCATCGACGCCAGTGCCGTCGATGTAGGTGACGTAGTCGTTCTCGATGCGCAGCTTCACCGGCTGTTCCAGGTAGCGCTTGAAGGTGAGGTTGACGTCGCCTTCGGACAGCACCAGCGTGCCGTTGACGCTGCCGGCGGCAGGAAAGGCGAGCGCCAGCCCCCCCGGCCAGTGGGTCATCGTTCCGGGTCGCGTGGTGTAGCCCCAGTTGCCGCCGCACACCGCGCCTTGCAGCGAGATCACCAGGTCCGTGCCGGCCGGGGAGGTGATGCGCATCTCGCGTGCGGCCCGCAGGCGCTTGACGTGGTCCTTCACCAGCGGCTCCAGCGCGTCGCCGGGCAGCAGGCGCACGAGCGCCTCGGGATGTTCGTTGCTGACGTACAGCACGCGCGCGCCGCCCTTGAGGATGGCGGGAAGCTCGGGCGCATGCATGAGGCCTTCGACGGTGCAGTCCACCACCAGCGTGCTGGCGGCCAGGGCCGAAACGACCGGCTGCAGTTGCCGCAACACCGGCGAGGCGCCGGTGGATCGCACGGCGGGACCCGCGGCGGGCGGAACGCTGGGCAACACCAGGCTGAAGACCTGGGCGCCGCGACGGGCGGCGGCCAGGCGCGCGAGTTCGGGCAGGATGGGGCGGCTCTGGCTTTCGCTCAGGACCGCGACGGTGTCGCCGGGCTGCACCGCGCAGCGGCCCAGCACCGCCTCGAACGCGTCCAGCCACGCGGGTTCCATGGTTTCCTGCAGCATGCCGATCACGCGCCTCCGGTGTGGACCATAATACATGAAATTTCATGCAAACCGCGCCGCGATGAACCCGCCCCGCCAGGCCCAGCCGCCGAGCTTCTCCGCGCAGGAATTCCGCGCCGCGCTGGGCATGTTCGCCACCGGCGTCACCATCGTCACGGCCCGCGCCATGGACGGCCAGGTGATCGGCCTGACGGCGAACTCCTTCAACTCCGTCTCGCTCACGCCGCCGCTGGTGCTGTGGAGCCTGTCGCGCGTGGCGGCCTCGCTGCCCGTGTTCAGCGCCGGCTCGCACTACGCCATCAATGTGCTGGCGGCCGCCCCGAAGGCGCTGGCCGAGCGCTTCGCCTCCCGTGGCGCGGACCGCTGGAGGGGCGTGGTGTCCGACACCGGCGCCGGCGGCGCGCCGCTGCTGCACGGCGCGGCCGCCACCTTCGAATGCTTCAACCGCAGCCGCTACGAGGAAGGCGACCACGTCATCTTCGTCGGCGAGGTGGAACGCTGCGCGCGCCGCGAGGGCGCCTCGCCGCTGCTGTTCCACGGCGGGCGCTACTACACGGAGCATCCCTTGTGAGCGGCAGTCCGCGCTTCGTCGACGGCTACCTGGGCTACCTGCTCGGGCAGGCGAACCACGCGCTGTACAAGGACTTCGATGCCCACGTGCGGGCGGCGGGCCTGAGCTCGATCGAATGGCGCGTGCTGGCGACGCTGCACGACAGCGAGCCGCTCACCGTGAGCCAGCTCGCGCGCGAGGTGCTGTCCAAGCAGCCCACCGTGACCAAGCTGGTGCAGCGCATGGCCGACCAGGGCTGGGTGGCGCTGCTGGCGGATCCGACCGACCAGCGCCGCACGCTGGTCGGCGCCAGTCCGGCCGGCAAGCGGCTGGTGCGGCCGCTGCTGGAAAAGGCGCGCGTGCACGAGTCCGAGATGCTGCGCGCGCTGGCTTCTTCGGAGCAGGCGGCGCTGAAGAAGCTGCTGGCGAAGCTGGCGACGGGCAGCCGGGGTCGCTGACGCGAATCCGGCCTACGGGCCGCCGGCGAAGGCCTGGCAGGTAGGCCGGGTTCGCGCAGCGACCCCGGCGTCCGCGTCGCATCACCGACCGCATCGCGGGCATTGCGCCGCCCCGCTACCATCGCGCGATGCCCGAACGCAAAGAGCATCTCGACACCCTGGCCGTCACCCTGCTGGTGGCCTCCTGCCTGTTCTGGGGCTTCCAGCAGATCCTGGTGAAGATGACCCTGCCCGAGGTGCCGCCGCTGTGGCAGGCCGCCCTGCGCTTCGCCGGCGCCACGGTGCTGCTGTGGCTGTGGTGCGCGTGGCGCCGCGTGCCGCTGTTCGAGCGCGACGGCACGCTGCGCGCGGGCCTGCTGGCCGGCGCCCTCTTCGCCGGCGAGTTCGCCTGCATCTACCTGGGGCTGCGCGACACCGCCGCCTCGCGCCTGACGGTGTTCCTCTACACATCTCCGTTCGTGGTGGCCCTGTTCCTGCCCCGCTTCGTGCCCTCGGAGAAGCTGCGCACGGTGCAATGGGTGGGGCTGGTGATCGCCTTCGCGGCGGTGGCCGTCGCCTTCAGCGAGGGCTTCACCGGCCGCAGCACGCCGCGCCAGTTGCGCGGCGATGCGCTGGGCCTGGCCGCCGGCATCCTGTGGGGCCTGACCACGCTGGTGATCCGCAGCTCGCGCCTGGGCACGGCCAGCGCGGAGAAGACCTTGTTCTACCAGGTGGCGGTGACGGCCGCCGTGGCGCCGCTGCTGTCGCTGGGCATGGGCGAAGCCTGGTCGCTGCACTACTCCGGCTTCGCCTGGCTGTCGCTGGGCCTGCAGACGGCCATCGGCGCCTTCGCCAGCTACCTCGCCTGGATGTGGATGCTGCGGCACTACCCGGCCACGCGCCTGTCCTCCTTCACCTTCTTGGCGCCCCTGTTCGCCCTGTTGTTCGGAGTGCTGCTGCTGGGCGAGCACCTGACGCCCCAGCTGCTGGTGGCGCTGGCCGCGGTGGCCGTGGGCATCGTCCTCGTGAACCGCAAGAAAGCCCCCGTGGCGGCACGGGCATAGCCGGCCTGTCACCTTTGGGCCTCCTGCCGCATCCAAGGAAGCATGTTGGCAGCGGGAGACCCCATGACGAGCGAGACGACTGCGGCGCCCGCCGACGGTGACGCACTGCTGGCGGCGTTGCGCCGGCCCGATGCCCGGGCCTTCGAGCAGCTGATGCGGCTGCACAACCGGCGCCTGTTTCGCGCCGCCCGCGGCATCGTGGGCAACGACGCGGAGGCGCAGGACGTGGTGCAGGAAACCTGGCTGCGCGCCTTCACGGGGCTGGAGTCCTTCCGCGGCGAAGCGTCGCTGGCCACCTGGCTCACCCGCATCGCCATCAACCAGGCGCTCATGCAGCAGCGGAAGCTGGGGCGCTTCGTGACGTGGGATCCCGCCGGGTCCGAGCAGGAGAGCGAGATGCCGTTCGATCCCCCCGACCATGCCCCCCTGCCCGACGAGGAACTGGCGCGCGCCCGCCTGCGCCAGCAGCTGGGGGAAGCGGTCGACGCGTTGCCCCCGATCTACCGCAGCGTGTTCCTGCTGCGCGCGGTCGAGGGCCTGGCGGTGGAGGACACCGCCCGCTCGCTGCAGGTGAGCGAGGACGTCGTGAAGACCCGCTACCTGCGCGCGCGCGCCATGCTGCGCGCCACGCTGGGCGCCGACCTGTCGGCGCTGGAACCTGCGCTGCACGGTTTCGACGGTCAGCGCTGCGACGACATGGTCGCCGCCGTGCTGGCCCGCCTGCGCGCCGCCGGCGTGCTGCGCGACCACTGAATTTCCACGCCGCCGGCCGCGCCGGCATCACTTCCCCACGAAAGGTGCACCATGCAGGCACGCAGAGACGACTTTTCCTTTTTCGGCGCCACGCGCCGCTCCTGGCTGGGTTCGGCCGCCGTGCTGTCGGCCTCCGCCGTGGCCCTGCTCGCCGGCCGCGACACGCTGGCGAAGGCGCAGAAGGACGGCGACACCGCCGGCGACGCGCGCATCCTGAACCAGGCCCTCGCGTCCGAGCTCGAGGCGGTGGCCGCCTACCAGGTGGGCGCCGAAAGCGACCTGCTCGGGGCCGGCGCGAAATCGATCGCGCTGCAGTTCCAGGGCCACCACAAGGCGCATGCGGACCTGCTGGCGGGGACCATCCGCAAGCTCGGTGGCAAGCCGGTGGACGCGCTGGCGCGCTACAGCTTCCCGGTGGAGCAGCTCAAGGCCGAAGCCGACGTGCTGCGCTTCGCCGCGAGCCTGGAGAAAGGCGCCGTGTCCGCCTACGTCGGCGCGGTGCCGGTGTTCCGCGACCGCGCGCTGGCGCAGGCCGCGGCCACCATCCTCGCCGACGAGGCGATGCACTGGGCGGTGTTCCGCCAGGTGCTGGGCGAGACGCCGGTGGTGCCGGCCGCCTTCATCGGCTGACGGCGCTTCAGGCCAGCCCGATCTGGTGCGGCTTGCGCACCTGCACCGGGGCCGCCGCCGGCCGGCGAGAACATCGAGTCCAGGAAGAAGATGCCGGGGATGTGCATGTGGCCGATGTTGCGCCGGTCCATTCTCCCGGGCAAGGCGACAATGCCAGGAAGAGGCACCGTGCGGATCCGTTCCGCGCTGGCCGCTGTGTTCCGAATCCTGAACGATGAACTGGGACGACTTCGACGCCTTCTGCCAGGTGGTGGACCACGGCGGCTTCACCGCCGCGGCGCGGGCGCTCGACCGCCCCAAGTCCAGCCTCAGCGCTTCCGTGGCGCGGCTGGAGACCGCGCTGGGCACCCGCCTGCTGGAGCGCACCACGCGCCAGCTGCGCCTGACCGACGCGGGCGAATCGCTCTATCGCGACATCTCGCGTCCCTTCGCCCAATTGCGCGAGCGCGCCACCGAGGCGCTGGCGCAGGGCACGACGGTGCAAGGCACGCTGCGCATCGCCGCGCCCTACGAATTCGGCGCGCACCACCTCGCCTCCGTCGCCTGCCGCCTGATGCAGGCCCATCCCGAGCTGAAGGTGCACGTGGACGTGGAACATGCGCGGGTGGCGCTGTTCGAGCGGCACTACGACCTGGTGTTTTCCTCGATCGAGCACGGCTTCGCGCCGGCCACGGTGGTGACGCGGCGCGTGTATTCGCTCGAGCGCGGCCTGTCCCGGGCCCCGCGGCTGCTGGCCGGGGGCGAGCCGCCGCGCCATCCCGAGGAGCTGGACCAGCTGCCGCTGCTGGCCGGGGGCGAGGACCAGGCCTGGGCGTTCACCGGGCCGGGCGACGAAGCGGTGGAGGTGGACGTGCGCAACCCGCGCCTGCGCAGCGGCAATGCCGGCGTGCGGCTGCAGGCGGCGATCGCGGGCATCGGCGTGGCGCGCATCACGGCGACGTTCTGCGCCGAAGCCGTGGCGCGCGGCGAGCTGGTGGCGCTGCTGCCGCAGTGGCGCTGCGCGCCGCTGAAGATCCATGCGCTGCTGCCGGGGCGCAAGCTGGTGCCGGCGAAGGTGCGGGCGTTTCTCGTCCTGGTGGAGCGGGAGGAAAAGGGCGTGTTGTGGGGAAGGGCTGTTGCTGGGCTTCGCTGCGCCCAGCGCCAGCCTACGAAGACCGGGCTGCGGCAATCTCGTAGGCTGGTGCTGGGCGAAGCGAAGCCCAGCTCCCCTTACCGCGCCCGACTCTGCGCAAACCCCACATACCACTCCAGGCACTGCGGATTCGCCATCGCATCCCGGTTCACCATCTTCTCCAGCGGCTGCCCGAGCAGCAGCTTCTTGATCGGCAGCTCCTGCTTCTTGCCCGACAGCGTGCGCGGGATCTCGGGCACCTGCAGGATCTCGTCGGGCACGAAGCGCGGGCTCAGCGCCGTGCGGATCGCGCCGGAGATCTTCGCCTTCAGCGCGTCGTCCAGCGCCACGCCCGGCCGCAGCACCACGAAGAGGGGCATGTAGCTCTCGCGCCCGAGGTACTCCAGGTCCACCACCATGGAGTCCAGCACCTCCGGCAGGGCCTCCACCGCCGAATACAGCTCGCTGGTGCCCATGCGCAGTCCGTGGCGGTTGATGGTGGCGTCGCTGCGGCCGTAGATGACGCAGCCGCCGTCGTGCCCCACCTTCAGCCAGTCGCCGTGGCGCCAGACGCCGGGGTACATGTCGAAGTAGCTGGAAAGATAGCGTGGACCGATTCTGGCGCCGGGCCGCCCCAAGCCGGAATCGGACCCCCTCGGGGGGTGGGCGACGGAGCCGCCCGGGGGCTCCATTGCGCCTTCATCGTTCCAGAAGTACAGGGGCATGGAGGGAATCGGCCGGACGCACACCAGCTCCCCCACTTCGCCGATCACCGGCTGGCCCTGCTCGTTCCAGGCTTCGACGGCGGCGCCGAGTTCGCGGCACTGCATCTGCCCGGGCACCTGGGGCAGTTCGCGGTTGCCGCCGATGAAGGCGCCGGCGAAGTCGGTGCCCCCGGAGATGTTGCACCACCAGATGTCCGGCACGCCCAGCTTCCGGAACTCGCGCGTGCCCCAGCGCTGCACGTCCTCCGACAGCGGCGAGCCGGTGGTGCCCAGCGCGCGCACCTTGGCCAGGCCCGGGAACTGCGACAGGTCCACGCCCGCCTTCATGCAGTTGGCGAAGAAGGCGGCCCCGGCGCCGAAGAAGGTGACGCCCAGCTCCTGCGCGAAGCGCCACAGCACGGTCCAGTCCGGCTTGTCCTTGCTGCCGCCGGGATTGCCGTCGTAGATGCAGCAGGTGGTGCCCGAGAGCAGGCCGGCGAGCTGCGCGTTCCACATCACCCAGCCGGTGGAGCTGTACCAGTGGTAGCGCTCGCCCCAGCTGTTGGGGTCGTAGCTGCAGCCCACGTCGTTGTGCAGGCCCGCCGCCCCCAGCATCACCAGCACGATGCCGCCGTGTCCGTGCACGATGGGCTTGGGCAGCCCCGTGGTGCCGCTGGAATAGACGATCCACAGGGGGTGGTCGAAGGGCAGCCACGACGGTTCGAAGGCATCCACCTGCGGGCCGGTGCGCGTGATCGTGGTGTTCCAGTCGGTGTGCGGCGGCAGCGCATCGCCGGGCGCACCGATGTTGCGGTGGATCAGCACGTGCTGCACCGTCGGCAGCGCCGCGGCGAGTTCGGCGACGACGGCGGTGCGATCGATGTCCTTGCCGCCGTAGCGCACCCCGTCGCAGGCGATCAGCATCTTCGGCGCGATCTGCCTGAAGCGGTCCAGCACGGCGTTGGTGCCCATGTCCGGCGCGCAGATGCTCCACACGCCGCCCAGGCTGACCACCGCCAGGAAGGCGATCATGGACTCGGGGATGTTGGGCAGGTAGGCCACCACCCGGTCGCCCGGCTGCAGGCCCTGCGCCTTCAGGTGCAGCGCCAGCGAAGCGACCTGCCGGCGCAGTTCCGGCCAGGAAAGCTCGCGGTGCTCCCCGCGTTCGTTGCGGCTGATGATGGCCGGAAAGCCCGCCGCATGCGCCGGCTGCACGTGCCGGAACACCTGGTGGGCGTAGTTGAACTGCGCGCCTTCGAACCACCGCGCGCCGGGCATCTTCTCCTCGGCCAGCACCGCGGTGTGCGGCGTGGGCGACCGCAGCTCGAAGTAGTCCCAGATGCTTTGCCAGAACGCCGGCAGGTCGCGCACCGACCACTCCCACAACGACTGGTAGTCGTCGAAGGCCAGGCCGCGGTGGGCCTGCAGCCAATCCTGGTAGCGGCGGATCTGGGGGACGTAGGGAACTGCGCTCATGCGCGGCAGATTAGCATTGGGGACTGGCCCCGCCCACGGAGGTTTTCCCATGCCGCGCCGCTTCGTCGACCTGTCGATCTACCTGGAGAACGACGTCCAGTCCGACCCGCCGGCCTTTGCGCCGAAGATCGAGTACCTGCGCCACGACAGCACGGTGGAACAGATCGCCTCCTTCTTCCCCGGCCTGCGCAAGGAGGACCTGCCCGATGGCGAAGGCTGGGCGGTGGAGTTCGTGCGCCTGTCCACGCACAACGGCACGCACCTCGACGCGCCCTACCACTTCCACTCCACGATGAACCGCAAGCTCTCGGGCGAGAAGGAGCGTGCGATCGCGATCGACGAGGTGCCGCTGGAGTGGTGCTTCCAGCCGGGCGTGAAGCTGGACTTCCGCCACTTTCCCGACGGCTACGTCGTGACCGCCGCGGACGTGGAGGCGGAACTCGCGCGCATCGGCCACGTCCTGCAGCCGCTGGAGATCGTGGTGGTGAACACGCGCGCCGGCCAGCGCTACGGCCAGCCGGACTACGTGGCCGCCGGTGCCGGCATGGGGTACGAGGCAACCATGTACCTGCTGGAGCGCGGCGTGCGCCTGACCGGCACCGACGCCTGGAGCTGGGACGCGCCTTTCGTGCACACGGCGAAGAAGTACGCCGAATCGCACGACGCCGGGTTGATCTGGGAAGGCCACAAGGCCGGCCGCGACATCGGCTACTGCCACCTGGAGAAGCTGCACAACCTGGAGGCGCTGCCGCCCGACGGCTTCACCATCTCCTGCTTCCCGCACAAGATCCGCGGCGCCTCCGCCGGCTGGACGCGCGCGGTGGCGATCTTCGACGACGCCCTGATGGCCGGCAGCTGAGGGCCGCAGCATGACTTCTTCCCCGCCGCCCCGCGCGGGCCGCCTCGCCGGCCACGGGCGGGTGGCCCCCGGGCTGGTGCGCCTGGCCGTGGGCGGCCTGGCGGGGG
>JACZCZ010013695.1_pt1 | contig 10335 bp, 11 predicted proteins | sample 8641811 | NCBI WGS metagenome assembly JACZCZ01 (sample SAMN15324610, study PRJNA640507) | soil metagenome | isolation source: intercropping peanut in the first line | place: China: Luxin town, Laibin City, Guangxi Province | collected 2019-07-25 | depth 10cm m | reverse complement strand
TCTCAGAAAAACTCGTTAAGTGGTACAAAGACAACCACCGAAATCTTCCCTGGAGGTCGACACGCGATCCCTACCGGATATGGCTTTCAGAAATTATTCTGCAACAAACACGCGTGAGTCAAGGGCTTCCTTACTATCAACGCTTCGTAGAAAAATTCCCTACCGTAAATGATCTTGCCGCCGCTTCCGAACAAGATGTGCTACGTCTCTGGCAAGGATTAGGCTATTACACACGCGCGCGAAATCTCCATCGCTGTGCAATCAAAGTCGCCACCGATTATAATGGAAAGTTTCCTGAAACATTCGATGAGCTCATCAAGCTTCCGGGAATTGGCGAATACACCGCAGCAGCGATAGCATCCATTGCTCACCTCGAACCTGTTGCTGTTGTCGATGGAAATGTATTCCGGGTGTTATCACGCATTTTCGGCGTCGACACAATTATTAACACGCCCGCCGGTAAAAAAGAATTCACACTTCTCGCAAATCGCGTACTCGATCACAAAATTCCTGATATCCATAATCAGGCGATGATGGAGTTTGGTGCGCTTTTTTGTACGCCGAAAAATCCAATGTGCCTGGCGTGCATATTCAAAACAAACTGCCAGGCTTATCACGGTGATCTGCAGTATGTGCTCCCGGTAAAACAGAAAATCAAAAAGAGCAGTAAGCGATACTTCTATTATCTGGTTATCAAAAGAGGCAAATCACTGGCACTGAAAAAACGGGAAGAGAAGGATATCTGGAACGGACTGTACGACTTTCCGCTCATTGAACACGCGAAACCAGTCAGCGATGAGCAACTAAAAAAGGAATTTGGAAACGGGTCGATCATCTCAAAATCCTTCAAACATATCCTGAGCCATCAAACGATCCATGCCCGGTTCATTGTGACAAATTCTGTCAGCATTTCGGGCCTCGCCAAAAAAGCAAAGTTCTATTCTGCGGCGCAAATCGCGAATTTACCGAAACCGGTACTGATCAGTCGGTTCCTGGAGAGTGATCATCTTTCATAGTTGACGACGGAGTGGTATTTTTGTTTATGCCTGTCATTGTACACCAATGACAGTTTCATTTACGGAGTAATTAAAACAACAACGATATGTCAGGAGTGAACAAAGTAATTTTAGTGGGTCGTCTGGGTAAGGATCCGGAAGTTAGAAATCTGGAGAACGGTGCTTCAGTAGCAAATTTTACTATCGCAACATCGGAATCATACAAAGACAAAACGACTGGAGAAAAGAAGGAGATCACGGAGTGGCATAACATCGTACTTTGGAGAGGCCTTGCCGAGATCGCGCAAAAATATCTTCACAAAGGTGACATGGTTTACATCGAAGGGAAGCTTCGCACGCGCTCATGGGAGAAAGAAGGTGTGACACGCTATACCACTGAAATTGTTGGAGACAACATGACCATGCTCAGTACACGCGGCAGCGGAGGCTCATCGTCATCGGGCGGCGACAGTCGTCAGCAACAACCTGCTCCTGATTTTTCGCAAGCCGGATCTGACGACCTTCCATTCTAATTTCAGCAGTTAACCAAACTAAATCAGATTGGACGAACCTCCCAGTATAGCGTTCGGAGTGATACTTATCGACACGGTAAGTATTTTGTCGATGGCGATCCTGCTGGGAATTCTCGCGTGCATCAACGCATCAGAGTTTGCATTTTTTTCTTTGAAGAGTGCCGATCTCGAACGTTGCTCGAAAAGCGCTGAATATCGTCAGCGATTGGTAGCGGATCTTCTAAAAAAGCCCCGCTTACTTCTGATGACGATGCGCGCCCTGGAAATTCTGATCTTCACGATCATTGCCGTATTCGCGATTGCATTCATTAGCTATTCTGATAATATTCTTGTTTCAGCATTGATTGCTGCTCTTCCATTAGTGATTGGCGTCGTAATGTTCGGAAAGATCCTCCCACGACAATTTGCTTCCGCGAACGTTCTGGGTGTTTCCACATTCTTTTCCCCTGTCTGGAATTTCCTTGTGGTGATATTTAAACCATTAATGCTTGCCTGGCTGAAGATCAATCAGCTTACCGATCGTGGTGTTGAGAATCGAGGCTTCAAAGACACCGTTGAAGAATTGAACCAGGCACTGGAAATGGCAGCAGCAAGTCACGGCGCAAGTGACGATGAAAAAGAAATCCTGCGGGGAATCGTAAACTTTGGAACGTTGTCGGTAAAACAAGTAATGAGGTCACGGTCGCGCATCTCTGCAATTGACATTACCACAACATTTGAACAGCTCATTGAGCTCATCAACTCGTCGGGCTATTCACGGTTTCCGGTTTACAGAAAAAGTCTCGATAAAGTGGAGGGTATTCTCCATATCAAAGATTTGCTTCCGTTTCTGGATAAGAATCAATCATTTCACTGGCAGGATTTTATCCGCCCGGGATTTTTTGTTCCCAGTGTAAAGCGACTCGATTCATTGCTCAAAGACTTTCAGGAAAAACATGTTCATATGGCTATTGTTGTCAACGAATATGGAAATACTCTCGGGCTCGTCACGCTCGAGGATATTATTGAGGAAATTATCTCCGATCTGAATGATGATTTCGATGAAGAGGAACTTCAGTACGAAAAGATGGATGATCAAACATTCGTTTTTCAAGGAAAGACTTCTCTCCACGATTTTTGCAAAGTAGTTGGAATTGAGATCGCGCTGTTCGACCAGGTAAGAAAAGAAAGTAAATCACTTGCCGGCTTGTTGCTTGAATTAAACCGTGAACTTCCGCGGTCAGGAACTCAGATTAACTTTGAACAGTTTACATTTGTGGTGGAATCGGCGGACAGAAAAAAGATCAAAAGGATTAAAGTCATCATTCATGACAAGGAAAAATTATAAAAGCTTTGTTCAACTAGTTGTTGTCTTTCTTTGCTTATCTGTGACCTTTTCTTCCTGCGAAAAAACGTACACTCCCAAACCCGTTGGATACAATCGCCTTATTTTACCGGAGCAATCTTATCGGACTTTTCCGGATACACTACCTTATCGCTTTGAATATTCAAATCACGCGCAGCTTCTCGACGATACTTCCCGGATCAGCGAACGGTATTGGGTTGAGATATACTATCCTGACCTGAAGGCGAACGTTCATATCACATACAAAAAGATCAATCGCAGTGAAAAGCTTCTGAAGGAATATCTTAACGATGCCTATACTCTCACCGCAAAACATCAGATCAAAGCTCATGCAATTGATGAAGCCATCGTGACCACGCCTTCCGGAAAGACTGCCGTGATCGCTGAGTTGGAAGGCGAGGTACCGAGCCAGTTTCAATTTACGATGACGGATTCAAGCGAGAATTTTCTTCGTGGCGCACTTTATTTCAATATGAAAGTCCAGAACGATTCACTGGCTCCCGCGATTGATTTCATGAAGAAAGAGATCATGCACATCATCAATACGATGGAGTGGAAAGATAACTGATAACGACAACCCGACCCCGGAACTCAAAAACCCGGAACCTTAACATTGTATGTCTTCCCCTCGGTCAACCTATTTCGTAAGTGGCATTTTTATCTGCGTCCTTGGTGCTATCTGCTTTTCAACGAAAGCGATCTTTGTGAAACTTGCTTATCGCGATACATCTGTTGACGCAGTGACGTTGCTCGCGCTTCGAATGATCTTCTCGTTACCTTTCTTTGTCGTGTCAGCGATCACTGCATCGTCGAGACAAGACAATGTCAGATTCACATCGAAACAATGGGCTTACATTGCTGTGATCGGATGCCTTGGATATTACATCAGCAGCCTTCTCGATTTCCTCGGACTTCAGTACATCTCTGCAGGTATAGAGCGATTGGTGCTATTCATCTATCCCACGCTTGTGTTGCTGATGGTAGCATTGATCTTCAAAGAGAAAATAAAAAGAAAACAATGGATCGCGGTAGCTATAACATACGCCGGATTATTGATTGCTTTTGTTGCTGAAGCCGATCTGCAGTCTGCTTCCAATAAAGATTTTTTTCTTGGCGCCTCGCTGATCTTTGCATGCGCATTCACTTATGCGGCTTACATTGTTGGTAGTGGAAGAATGATTCCGCAAGTGGGAGCAGCAAAGTTTAATAGCTACGCAATGAGCTTTGCTTGTTGCGCGGTGCTCATACATTTCTTTATTACGTCCGATCAATCCCTTTTGAATCATGAACCACTGGTATATGTGTACAGCATTGCGATGGCGATCATTGGCACCGTGATTCCTTCCTATCTGGTTTCAGAGGCTATTAAACGCATCGGGTCAGACAATGCAGCAATTGCCGGAAGTATCGGGCCTGTGTCAACAATTCTTCAGGCATATTTCTTCCTGGCGGAACCAGTTTCTGCGCTTCAATTACTGGGTACCTTGTTTGTACTTGTCGGTGTGTTGTTGATCGGAAAAAAATAGATTCCGCTTCATTAATGTTTTCAGCTCGTTCGGTGGCAAAATCGGTTGTTCTGGGAACAATCGCTGAATAACAATACTTTCTTTTCGTAAGTTGGTTGTGTAATTAGCCTGCTTATGAAATCAATTTTCTTATCTGCTCTACTGGTTCTCAGCATATCTGCGAAAGCGCAAAAATTCACATTCGTATTTCTAAACAAAAAGCCCGATGCTGAAGTGATCACTCCAGAGCAATCAAAAAAGATCATGGAGGGACACATGGCAAACATCAATCGGTTAGCGCAAGAGGGAAAGTTAATTTCGGCTGGTCCCTTCGAAGGAGGTGGCGGAATATTCATATTGAATACAACTTCTGTTGACGAGGCGAAAGCATGGCTCGATACAGATCCTGGTGTTCAGGCAAAAAGATGGAACATCGAGATCTTTGCATACACCCCGCGCATCGGATCAGCTTGTGCCGTAAAAGAACCTTACGAAATGACTAACTACACGTTCATCCGTTTTGACGCCGAAGTAAGTAAACCAACCGCAGCAACTGCTCCTGTCATTATGAAGAAACATGATGATTATATCAGACAACTCAGTGCTTCAGGAAATGTTATTACAGAAGGAATTTTTGGAACCGGTGACAGTGGCATCCTTGTAATGAAGGGTGATGTTCAAAAAGAACTAATCGAATCCGATCCCGGTGTTCAGGAAGATCTTATTCGATTTGAGATCAAGAAGTTATTTATAGCGAAGGGTGCATTCTGTGAGAAGTAGGATTGTCCACGACCACTGTCGACAGTCCACGGTCATACATAAAAAATCATTGTGAGCCCACTGAGAGTCTGTCGACCGTTGACCGTCGTCTGTGGACAATTACACATTCACCGCTTCATTCAAAGCAAAATCCTGAAACACTTGCCAGGTCTTCCCATCGTGTTTTAACAACGTGATACTCTTCGCAAGGAAATCAGCCCGATATTTCTTTTGCTCAAACTCATGCCATGCTCGTTGATAGTTGGGCTTTTTAAGATCCCGAAATGCCAAAGTCAGATGCGGGTGGAACGGTTGTTCTTTATAGTCAGCATTAAATAAATTGAGCTCTCGTTTACAGAAGCGTTTTAAATCAAGATAGAGTTGCTCGAGCTCCGGAGATTTAATGACGTTGATAAAGATCACGCGCGGAGGAAATGACGAAAAGTTATCAAGTGTAATTGAGAATGGCTGGATATTGCTTGCAAACTGATTCAGCTGTTGAACAAGTTCCTCCTCTTTGTCTTCACGCCATCGGAACGGCATATGAAGTGTAATGTGCGGGGGAGAATTTAATGAAGCTTTGCTTTGATAATGATCTTTGAAATATTGTTTTTGCTCGAGCGCTTCGTCATACACAGGTGACGGCGGAACGATTGCAATAAAATACTGAGTTAGTTTCTTCACATCTCCTGCCTGCATAGATCCTCAAGGGCTTCTTTCGGATCATCAAATTCGAAAACAAAACCTTCATTTAATAACCTTTCGGGATAAACTTTCCTGCTTTTTAATACAAGTTCCGTTTCCGTGCGAATCAACACAGCTCCTATCTCTAACACTGTGCGCGTCAACGGCAATCCCCAGCGCACATGTAATGCATTGCGAAGATGTTTCATAAAATCACGATTGGGAATTGGAGTTGGCGCAGTGAGATTATAGACACCGATGGCACGATCATTTTTATAAAGCCATTCCATCGCACGGCAAATATCTTTTTCATGCGTCCAGCTCATGAACTGTGTGCCATCGCCTTGTGGTCCTCCCATGCCAACCTTCACAAGGTTATTCATTGCCGGAAGAGCGCCCCCACCTTTTCCCAATACTATCGAGATTCGTGTAGTAACTTTTCTTGTACGCGGTAACTTGAATCGATTGAACTCTGCTTCCCATTTCTGACACACATCCATTGAAAAATCATTACCGATTATTCCCGTTGACTCAGTCATGAGCTGATCACGAGAGTCAATGTAGATTGTAGCAGAACTTGCATTGATCCAGACTTTCGGAGGCGTTTTACAATTGAGAATCGTTTCACCAAGCACACGTGTCGACTGAATTCGTGATTGATAGATCTCCAGTTTATTCTTTAATGTGTACCTGCAATTGACGTTCTTTCCGGTAAGGTTGATCAATAGATCGGTATTCTCAAGTTCTGATATCCAGCTGCCTGGATTTTTTGCATCCCAGGCTACAAACCGAATGTTGTCTTTTGAATTGCGCTCTCCACGACTTAGAACAACTACTTCTTTAGCGCGCGTGCCGAAATACTTCGCAAGCAATGTTCCAAGATAACCGCTTCCTCCTGCGAGAATGACTTTGTTCATCATATAAATACTGTTAGCAATAGAAGTCTGTATAATGCCCAGCTTGCTGAAAGTGACCAATGAAGTCCAAGTAGCTTTGTTCTCCGGATATGCTCAAAGAACATCAGGCCTGCTGTCATAAGAAACCATCCCGCATAAAAGTACGGTGTTGTTATTAAACCTGTATAGGAGATCCAGATCGCTGGTAAGAGTAACAGTCCACCTCCCAAAGAAATTGCCATAAGGTTGCCGAGATAGTGAAGAAGTTTTTCTTTGTTTATCACCAGCACGACTATTCCTTGAAACAACATCTGTCCACCGCAAACCAACAATTCGCGTTGAAAACCTCCTTCGCGGATCAAGGGAACAATTAAAGTTGAATATGAATTTAAGATTGCTGATACGACCAGCCATGCAAATATCAGGAAGGCAATTCGATAGCCGATCTTAAAATCAGGAGTACAGCTGTTCTTTGCTTCAAACTTTTCTGCAGGAGCGAACACGCGACGATTATAAGAAATGAAAGCATAAAGATGTTTCATCACAAACCGGAACGGAGCAAACTGAAAAAGAAATCGAAGTATCGGATATCGATGTGCGAATATGAAAAACAGACTATCTATTCCGTATCGAACTTCGCCGGTCTTTGGGTTGACTAAGGCAATTTCATTTCGTGCCCGATCTCTATCGATGTGTTTACTTAATGTTGAAGGTATCCAACTATATGCCTCGCGACCTTTTTCTTCAAGTATTTTTGATTTTACCAATGCGCAGGAATACATGTCACAAACCGGGCATTCATCATCGTAAACAATTACATGGTCCTTGAGCGTTTTCATAGTGTTAGATTTTTATTCGCTTTTTAAACACGTGGCGCCGTTTGTTGCGCTCTTTTTCTAAGGTTGAAAAGAATGAAGAGATTGAAGAAGTGCATTGCTCCGAGGATGAGAATGATCCATCCGATCTTCATACTTAATATCTCGATCACACCTTGTGTTGTTTCAATTGAATCCACAATCCGTAGTGTGTACACAGCATAGCCAATATTGATGAGATAGAATCCAACGAGCAACAATTTGTTTACACTGTCTGCCAATGTTAGATCCTGGTGAAAGATCTCGACAAGAAACACTCTTCCATTGACAAACAAAGTTCGCGCGACCCAAACAGTAAGGATGATGGTGACGGGTAAATAAATGCAATAGGTAAGTACGGTGTAGTTCATATGATTAGAAATTTATGTGTGGAAGAAAATTGCTTGTCTTTTTGTACCTGTTGAACGTCAGCTTGAAACTGACCACATAGTGATAGATTGCTATAATCCACGGCACAACGAAGATGTAGGTCATAGAAATCCAGGTAATCGTTGTCGTTACAACCGGATTAAATTTAGTAGCTGAGGAAATGCCGATACACGCCATAAAACCAACAAAGAGCGTGAGGAAGTAAAGTCCGGCCAATTCCAGATGCCGCCGCCTTATATCTGACCCGGTGGCGATCATGGACCAAGTTGAAACCGACATCTGCCAGATGGCAACACCAAATTGCGTCCAGAAGAAACCGGCGTTCATGTTTCTTTCAAGGATCGAATCTATTCCACAGATAAAAGCAATTACGAATAGGATGGTTTGGACTGTAACATCAACATATTTCATATTCAGTATTCTTTAAGTTTTGTACTTTCAGGAAATATTGAAACATATCAACAAAAAAATTATTTGAAGAACTTCATCATAGTACCCCAGAACCAGCTTTCTTCTGATTTCACAAACACATCAAGTAACTGCTCCGACCGCTCACCAAAGCTTTTAAGATCTTTTACCACTTTCTTCATCTCTTTTGTTTCTTCCGTTCCATCGGCAGGAAGGTCGTTTATGTTCTTCAAGACCTTCATTATCGGCTCCAATTCACGTTTTCTGCGCTCCTTCACCACCTGGCGGGATAAGGCCCACACATCTTTCTCAGCCTTGAAATACTCCTTGCGTTCACCAGGGATCAACACCCGACTGATTATTCCCCAGTCAAGCAGTGCCCGGATATTCATGTTTGCGTTACCCCTGGAAATTGACAGATCAGCCATGATATCCTCGGTCGACAAAGGTTTTGGAGAGATCATCAGCAGGGCATGGATCTGAGCCATGGTTTTATTTAAACCCCAGCTATATCCCAGATTGCCCCACGCTTGAATAAGTTCCTCTTTGGCGTCCTTGTATTTCATAACGGAACAAAGGTAATGATTGTTTCGGAACTTTCAATAGTTATTGAAAGTTTATCTAAAAATGGAAGAAAGAACAGCTTTAAACTGTTTTCTGATGTCATCGCCGTGAACATGTTTCCCATGATTCACGACCCAGCGCCCATCAATCAGCGTTCCGAGCAGGTCGCCAGCGTCAGAAGTGTAAACAATCGCCGAAAGTTTATTGCTGAGATTGTCCGATGATAAAAGCGGACTCTTTGCATCATAAACCACAGCATCGAGCGGAGATCCGACAGAAAAGAAACTTTGATCAGCGACACCCATTGCCTTGCGGCCTGAACGCAATGTTGAATTTACAAGAGCTGTCGCCCCGTCAGAGAAGGTATTTCGCTTATGTGTTGTAAGTCGTTGCGTATAATCCAGCCACCGAAGATCCTCAAGTGGATTCAGACTGATATGACTGTCTGTTCCAATTGAAAAATTACCACCAGCATTTTTAAATTCGCTCAATCGAAAAATTCCGTCGCCGAGATTTCCTTCGGTGCCAGGACAAATCACAGCGTTCGCTTTACTCTTCGCCAATGAAATAACTTCGGCGTCATTCATGTGCGTGCAATGAACCATATGAAAGCGGTCATTCAATGGTAGGTTATTCAACAACCATTCAATGGGCCGGGCTTTCAAATACTGAACACAATCTTCAATCTCTTTAAGTTGCTCCGCAGCGTGCAGATGAAAAGGAATATTCTTGGGCCCTTGTTCAAATGTTTTAACGATCGTGTCGGGTTCAACTGCCCGAAGAGAATGAATTCCAAAACCGATTCGCGCGTGGGACTGATTTATAACCGCATTCGATGTATCATCCAGCAAGTGAAAATAATCATCGATCGTCCTTGAAATAAACCGACGCTGTTTTTCTTGCGGTGTCTTTCCGAATCCACCTTTCTGATAGAAGATTGGTATCAACGTAATTTTGATTCCGGTATCCTTTGACGCTGCAATAAGTCGCTCGCCCATCTCGGCGAGGTTCGCATACGGTTTTCCGTTTTTATCATGATGCAGATAATGAAATTCAGCGACGTGCGTATATCCCTTGCGAACCATTTCACTATAAGCCATAGTGGCAACGGTCTGCATCTGATCTGGATCCATCGATAACGCGCAGTTGTACATCGCTTCTCTCCACGACCAAAAATCATCCTCGGAATTTTCAGCGTGTTTCTCAGCCAGACCAGCCATGGCATATTGGAATGCGTGTGAATGCGCATTTTGAAATCCCGGGAGCGCATATCCTTGAATGCTCTCGATCGATAGAGGTTCAGTCGGCGCCTGGTTTGATAAATATTGGATCATGCCTTTGACATCCACCCCAACATAAGCCGGACTTAGCCATCCATCTGCCTGTAGTAATACTTTGAATT
>JACZCZ010289790.1_pt1 | contig 10338 bp, 7 predicted proteins | sample 8641811 | NCBI WGS metagenome assembly JACZCZ01 (sample SAMN15324610, study PRJNA640507) | soil metagenome | isolation source: intercropping peanut in the first line | place: China: Luxin town, Laibin City, Guangxi Province | collected 2019-07-25 | depth 10cm m | reverse complement strand
GCACGCTAACGCATCCGGGTCGCGTTTCGGCGATCAGGATGCGTGGGGTGGGAAGGCGCATTGGTCAGCGCGTCGCGTACTGGCGGCCGGTGACAGCGTCATTGCCAGTGCACTGAAACTCGATCTGGTCGGCGTGCTCGATGGCGGTGAACCGGCCCTGGCAATGCTCGACCATCAGCATGCGTGCATCGCTCATGGCCGGCACATAAGCGCCCTGCAGCTGCACGTTGCCGCCGCGCGCGTCGGTCCGCATCAAAGTGGCGCTGCTGCTGCAAGCGCTCAGGGTCAACATCGCAAGACCAGTGATCATCAAGCTGTTTCGCATGGTCGTTCTCCGGTTCTGCCCGGATAGAGGACGTGCGCGGCGATTGTGAAGACGAAAACGCCGACGCGCGGTTGATCGCGCATCGGCGTCACAGGTGTCAGGCAGACGGTTCTAGCGACACGACTGGGCGCGCTGCATCGTGCCGCCGCAGCTGCCGAACAAGCCGTTGCACAAGCCGTAGGTGCCCATCTGAGCGCAACCCGGGGCGCTGCCGACCCAACCCGGCGTGCAGCGGAAGCCGTTGCACTGCTGGAGCGTGAGGTCCTTGGGCGTCTCCACGCCGTCGCAGTTGTAGTCGAAGCTCTGGCCGATCCCGATCGTGTAGTAGTTGACCTGCCCGGGCTTCATGTTGCTCGACAGGTCGCTGCAGTCGTTGCTGTTGGCGACGTAGCCCGTGGGTTGCGTGCACGCGCTGATCGACATGGTCGCGTCGCCGAAGCTGTCACGGTCTGCGTCGCGGTAGAACGTGGTGCCTACGCCTTCGTCGATCATGCCGTCGCAGTCGTTGTCGATCGCGTCGCAGGTTTCGACTGCATCGGGCGCTGCGTCAGCGTTGTCGTCGTCGCAGTCGCTGTCGTCCGTGACGTAGCCGTCGGGCGCGCTGCAGGCGTTGATCGCGCTGGCGTCGTCGCCGAACGAGTCGCCGTCAGCATCGGCGTAGTAGATGACGCCCGCGCCTTCGTCGACCACGGTGTCGCAGTCATCGTCGACGCCGTTGCAGGTCTCGATCATTGCCACGCACGACGGCGTGTCGATCACTTCGATCCCGATCTCTGCGCCACCGAAGTCCACGTCCGCGCTGCCGACCTGGAAGCGGAACAGCACCGGCGTGATCACGCCTTCGCCGATCGAGAACGCGACAGGGTTTGGCGACGCGAGGTGCGCATCGACCCCGGACTCACTGCCGTCGTCTTCCACCCGAACCAAGCGCCAGCCATCGAGCAAGTGCGCCGTGTACGCGCCGGTCGGCAGGTCGAGCTCCAACGCCGCATCGTCGGCCGCGGCCTCATCGCGCGTGTCGATCGACACATAGGCCGGGCCTTGCAGCTCGAAGGTGGCGTCGCGCAGGCGGTACGTCACGCCCGAGCTGGATTGCGCGAGCAGCGGAAGCTCGACGGTGCCGGTTTCTTCCGCCGCGCCGATGTCCTGCGGAGGAGTGCTGGTGTCCTGGCAGGCGCTCAGCAAGACGGCTCCCGACACCATCCAGCAAAGCCCCGAGAAAACCCCGATTTCCGACCGATTCCCCATGTGATCCCCCTTAGTTACCGTGTGTTACGGTGGGTGATTACTCCGCCAATGTGGGATAAGTGGCTACCACCAAATGGGGACACTTGGAAGATCATTTTTTTGACACGCGCAAGTGGTTGAGATCGTGGCGGATCTCGGAGGCTCAACCGGCGCGCAGGCGAGCCAAGACGCCGCTCAGATCGCCGGGCAGACCCGCTTCGGCCACCAGCTCGGACCCGGTGGTCGGGGCGATCAGGGTGATGCGTGCACAATGGAGAAATGGGCGGTCGAGGCCGTGCTTGTGCTCTAGGTAGCGGTTGCTCTTGGGGTCGCCGTAGCGACTGTCGCCGAGGATCGGGTGACTCAAGGACGCGGTGTGACGCCGGATCTGATGCGTGCGGCCTTCGTCCGGCATCGCCGTGATCAAGGAGTGACCGCCGATCACCTCGTTGCGCTTGAAGCGTGTGCGCGCGTCGAGTGAACGTGGACCGTCGCGCAGCGCGCGCTTGATGCTGCCCTTGTCGCGCGTGATGCCGCGCACCAGCGCTTGGTAGTGCTTCTCGCCGTGGGCCAGTGCTTGCGACCACGCATGCACGTGCTCGGTTTCCTTGGCCAAGATACACACGCCGCTGGTGCCCGCGTCGAGGCGATGCACTGCAGTCAGGTTCGGTGCGCGCAGCTGTGCACGTGCGAGCGCGACGAGCGATGCGGAGTGCTCGGTCTGCGGCGTGGTGGGGATGTGCGCTGGCTTGTCGATGATTGCGACCTGTTCGTCTTCGTAGATCACGTGCAGTGATGGCGGCAGGGCAGGCATCAGCAGCGCGACGCACTCCACCTCCGCAGTGAGCGGAATCAGATCGAACGGCGTGACTTCCTTCGGCGCGTAACCAAGCCACCGCAGGTGATCCAAGTCGCGCGCGAAGCTTTCAGGCCCACAGGACACGTAGACGATCGCCCTGGGTTTCAGGTCCGCCAGCACCTTGCGCAACAACGGCGGCACACCGCGTCGCGGCGGGTCCAGAATCACCGCGTCGATCGACTGGCGCGATTCCGCCAAGCGCTCCAAGGCCTCCGTCGCATCGCGTGCCCAGGCTTCGATCTCCAGACCTTGTGCCTGCGCGGCGTCACGCACGCGCTGGATCGCCGGCTCGAAGGAGTCGACGAGCAGCATCGCGGCGCCATGGCTTGCCAGACGCAGACCGAGCCCGCCTTCACCCGCGTGCAGCTCCACGACGCGTTTCGCGCTCAGGTCACCCAGCGCGCTCTGCAGCAACGCGATCACGTGAGTCTGCAGCGCATGCGCCTGGCTGCGATGGGCTTGGACGAACGCGCCGTGACTCGCGTGAACGAACGGCGTGCTCGGATCGACCCGATCACGTGAGGACGCCGGCCCGTGTTCGACCACCAGATCGCGGCCGAGCAACTGAACCGCGTGCCGATCACGCGCGCTGATCGCGATGCTCTCGACATTTGGGATCGCTGCGACCTTGGGCACCAACGCCCGCGCCCGATCGAGCGTTGCGGCACCCGCGATCAACGTGATCAGGAGCTTCACCTGCCCGTTGTCGTGGGTTTCGCGCACATCGATCGCCTCCACCCCGCTTCCAAGCAGCAACGGCCGCAAAGCGTCGATCGCTTGGCGCGTGTGCTCACCCATCACGCGACAGTTTGGGATGTCGATCACGTCATGGGAGTCGCGCGCGTACAGCCCGATCGCGCCACGGCCGTCGACCATCAGCTTGGTGCGCGTGCGGTACCCGACCCGGTTCGTTGCGCCAACAATCGGTGCGCGCGCGATCGACGACAGCGACGGGTACGGAGCCAACGCATCGGCGACACGGTCTTCTTTCCATGCGTGTTGCGCCGGCACGTCGCGATCGATCAGGGCGCAGCCACCGCAACGTTGCGCGTGTGGGCAGACGATCGTCTCGGACGTGGTCACGTCGTAGCCTGTTTGAGCTCCAGCTCTTCCCAGCGTTGCATCAATGTGGTCGACAACGTGCGCGCCTGTTCCAGCTGTGCCACCAACTGCGGCACCTCCGCGCTGCGCGTCTTGTAGATGTCGGGATCGGCGAGCTGGGCTTCGAGGGCCTGCACGTTGGCGTCCGCCGCTTCGATCTTTGCCAGGATGCCGTCGAGCTCCTTGCGCTCGTTGAACGTCAGGCCCTTCTTCGGCGGCGGCACGCTCGTGCGCGGCTTGTCGGCCTTCAGCTCGTGCGCCAAGGCTGCGGCCGCCTCTTTTTCATCGAGCTTCGCATCGAGGTACGCAGCGTAATCGCCGGTGTAGAGCGTCCAACGCGCGGGGTCTGACGCTCCCGCATTCGCGGAGCGTTGGCCGGGCGCCAAGATGTGGGTCGCGATGCGATCGAGGAACCAGCGATCGTGGGTGACGATCAGCGCGGTGCCCTGCTGCTCGATCAGCATCTCCTCGAGCGCCGACAGCGAGGCCACGTCCAAATCGTTGGTGGGCTCGTCGAGCACCAACAGGTTGGCTGGATCGCGCAGCAGCTTGGCGAGGGCGACGCGCGTTCGCTCACCACCTGACAGCGAACCGACCGGCTGTCGTTGCGCTTCGCCAGTGAACAGGAAGCGCTCCAGATAGGCGCGCATGTCCATCTCTTGGCCACCGATTTCGATCCGTGAGCGACCGCCGGCCACGTTGTCGAACACGGACTTGTCGTGCTCCAGGCCGTCGCGCATTTGGCTCAGGTACGCGAGCACCACGTTCTTGCCGAGCGTGACCTGGCCCGCGCGCGCGGCGTGCTCACCGAGGATGGTCTTGAGCAGGGTGGTCTTGCCGGCGCCATTGGGGCCGACGATGCCGATGCGCTGCCCCTGCGTCAGCGTGAGATCGAGCCCGCGCACCAAGAGTCGATCGCCGAAGCCCACGTCCACGCCGCGCAGATCCAGGATCGTCTTTCCCGTGCGCACGTTGTCGAGGTGAAGCTCGGCCACGCGCTCGCGCTCCGGTGCCTTGATCGCTTTGGCGGCTTCCGCGCGATCGATGCGCGCTTTCTGTTTGGTGGTACGCGCCTTGGGTCGACGTCGCAGCCACTCGATCTCCTTGCGCAGGAAGTTCTGTCGATTGGACTCGGCGCGCGCTTCGTGAGCTTCGCGATCGGCCTTGGCTTCCAGGTATGTCGAGTAGCCACCGTCGTAGCTATGCAGCACGCCGCGTGACAGCTCCCAGGTGCGCGTGGCCACCGCGTCGAGCACGTAGCGATCGTGCGTGATCAGGACCAACGCGCCGGGGAAGTCGTTGGCCAAGTGATCTTCGAGCCACGTGATCGTATCCACGTCCAAGTGGTTGGTGGGCTCATCGAGAATCGCCAGGTCCGGCCGCGACACCAGCAAGCGTGCAAGCGCCACGCGACGTTGCTCACCACCGCTCATGGTCTTGAGCAAGCGCGAAGGATCCGCGATGCCGAGATTGGTCAGCGCGGCGTGCGCTCGGTACTCGCCATCGTCGGCGGCGAGCGCCGGCAAGACCACGTCCAGCGCCGTGCTGTCGGAGTCGAAGGTTGGCGTTTGTGCCAGGTACGCCACTGTCGAATCGCGACGCAGTGCGATCTCTCCACCATCAGCGGCCTCGATGCCGGCGAGGATCTTGGCGAATGTGCTCTTGCCGCAGCCGTTGAGGCCGACCAAACCCACGCGCTCGCCACGGCGAATGCTCACGGTCACGTCGCTGAGCACTTGGCGCGCGCCGAAGGCTTTCTGCAGATGCTGTACGTCGAGAACGGTCACGGTTCTAAGAGTGCTTGGCGGGTTGGCTAGAAGGGCACACGCATGCCGGCTTGTGCAAGCACGGCGTTGCCGTAGCGGTTGTCGTTCCAGCGATAATCGAACGCGAGATCGAACCAGGCATCGCCGAGGCTCACCTCAGACAGCCACGGCAACCGCCACTCAAGCTTGAGGCCGAGCTCTTGGGTGCCGAAACGCTCCATCTTCGGGTCTGCGGTCACCAAGTGCTCGCCGGTGCCCGGCACGCGATAGGTGTTGTCAGCGAAGTACGAATCGTTCTGATCGAAGAACCGATAGCGCGCCCGCGCGACGAAGTGCTCGCCCAGCTCTTGGTAGATGCGCGCTTCGGTGGTGATCGCGTCGATGTCCCAAGTGTCGGTGTATGCGCGAGCGCGCAGGTGAAGCGAAGTGCGCGTCAGTGGAATGTGCCAGCGCAGCTGCACGGACGGCGCGTGACGAAAGCGAGTGTCCGGGTGGTTCTCGCTCAAACGCCCTTCGCCCGGCACCGCGATCGTGCGGTAGGCGTTGGCCAAGAAGCCATCAAGGTAGGCGAAGTCCCAGGCGAGGCTGGCGATCAGCGTGGTCGACAAGACTTGCTCGTAGGACACGCGCCACGAGACGCCACGCAGTGGCTCGCGGAAGGTCCGGTCCGAGGTCTTCTCGATGCGATCGAGAATCAAGCTCGAGTTGAGGCGCAGCATGCTGCAGTGATCCGCGAGCGACAGCAGACCATCGATGCCGAGGGCCGTCGCTTCGTAGTCGTTCTCGGTGCTGTAGCGACCGAACACGTTCCAATCGAAGTTGGCATCGCTGCCGATCTCGTGGCCGCGCCCGAACGTTGCGCCGACGCTCCAGCGACGCTCGGTGAAGAGCTCATCGGTTTGCGCGCCCTGGGCGATGCTCGCGCTGGTGATGCTGTCGATCAGCGCGTCGCCGCCGATGCGCCAGCCCGTCGGCGACACCAGACCCAGGCGCGCGGTCGGCACCACCACGCGCGTCGAGCGTTCCAAGAAGTAATGCGCGCGCAGCTCCACGTCGCCGTTCCACCGCCCATCCACTTCGTCGGCACGCGCCACGCCGCTGATCGCGATCAGCAGGCACACGATCGCAGGAACGATCCGACCCATGGTCGTAGGGGGGACGCTCGTGGTCGCCCGCAGCGTGGCGGTCGCCCACATTCTTCCGATCGCGCGCATTCGTTTCGCCAGCACAGTCGTCTCGACGTCAGTTGCAGCCGCAGCCGCCACCAGGGGTGTCGGTTTCAGGCAAGGCGCCTTCGCGTGATTCACGCACGTGCGCGTAGAAGCGATCACCGTTGCCTTCGCGCGCGGTGTCCATGCCCGGGCGCGCCAAGTGCTCGCGCTCGTAGGGGGAGACGGTGGCGCATCCAATTGCGCACACCAGCATCAAGAGAACGCAGTGCTTCATGGTTGTTCCGGTTCCAACGTCTTTGCCCATGCCACGATCGGCGCGAGCGCCTCGCGCGTGAGGTTGCGCAGCCACGACCGATCCGCGATCAGCGCCGCAAGGTGTGGACCCACCGCGTAGTAGCCGTCGATCAGCGCGCGACCGAGCGCGTGAGGCGCCAACAGTCGATCGCGCATGCGGCGCAGCACGCCAATCTCCTGTGCCAGCGGCGAGCCATAGGCCGCAGTGGCGACGAAGCACGGCGTCACGGTGGTGAACTGTTGCGCGGTGGTGGTGTGCTCACTGAAGCGGATCTCACCGGCGGCGTTGCAGGTGTCGATCGCGCGCACGCCCAAGTAGTACGTGGTCTGAGGCAACATGCCGCCGAAGTCCACCGTGACCGTGTCGGTGGCATCGACCGGGATCATCAGCTCCTGGCTGAACGTGGTGGCCGATTTGGCCGGGGCCCCGAGCTCGATGAAGGTTGCGGCGTCGACCATCGGGCTGTCCGAGAGACGCACCTCGTAACGGAACACGCGGTCGTCATCGTTGGCGACATCGAACGACAGACGCGCCCACTCATGCTGGTGACGGAAGTCGGCGTACCGCGTGATGCTGACGTTGCTCACAGCGCTCGGTGGTGCGTTGCCTTCGCAAGACTCGGGCGTACGCACGGCGACGCTCAGCCGCGAGCCGCTGTCGGGATCGATGCGCAGGCGATCGGCGCCGCTGCCGGGCGCGGCGTCAGGGTCGTCGGTGATGGTGTCGAGCGGTCCGAGCTCGCCGAAGTTGGGGTCGCGCCAGTCCCACGAGCCAGCGCCCACCGGCTCGGTGGTTGCGTGCTGGTCGATCGCGCCGGCGCCCAAGGAAAATGGAACGCTGTAAATGACGGAGGGTTGGCCGCGATACGGGTAGCCGTAGCTCAGCGCCCAGCTGTCCCACTCGGGTTGCTCGCCCTGCGCGGTGGGCGCGGGCGTCTGCGGCGTGCGAAAGGTCTCGTCGTTGTAGACGTCGTTGTAGTCGCCCTCGACATTGATCTCGAGCCACAGCACGTAGTCACCGTTCGGCCACGACGCCGGCACTGTGAACAGCTGATGGCGCATCACCTCGCCTTGAAGTGTCGCCGCCGTGATCGCATCGAGCTCGGGCATCACTGAGAGCGCGTGTTGTCGGAACGTGTCCACATCCGCGTGGTCGAAGCAGGTGCGCGCGGTGCAGCGTGGTGTGTCACGACGAGGTGGGTACAGCGAGTGAAGCGACAGCGGTTCCATCGTGCCGACATGCGCGGCGGGATCTTCGAACGGCTCGGCGTAGCCTTCGGTGACGTCGGTCTCGGTGACGAAGCGACCCTTGTCGCTGCTGAAGCTTGCGCTGGCGCACGCGAGCGCATCCAGGCTGTCCTTGTTGGAACCGCGCGCGTCGAACGACAGACAGTAGTAGGGGTCGGGAGATTGATCGTTGGTGGTGCGCGACGCGCGTCCTTCAGAGTAGCGATCTTGAAAGATGACGCGACGGAACGGCTGCGCGCCCGGTGCGTTTGCGCGACGGGTGCCCCACACCGGCAACACGCCCTCGCGTCGGCCGTACGGCCAGCGGTAACCGCTGTTCATCTGTGACGCGCCGGGGCGATTGCCGATGCCAAGACGGGCGACCAAGTCCGTCAGCATCACCGTTTGCATGAACGTGCCGTCGGCGGTCTCGATCCAGATCGCGATCTGGGCACGGCGCGTCGGAGTGAACGCAATGTCGAGCACGGTGTGCGGCGTCGGTTGCTGCGCGACCACGACGGACGGCGGTACGACGATCCCCGCGATCGAGAGCACACACAGGACCAACCAAAGCATCGCGCGCGAGCCTAGCGCGGCGTGACACCGTGAACCAGGCGGGCAGAAGCTCACAGATTCGTCCGATCAGCGCCGCTTCGGCCGCGCACGTCTCACCTTGGCCGTGCGGACAGGGGCATCGGCCACCGCATCCCCACCCACCGCGGCGATCTGATCGCGCAGCTCGGCGGCGCGCTCGAACTCAAGTTGCTCCGCGGCCATCAGCATCTCGCCCCGTAGCCGCTCAATCTTCTCGGGTAACGACTCGTCGCTACGCTCGTCGCGCCGCGCGGGGACTGGCAGGTAATCGCTTGCGCCGCTGTCAGCGATGCCTTCGAAGATAGCTTTCTTCACCGTCTCGGGTGTGATGCCGTGCTCGAGGTTAAACGCCGCCTGGAGCTCGCGACGGCGCGCGGTCTCTTCGATCGTTTGCTGCATCGCCGGTGTGATCCTGTCGGCGTACATGATCACTTCACCGCGCACGTTGCGCGCCGCACGGCCGACGGTTTGAATCAGCGAGCGCGGCGAGCGCAGGAAACCTTCGCGATCGGCGTCCAAGATCGCCACCAGCGAAACCTCAGGCAGGTCCAAGCCTTCGCGCAGCAAGTTGATGCCGATCAACACGTCGTAGTCACCGCGGCGCAGGTCCGCGAGCAGTTGGATGCGATCCAGCGTGTCGACATCGCTATGCAGGTACCGACAACGCACGCCGATCTCCGTGTAGTACTCGGTCAGGTCTTCGGCCATGCGCTTGGTCAAGGTGGTGACCAACACGCGCTCGCCCACCGCGACCCGCTCGCGAATCGCGCCAAGCAAGTTGTCGACTTGATCGCGCACCGGGCGCACGTGAATCACCGGATCCATCAGTCCGGTCGGCCGCACCACTTGTTGGATGACCTCGCCCTCGGTCTTCTTCAGCTCGTAATCGCCTGGGGTCGCGCTGACGTAGATCGTCTGTGGCATCCGCTGTTCGAACTCTTCGAACTTCAACGGGCGGTTGTCGACCGCGCTCGGCAAGCGAAACCCGTGCTCGACCAGCGTATCCTTGCGCGCCCGATCGCCGCGAAACATGCCACCCACCTGCGGCACGCTCTGGTGCGACTCGTCCATGATCAAGAGGTAGTCCTTGGGCAGGTAGTCGATCAACGTTGGCGGTGGCTCGCCCGGTGCGCGGCCCGAGAAGTGACGCGAGTAGTTTTCGATGCCGTGGCAGAAGCCCATCTGCTCCAACATCTCCAGGTCGTACGCGCAGCGCTGTTCCAAGCGTTGGCGCTCCACCAGCTTGCCTTCGCTTGCGAGCACTTCCAGCCGCTCGCGCAGCTCGGCGCGAATCGATGTCATCGCGTTGTGGCGCTGCGCCTCCGGCGTGACGTAGTGCGAGCCAGGGAAGATGCCGTAGCGATCGATCTCGCTGATCACTTTGCCCTTGAGCGGATCGATCTCGCAGATGCGCTCGATCTCGTCGCCCCAGTACTCGATGCGCACCGCAAGCGCCTCTTCGTAGGCCGGGAACACCTCGACCACGTCGCCGCGCACGCGAAACGTGCCGCGGTGGAAGTCGACGTCGTTGCGCTCGTATTGGATGTCGACCAACTGGCGCAACAGCTCATCCCGGCGCAGCTCCTGTCCGCGCGCGATCGAGATGATCATGGCGTTGTACGACTCGGCCGAGCCGATGCCGTAGATGCACGAGACGCTGGCCACGATGATCACGTCACGCCGCGACAACAAGGAGCGCGTCGCGCTGTGGCGCATGCGATCGATCGCTTCGTTCATGATCGAGTCCTTCTCGATGAACGTGTCGCTCGACGG
>JACZCZ010105110.1_pt1 | contig 10342 bp, 10 predicted proteins | sample 8641811 | NCBI WGS metagenome assembly JACZCZ01 (sample SAMN15324610, study PRJNA640507) | soil metagenome | isolation source: intercropping peanut in the first line | place: China: Luxin town, Laibin City, Guangxi Province | collected 2019-07-25 | depth 10cm m | reverse complement strand
GATCCGGGCGTGTACTTCGCCATCAACAGCCCTGCCGGCGTCGTCGGCGCGCAGGCTGCGGACGCCGTCGCAACGATCACCTCGTGGGGCTATCCGGTCACCGTCGACCAGATGAACTTATTGGCCCAGGAGATGGGCGAAAGCACGCTGTTCGCACGCACGGGCGGTGCGCCGTCGCTGGCGGTCGGCATGGCCAGCATCTTCTCGAGCGCGTTCGGCGACACGCTGCTGTCGGTCTGGTACCACTTCGCAATCATGTTCGAGGCGCTGTTCATTCTTACGACCGTCGACGCCGGCACGCGCGTCGCACGCTTCATGCTGCAGGACTTGCTCGGCAACGTGGTACCGGCGCTGGGCCGCACGAGCTGGTATCCCAGCGTCTTGATCTGCAGCGCGCTCGTCGTCGCCGCGTGGGGCTACTTCCTCTATTACGGCACGCTCGATCCGCTCGGTGGCATCAACAGCCTGTGGCCGTTGTTCGGCATCGCGAACCAGATGCTGGCCGCGATCGCGTTGTGCGTCGCGACGACGGTGCTGGTGAAATCGGGGCGAGCTCGATTCTGGTGGGTCACGGGTCTGCCGCTCGCCTGGCTCGTCGCCGTCACGACGGCGGCGGCCTGGGAAAAGCTGTTCAGCCCCGACTTGCGTGTCGGGTTCCTGTCGCACGCCAACGATCTCTCGGCACAACTCGCGGCGGGCACGCTGACCGGTACCGCCGCGGAGCAAGCCCCGACGCTGATCTTCAATGACCGTCTCGATGCCGCGCTGACTTTGTTTTTCCTCGTGACGGTCTGGGTGTTGGTCGTCGAAACGGTGCGCATCTGCCACGCATCGCTGACGGGGCGGCGCTGCCCGCCGCTCGCCGAGACGCCGCACGTGCAGACGCACTTGGCCGAGGGCTGACACGATGCGCCGGGCGCTGCAACGAGCTTGGGCGGTACTACGGGAGATCACGGGCGACGACGCGTACGAACGCTACCTCGCGCACTGGCGTCGTGAGCATGCTGCCGAGGGCGGCACGCCGCTCGATCGCGCCGCGTTTTGTCGCGAGGAGCAACGCCGTAAGTGGGAAGGCGTGCGGCGTTGCTGCTGACTAGTACCGCAAACTAGGCCGGCGGTTGACCCGGAGCAGGCTGCGCCAAACGCTCCGAGGGCGCACCTTCAACTGGCCCTTCTTCTTGGCCGGGCGCCGGCGCTAGCTCTGCGTCGGTCGGCTCGCTGCCCGGCAGGCCGAGCGCCTGCGCGGCGTCTACCTCGTTCTGAATCTCTTCGACGGGCTCCTCGGGCAAGCCGCGAATCTGCCGCTCCGTCTTTTCGTTCAATACCACGAGGCTGATGCGCCGATTCATCGGATTGCGAGGGTCGGCGGCATCGAGCGGTAGCGACGAGCCGAGACCGACGACGCGCAGAATCTTATTCTCGCGCATGCCGCCTGCGACGAGCTCGCGGCGCGAGGCATTGGCGCGATCCGCGGACAGCTCCCAGTTCGAGTAGCCGCGCTCGCCGCCGACGTATTGCACGGCATCCGTGTGCCCTGCCAGCGAGATCGCGTTGTCGACGTCGTTCAGCAAGGCCCCGATCGCGCGCATCACGTCGCGCGAGTAGTCTTTCAGAACCGCGCCGCCCGTGTCGAACATCGCACGGTTCTGCTCGTCGACGACCGTGATCTGCAAACCTTCGGTCGTGATTTCCAGCCGAATCTGATTCTTGAACTGCGCTAGCTTCTCGTTGCTCTGCACGGCCTGCTCGACGCGCCGCTTCAATCCCTCGAGTCGCTCCGTTTCGCGGCGCGCGATCTCCGCGCGCGCGGCCTGCAGATTGATCGTTTGCCGCCGCGTCGGCTCGTTGGAGCGGCTTACTTGACCGGCGCTGCGCGACAAGTCCTCGCCGCCGCCTTGGATGACGCTCGCCGCGTCGCCGGCGCCCGAGCCGCCGGCGAGCGCCACGCGCAACGGCGTCTGAAAGTAATCCGCGATGCCCTTGAGGTCGCCCTGTGCGGTCGAGCCGATCAGCCACATCAGCAGGAAGAAGGCCATCATCGCGGTCACGAAGTCCGCGTAAGCGATCTTCCAAGCGCCGCCGTGATGCCCGCCTTCGACCTTCTTGATGCGCTTGATGATGATCGGCGGGCGACTGGTGTCGTTCATGTGCGGCTACTTCTTCGCAGCCTTCGCACCGCCCTTCGCGGCGCCCTTTACGTGCTCCTCGAGCTCGGAGAAGCCCGGGCGCTCCGTCGAGTACAGCACCTTGCGGCCGAACTCGACGGCCACCGTCGGCACCGCGTCGTTCAAGCTCGCGAGCAGCGTGACTTTGATGCACTCGAGCGCTTTGCTGGCTTCGTGCCCCTTCTTCTCGAGCACGGTGACGAGAGGCGCGACGAAACCGTACGACAACAAAATGCCGAGGAACGTGCCGACGAGCGCATGCGCGATCAGGATGCCGAGCTCTTGCGGCGGCAATCCGACGGATTCCATCGTGTGCACGACGCCCATCACGGCTGCGACGATGCCGAACGCCGGCAGGCCATCCGCGATCTTCTGCAACGCATGCGCCGGCTCGGCCCCTTCGTGATGGTGCGTGTCGATCTCGCGATCCATTAGCGCCTCGATCTCGATGGCATTCAGCTTGCCGCTGACCATCAGCCGCAGGTAATCCGTGATGAACTCCACCATGTGGTGGTCCTTCAGCACGCGCGGATATTTCTTGAAGAGCGGGCTCTCTTTCGGCGCTTCGATGTCGCGCTCGATCGCGAGCAGGCCTTCCTTACGAGTTTTGTCCAGGATCTCGTAGAGAAGCGCCATGAGCTCCATGTACGTGGCTTTGGTGTACTTCGATCCTTGGAACAGGGTCGGGATCGCCTTGAGCGTCGCTTTGATGACCTTGGCGGGCGTGCCGACGACGAACGCACCGAGGGCCGCGCCGCCGATCATGAGCAGCTCGAGCGGCTGATACATCGCCCCTAAATGACCGCCGGCGAGCGTGTATCCCCCGAAAACCGACCCGACCACTACCACGTAGCCGACAAGGACTAGCATCCAGCCTCCTGCTGTGACCAAAGGGGCAGGTCTGCGTTGCCCGCCTTACTCACACGTTTTCGGCCCGCGCGGCCTAGACTTGAGCAGGGAAAGTGCGCCGTGATTCACAGCACACGAGAGAGGAAAACGCACGCGCCGGCGAAAAAACGCCGACTGGGAGCGCGAAACGCCCGAAGCGCCGTCAGCGTGGCTGGCGCTTAGCCTTGATGTCGTAGCTGAAGGATATCCTTTCGCCCACGGCCAAAGCGCCCAGCATCACCGTGAACGGCTGCATGCCGAGATCTGCGTGGTCGAGCTCGAACTCGCCCTTGGCGCGCAGCTCGTCGCCGTCGATCGTGACATTCGTCGGCACGGTAAGCGAAACGGTTCGGCCGAGCAGCTCCACCTGCACCGCCAACGTCTCTCGGCCGTCGCGCACGGTCGGGCCCGTGCCGACGACGCGGATGCCGGCAAACTTCTCGCCGTCCAACACTTTTTCGCTGAGCATGTTCTTGCGCGTACCGGCGATGTCGTCCGCCGACGGGACGCTCGCGAAATCGGCGCCGAGCGTGCTGCGCAGCGCGGGATCGTCGATGACGAGGTTCGCCGAGGTAAACGCAAGCTCGAAGCGGGAAGCGCTGCGGTCACCCTCGGCCACCGTCACGTTCCCGGTCAGGTCACCCGCCGAGATGGTGTGGTTGTGCCCGAGCCGCGACAGCGTGCCAGCCTTGTAGACCAGCCAATGGAAATCGGACTGCGAAGCATCGACGACGTAACGCGCGTCCTGCGCTTCCGCAGCGCCGCAGGCCAACCAGCCGGCGAAACCGAGAACTAGTGCTGCCTTGGTCATGGCCGAACCTCGCCCCGAACGTTGCACTTTCATGGCGTGAATCTTACCCCACGCTACCTGAACCGCGCCTAACGACAGCCTCAAGTTACTTAGAAACCCGGCCGATAACGGTTGCGCAACTATTGCTTGGTCGATACGCACACTCGACCGGCGTGAGGGAACGCACTTGGATCTAGCAACCTTGGTGGGGCTCGTCGGTACGCTGATCGTGCTGGGCACGGCGATCGTGCTCGGCGGCTCGGTCACGGCATTCGTCGACACGGCGTCGCTCGTGCTCGTCATCGGCGGCACGCTGCTGGTGACCCTGATGAAATTCAGCTTCCCCCAGTTTCTGAACGCCACGAAGGTGGCGTTCAAAGCCTTCATGTACCGCGTGCCGGAGCCGGAAGCGCCCACCGACCCCTCGATCTCCCTCGCACAGCAGGCGCGCTCGAGCGGCTTGTTGGCGCTCGAGGATGCCGACGTGCCCGACGAGTTCTTCAAGAAGGCGCTGGACCTCGTCGTCGACGGCCACGACCCCGAGGTCGTGCGGTCCATTCTGACGAAGGATTTAGACCTCACGTTGAAGCGCCATCGCGACGGCCAAGCGATCTTCAAAGCGATCGGCGACGCAGCTCCGGCCATGGGCATGATCGGCACGCTGATCGGCCTCGTGCAGATGTTGGGCTCGATGAGCGATCCGAAGCAGATCGCACCGGCTATGGCGATTGCGCTGCTCACGACGCTGTACGGCGCCATGATCGCCAACGTCGTGGCAATCCCGATCGCCGATAAGCTCGCGCTCCGCAGCACGGACGAGCGGCTCGCAAAGTCGTTGATCATCGACGCCGTCATGAGCATTCAAGACGGCCAGCATCCGCGCGTCATGCAAGACATGCTCAAGAACTACTTGCCGAAGAACCGGCGCGCCGAGGAGCAGCGGGCAGCCTGACCCGCCGCATAAGCCGTGCACGATCAACTTGTCGAGCTTCGCAGCGCCGCCCCGCCGTGGCTGATGACGTTCGCGGATCTCATGGTCCTTTTGATGTCGTTCTTCGTCCTCATGCTGTCGTTCTCGGAGATGGATCCGCAAAAGTTCAAGATCATGTCCGGCACGCTGAACGAAGAGTTCGGCGTGCAGTCCGAGGTGACCGCCGCAAACTCACCGGTGGGCACGAGCGCCGAGCTCAGCGAATTCAGTCCGGCCGCACCGGAGCCGACCGCCGAGAACGAGGTTCGCCAGAGCACGACGGACAACAATCAGAGCACGCTCGACCTCGCGCTCGAGCTACGTGCGCGCGAGCTCGAAGCGCAGGAACAAGCGGCGGCCGATCAGGCGCAGGAGCTGCGCGCCGAGTTCCAGCAAGAGATCGCCGACGGCAAGCTCCTGATCCGCCAGGAGGGCAGCAACGTCGTCATCCAACTGCTGGAGAAGGACTCGTTTCCCTCCGGCAGCGCGGCGCTCGAGGCGAGCTCGCTGGCGACGCTCGCGAGAATCGGCGACCTGGTGCGCGGCATGGAAGGCGCGATCACCGTGTCGGGCCACACGGACAACGTGCCGATTCGGTCCGGCGGCACGTACCGATCCAATTGGGAGCTATCCGCGGCACGCGCCGCATCGGTGGGTCACGAGCTGCTGCGCGCCGGGCTCGACCCGGTGCGACTCATGGTCAGTGGGCATGCCGATACTCAACCCCGAGCCGCCAACGACACCGCAGCAAATCGCGCGATGAACAGACGCGTGGACATCACGTTCGCCAACGGCCGCGATCGCCCCGGCGTGTGGGCCGGGGCGCGCGCCGAGCCGGCCGCCGAGCCTGCTCCCTAGAAGCGAAACTGAAAACCCAGCGACAGGTACGGCACGAGGTCGAGGTCCTCGATCTCCTCGGCCAGCTGGCGAGACTCGTCAGCGATGTCCTCCGCGAACAACGGGTCGCCGAGCAGCGTTCCGCTGCCGCGCAGCGTGACCGACGGCGCACCCTGATCCACGAGGCCGAGGTCGAGCGACATACCGAACCCGCTCTTGTTGCGCGACCAGTCCCAGCCGATGCCCGCCATCGTCGCCGTGTCGTCGAACCCGATCCCGCCGCTGAGCGTACCGACCTCGCTCGGCGTGTACGTCGTGTTGCCGATCGTGACGTTCTCCGTTGGGCGACTGAATAGCTCGAGCCGGTTGTCGTTCTGCATCAGGCCGAAGCTCAACCGGAACGGCGACTTCAGCGGATGGAAGTCGATACCCGCCGACAGCGAGTCCCAGACGACGTCGAACTCGTACTCGATGTCGGATTCCTCCGCATCGAAACCGACTTGCGACCCGTACAACGCGCCGCGCAGCGCTATTCGGTCCGTCAACGAGTAGGTGTACTCCGCGCCTAAGCCGAGCGCTCCAACCTTGAGACCGATGGCGTGGCCGTCCGCAAGTGCCGCAGACGCCGGCAGTGCCAAGAGCGCGACGGTGATTCCGCGTAGCATTGGAAAATCTCCTATTTCGAGGTGGCAGCACGGTAGCGTCGTCACCCGCCGGCGAACGACTCATCGCGTCACACTTGCTGGGGCATGTCCCGCGAACTGCATCTAACGTTCAACCGCTGCTGAATCTTTTGTGTAATGAACGGTCTGATGGCGCGTGCTAGCGTGACCCTTTTGGCGTTCCGGGTTCGGTGTTAACGTTCAATCCGGGGCGCAATTTACTTGCCCAGGACGTAAGATTCGGCTCATGTCCCCGCTGCCCGCAGATGGTTCGAGACTCCGTTGGCTCGTCGTTGCCGCGGTGGCGTGCCTGACGGGCTGCGGCGGATCGCAAGTCATCGTCGAAGCCGCGTTCCCGACCCCGCTCATCGAGCCCCTGCCCGTCAGCATGGGCATCATCATCCCCGACGAGCTCTATAACTTCATCTACACGGAAGACATCCCCGATCAGTCGCTGTGGACCATCGCGCTGGGCGACGCCAACGTCGCGATGCTCGGGCCGCTGTTCAAGGGCATGTTCCGGCAAACACGCGACGTCGAGTCGCTCGCGAGAGTCGCGGGTGACACGAGCTTGGACGGCGTGATCGAGCCGAAGCTCGAGAAGTTCGAGTTCGACGTGCCGAACGGCGAGCGCGACGAGTTCGTCGAAGTGTGGCTGCAATATCAGATCACTGTGTACGAGCCGAACGGCGGCACCGTCATTCAGTGGCCCGTGTCCGGTTACGGCAAATCCGAGCTGCTGCGCGACCCCGAGGACGCCGTGCAGCGCGCCGCGATCGTGGCCATGCGCGAGGCCGGCGCCACCATCTCTACGAAGTTCAGCGAACAACCACAAGTCAAGGCTTGGTTAGGGGGTATAGGAAATGCCGCACCCAACGTCGGGGCCCAAGCAGCCGTCGGAGAACCCGTTGCCGACGAAGCCGGAACGCTCGAATAGCATGACGCGCCTACGTTTCATCGGTCTCGCCGCTGCTCTGCCGCTCATCGGCGCCTGCGGCATCACGTCGCGGATCGAGCCCTATAAGCAAACGGACGCAGTCATCGCCAAGGGCGAGCACGTCGTGGTCCTCGCCCGTCGACAACACTCGACGCACGAGGCCGAAGAAGAGTTCGTCCAGTGCATCAGCGACGGCTTGGCGAACGGCAAGAACGGCCTCGACGTGCACTCCTCGAAGGACTTCGAGGACAAGATGTACCCGTGGTTCGAGCCGTCGACGGCCCCGCTCAGTACCGAAGACTTGTCGACGCTGCTTGATCGGCCCGGCGTCTTGGAGCAGGTCGAAAGCACGGGTGTTCGCTACGTCGTCTGGCTCGACGGCTCGACCGATCGAGTGGCCAGCGGCGGCGGCATCACGTGTGCAGCAGGCGTCGGCGGCGCCGGCTGCATGGGTCTCGCCTGGTGGGAAGACGACTCGCGCTACGACGCCACAGTGTGGGACATCAAAGAGATCGAGTCCGAGGGGACCATCTACGCGGACGTCAAAGGCCGCTCGGTCATGCCGGCCATCATCATCCCGATACCGCTCGTGACGCGGCCGCAGGCACACGCGTGCCGCGACCTCACGGATCAGCTGCGGCAATTCTTGACGTCGCCCGAGGGCTATCCGTCGCCCGGTAGCCCGCCGCCGCCGGCCGGGGACGTCGGCTGACGTAGCCGCGAATCTGCCGACTCCGTCGCCGCGCTCGGCGAGCCCTGCGCTCTACACTGGTCCCCGCACTTTGTACCGGGGCTGCCTGCGTCACTGCAGGCCTGCATAGATGACCGATCGCCGCGACCTGGAGCTCATTCTCGAATCGGGGACGCCGCTCATCGTCATCGAAACCACCGATGAGGCGCGCGTGCTCGAGCTGTTGCGCGAGATCGCGCTCGGCCGGAGCGCAAGCGCGTATCGTCCGTTGTTCCGCTGGTCGATCACGGACGGACTCCAACGTTTGGACCTCGAGCTCGAGGCTCAGCGCCACAACGCCGAGCCGGAAGACGTCCTGCGGCACATTCGGGCCGTTGCAAAGCCCGGCGTCTATGCACTGCTCGACTTCCATCCGTTCTTGAACGAGCCGGTGCACATTCGCCTGCTGAAGGACATCGCGCTGGCGGCCAATGCCGCCAAAGTGACTCTGCTGCTGATCGGCCATCGGCTCGAGCTGCCGCACGAGCTGGCCGGTTTCAGCGCGCGGTTCGCCCTGCGCCTGCCGGGACCGAACGACCGTCGAATGATCGTCGAGCGTTGCGCCGCCGAGTACTCGAGCGAACGAGGACGTCAAGTCAAAGTCGACACCGCGGCTCTCGAGCTACTGATCCAAAACCTCGCTGGCTTGACGACTGCCGACACCGAACGGCTCGCCCGCAACGCGATTCGCGACGACGGGGCCGTCACGGCCAGCGACCTGCCCGCGGTCATGAAAGCAAAGTATCAACTGCTGAACCGCGGGGGCGTGCTGAGCTTCGAGTACGAAACTACACGGCTGGCAGAGCTGGCCGGCTTCCGCAACCTCAAGCATTGGCTGAAGCAGCGAGCGTGGGCGTTTCAGCCGGACCGACCCGCAGGTCTCGAGCCGCCGAAAGGAATCCTGCTGCTCGGCGTGCAGGGGTGCGGCAAGAGCCTAGCGGCCAAGGCAACGGCCGGAGCGTTCGGCTTGCCGTTGCTGCGCCTCGACTTCGGCTCCCTATACAACAAGTATCACGGCGAAACGGAGCGCAATCTGCGCGAGTCGCTGCAGACCGCCGAGACTCTGAGCCCGTGCGTATTGTGGCTCGACGAGATCGAGAAAGGACTTGCCACCGGCAACGACGACACCGGCACGGCGCGCCGCGTGCTCGGCAGCCTGCTGACCTGGATGGCCGAGCGACGAGCGCAAGTCTTCCTCGTCGCCACCGCCAACGAGGTCAGCGAGCTGCCACCGGAGCTGATTCGGAAGGGACGCTTCGACGAGATCTTCTTCGTCGATCTTCCACCGCCGCAGAGTCGCGCGGACATTCTTTCGATCCACCTCCGCAAACGGGGGCTGGCCCCGGAGCGGATGAACCTTGCCGAGCTCGTCGCGCTGACGGATGGCTTCTCGGGAGCGGAAATCGAGCAAGGCGTGGTCGCCTGCCTGTACGCGGCGCACGCGCTCGAACAGGAGCCCGACCACGGCCACCTCGCTGCCGAGTTACGGAAAACGCGGCCGCTCTCCGTGATCATGGCCGAACGCGTGGCGGCGCTACGCACGTGGGCGGCGGGTCGCACCGTACCGGCCGAATGATCCGCGCTAGCCGCAGCCCGTCAAACAGCCTAACGTAACGGCTCAGCAAGCCCCGATATTCTCGCGATGTCGAAACGATCATCGGACGATCTCGATAACGATCACACCGACGAGCTGCCCGTACTGCTCGAGTCGGACATGCTGGACGACGACCCGTTGACGTTCTCGGCCATCGAGCGCATCGAGGACACGAACGAGCACACGGCGCTGTACCGCTCGGCCGATGCAAGCGTGCACGACGCTAGCCGGGATCACGCAACCACGGTCGCGGATCTGCAGGCGCAACTCGCCCCCCAGGGGGAACGCGACCCCGATCGCGAGCGGCTTCTCGCCGATAAGGACGCCGTCATCGCGGACCTCAAGCGCACCATGGCCGCGGCCCGCGAGTCCGCGGACGCCGCCAGCGCGGCCGAAAGGCGTATGGCGACGCAGGTCGCGGTACGCGACGCACGCGTCGCCGAGCTGACCACCACCATCGAGAAGATGCAGGACGCGGCGAGCGCTCAGCAAGCCGAAATTGCGCAGCTGCGCGCCGCTGTCGACTCGGCACGGCAGGAAGCGGCGGCGTTGCAGAGCAAGCTGGACGCCGAGCCCGCGTCCCCAGCTCCCGCAGCTCCGTCCGAGCTACAAGAGCTGCTCGAAGCGAACGCCGCGTTGCGGGACTACATCGAGGGACGGCGAGCTTCGTGGGAGGAGCTGCAGGCAAGCCGAGCGGCCTTGCAGACCAAGATGGACTCGCTGGAAGCAGAGCTCGCGACGGCTGCCAAACGCGCGGCGGACGCCGAAG
>JACZCZ010002069.1_pt1 | contig 10352 bp, 7 predicted proteins | sample 8641811 | NCBI WGS metagenome assembly JACZCZ01 (sample SAMN15324610, study PRJNA640507) | soil metagenome | isolation source: intercropping peanut in the first line | place: China: Luxin town, Laibin City, Guangxi Province | collected 2019-07-25 | depth 10cm m | reverse complement strand
CCGCCGCCGGCAGCCGCGGCCCCGGAGAAGATGACACCTTTGATGAATTGGCGTCGCGACGTGGCCTTCGATACGAAGGAGTCGAAACGCGGCTCCGGGTAACCCCGGCCGTTAGTGTTGTCAGCCATGAGGAAGTCTCCTCTCCGAAACGGCGTAGACGCGGCAACGCGAGTCGATGCTAGGTGAAAAGCCGGCACTGCTCAACAGGCCGGAACGGCAGTCGGCAACGCTCATGCGGTGTTGACCTGCAACGGTTTATGCGACGGCTCCCGCTTCGCCGACGCGTTGACGATCATGTCCGGCATCACCGGCGTGCGGTTGAAGTAGTGGCCGCCCAAGGCCTCGGAGATCGCACATAGCAGGGCCGCCGTGGCGCATCCTTGCACGGGCTCGCCGACGCCCTTCGCGCCGACCGGGTTCTGCGGGTCGGCGATGTCGACCCAGGCGGTCTGCATCGTGGCGGGCACGTCGAGGTAAGAGACGGGCTTTGCCTGCAGCAACCCAACGTTACCGGGTAAGCCGTTTTGCGGGTCGTAAATGTGCCGCTCGTGGGTGGCCATGCCGATACCCATGACCGCCCCGCTCTTGATCTGATGCGACAAGCCTTGCGGGTGCAGCACCGTGCCGCAATCCGCGACGCCGACGTAGTCGAGGATCTCGTACTTGCCCGTCTCGACATCGAGCTCGATCTCGACAAAACCGGCCGCGAGCGCCGGCACCGTGCCCGTGCGCGGCAGGTTGTCCTTGGCGACGCCGACGAGACCCGTGCCGGCGACCCCAGCCGCCGACGCCTTCGTCATGGGGTTCAAGTCGTTCGCCACTTCGTGGCCGTCGAACTTACCGCCGAGATCGATCGCACGCTGCGCGGCTTGCGCGTACGTCAACCCCTTCGTCGTATCGCTCTTCGCGAAAACGCGCTCGCCGCCGATGTCGTAGTCGTCGGGCGAGCCGCCCAAATCCATGGCCGCGATCTCCTTCAACTTCGCGACCGCGTCCATTGCGGCCGCGTAGTTCGTCCGCGTCATCGTGAACGAGGTGTTGCTGCCGAACTGGCCGAGATTCCACGGCAAGTGGTTGCGGCTGTCGCCGCGCACGACGATGCAATTGTCCCAATTCGCCTTCAGTACCTCCGCGGCCACACGTGACGTCGCGGTGTGGGAGTACGTGCCCAAGTTGCCGACACCGGTGTGAATGTGCAGCTTGCCGTCGGGGGTGATGCGGACGAGACCGTCGAAGCCGTTGCCGCCCGCCGTATGGAACGCCGTCCCCACGCCGACGGCGCGCACCTTCGAGCCGGTGCGTTGGCCGTTGCGGGCCTGCCGGCCGCTCCAGTCGAACAGCTCGGCGCCTTGGTCGAGCGCATTCTTCAAATAGGCGCTCGTGACTCCGCCCTGCATCGAGCCGATCTTGGCCGCGTTGTCGGGCGCGTTGATGCGGCGAATCGCGACGCGATCGACGCCGAGCTGCCGCGCAGCCTTGTCGATCAACGGCTCGACGGCCGCCGCGATCTGGTTCTGGCCCGGCCCGCGCTGCGGGCCGCGCGGCGGCGTGTTAGTCAGCACCGGCACGCCGCGGAAGCGCATCGCCGGCGGCTGATAAACGATCGATACGGCCTCGGCGGCCGAGACGAAATCGTTGAAGCCCGTGTTCGGGCCGTTCTCCTGCACTATATAAAGGTCTACGGCCGTGATGCGGCCGTCGGCGCCAAAGCCCATCTTGATGCGCCCTTGGAAGCCCGCCCGCGCCGAGCCCATGAAGTATTCCTCATGGCGCGTGACGCGCATCATCACCGGCCGGTTGATCTTTTTCGCCATCAACGCCGGCAGCACCATCAGTGGGTAGTCGCCCCCCTTCGAGCCGAAACCGCCACCGCAAAACTCCGAGACATAGACGGGGTCCGCGGCCTCGACGCCGAGCCGGCGCGCGATGCCGGGGAAGGGAAAGCTCTGGCTCTGCGTCGAGCCGTGCAGGAAGCACTTGCCGTTCTGCCAGTACGCGAGCGCGCTGCGCGGCTCCATCGAGTGGTGCGCGAGACCGGCGGTGACGAACGTCTCGTCGAGCACGAGCTTCGCCGCTGCGAGCCCGGCATCGACGTCGCCGAACGACCATTCCGTGACGGCCTTGCCGGCCGGGAGCTGATTCTCGCCGGCGGCCGCGAAGTCCTGTGCCGTCCATTTGACGGTCTGCAGATCTACGGCCTGGTTCGCGACGTTGCCGTTCGTGCGCGCGTTCGGGCCGCCGGGGAACAAGCTTTGTAGCGGATCGACCGTGAACGGGAGCTCTTCGTACGTCACCTTGATCTTTTCGAGCGCGTCGCTCGCGAGCTCCTCGGTGTCGGCCGCGACGGCGAGAATCGGGTGGCCGACGAACAGCGGCTCGTTGGTCAGGACCGTTTCGGCGGGATCGGGCGCATTCGTGACCTCGTCCGCGGTCAACACCCCGTGCACGCCCGGCATCGCGAGCGCCGCACTGGCATCGATGTTCGTCACGCGCGCGTGCGGCATCGGGCTCGCCAGAACTTTGAGGAACACCATGCCGTCGACGCGGAAGTCTTCGGCATATTTCGCCTTGCCGGTCACCTTCGCGTGAACGTCAGGCGGCGTGAAATTCTTGCCAAGTAAGTCGTACGTGGCCATCGGAGCTCCCAAGAGTGATTTGCGCGACTCGCCGTCGGCTTCGCCATGATACTCCGGCGTCGGTCGAAACGAAGCGACCTAGATGCCAGGCCGTTGCGTAACCCGCTCACGGGCCAACAGTTTCCGGCCTAGTCTGTTTTCCTGGTAGCCTCAGTACCCGCATCTTACTCAAACACCGGGGGAACGGGACAATGGTAACTACGAAACGGCCTCGCGCTGCGCGAGCCGAGGGACTTCGCTCGACAGCGCGCAGGGCGATCGCGGCCGCGATCGCGGGGTCGCTCTGCGCACCGGCGAGCGTGCTGGCTCAGGAAGCGCTCGAGGAAATCGTGGTGACGGCACGGTTCCGCGAGGAGAATCTGCAACAGACGCCGCTTGCCATCACGGCGGTGACGGGCTCGATGCTCGAGGCTCGCGGCTCGACGAGCACGCTCGATCTCGACGCGTTCGTGCCGAACGCGGTCATCGCGCCGCTCGGCGCCGGCTGGGGCTCGACGGCGGCTGCGTTCATCCGCGGCATCGGTCTCGGCGACAACTCGCTGTCGTTCGAGCCTGGCGTGCCGATCTACATCGACGACGTCTACCACGGGCGCCCGCAAGGCGCGGTGCTCGATCTGCTCGACATCGATCGCGTCGAAGTGCTGCGCGGCCCGCAAGGCACGTTGTTCGGCAAGAACACGCTCGGAGGCGCTGTGCGCATCATCTCGCGCAAGCCCGAAGGCTCGGGCAGCGGGTTCGTGGATCTGCAAGCCGGCGAGCGCGATCGGTTGAATTTCCGCGGCTCTTACGATTTCCCGATCGTCGAGAACAAGATCCTCGCGCGCGTCTCGGCGTCATCGAAGAAGCAAGACGGCTACTTCGACATCCTCGACTACGAATGCGTCAACGGAGCGGGCTCGCTGGGCGCAGGCGGCGCAGGTCTCCCAGCCGGCACGAACGGCGTCGCACAGCCGGCCGGCACGCCCGACCCGCTGAATCCCGCGTGGATCGGCTACGCAGCGAACACGCACCCCGCGCTCGGCGGCGTGCGGCTCGGCAGCGTGCTCGGCACGACCGACGCGCGCGGCTGCGTCGTCGATCACTTCGGTAACGAGAACGTTCAGTCGGGCCGGGCGGCGGTCCGGTTCTTGCCGTCCGATACGCTCGAGATCAACGTCGTGGGCGACGTGACCTACAGCGACCAGCAAGGCCCGCCCGACAAGTACACGGTGCAACTGCGGACCCACCTGACCGACCCGACGAGCCAAGTGCCGGCCGGCGTCGCCAACGCGATCAACACTTGGAACAACCTCATCGCGGTCCCGGTGTTCGGGGCCGGCGGGCAGTTCGACGGGCGCTTCCAAACGGCGGACAAGTACACGAGCTACCACCGCTTCGGCCAAGATCCGCTCACGGGACGCATCACGCCGAACCGCAACGAGCTGAAGCACACGGGCCTGCAGGTCGACCTCGACTGGGACATCTCCGACGACGTGCACTTCAAATCGACGACCGCGTACCGCGATTTCGACAACTCGTTCGGCCGCGACTCCGATGGCACGCCGCTCCCGGGCACCTTCACCTGGGATACGTCGAAGCACGAGCAGTTCACGCAAGAGTTCCAGTTGAGCGGCCTCATGGGCGCGAACGACGGCGTCGAGTGGACGACGGGCCTCTTCTACTACGACGCGTTCGACTCGAACCAGGGCTACAACAACGGCTACGTCTACACGTCGAGCTTCTCCGATCACAAAGACGAGCAGGACCTCACGAACTACGCGGTGTTCGCGCACTTCAACGTTGCGCTCACCGACAAGCTCAGCATGTCGACCGGCTTGCGCTACACGGACGACCAGAAGGACGCGACGATCTATCGCAGAACGGGCAACACCGCACCGGCGGGCGTTGGTCTGCCGCAGTTCGTGCTCATCGACAACGGCCTGATCACCGTCGAATCCGAGGAGTGGTCGCCGAAGTTGAGCTTCGACTATCAGTTCACCGATACGATCATGGGCTACGTGCAGCTCTCGACGGGCTTCCGTGGCGGCGGCTTCAGCCCGCGCCCGGCCAACGCGCTGCAGCTCACGTCGTTCCAACCCGAGTTCATCGACAACTTCGAGGTCGGCGTGAAGAGCGACTGGCTCGATGGCCGTCTACGCTTCAACGGCGACGTCTACTACATGGAGAACACGGACAAGCAGCAAGCGATCGCCGACTGCGCACCCTGCACGCCGACGCGCGTGAACTCGTTCCCGACCGTGAACACCGGCGAGTCGCGCAACTGGGGTGTGGAGGCCGAGATTCTGGCCGAGCCGATCGACAATCTGCGCATCGACTTCTCGATGGGTTACCAGAACTACAAGGTCACGGACCTCGGCCGCTCGTCCGGCATCTTCATCACCGTGCCGCTCACGGCCCCGGATCCGAACATTCGCGGCGACGTGCTGTACTCGCCGCGCACGCCGGAATGGAACGTCGGGCTCGGCCTGTCGTACCAATTCGAGGTCGGCAGCCGCGGCGCAACGTTGACGCCGCGATTCGACTACACATGGCAGGACGACATTTGGTTCACGACCAATCCCGTGGCCGGCATCCTCTACAAGGAAGACGGCCGGCAGTCGGCCTACGGCGTGCTGAACGCGCGGCTCACGTGGGAGGCGCCGAACACTGCGTGGTCGGGCTCGCTCTATGCCTTGAACCTCACCGATGAGTACTACTTCTTCGGCAAGCTCTCGCTTCTCGGCAACTCGGGCCGCGAGCAAGGCAACCCTGCGCCGCCCCGTGAGGTGGGCATGAGCATACGGTTCAATTTCTAACCACGGAACGTGGGAGACTGTGGGCGCGTTCGGCGACGAACGCGCCCTTTTCTTTTTCGCGGAGCGAGCGTGGACATCGCCACCTGGGAGCTATTGAGCTACGTCGTCACGACGATCGGCCTGCCGCTCGCCATCTTCGTGTTCATCTACGAGCAAAAGAAGGAGCGCGACAACGAGGACGAAGAGGTCTATCAGCTCTTATCGGACAACTACCAAGACTTCCTGAAGATCGCGCTCGGCCATCCGGACCTGCGGTTGTTCTCCGCCGAAGAGACGACGGAGCTCAACGACGAGCAGCGCGAGCGCAGGCTCATCATCTTCAACATGCTGATCTCGCTGTTCGAGCGCGCGTATCTGCTGCTCTACACGGCGAAGATGTCGTCGCCGCAGATGCGACGCTGGCTGTCGTGGGAGGACTACATGCGCGAGTGGTGCAGGCGCGACGACTTTCGTGCGCTATTGCCGGAGCTGCTCGAAGGCGAGGACCCGGAGTTTTGCACCTACATCCAGGCGCTCGCCGATAAGCATCCGCGGCTCATCGTCGGCTGAGCGCGCCGCAGTCGCGCGGCGCTTATTGCTTTGCGGCGGCTTCGCGCTCCCTCACGCGGCCGGCGTTCAACGCATTCGGCATCGCTAGGTTCCCTTCGTGGCAGCCGTACTCGAAAATCGTGTAGCTCGGATCGCGGTTCAGCGGCAGCGCGACGGTCCAAGGCGCCGTGTACACCTTGGGATCGGTGATCGTCGCCGAGTAATTGATCACGTCCTCGCTGATGCGCGTGAAGCGCTCGACGACGTGCATCTCCTCGCTGTGCGGAATCCCGCGAATGCGCCCCGTTGCCGCGCTCGATCCCAGCACACCCTTGTCGTTGAAGTTCGTCGTCTCCACGACGAGCGTATTGCCTTCCCAGCGGCCGCGCGCATCGCCGTTCCACATGCGGATGTTCGGGCCGACATGCGGCCGCCCGTCGAGCGGAATGATCCGCGTGTCGTGAATCATTTCGTACGCGATGACGACGTAACCCGGTATCTGAATGATCTGGTAGCCGTTGTTGTAGCCCGCCGGGAACATGCCGCCTGGCACACCGCGCGTGATGCAGCGAACCCACGGCGTTTCATGCTTGTAGTGGTCCTCGAGATGCGCGAGGTCGTAATCGCGGCGCTCTTCGGCCCACTTCATGACGGGCACGCGGCCATCGGGCGGGTCGACGACCATCGAGCGGCGGGTGGGGCTCAAGGGGCTGTCGTGATCGGCCCAATGCGGGGGCGGATTGACAGGATCGCCGAACAGCGAAGGCGCCGCCTGATCGGCCTCGAACGGAGTGCTGTCGAAGTTCACCCACGTGCCTTGCAGGTCGGGCTGACCGTCCGGCGTCTTGCGCGTCCATGGCGCCGGCGCGGCTTCGGGAGCCGGCGCTTGCGCCTGCGAGCAGACAGCGACGAGAACCGAGGCCGCCGCAGCGACCGCAACACGATGGCCGTTCATGACTTTCCTCACCCCTGGCGCGGCCAATCGTACTGCTTGGCGGCCGCAGCCGCCTAGCCGCGCGGGGCGCTGCGCAGGTACACGAAACCGCCCTCTTTTATATAGAGCGTGCAGCCTTCCTGCGTCCGCGGGGTGTGCGCCGCGCCCGGCGGCAACCGCAGCCACGAGCCGGGACCGTGGCTGCCGTCGTCGTCGACAAACGGGCCGTCGAGAACGAAGAGCTCCGCGCCGCTGCGAAACGCCGCGCGTCCGAGCGGCGCCTCCGCCGTCCAGCGTTCGAGGCGCATGGAATCGGCAAAGCCCGGCTGCGAGTACAGGGGGCGCACTGCCACGCCGGCGCGCGTCGTCGGCTGCCAGGCGAGCGCGTCCGTCCGCGTCGCGACGTGCTGGCGCGCACGGCCGGGATACTGCCGCAGCTTCACGAACAGCACGCAGCCGTCGCGCGACGACGGCGCATGCCGAAAACCCTCTGGATTCAATAGGTAAGTGCCCGCCGGCCAGTCGCCGCGCTCGTCCGAGAACACGCCTTCCAGCACGAGGATCTCTTCGCCGTCCGGGTGCTCGTGCGCGGGGAACGTCGAGCGAGGTTCGTAGCGAACGATCGACGTCACCTGTCCCGATTCGGCCGGACCGACGAGGTGCACGCGCTTGCGGAAGACCGTGCCGCTCGGGCTCGGCGACCACGGCATCGACGCCGTGTCCACGGCGACACGCACCGTCAGATCGCCGTTGATGGCGTGGGCTTCACTCATGTGCGGTACGTTACCAAGTGCGCGAGGCAAAGGCGGTGTTCGATGCTACGCTCACGTCCCATGCGCGCGCACCCTGCCTTCCGCTTCTTGCTCGGGTCGTTGTTGACCCTCGCGGCGATTGCCCCGGCGCAGGAGCGCGGCAGCACCGCCACGATTCGCACCGAGCAGGAGCTCAAATTTTCGTTCGAGCTCGACGCGCCGCCGAGCGCGCAATGCGAAGCGGTCACAGAGACGAGCTACCACCAGCGCAACACGCACGCGCGCGTCGAGATGTCGATCAAGACCGACGACTGCGCAGCGGCCGGCGGCGAGTTCAAGGTCACGGTACGCGTCAAGGACGACAGCGGCGAGATCAAACCGCTCGAGTTCGAAGGCGCGTGGCAGCGCAGCGACGCGGCCGACGTCGTGCTGAGCACCGATTATCCGATCGGCGAGAACGTCGAGCTCGTCAGCGCGCGCGTGCGCGGGCTGACGTGCCGGTGCGCGGCCGGCGAGGCGCCGCCGACGGGAAACTGAGGGGTAGATAACTCCCGCGAAAAATACCCGAGCACAGCCTTGTCCCCGTCCCACGTGCGGGATGGCCTTGTACGGATCTGGGAGCGTGCGCTGCACGCGCGCGATCGCGGGTGCACGTTCCCGGGCTGTCAGCGCAAGCGATACCTGGACGGCCATCACGTCGAGCACTGGATCAACGGCGGCCAAACCACGGCCGACAATATGACGCTGCTCTGCACACATCATCACCGCTCGCTGCACGAGGGCGGCTTCAGCCTCTTGCGTGACACTATCCCTCACGCGAGGGATTCTGCACCACACGAGTGCAGTCGCGCTGACTAGACGAGCACCGCGAGCGGCTCCTCGTCGAGCGCCGCGCGCTGCTCGAGCAGCGCCTGCACGTGCTGTTCCCAATAGCGCGCCTCGCCGAGCCACGGAAACGCGCGCGGGAACGCCGGGTCGTGCCAACGGCGGGTGATCCACGCCGTGTAGTGGATGAGGCGCAGCGCGCGTAGCGCCTCGATCAAGCGCAGCTCGCGAAAATCGAAATCGACGAACTTGCCGTAGCCTTCGAGAATGTCCCCGAGCTGTGCGGCCATCTCGTCGCGCGAGCCCGCGAGAAACAGCCACAAATCCTGAACCGCGGGCCCGTTCATGCAGTCGTCGAGGTCGACGAAGTGCGGCCCGTCGTCGGTCCACAGCACGTTGTTGCGGTGGCAGTCGCCATGGATGCGCAGCTCGCGGTAGTGTCCGACGTCTGCGAAACATTGCTCGACAGCGTCGACGAGCTGCTCGGTCACGCGCTCGTAGCTCTCGACGAGGTGCGGCGGCAGCCAGTCGCCGTCGAGCACTTCCTCGGCTGCACGCAAGCCCATCTCCTCGCGGTCGAGCGTGTGGCGCGCCTCGAAGCGGCGCGTCGCACCGACAGCATGGATGCGACCCAAGAAGCGGCCTAGCCACTCGCGGTCCGAGCTCGTGCCGAGCTCCGGCCACCGGCCGCCGCGCCGCTCGTAGACGGCGAACCGATAGCCCTCCTGCTCGCGCAGCGAGTAACCGTCGCGGACCAGCGGGGGTACGACGGGAATGTCCTGCTCGGCGAGCTCGAGCGCAAAGTCGTGCTCCTCGAGGATCGCTTCGGTCGACCAGCGACCCGGCCGGTAGAACTTCGCGACGACGAAGCCCTCCTCCACGCCGATCTGATACACGCGATTCTCATAGCTCGCGAGCCCAAGGATGCTGCCCGTGCAGCTGAAACCGCAGCTTTCGACGGCCGCAATGATGACGTCGGGCGTCAAATGCTCGTAAGGAACGGCGTCGTTCACCGCTGCTCCCGGCGCTCGAGCGCGGCGGTGAGCGCCGCGAGCATGTCGTCGAGCGAACGTTGCTTCGGCTGCGTGGCGCGCGTCTCGGCGGCGAACGGAGTTTCGGCCACGAGGCCATACAGCCATTCCGCACCTTGATGAAGCTGCGGCGTCACGCCGACGCTCGAGTAAGTCGCCGCGATCTCAGCCATCTCGGGCGCGTAACGCTTCGCCGTGGAGCCGAGCAACGGCACGCGCGCGCGCATGCGTCGCAACGCCTCCATTTGGCTCTGCTCTAGCTCGCGCAGCAGCGGCGCGCGCACGCCGAGCCGCTCGGCAGCGAGCAACACGGCCGCGAGCAACGCATCCGTGCCCTTGTTCAGCGCCGAGTAGGCCATCTTCATCGCCGAAGCCGTGCCGACGTCCGCTCCGAGGTCCACGAGCTCGGGCTCCGCGACGGCGAGCCCGACCCCGGCCGAGCGCGCCGCACCCGGGGCGTAGAGGCGCGTGGGCCCGCCGCCGGGGCCGGGCCCGCGGCCAACGATTCCTACGTCGGCGAACGGTGCGCGGGCGGCTTCGATAGCCTGCGCGATGGCACGCACCGTGGCCGGCGAGACGGCATTGCAGTCGGCGAACGTGACCCGCACCCCGACCGTGCGCATTGCGCGCGCCGCAGCCGCGGCGAATGCGGCCGCCTCGGCCGGTGGCACGATCGACAGCACGAGCGCGGCAGTGCGCACGACGACATCGAGCGACCCCAGGTCTTCGATACCGGCGTCCCTCGCCAGCCCGCGCGACGCGGCGCTTCTGCCGTCCCCGGCCGTCACCACGCGGGAGCCGGCGGGCACGAGGGCACCGCCCCCGGCCCCCCCCACGTCGCCCGGGCCCGT
>JACZCZ010042086.1_pt1 | contig 10364 bp, 10 predicted proteins | sample 8641811 | NCBI WGS metagenome assembly JACZCZ01 (sample SAMN15324610, study PRJNA640507) | soil metagenome | isolation source: intercropping peanut in the first line | place: China: Luxin town, Laibin City, Guangxi Province | collected 2019-07-25 | depth 10cm m | reverse complement strand
TCTCTCCCGTTCTGCGGCGCCGCCCCCCAGGCACACGCCACCCCCTCCCGCCGCCCAGGCGCGGAGCCCCCGCGGGCCCCCCCGTGCGAGAACCGGGGCAGCCACGACCCGACCCCCGACGACGGCACCGGCGTCAACTCCGACCCGGCCGACCAGGTCTGCAACGTCGACCGGTACTTCGAGGACCCCGACTGCTGATCGTCGCCTGACCGGGAGGGGGAGGGGTCCGACCCCCCTCCACGGGAACACGCGCACCGTGCCACGGTGACCACGCCACGCGGGCGGTCCGTGCGGCATCGCTTGCACGGAGGCGACCATGTCCCATCCCCACCAGACCCCCTCCCCCGCCGCGCCCCCGCACGGCCATGGCTACGGCCAGCCGCCGGGCCATGGCTACCCGCCGGGCTACGGGTACGGCTACGGGCCGGCCCCGACCAACGGGCTGGCGATCACCGCCCTGATCCTCGGGATCGTCAGCCTGCTGGGCGGCATCATCCCGATCCTCGGCTGGTTCGCCTCGCCCTTCGCCCTCGCCGCGGTGGGCTTCGGGATCGCCGGGCTGTCGCGGGGCAAGAGGGTCGGGCGGGGCCGGGGCCTGGCCGCCGGCGGCCTCGTCACCGGCGTCCTCGCCCTGCTGGCGATCACGGCCTGGACGGCGCTGATCGTCAAGGACGCCAACGACAGGCAGGACCTCCTCACCGGTGACGACCGCTACTGGGGCTGCGACGCCATCCGTGACTCCTACGAGGACAACGTCGAGGAGTTCCGGGACGAGCAGGGCCGCGAGCCCCAGCACGAGGACGACCTCATCGACGAGGGCTACCGGACCTGGGCCAGCCCGGACTGGGACGTGGTCGTCATCGACGGTCGCGCCGAGGTGGTGGCCGAAGCCGGCGGCGAGTGCTGATCAGGTCTCGGCGGTGTGGAGCAGGCCGTAGACGATCGAGTCGACCAACGCCTGCCACGACGCCTCGATGATGTTGGTGTCCACCCCGATCGTCGTCCACGTGCGGTCGCCGTCGGTCGAGTCCACCAGGACCCGCACCACCGCGCCCGTCGTGGACGACGAGTCGAGGACCCGGACCCGGAAGTCGATCAGCCTGATCCGGGAGAGGGCCCGGTAGCGGCCGTTGAGCGCCGTCCGGAGGGCCTGGTCCAGGGCGTTGACGGGGCCGTTGCCCTCGCCGATGGCCACCAGGCGCTGGTCGCCCACGTGGACCTTGACGGTGGCCTCGGTGTCGACCATCGACTCGCCGGCCTCGATGGGCACCCCCCCGCGCACGGCGTTGCGGTGATAGGTCGTGACCCGGTAGCCCTCGAGGTCGAAGTACTGCTGGCGCCAGCCGGTGGCCTGGCGCATCAGCAGCTCGAGCGAGGCGTCGGCGGCCTCGTAGACGAAGCCGAGGGCCTCGCGCTGCTTGAGCTCCTCGGTGAGGGTGGCGGCGGCGGCGCCGTCGAGCTCGACGCCCAGCTCGGCCGCCTTCATGGCCATGCCGGACCGGCCGCCGAGATCACTGACCAGCACCCGGGTGTGGTTGCCCACCACGCTCGGCTCGACGTGCTCGTAGCTGGCCCCCCCGACCTTGTCGAGCGCCGAGGTGTGGAGGCCGCCCTTGTGGGCGAAGGCCGACGACCCGACGTAGGGGTCGGCCGGGTGGGGCGGGAGGTTGACCAGCTCGGCCACGTGGCGGCTGACCGCGGTGAGACGCTCCATCCGGCCCTCGGGGAGGCAGCGGATCCCGAGCTTGAGCTCGAGGTCAGGGATGCAGGTCATCAGGTTGGCGTTGCCGGTGCGCTCGCCGTAGCCGTTGACCGTGCCCTGGACCTGGGTGGCCCCGCCCAGGACGGCGGCGACCGTGTTGGCCACCGCGCAGCCCGAGTCGTTCTGGGTGTGGATGCCGATCTGGACGTCGCCGCCCAGGTGGGCGACGACCTCGGCCGTGGCCTGCTGGACCTCGTGGGGCAGCGAGCCGCCGTTGGTGTCGCACAGCACGACCGTGGCCGCACCGGCCTCGGCCGCCGCCTCCAGGACCCGCAGGGTGAACTCCGGGTCGGAGCGGTAGCCGTCGAAGAAGTGCTCGGCGTCGAAGAACACCCGCAGGCCCTGGGCCCGCAGGAAGCGCACCGAGTCGGCCACCATGGCCACGCCCTCGTCGAGGGTGGTGCCCAGGGCCTCGGTGACGTGGAAGGCCGAGCTCTTGCCCACGATGCAGGCCGTGCTGACGCCGGCATCGACCAGCGCCTTGAGGGTGGGGTCGACGTCGACCTTGCCGGCCGGCCCGCGGGTGGGGCCGAAGGCCACCAGCTCGGCCGTCTCGAGCGTCAGCTCCTGGGGCGCCCGGGCGAAGAACTCGGCGTCCTTGGGGTTGGCCAGCGGGTAGCCGCCCTCGATCCAGCGGACGCCCAGCCAGTCGAGCTGCTCGGCCACCCGGAGCTTGTCGTCGACGGTGAGCGAGATGCCCTCGAACTGGGCGCCGTCGCGCAGCGTCGTGTCGAAGACGTCGATCTCCGACGGGGCGTTCGGCGGACGGCGTGCCGCGGGATCGTCACTCGGCATGTTCGACCCAGTCCTTGTACCGGTCGACCTCGCCCCGCACGACGCGGTGGTACTCCTCGCCGATGGCCAGGGTCATGGGGCCGGGCACGGGGATCTGGCGGTCGTCGACCGAGGCCACCGACGACACCTCGGCGGCGGTGCCGCAGACGAACATCTCATCCGCGATGTAGAGGTCGGAGCGGGCCAGGTCGCCGACGACGACCTCGAAGCCGAGGTCGCGGGCGATGGTGGTGACCGTCGACTGGGTGATGCCCTCGAGGGCACCCGAGCTCAGCGGCGGGGTGATCAGCCTCCCGTTGCGGGCCACGAAGATGTTCTCGCCGGTGCACTCGGCCACCAGACCGTGCTTGTTGAGCATCAGGGCCTCGTCGTAGCCGGCCTTGAGGGCCTCGACCTTGGCCAGCGACGAGTTGACGTAGTTGCCGGTGGTCTTGGCCGCCGGCGGCATCGTGTTGTGGTCGTGGCGGGTCCAGGACGAGATCTTCATCCGCACGCCCTTGGTGAGGGCGTCGTCGCCCAGGTAGGCGCCCCACGGCCAGCAGGCGATCGACACGTCGACCGAGCACGGCAGGGTGTTGAGCCCCATCTCGCCGTAGCCGAAGTAGGCGATCGGGCGGATGTAGCAGCCGGGCAGGCCGGTGGAGGCCACGGTGGCCTTGGTGGCGGCGACCAGCTCGGAGACCGTGTAGGGGAGCTCCATGCCCAGGATCTGGGCCGACTGGAACAGCCGGGTGATGTGGTCGGTGAGTCGGAAGATGCCGGGCCCGTCGGCCGTCTCGTAGGCGCGGATGCCCTCGAAGACGCCCATGCCGTAGTGGAGCGTGTGGGTGAGGACGTGGATGCGGGCCTCGTCCCACGGCACCAGCTCGCCGTTCATCCAGATCTTCTCGGTGGGCGTGATCGGCATCTTCGTGGGCTCCTGGATCAGAGGGCGTCGACGACGGCGTCGCCGATCTCCGGGGTGGACGAGGGGACGGGGCTGTCGGCGGCCCGCGCCGCCACGACGGTGGCACAGGCGGACCGGATCCGCCCGGCGGCCTCGACCTCGCCGAGCAGGTCGAGCATGAGGGTGGCCGAGAGGATGGCCGCCAGCGGATCGGCCTTCTTCTGGCCGGCGATGTCGGGGGCCGATCCGTGGACCGGCTCGAACATGCTCGGGGCGGACCGGGTCGGGTCCATGTTCCCGCTGGAGGCCAGGCCGATGCCGCCCGAGACGGCGCCGCCGAGGTCGGTGAGGATGTCGCCGAACAGGTTGTCGGTGACGATCACGTCGTAGCGCTGCGGGTCCTGCACGAAGTAGATGCAGGCGGCGTCGACGTGGTTGTAGGCCGTGGTGACCTCCGGGTACTCGACCGCCACCTCGTCGAAGGTGCGCTGCCACAGGTCGCCCGAGAAGGTCAGGACGTTGGTCTTGTGCACCAGGGTGAGGTGCTTGCGCCGGGTCATGGCCAGGTCGAAGGCGTACCGGACGCAGCGCTCGACGCCGTGGCGGGTGTTGACCGAGCCCTGGGTGGCGATCTCGTGGGGCGTGTCCTTGCGGAGGAAGCCGCCCTCGCCGGCGTAGGTGCCCTCGGTGTTCTCGCGGATCACCACCATGTCGATGCCCTCGGCCACGTCGACGAACGGCCGCTGGTTGATGTACTGGTCGAGGACGAAGCGCATCTTGAGCAGCAGGCCCCGCTCGATCAGGCCGGGCGGGACGTCGGGGGTGCCCACGGCGCCGAGGAGGATGGCGTCGTAGCCCCGCAGCTCCTCCAGCATCTCGTCCGGCAGGACGGTGCCGTCACGCAGGTAGCGGGCCCCGCCCAGGTCGAAGTCGGTGGTGTCGAGCACGACCCCGGCGGCGCGCACGACCTTCAGCGCCTCGGCCACGACCTCGGGACCGATCCCGTCCCCTCCGATGACTGCCACGCGATGGGCCACTGTCTCCCTGCTCTCCCTGGATGGATGGACAGCCCAGACTACGCGTGCGCCGGCTCCCTTTCCCCCAGCGATCCCGGCCACATAGCCTCTCCCGGATGCCCGAGACGACCCAGCTCTCGCAATCTGCCTACGACCGGCTCAAGACCGAGTTCGACGACCTCACCACTCGGGGCCGGGTCGACATCGCCCGCAAGATCGAGGCCGCCCGGGAGCTGGGCGACCTCTCCGAGAACGGCGACTACCACGCGGCCAAGGAGGAGCAGGGGAAGATGGAGGGGCGGATCATGCACCTCCAGGCCATCCTCGAGGACGCCGAGATCGTCGAGACCGAGGGGGGCGGCACCGTCGCCGCCGGCTCGATCGTCACCATCCGCTACGAGGGCGACGACGACACCGAGCGCTACCTCCTGGGCTCGATCGAGGAACGCCACGACGACCTCGACGTCATGTCCCCCGGCTCGCCGCTGGGCGAGGCCCTGATGGGCCACGTCGCCGGCGACACCGTCTCCTACGAGACCCCCACCGGCGCCACCCTGAACGTGGAGCTCGTCGCCGTCGACTGACCCGATCTCGGATGGTGCACGGTTGGTGCCAGGCACCAACCGTGTCGCTGTCGCACCCCATCGTCAGGATGGGGGGATGCCACGTCCGCACCGTCGTGAGGCCGAGAGCGGCATCCACCACGTGATGAACCGTGGGGTCGATCACCAGGCCATCTTCTACTCGGACGCCGACCGGCTCGAGCTCGGCCGGTGCCTCGCGACCGCCCATGACGAGCACGGCGTCACCACGCTGGCGTACTGCCTGATGGGCAACCACTTCCACCTGCTGATGCGGTCCCCGGCCGGTGCGCTCTCGCCGGCGATGCACCAGCTCACCAGCACCTACTCCCACCGCACCAACGGCCGGCTCGGGCGGGACGGACCGCTGTTCCGTGGCCGGTTCCACTCGATCCCGGTCGAGACCGACGGCTACCTGATCTGGGTCACCCGCTACATCCACCGGAACCCGCTGGACCTGCCGGGCGTGCGGTCACCGGCGGACCACCGCTGGTCGAGCTACCGCGCCTACCTCGGTCTCCGTCCGATCGCCCCGTTCCTCGACGTGCGACCGGTGCTCGAGCTGGTGGGCGGTCCTCGGGGTCTGGCGGCGCTCACCGAGGACCCGTCGATGCGCCCCTCGGTCGAGGACGTGCGCCGCCTGATCGAGTGCGCCATCGCCGTCGACGACCTCGGTCATCCCGCCGAGGTGCCCTCGCGGGCGCACCTCGCCCGGTCGGTCACCGTGCTGCTGGCCGCCCGGACGCCCGATCCCGAGCTCCGCAGCCAGCTCGACGCCGTGCTCGGGCACCGTTCGCCGAGGGCTGCCCGCGAGGCCGTCCGTCGAGCAGAGGCCCGCCTCGCGGACGACGACGCCATCGGTCGCGTGATCGCCTGGGTCGAGCAGGCGCTGACCCCTGCACGGTTGGTGCCTGGCACCAACCGTGCCTAGTGGGCGCCCCAGGTGTAGGTCTGCTTGACCAGCTGGAGATAGGTGAGGATCTCGGTGGAGACGACGCCGGGGACGTCGCGGATGGCCCCGGTGACGAGGTCGAGCAGGCGCCCGGCATCGGGGGCCACCACCTCGACGAGCAGGTCGTAGCGGCCGGCGGTGATGACGACGTAGTCGACGTCGACCGACTCGGCGATGGCGGCGGCCACGACCCGGGTGTCGCCCTCGACCCGCACGCCGACCATGGCCTGGAGGCCGAGGCCGAGCACGGCCGGGTCGGTGACGGCGACGACCTGCATCACGCCCCGGTCGATCAGCCGCTGGACCCGCTGGCGCACGGCCGCCTGCGACAACCCCACCATCGGTCCGAGCCTGGAGTACGGGGTGCGCCCGTCGGTCTGGAGCTCGCGGATGATCTGCCGGTCGACCTCGTCGAGCTCGATGGCCTCCCCCACCCCGCTCACCGGTCCTCGAGCTCCTTCCAGGCCTCGAGCAGGGTCTGGCGGATGATCGCGGCGATGGCCTCGAACTCCTCGGGCCCGGAGACGAGGGGCGGGGCCAGCTGGATCACCGGGTCGCCCCGGTCGTCGGCCCGGCACACCAGGCCGTTCTCCAGCAGCTTGTTGGAGAGGAACCCCCGGAGCAGCCACTCGGACTCCTCGGCGGTGAAGGCCTCGCCGCCCTTGGTCATCTCGATGCCGTAGAAGAAGCCCATCCCCCGCACCTCGCGCACGATGGGCAGGTCGAGCAGGTCGTCGAGCGCCGAGCGGAGCTCGCCCTCCAGCTCCTGGGCCCGGGCCGGCAGCCCCTCGCGCTCCATGACGTCGAGGTTGGCCAGCGCCACCGCACAGCTCACCGGGTGGCCGCCGAAGGTGATGCCGTGGAGGAACGACGAGGTCTCCTCCAGGAAGGGCTCGGCGATCCGGTCGGAGATGAGCACGCCACCGAGCGGGGCGTAGCCCGAGGTGACGCCCTTGGCGAAGGTCAACATGTCGGGCTGGTAGCCGAGGCGGGCCGAGCCGAACCAGTCGCCCAGCCGGCCGAAGGCGCAGATCACCTCGTCGGACACGAGCAGGACACCATGGGTGTCGCAGATCTCCCGCACCCGCTGGAAGTAGCCGTCGCCGGGGACGAAGCAGCCACCCGCGTTCTGCACCGGCTCGAGGAAGACGGCGGCGACGGTCTCGGGGCCCTCGGCCACGATCATCCGCTCGATCTCCTCGGCACACGCCGCCGTGCACGGTCCGGCGTCCTCCGGGTCGCACGTGGGGCAGCTCTGCGAGTTGGTGATGCCGACGTGGCGGGACTGGCCGTTGAGCAGCGGGAGGAACGGCTCCTTGATGGCGTCCAGCCCGGTGATGTTCAGCGTCGAGAGGGTGGCGCCGTGGTAGGCGAGGTTCCGGGCGATGACCTTCACCCGGTCCGGAAAGCCCATGGCCAGCCAGTACTGCCGGGCCAGCTTCCAGGCGGCGTCGACGGCCTCGGCGCCGCCGGTGGTGAGGAAGACCCGGTTGAGGTCACCGGGCGCCATGCCGGCCAGGCGGGCCGAGAGCTCGATGGCCGCGGGGTGGGCGTAGGTCCACAGCGGGAAGTAGGCGAGCGTCTCGGCCTGGGCGGCGGCGGCCCGGGCGATCTCCTCGCGGCCGTGGCCGGCGTTGACCACGAACAGCCCGGCCAGGCCGTCGAGGTAGCGGTTCCCCTCGGCGTCCCAGACGTAGGCGCCCTGGCCCCGCTCGATCACGGTCGGGCCCTTGCCCCCCTCCCCGGCCAGACGGGAGAAGTGGAGCCAGAGGTGGTCCTGGGCGGCGGCGGCCAGCTCGTCGGCGGTCATGGTCATGGTCTGCCTCCTCGCCCCGCGGTCGATCCGACTGTAGTTCGGGGTTCCGACGACCGGATCAGGCGCCACATGGCAGGCTGACGATCGGATCGTTCGAACCCTGACCAGAGGCTGACCCGTGCGCGACCAGAACCTCATCGCCGGCTCGTGGCGCGACGCCCGCTCCGGCGCCACCGACGACGTCCTCGACCCGGCCACCGGCACGGTGATGGGCACCGCCCCGGCGAGCGATGCGGCCGACGTCGACGACGCCGTGGCCGCCGCCGCCGGGGCCTTCGACGGGTGGGCCGCCCTGACCCCCCGGGCCCGCTCCGAGCTGCTCCACCGCCTGGCCGACGCCATCGCCGACGACATCGACGGCCTCTCGGCGCTGGAGGCCCGCAACGTGGGCAAGCCGGTGTCGATCATCGAGTTCGAGATGGACCTCACCGTCGACAACTGGGCCTTCTTCGCCTCGGCCGGACGGTTCCTCGAGGGCCGGGCCGCGGGCGAGTACATGGAGGGCTACACGTCGATGCTCCGGCGCGAGCCGCTCGGCGTCGTCGGGTCGATCGCCCCGTGGAACTACCCGCTCAACATGGCGACGTGGAAGGTCGGCCCGGCGCTGGCCGCCGGCAACACCGTCGTGCTCAAGCCCTCCGAGCTGACGCCGTACACGGCGCTGCGGCTGGGCGAGCTGGCCGCCGACATCCTCCCGCCCGGCGTGCTCAACGTCGTCTGCGGCCACGGATCGTCGGCCGGGGTGGCGCTGGTCGAGCACCCCGACGTCGCCATGGTGTCGCTCACCGGATCGGTCGGCGCCGGCCAGGCGGTCGCCCGGGCCGCGGCCACCACGCTCAAGCGGGTGCACCTGGAGCTGGGCGGCAAGGCGCCCGTGGTGGTGTTCGACGACGCCGACCCGCAGGCCGTGGCCGAGGGCGTCCGGGCCGCCGGCTACTACAACTCGGGCCAGGACTGCACCGCCGCCTGCCGGATCGTCGCCGGCCCGGGGATCCACGACGACGTCGTCGCCGCCCTCACGGCGGAGGTCGGAGCGATCCCCTTCGGCGACCCGACGGTCGAGGACACCGAGGTCGGCCCGGTGGTGTCGGGCGCCCAGCTCGAGCGGGTCTCGGGCATGGTCGACCGGGCGGTCCAGGCCGGCGCGTCGGTGGCGGTGGGCGGGTCGGCGGCCGGTGGGGGCGGGTTCTTCTACGAGCCGACCGTCCTCGTCGACGTCGCCCAGGAGTCCGAGATCGTCCAGCGCGAGGTGTTCGGGCCGGTGGTCACCGTCCAGCGGGCCCCCGACGAGGAGACGCTCCTGCGCTGGGCCAACGGCGTCGACTACGGCCTGGCCGCCTCGGTCTGGACCCGCGACGTGGGCCGGGCCATGCGGATGGCCGCCGGGCTCCGCTTCGGCACCGTCTGGGTCAACGACCACATCCCGATCATCAGCGAGATGCCCCACGGCGGCTTCAAGCAGTCCGGCTACGGCAAGGACATGTCGATCTACGCCGTCGAGCACTACACCGAGCTCAAGCACGTCATGGTCAAGCACGACTGACCCGTACCGGTGATCAGATCGGCGGCCACGGCACACTGGCGGGGTGCACCAGGACCAAGCCGGAGGGGGCACCGGGCCGAACCCCGCCCCCGTGAGCACGAGCGCGACCGAGGACGTGCGGGTGCCCGCCGGGCTGCCGCCGGAGCACCCGGTCGACCTCCCCGACGGCGGCCGGATCTTCGTGCGGGCCGACCTCGACGGACCCGCCGACGACCGCCCCGTGGTGCTCCTGGTCCACGGCTGGACGGTCACGGCCGACACCACCTTCGCCCCCAGCTACCCGGCGCTGGCCGACCGGTACCGGATCGTCGCCCCCGACCTGCGGGGCCACGGCCGGTCGTCGCCGGCCCGCCGGGGCATCCGGCTGGAGGACCTGGCCGACGACGGCGCCGCCGTCCTCGATGCCCTCGGGGTCGAACGTGCCGTCGTCGTGGGCTACTCGCTCGGCGGGGCCGTGGCCCAGCTGCTGTGGCACCGCCACCGCGCCCGTGTCGCCGGCCTCGTCCTCTGCTCGACCGCCCGCCACTTCCAGACCGGCCCCGTCGGCGACCTCTGGTACCGGGGCCAGTCGTGGATCGCCCCGGCCGTACGGGCCTTCCCCGGCCCGGCCCGGGCCCGCATGCAGCGCGCCGTCGACGGCAAGGTGGCCGACGGTCCCTACGCCGCCTGGTACCGCTCCGAGCTGCTGCGCAGCGACCCGCCCTCGCTGCTGCGCATCGGCGCCGCCCTGGGCCGGTTCCGGTCGAACCGCTGGATCGGCGACGTCGACGTCCCCGCTGCGGCCGTCGTCACCACCCAGGACCGCACCGTGCCGACCCGTCGCCAGCGGGGCCTGGCCGCCGCCATCCCGGGCTGCCGGACCTACGAGGTCGCCGGCCCCCACAACAGCGCCGTGGCCGTCCCGGACGTCTGGGTCCCCCGGCTCCGCACCGCCCTCGACGAGCTGGTGATCAGATCCCGCCTCTAGCTGTACTCGGTCGTCACGTTGGTGACAGGCGGCTGATGGGGGGGTG
>JACZCZ010018726.1_pt1 | contig 10370 bp, 8 predicted proteins | sample 8641811 | NCBI WGS metagenome assembly JACZCZ01 (sample SAMN15324610, study PRJNA640507) | soil metagenome | isolation source: intercropping peanut in the first line | place: China: Luxin town, Laibin City, Guangxi Province | collected 2019-07-25 | depth 10cm m | reverse complement strand
GCGGGCAGGCCCAAATCAGCTCGTTCACCAACGACCGATTCTATTCGTTCGACGATTTCTCGCTCTGCGACCGCTGCATTGGTCGCGGCATCAGCAACGGCATGAACGCTGCGATCTACGGCAACGGCGTGCAGGTCTTCCAGAGCCCAGGGATCGTGACGATCACGTACGAGATGATCCACGAGACGCGCGTCATCAAGCTCGACAACTCGCCGTACCCCGAGATCTCGCAGTTCACGGGCAACGCGCGCGGGCGTTGGGACGGTGACACGCTCGTCATCGAGAGCCGCGGCTTCCAAGACCGGACGAGCGTCGGCGGTGCTCCGAACAGCGCCAACATGCGCGTGACCGAGCGCATTCGCCGCGTCGATCCCGAGATGCTCGAATACCGCGTCACGATCAACGACCCCGAAACGTACACGGCGCCGTTCACGGTGCGCACGATGTGGACGACACAGCCTAACCACGAGATGTACGAGTACTCGTGCCACGAGGGCAACTTCGCGGTCAGCGGCGGCTTGGCAGGCGAGCGCGCGCTCGACCGTGAGATCGCAGCGGCGATCGCGGCGGGTAAACCGCCGCCCGAGCGTCCGCGCGCGAACATCTACGGCAACCCCGAGGAAGGCGCGCGAATTTTCGACATCAACGCCGGAGAGTAGGCGCGTCGCGTCGCGAGAGTCGTCGAAGACTCCTCGCGAGACACGCCGGAAGACCGTCCCTGGGGCTCGTCGGCGCACATCCCTGTGCGCCGACGGTCTCGCGAGCAGTCTTCGACGCCTCTCGCGATCCAACTCTTGGTGGTTAGGTTTGCATTCCCCAGCGTCGAACCGTGCGGCGCTCGATCGTCCGGAAGATCACGTTCTCGACGAACAAGCCGAAGATGATGACGGTCAAGAGACCGGCGAACACCTCGGGAATGCGAAGCTGGTTCTTGTTCTCGAAAATGTACCAGCCGAGACCGCCCGAGCCCGAGCTCACCCCGAAGACGAGCTCGGCGGCGATCAGCGTGCGCCACGCGAACGCCCAGCCGACCTTGAGGCCCGTCAGGATGCTCGGGAATGCGCCCGGGATCAGGATTCGCAGAATGTAGCCCACGCTCGTGAGCCCGTAGTTCTGACCGACCATGCGCAGCGTCGGCGACAGCGCGCGAAAGCCCGCAAAGGTATTCAGCGCCACTGCCCACAGCACGGCGTGTACGAGCACGAAGATGACGCTGCTGTCGCCCAAGCCGAACCAGATCAGCGCGAGCGGCAGCAGCGCGATCGACGGCAGCGGGTTGAACATTGCAGTCAGCGTCTCGAGCAGATCTGCGCCGATGCGCGACACGCTCGCGAACGCCGTCAGGAGTGCGGCAAAGAACAGACCCGCGACGTAGCCCTTCAAAAGTAACGAGAGCGTATAGAGGCCGGCCGCCGGTATCTCGCCGTCGGCGATGCCGGACAGGAGTGCTAAGACCGTGTCCGTGAACGTCGGGAACAGCAGAGGGTTCGCGAGCGCGCGTGCGTAGACTTCCCAGATCGCAGCGAGTAGCACGAGCAGCACGGTCTTCCTGACGGTGCCGTTGCCGTACAGCTTGGTCCAGAAGCCGAGCGGCTGTGCCGCGACGGCGAAGCCGCTCGTGTCGATCGTCGGCGTGTGCAAAATTTCGGGGCGGGCGGCAGGTGTGGCGCGTGCTTCAGGCATCGACGATGGCTCCCGTGCGATCGAACAACAGCCGCTGAATGCGCGCCGACAACAGCTCGCCGCCGTCGCCCGCGACGTCAGCGCCCGCGCAATTGAGCTCGGCTTTCGTGCGTCCCGGATGCGGCGTCAGCAGCAGGATGCGGTTGCCGATGCGGATGGCCTCCGGAATCGAGTGCGTGACGAACACTACGGTGAACCGCGTGTCTTCCCAAAGCTGCAGTAGATCTTCCTGCATCTTGCCGCGCGTCAAAGCATCGAGCGCTGCGAACGGCTCGTCCATGAGCAGTATCTGCGGCTCCATCGCCATTGCGCGCGCGATGGCAACGCGCTGCTTCATGCCGCCCGAGAGCGTATGCGGAAAGTTATCGGCGAATTTCGCGAGGCCAACCTTGTCGATGAAGTGCAGAGCGCGCTCCGTCGCCGCTTTCTTCTCGAGCTTGCCGCTGGCCGTCAGTGCGAACACCACGTTGTCGCGGACGGTTTTCCACGGCAGCAGCTGGTCGAACTCCTGAAACACGAACGCGCGATCGGGGCCGGGTGTGCCGATGCGTGTGCCGTTCAGCAGCATCTCGCCTTCGACCGGCGTCAGATAACCGCCGATCGCTTTCAGCAGCGTCGACTTGCCGCAGCCCGAAGGGCCGAGCACGACGAAGCGATCGCCTTTCTGCACGTCGAAGCTGACGCGATACGTCGCAGTCACGAGCTGCTCGCCCGTGCGGTATTGCAACGTCACACCTTTGACCGATAACAGTGCGGGTTCCTGCATGGCGGCCGGAGTATACCTAGGTATAGCTCTCGCATGGGCGCGCGGTCCCGCGCGCTGGCTTCGATGCGGCGACTCATGGCAGAGTCGCGAGGAATTCCCGACAACAGCGAGAACACTCGACTTGAGCGAAGAGACGCATGAAAAACCGCCGCATGCCATGTTGTTCGAGATGCTGTTCGGCGCTTGGACGGCGAAGATTTTGGCCGAGGTCGTACGCCTCGACGTGCCCGACGCGTTGGCGCGCGGGCCGATGACGGCCGACGAGCTCGTGCGTAATGCCGGGGTGCGCGCTCACCCCGGCGCGCTGCACCGCGCGTTGCGTGCCTGCGCTGCGCTCGGCATCTGCACCGAAGACTCGGTGGGCCGATTTGGGCCGACGCGGCTGTCCACATTGTTGATGCGCGATACGCCGAGCACGTTGAAGCGTTTCGTCGAGTACTCGGGCGGCACGCTGTGGAAAGTCTGGAGCGGTTTGCCGGAAGGCCTCGCGACTGGAGCGTCGCAAGCCCGCGCTCAGCTCGGCATGGACTTCTTCGACTATCTGCAGGCCAACCCGAAGGCCCTCGAGGAATTCGGCGAGACGTTGAAGGCGCACAGTGCCGTGGCGAACCTCGGAGTGCTCGAGCGTTACGACTTCGGCGGCATTCGCACGTTGATCGACGTCGGCGCCGGATACGGTCCGCTGATCATCGCGGTGCTGGAAAAGTATCCCGAGCTTCGCGGCGTCGTTTTCGACTTGCCCGAAGTCGTCGAAGCGGCGCCGGCGCACTTGCCGGTCAAGAACGAATCCGTCGCGCGGCGCTTGAGTTACGTCGCCGGCGACATGTTCAAAGAGGTGCCGCCGGCCGACGCGTACGTGCTGAAGCTGATCATGCACGATTGGGACGACGCGACGTGCGCGACGATCCTCGCGAACGTGTGCGCGCGCCTCGAGCCTGGTGGGCGCGTGATCTGCATCGACAACGTCATGCCGCCGCTCGGCGACGTGTCCGACGTGCCGCAGAAGCTGCTCGACGTGAACATGATGCTGCTGCTGCCCGGTAAGGAGCGCACTCGCGTCGAGTGGGAAGCGCTCTATCGCGGGGCGGGGCTCGCCATCACCGCGATGGTGCCCGTGCCGGACGCCTTCAACATGTTCGTCATCGAGGGCCGCCGGGTTGCGGACGCGCGCTGAGCTAGGCGCGTGTGCGCGGCAGTGGCAACGGTGCTAGCCTCTGCTTGTCGTGTTTTCGTCACGTGTCGATCACTGCCGCATTCAGGAGAGATCACATGATGAAGGTTACACTTGGTCTGTTGGCTATCGCGCTCGCGGGCTCTGCCCATGCTGCCGGCTGGCGCTCGCTGCGCATCGAAGCGCGCGATGAAGCGAGCTTCACGAATTCCGTAGCTGCGTTCGAGAAGAAGTTGCCGGCCGCCCGGCGCTACGTGTTCGCGTCGGCGCTGCAAGATCTCTGGGTTCAAGGCGCCCAGGCCGCAGAAGCAGAGCAGCGCGAGTACACGCCGAGCGAGTACTTTCGGCGGCTCGATGGCTTGCGCTACGGAGACGACGTTACGCTTGCAGATCCAAGTGGGAATATAGCGAAAGCCCGACTCGCTGCTGCCTTGCAGCAAGACCGGCAACGTTTCCCACCACCTCGACGGTCGTATGACCAGCCGCCGGCACCGATTGGCCCGCATGGCGAGCAGTTGAGAGGGCTGCCGGACTCGGGCCCGGCGTATCAGCACCAGCTGAGCACGATGGGTCAGCGGTAGCTAGGCGTCAGCGCGTGCGGCTCCCCGCGCGCCGAGCTCTTCAGCCGCCCGCGAGTTTGACCGTAAAGCCTTGCTGCTCGAGCGCCGCGACGATCTTGTCGCGGTGGTCGCCTTGGATCTCGATCGTGCCATCTTTGACGGTGCCGCCCGTCCCGCAGAGCCGTTTCAGTGCGCCGGCCAGGTCCTTCAATTTGCCTTCGGGTAGCGCGACGCCGTAAATCGCCGTGACGGTCTTGCCGCCGCGGCCGCCCGTCTCGCGGCGAACGCGCACGATGCCGTCGCCGCGTTTCAGGAGCCTGGTGCTCCGTGAATCTCGGGGAAGAACATCTCTCGCCACGACTCCGGCCGGTTTGCGATGGAGCCGATTTGCTGCATGAACTCGGCGTACTTCTGCGTGTTCTCGGGCGTCGTCGTGAAGCGAATGTCGGGGTCGCGTAGCACCTCGACGATTTCTTCGACCGAGAATCCCGCCGCAGACTCGGCCGCGAACAGAATCTGCGCTGCAGCTTGCGGGTCGCTGCGAATGAGCTCGTTCGCTTCCTCGAGCGCAGCCAGCACGGCGCCGTACGCAGCAGGGTTCGCGTCGCGATAGCGCGCCGTCGTCGACAGCATCGTGAACGTCGTCGCGCCGCCCATGATGTCGTCCGTATTGAGGACGGTGCGCACGCGTGGATCTTTGATCTCGCGCTGGTGGAACGGCGGCGACGTGAAGTGCGCGTTGATCTGGTTCGAGCCCGACAACAGCGCGATCAATGCGTCTGCGTGCGTCATCGTCACCGTGTAACGATCGAAGCGAAACGCCTCTGCGGCGCCGTAGCGTTCGGCTGCGTACATCTGCATGTTGATCGACGGGATCGAGACCTTGACGGCCGTGACGGCGATCTTGTCGGTTTCGGTGAGCTCGTCGATCGACGTGAGCGCCGGGTTCGTCGTGTTCAAGTACATCGGCAGCGACGACATGGCGGCCACGCCGCGCACGTCCGCCGAGCCGCGCGTCGCGCTCCACAGCGTGATGAACGCGGGCGGGCCGGCAGCGATGAAGTCGACGGACCCCGACAGCAGCGCGTCGTTCATCACGGCGGGGCCGCCGAGGTCGATCCAACGCACCGAGACCTTCGTGAGCCCTGCGGCTTGCGCGTGCTTCTCGATGAGCTGCCGGTCGCGCATGACGAGCAACGGCAGGAAGCCGACCCCGCCGGCGCCGAGCGGAATGCGGATTTCGTTGCCGCTGCCCGAAGAGCCGCCGCAGCCCGCGACGAGTGATAGCGCCGTGGCGACCAGCGCGAATACTGCCGTGCGGAGCGTGGTGCGCATATCAGTGCGTCGTCCGGCCGGAGCGCAGCACGCTCGGTGTGCGGGGTACGGTGGCGCGCGCGAGTTCGCCCGCGTCCGCCAGCGTGTCGATGCGCCAGCATTGTTCCACGACGGCGTCGACTTGGGCGCGCGGCAGCGCCAGCACGGCCTGATCGACGAATTTCTCCGTGAGCTGCTCGTTGCTGAGCGGCCGATGCACGTTGCCGAGCGACTGCTCGACGAACTTCGTCAGCGTCTGGCCGTTGCGCAAGATGACCTCGATGTGCACTTGGTCCTCCGTGATCGATTCGTCACCGACGGCTGTCGTCACGGCGCGCACGCGTTGCAATGCCGGATCCGCAACCGCTTCGTCCGTGAATTCCTGCAGGCCGCCTTTGCCGCGCACCAAGCCGATTGCTGCGGCGTGATAAATCGAGTATTTGCTTTCGAGCGCGCGCTTCAAGTTGCTCTTGTTGCAAAGGTCGAGCACCAACGGCGCGACGCGTAGCCGCACGCCGGCGATGGAGTCCGGCGACGGATGAAACTCGCGATGGAGCTGGCTGCAGCCGTCGATCGTCGGGTGCACGACGAGGCCGCACGCGTAGGGCTTGTAGGCGTTGTCGCGCAGCTCGAAGTCTTTGCCGAGCCCCGCCGTGATTTTGTCCAGGTCGTACTCCGAAGCCGTCACGGCCGCGAAGCCGCGCGGCCCTTCGAGCGCTTGCTCGCCGGCCGTGAAATCGGCTTGCCCGAGCAACGCCGCCGTGTAGCCGTTCTGCGCAGCGCGGCCCGGCTGGAACGACTTCGCCATCGAGCCGAACATCTCGCGCAAGCCCGCGGCTTGTGTTGCTGCCAAGCCGAACGCCCACACCATTTGCTTCGTGTTGAGCCCGAGTAGCTTGCCGATCGCCGCGGCGGCGCCGAAGACGCCCGTCGTCGAGGTGATGTGCCAGCCGGCGGCGTAGTGCGCCGGATACACCGCGTTGCCGATGCGCGATTCGACCTCGACGCCGAGGATGAAGGCGTGTACGAAGTCGCGCCCCGACACCGGCGTCGCGCTTGCGTGAGCGAACAGGGCCGAAGCCACCGGCACGCTAGGGTGGATGATGTTCTTCGGCAATGTGTCGTCGTACTCGTGCACGTGCGAGCCGATGCCGTTCAAGAGGGCCGCGTGCAACGCGTCGAAGCGCTCTGCGCGGCCGAGCACGCTGGCCGTGGCGTTGCCGGAGTAGGGCGCCAGCGTGCGAATCGCGATGTCGAGAGCCGACTCGACGCTGCCGCCGAGCGCGCAGCCGAGATAATTGAAGATGGCACGCTTGGCTTCGTCACGCACGTCGCGCGGGATTGCTTCCAGAGTGCTGTGCGTGACGTATTCGGCGAGCGCTGCAGTGACGGACATCGAGACTCCAAGGGTGCGACAGCGCCAGAATCCTAAACGAACGGCGCTCGTTTCACGAACCGGGCCGAGTGAGGCAGCCTCGCGCGCTACCGTGGCCGTGTGCGTTGCTTGATTTCTTCGGCGAAGTTCTCGACCACGACGAAGCCTGTCGATGTGACGGCCGCATCCTCGTCGTCCGGCAAGATCATGAGGAAGCGGCCATCGCGGGCGACGTCGTAGGTGCGCACGGTATACGTCGGCCGCTGAACGAACTTGCCCGAGAACAAGCGCTGCGGCGTACCGGCGACCAGCGCGTCGCCTGTTTCGAAGGCCACGGCGATGACGGCGCCGCCCTGTTGGTAGAACAACTCGCGCCCGTCAGCGGACCAAATCGGTTCGTAGCCGCCAGCGTCCGACACTCGGATGGGCACGCCATCGGGATATGTCTGCACCCAGACCTCGTTTTGTCCGGTACGGTCCGAGGTGTAAGCAAGTCGGCTGCCATCCGGCGAGAGCGCCGCGTCGAAGGCGTCGAAGTCGGACTGGACGGCGTCCGACGAAACGACCTCCTTCAGGTCGCCGGTGGCTGCGGCGGGTGCCGCGACGATATCGCCACCAGTGTTGTTGAAGATCAACTCGTTGGCGGCCGACCAAACTCCCGGAATCAACAGTCCTGCCCGCAGCGGCTGCGGTGTGCGTGCGCTACCGTCAGACGCGAGCGTCGCGACGCCGACTCCCAAGACGAGAAACGCGACTTGCCGGCCGTCTGGACTCCAGACGGGCAGGCGATTGTCATTGGGCAGCGCCAGTGGGATCGGCGGACGGCCGCGAAGATCGTAGCTCCAGAGATCTCCTTCATTTTCGGGGCCCGTTACGAGCAGCAGCCGCTGGCCGTCGGGCGACAGGCGCGGATCGCGTGGGTTTCCGACGAGCTCGGGGACGGCGCGTCCCATCACTTGGCCGGTTCTATCGACCCAGACGACCGCGGCTTCGGCAACTGCTGCCGAAGTCTCCGGTACATATACGAGCGTCCCGTTGGCGGCGAGCGCGACGTCGGACGCGCCGCCGGGCGGCCGCCGAATCCCCTGCACGAGCGTGACCGCGTCGCCCGTCGTTGTCCGCGTCGATATGTCGAATGGAACTGCCATGAGCGCATCTCCGCGCACGAATACCAGGTGTCCCGTGTCGAGGTAGCGGGGTGCCGCGGCTCCTGCGATGACGGTCTGTTCCTCTCCAGTGTCGAGATCGAGCACGGCCACGCGGTCGCCGGCGCTGTCTGCGAAAGCGCTGAAAAGCACTGCGCGGCCGCCGGGCAACAGCACCGGGCCGGCGACAAAGCCTTCCTGCCTCGCGGGCATCAAAGGCTGTGCCGTGCCCCCACCTGCGGCCGACACACGCTCGAGGCGTCGCCCGGACGAAAAGATCACCGTGTCGTCGGAGCCCCACCAAGCGCCCACGAACGGTGCGATTTGGTCGACGATCTTGACGGGGGGGCGACCGTCAATGGCGACGCTGACAATCGCGCCGTCCGGCGTTCCGTAGCCGATCGACCGGCCGTCCGGGGAAAAAAACAGGTTGCGGTTTCCCTGGCGTATTTGCGCGGTGCCCGGAATCACGCGCGCCTCGAGCGAATCGAGCTCGCGCACGAAGAGCTCCAAATTCGAGTCCTCTTGCCGTTCCGCCCAGTACGCAATTCGGCGGCCGTCCGGCGAGATCGTAACGTCGAGGTCGCCCATGTTCGCAAGTGGCGCCGTCGGCGGTGGCGTAATCATGAATCTGGAAATCTCCGTCGCAGCCGACGCCGATGGCGCGGCGGGTCGCCGGCTCGCGACGTAGCCGCCGGCCAGCACTGCTCCCAAAAGAAGCGTAGCCGCGAACGGCAATGCGCGCCGCCAGAGCGGCTGCGCAGAGACCGTAGAAGTGAACGCGCCAGCGAGCGCAAGCCGGACGTCGCGCATGTCCGCGAGTCGCCGCCGCGCGTCTTTCTCGAGGCACAGCTCGATTGTTCGGCGCACCGCCGGCGGTAACTGCGCGGGCAGTGCGCGGAAATCCGCGGGCGTTTCGAGGACGCGTGCCAGCGTGCTCGTGTCGTCCTCGCCGAAGAAGGCGGCTTTGCCGGTCAACATCTCGTACAGCACGCAGCCGAATGCCCAGATGTCTGTGCGTTGATCCACGGGTTTGCCGCGCGCTTGCTCGGGACTCATGTACGCGGATGTGCCCAGCACGAATCCGGGTTCCGTCAAGCCGGGCGTCGTGGGTGCCGCCGGCCCCGGTCCTGTCTGCCACGGATCGAGCGCCTTCGCGATACCGAAGTCGAGCACCTTGGCCGCGCCTTCGGTCGTGAGGTTGATGTTCGCCGGCTTCAGATCGCGGTGCACGATGCCGCGTTCGTGTGCAGCCTCGAGCGCACCCGCAATCTGCGTTGCGATCTCGTGCGCCTCGTTCACCGAAAGGCGGCCTTGAGAGATCCGCTCGACCAGTGTTGGACCCTCGACGAGCTCCATCGCGAGCACGATCGTTTCGCCGCTTCGCACGAGGCCGTAGATGTGGGCGATGTTCGGGTGATTGAGCGAAGCCAGGATTTTGGCTTCCTGCTCGAAGCGCGCTGCCCGCGTTGAGTCGTTGGTCAGCGCCCGGGGAAGCGCCTTGAGCGCCACATCGCGGCCGAGCTCCGTATCGCGAGCGCGATACACCTCGCCCATGCCGCCGGCGCCGAGCAGCGCCACGACTTCATAGGGTCCAATCCGAACGCCCGCGTTTAGAGTCATGTTCCGCGACGAGCTCAATTCACGAAACGCACGCTGTAGATCGGCGGCAGATAGTGGCTGACGTTCTGCCAGCGTTCGCCCTGGCTTTCGCTGACGAACAGGTTGCCGGTGGTGCTGCCGAACGCGAGTGTAGCGCCCTCGGCATCGATGTCGAGACCGTGACGGTAGACGACGTCGTAGGCGTGCTGCTGCGGCAGCCCTTCGCGCAACGCGTCGAAGCTTTCGCCGCCGTCGCGCGTGCGCGAGACGACGAGCGCACCGTCGACCGGGTAGCGCCACTGATCCTTGCGACCGGGGACGAACCACGCGGTGCGGGGATCCTCGGGATGCACGACGACCGGGAAGCCGAACACGGATGGCTGTGCGTTCGTGATCTCCGTGCACGTCAGGCCGCCGTCGGTGCTGCGGAAGACGCCGTTGTGGTGCTGGATCCAGATGTGGTCCGGTGCGCCGGCGCACTGCGCGAGCCGGTGCGCGTCCTGGCCGCGCCGCTCGTAGGCTTGATCCGGCGGGGCGTAATCGGCGCGCATACCTTGGCCCTTGCAGTCCCACGAGTGACCGCCGTCCGTGCTGAGCCACAAGCCGCCGCACGAGACACCGATGCGGATGACGTCGGGGCTGCGCGGGTCGACGAGGATCGAATGGATGCCGGGATAGTCCGCGCCGCCGCCGACCCAAAACTTGCGGTCCGGGTGCCGCCACAGGCTCTCGACGAGCTGCCACGTGTCGCCGC
>JACZCZ010093120.1_pt1 | contig 10376 bp, 8 predicted proteins | sample 8641811 | NCBI WGS metagenome assembly JACZCZ01 (sample SAMN15324610, study PRJNA640507) | soil metagenome | isolation source: intercropping peanut in the first line | place: China: Luxin town, Laibin City, Guangxi Province | collected 2019-07-25 | depth 10cm m | reverse complement strand
GCGAGCTTGTCGATGTGCATGTTGCAGGGAGTGAGATTGCTCCACGTCGATGCGACACCGATGGCGGGCTTGCGGAAGTCGGCATCCTTATAGCCGACGGCGCGCAACATCGCGCGGCTCGGTGCTTGAGCGTAACCGTCGACGACGACGCGTGAGTAACGGCGTGCGGAGTCTTTGTCGCGTGGCTGGCGGGCAGGCTTCTTGGAAGTGCGCTGGCTCATGGGATCGGAGATTCTGCGGGTCGTAAGGGAGTTGAGAGTATGACAGAGGGCTTTCTACACGGCGGCGAGGCCGCGCGTCCACATCGCTCAAGTGCCTGTGTCCGCGATGCGATGCTCGCGCAGCAACACGATCAGCACCCCGAGGAGCGTCACCGCGCCGCCGATGAGCATTCTCGCGGTCAGCTGGTCGTGCAGCAGCGTTACACCGAAGAACACGCCGAACAGAGGCGACAGCAATGTGAGTGGCGAAAGGCTCGTCACGGGATAGCGGCTGACGAGGTAGTACCAGCCCGTGTGCGCGATGAGGCTCGACATGACGGTCGTGAACGCCAGTGCCGACCAGCCGCTCAGGTCTGCGTTGACGACGGCGCTCCACTGGTTGTCTTCCAGGATGAGGCTGAGAAGCAGCAGAACCGGGCCGCCGACGATCGCGATCCAGGCCTGCAGTTCCAGCGCCTTGATGTTCTTCATGCGCTTGACGAAGATCAGGCCGAGAGAGCCGAAGAAGCACGATGCGACAACGAGCATCAGTCCTTCCCAATAGTCGAAAGCTCGCGGATCGAAGCCGATGATCGCGATGCCGCCGAACGCGAGCAGGATGCCGAGCCGGCGCCGCCAGCGAATGGTTTCGCCGAGCAGCCACACTGAAAGCAAAGTCGAGAATGGCACGCCCAGCTGACTGGCGATGGCGACCATCGATGCGTCCTTGACGAGGTAGACGCCAAGGAACAGCAGCGCAAATGCGGCCGGCCCGGTGAGCAGAGCCGCGTAAGCGAGTGTCCGCATCTGGCCGCGATGGATGCGCAGGAATGGAATGAGGATCAGCGCGACCGATCCGAAACGCAGCGCAGTGAAGAGGATCGGCGGGAACTGCCCGACACCGATCTTCGAGGCGATGAGGTTCAGGCCCCAGATCAGATTGATGCCGACGAGGAACGCCAGATCGCGTCCACCGAGCCAGACCGGTTGCGCGGCAGCGGAGTTAGCGGCGGGCTCGTTCAACGGACGTAGCGCGCTTTGAGGAACGCGTAGAGCGCACGGATGCACTGCGCTTCGGCGCCGACGGGTCGGCCGGGACGATCCTTGCCGTTCCACGAATACAGATCGATGTGCAGCCAGGCGCGCGCCTCGCTCACGAACCGCTTCAGGAACAGCGCCGCGATGATGGCGCCCGAGAACCCCGATGCGGACACGTTGTTCAGGTCCGCGATCTTGCTCGTCAGCTCATCGTCGTAGCCGGGCCAGAGCGGCAGATGCCACAGCGGATCGGATTCGGCGAGTCCGACCTTCACCAGCTCCGTCGCCATCGCGTCATCGCTTGCGAACAAGGCCGGCAGTTCGGGCCCGAGTGCAACACGAGCGGCGCCGGTCAGCGTGGCCATGTCGATGAGCAGATCGGGCTTCTCTTCATCTGCGAGCGCAAGTCCATCGCAGAGGATCAGCCGCCCTTCGGCGTCGGTGTTGCCGATCTCGACCGACAGCCCCTTGCGAGTCGCGATGACGTCGCCGGGTCGGAAAGCATTGGCGGAGATTGCATTCTCGACGGCGGGTACGATCACGCGCAGCCGCACAGGCAGCTTCGCATCCATGATCGCTTGCGCGAGGCCCAGTACGGCGGCAGCACCGCCCATGTCCTTTTTCATCAGCAGCATCGAGGCGCCGGGCTTGATGTCGAGGCCGCCGGAATCAAAGCAAACGCCCTTGCCTACGAGTGTCACCTTCGGATGGGCCGCATCGCCCCATCCGAAATCGACCAGCCGGGGTGCGACTGCGCTTGCGCGGCCGACCGCGTGCACAGCAGGGAATCGTTCACTGAGGAGCGCATCGCCGACCACTACCCGATGCTTGCATTCGTAACGACGCGCGACATCCAGCGCCGCATTCGCAAGCGCTTCGGGAGTCATGTCGTTCGCTGGCGTGTTGACGAGGTCGCGCGCGAGCGCTGACGCCGCACGCAATCGCTCGAGTTCTGCGATATCGACGTTGGCTCGAACCTGCAGTGAGATCGCACGTGCAGGCGCTGCGCGGCGATATCGTTCGAACCGGTACTGGCCGTAGAGCCAGCCAAAAGCAAGCTGCGTCGCAGCAGCTTCAGAGAGTGGCTGTACCAGATGGTATCGACCATCCGGCAGGCGATCGGGCCATCCCGCCGATTGCCAGCAACTGAACTCATCGCGTGCGGGACGACGCCCCAGGCCAACGATGACGGCGGCGGGCGTGCCTTGTGCGCTGGGAATCAGGACGATCTTCGAGCGCTCGCCCTTGAAGGCGTTCGCGGTGAGCCAGTTGCGAACGATCTCGCTCTGCCCCGCTCGCCAGGTCTCGAACGCCTCCTCGTAAACGAGGTGAATGGGGACGGATCCGGCGTGCGACTCGGTCGTGAGCATCTTCGAGGAAGCGGATAGCGGATGGCGGGTAGAGGATAGTACGCGCAGGCGCTTCCCCATTTCTGCATCTCTGATGCGGTGCGGATATCGCAGCATCGCCGGCAGCGATGGAAGCATGGCATTTCGTGCTGGGTCGATTGTGTACAAGGGGTTGACAAGCAAAGTGGCGCTATGTTGCTATCCGCCTGATTTATCAGACCGTCTTGCTCCCCGCGCCCTTTCCGGATCGATCAGGTTGTGTAGCCGCAGCCGGATGGCGGCGAGTATCGTCGGTCGGAACGTCGGGCAGCCACGAATTCGCACAACGAACCCCGCACCGGCCGCGCCCGAGGCGGGGTTCTTTATTTTGATTTTGTTCGAACACGCTTCAGGAGCGCACATGCAGATTTATTCGCAGAAGGACGTCAAGAAAACCGCCCTCAAGGGCGCGCGAATCGCAATTCTCGGCTATGGCAGCCAGGGCCGCGCGCACGCACTGAACCTCAAGGACAGTGGTTTCGACGTCGTAGTGGGCGTGCGCAAGAGCGGCGCCAGCTGGGGCAATGCGAAGAAGGATGGCCTCGCGGTCGCCGAACCTGCTGAAGCCGTCAAGGGCGCTGCACTGATCGCCTTCCTGACACCGGACCTGACGCAGAAGGATCTGTACAAGGAAGTCATCGGCAACATCGCCAAGGGCGCCACGATTCTCTTCGCGCATGGCTTCAACGTGCACTTCGGCCTCATCAAGCCGCGCAAGGATCTCGATGTCGTGCTGATCGCACCGAAGGGCCCGGGCGGCCTCGTGCGTCGCCAGTACGAACAGGGTCGCGGCGTGCCCTGCCTGCTCGCGATCTACCAGGATGCGACGCGCAAGGCGAAAGACAACGCCCTCGCCTACGCTCACGGCATCGGCGGCACTCGCGGCGGCGTGCTCAAGACGACGTTCGCGGAAGAGACCGAGACGGATCTGTTCGGCGAACAGGTCGTGCTGTGTGGCGGCACGACGGAGCTCGTGGTGAAGGGCTTCGAGACGCTGGTCGAAGCCGGCTACCAGCCTGAAGTCGCGTACTACGAAGTGCTGCACGAGCTGAAGCTGATCGTCGACCTGCTGCACGAAGGCGGCCTCGCGAAGATGCACAAGTTCATCTCCGAGACGGCGAAGTACGGCGATCTCACGCGCGGCCCGCGCATCGTGAACAAGGGCACCAAGAAGGAAATGAAGAAGGTCCTCAAGGAAATCCAGGACGGCAAGTTCGCGCGTCAGTGGATGAGCGAGAACAAGAGCGGTCGCAAGAAGTACAACAAGCTCATGAACCAGGACCTGAAGCACAAGATCGAGAAGGTCGGCGTGAAGCTGCGCGACCGCATGCCGTGGCTGCAGGAAAACGCCTGATCCGCGTACGGGATGTCCGGCTGCATCGGCGGCCGGACATCCGTTCCTGATCGCCATCCGCTGATCGTTTGCCGCCAAGATCCTCCGAAGGAGCACTCCCATGCCCATCAATGCCGCGAAGTACATCTGGCAGAACGGCAAGCTCGTCCCCTGGGAGAAGGCGACCGTGCACGTGCTGGCGCATGCGCTGCACTACGGCTCGACGGTCTTCGAAGGCGTCCGCTCGTATCCGACGGCCAATGGCCCGATCATTTTCCGGCTGACCGATCACACGAAGCGTCTGTTCGATTCGGCCAAGATCTACCGTATCGACATCCCCTACTCCGTCGGCGACATCAACGCGGCCTGCAAGGAGATCATCGTCAGCAACGAGTTGAACCGCGGCGCCTATCTGCGTCCGTTCGCGTTTCGTGGCTACGGTGAGATCGGTGTCGCGCCGAAGAACCCGCCTCCCGTCGAGACTGTCGTTGCCGCATTCGAATGGGGCGCATACCTCGGCGCCGAAGGCCTCGAGAACGGCATCGACGTCTGCGTGTCGTCCTGGCAGAGACTCGCGCCGAACACGATTCCCGCCATGGGCAAGGCTGCAGGCAACTACCTGTCGAGCCAGCTCATCAGCATGGAAGCGAAGCGGCTCGGCTTCGCCGAGGGCATCGGTCTCAGCACCGATGGCACAGTGAGCGAAGGCGCCGGCGAGAACCTGTTCCTGATCCGCGATGCCGTGATCTACACGCCGGCGATCGCAAACTCGATTCTGCAGGGCATCACTCGCGACAGCGTCGTGAAGCTGGCCCGGGCGCATGGGTTCGAAGTGCGCGAGCAGGCGATTCCGCGCGAGCTCCTCTATCTCGCCGATGAGATCTTCCTGACGGGCACGGCCGCCGAGATCACGCCGGTTCGCTCCGTCGATCACATCCAGATCGGCGCCGGCAAGCGCGGTCCTGTGACTGAAACGCTGCAGTCCGCCTTCTTCGGCCTGTTCAACGGCAAGACCCCGGACAAGTGGGGCTGGCTCGAGTCCTGTTCCGACCGGAAGAACGTTGCGGTCGGCGCCTGAGCCCATCGCGGGCGGCGATGCCGGGCTGACGAATCGTCAAACAGGTCTGACCCCTCCCTCGGCATCCTCCTTCCGTCGCGGCCGCATCGAATCCATGAACGCAAAGACACTCTTCGAGAAAGTCTGGGAACAACACGAGGTTGTTCCGGAGACCGTGGATACGCCCGCTGTTCTCTACATCGATCTGCACCTGGTCCACGAAGTCACATCGCCGCAGGCGTTTTCGCTGCTGCGCGCTCAGGGCCTGAAGGTCCGGCGGATCGACCGCACGCTGGCGACGATGGATCACTCGACGCCGACCGATCCGGACGAGGTTTTTGGCCGCGTACCGATCAAGGTCGAATCCGCAGCCCGCCAGGTCAGGGAGCTCGAGAAGAACTGCAGCGAGTTCGGCGTGGAGTTGCTCGGCCTCGGAAGCGACCAGCGCGGCATCGTTCACGTGATCGGCCCGGAGCTGGGTGCGACGCAGCCCGGCAAGACGATCGTGTGCGGTGACAGCCACACCGCCACGCATGGCGCTTTCGGCGCCCTCGCCTTCGGTATCGGCACGACGGAGGTGGGCCATGTGCTCGCCACTCAGTGCCTGCTGCAGCGTCGCCCGAAGACACTCGCGATCGAGGTGAAAGGCCGCTTGCCAGAAAGCGTGACTGCGAAAGATCTGATTCTCGCGATCATCGGCAAGATCGGCGTGTCGGGCGGCACCGGCCACGTCATCGAGTATCGCGGCTCCGCCATCGAAGCGCTGTCGATGGACGAGCGCATGACCGTCTGCAACATGTCGATCGAAGCCGGTGCACGCGCCGGCATGATCGCTCCCGATGAAACTACCTTCGCCTACCTCAAGGGACGCCGCTTCGCACCGCAAGGCGCTGCGTGGGACAAGGCAGTTGGCGAATGGCGCAAACTGCGTTCGGATCCGGACGCGCGCTTCGATCGTGTCGTGGAACTCGATGCGAGTTCGCTGGAGCCGATGATTTCGTACGGCACTCATCCCGGCATGGTCGTGCCGATCAGCGGCTCCGTGCCGGAGCGCCCGAACGACGCCGTCCACGCAAAGTCCCTCGCATACATGGGCCTCCGCGGCGGGGAGAAGCTGATCGGCAAGCCGATTCAGGTCGTGTTCGTCGGCAGCTGCACGAATGCCCGCCTCTCCGATCTCGAGCTCGCTGCGAAGGTCATGCGAGGGCGCAGAGTGGCCGAGGGTGTACGAGCCCTGATCGTTCCGGGCTCACAACAGATCAAGCGCGAAGCGGAAGCCCGCGGCCTCGCGAAGATCTTCACCGATGCCGGCGCAGAATGGCGTGAGTCCGGGTGCTCGATGTGCATCGGCATGAATGGCGATCTCGTCGCCAAGGGTCAGTACGCCGTCAGCACGAGCAACCGCAACTTCGAAGGCCGCCAGGGCACAGGCGCTCGGACGTTGCTGGCGAGCCCTGCGACCGCCGCCGCAGCTGCCGTTACGGGACGGGTCACCGATCCGCGTGATTTCCTGGGCTGAGTTCATCATGCAACCGATACGCACCATCGAATCACGGACTGTCGTCCTGCCCTTCACGAACATCGACACCGACCAGATCATTCCGGCGCGCTTCCTCACGACCACGACCAAGGAAGGCCTGGGCAAGCTCGCGTTCTCGGACTGGCGCTACGAAGCCTCCGGTGCGCCGAAGAGCGACTTCATCCTCAATCAGCCAGAATCCTCCGGTTGCGCGATTCTCGTCGGCGGGCGCAACTTCGGTTGCGGATCGTCGCGTGAGCACGCGCCGTGGGCTCTGCTCGACTATGGCTTTCGTGCGGTCATCAGCACGGAGATCGCCGATATCTTCCGCAGCAACTCGCTCAAGAACGGCTTGCTGCCGATCGTCGTCGAGGAAGCCACTCATCAATGGCTGCTCGACAATCCGGGCGCGCAGCTGCGTATCGATCTCGAAACATCGACGCTGACGCTTCCGAATGGAACGAGCGTCCAGTTCCCAATCGAAGGTTTCGCCCGCTACTGCCTGCTGAACGGCACCGACGAAATGGGATTCCTGCTCAGTCGCTCGGATGCGATCGCGAAATTCGAACAGGCCCGCGCATAGCATGCACGCAAAGATCGTTGTCCTCGCCGGCGATGGTATCGGCCCCGAAGTCACTCATGAGGGAGTGCGTGTGCTGGAGGCGGTCGCGAGCCGCTTCGGTCACGATTTCAAGTTCGAGGCGCATCTCATCGGTGGTGCTGCCATCGATGCCATGCAATCCGCGTTGCCCGCTTCCACTCTTTCGGCTTGCGGCACCGCCGACGCAGTTCTGCTCGGCGCGGTCGGCGGACCGAAGTGGTCCGATCCGAATGCGACGATCCGTCCCGAGCAGGGTCTGCTCGGGCTGCGCAAGGGCCTCGGACTCTTCGCGAACCTGCGCCCAGTTACGCTGCATCCTTCGCTGCTGGACGCATCCCCACTGAAGCCAGAGGTGCTGAAGGGCACCGACATCATGGTCGTGCGTGAACTCACGGGCGGCATCTACTTCGGGGAGAAGCGTCGTACAGCCGACTCGGCAAGCGATCTGTGCACTTACACGGTCGAAGAGATCGAACGCGTGACACGAGTCGCGGGCAAGCTGGCGCGCAATCGGCGCAAGTCGATCGTGTCCGTTGACAAGGCAAACGTGCTGGAAACGTCACGCCTGTGGCGCAGTACCGTCGAGCGCGTCCTCAACGAGGAATTCGCTGACGTAAAGCTCGAACACATGCTCGTCGATTCAGCCGCGATGCATCTCATCCGCAAGCCTTCGAGCTTCGATGTGATGCTCACCGAAAACATGTTCGGCGACATCCTGACGGACGAAGCTTCGATGCTCGCCGGGTCGCTCGGGCTGCTTCCGTCGGCTTCTCTGGGGGCCGGCCGCCTCGGGGTTTACGAGCCGATCCACGGTTCCGCCCCGGACATTGCCGGCCGGGGAATCGCCAATCCGCTCGGCACCATCCTGAGCGTGGGCATGCTCCTGAGACACTCCCTGGAGCTGCCAGCCGAGGCGCAAGTGGTTGAAAAAGCTGTAGCCGACGCCGTGGCGGCCGGCCTCAGAACAGCGGATATCGCGGCTGGCGGGGCGGCCAGGAGCACCCGCGAAGCGGGCGACGAAGTCGTCAAGCGAATCCTGCAGTAAACCTCGTAAGTCGAGGAATCTTCAAGAAAAATCAGACCCTCTCGGGCGCGGCAAATTTTCTTGCCACAAACCCCGGCGGGACGGTTATGATTTGTCCGCCCCGGTGATTCGATCTCTGCCGGTGCTTCCGCCTTCGGGCAAATCTCCATGTCTCGACCACTACGGTCGAGGTGTCTTTGGTGGAAACAGGGCTCGTGTCGGGTTAGTCCCCAAGGTCGATGACGGCTCACGCCGATATCGCCACGACCGCGCTTCTAAGTTGCCACATCAAGGCCGGCGAAGAGCCGGCCTATTTTTTTGTGTGCAGTTTTCTCACCGCGGCTCGCGCGTCCATTCTTCATAGAACGGCGGCAAGTCGCGCGACGCGCTCGACGTGAATTCGGGTGCGCGCTTCTCGCGAAACGACTGCACGCCCTCCTTCCCATCGTTGACGCTCGTGTAGAACATCGCGAGCGAATCGATTCTATGCGCTTCGAGTGGATGGGGCTGCGCGGCGTTTCGATACAGCATCTGCCTGGCGAGCGCGATCGCGACGGGTGAACGGTTGTCGATGATGCGTCGAAGCAGTTGCCGCGCTTCCTCGAGGAGTTGTTCGGGCGCGACCACGGATTTCACCAATCCGCCACGCTGCGCTTCGTTCGCATCGATGATGTCCGCCGTGTAAACCCACTCGAGCGCTTGCGAAATCCCGACGATCCGCGGCAGGAACCACGATGAGCAGGCCTCGGGCACGATGCCGATCTTGCCGAACACGAATCCGATGCGTGCTTTCTCCGAAGCCAGGCGCACATCCATGGCGAGCGTCATGGTCGCGCCGATACCGACCGCTGCGCCATTGATCGCGGCGATCACCGGCTTCCTGCAATTGAAGATCGCGAGCGTCACGCGGCCACCCGTGTCACGCACGCCCTTCACTATGGCGGGATCGTCGAGGCGCTCATGCATGTCGTCCAGCGTGGGTCGCTGAGACTCATCGAGACCGAAGACGTTTCCGGGCGACGACAGATCCATGCCCGCGCAGAACGCTTTGCCGGCGCCCGTCACGATGATGCCGCGAACCGCGTCATCATCGTTCGCGCGCGTAAATGCGTCGATCAACTCCTCCGCCATCTGCGGGGTGAAGGCGTTGAGCTGGTCAGGACGGTTGAGCGTGATCGTCAGGATGCCTGCGGCGACTTCGTGGCGAATGGCTGAGTAGTTCATGCGACCTCGCTAGGCGACCATCGCCGTCGCGGCGCTCAGATGCTGACGACATTCGGTCACGATACGATCGATCAGTTCGGCGCAACTCGGCACGTCGTGAATCAGGCCGATCACCATGCCTGCGCTGACGACCCCGTCGTTCACGTCGCCATTCTTCAACGCAACCTTGCCTCGCGCGCCGGCCACGAGATGCCTGACTTCCTCGAACTTCGCGCCGCGCTTCTCCATCGCGACGACCTCTTCCGAAATCGCGTTCTTGAAGACCCGTGCAGTATTGTGCATCGTCCTGAACATCAGGTTCGTGTCCCGCTCAGTCGCCTGAACGAGCGCCTGCTTCACGTTGTCGTGCACCGGAGCTTCCTTCGTGCACATGAACCGGGTGCCCATGTTGATGCCTTGCGCACCCAGTGCGAATGCCGCGGCCATACCGCGACCATCACCTATGCCCCCCGATGCCACGACGGGAATCTTGAGCGCAGCGACGGCCGCCGGGATCAGGATCATGTTGGGGACATCATCTTCGCCGGGATGGCCGGCGCATTCGAACCCGTCGATGCTGACGATATCGACGCCGTAACGCTCGGCGGAGAGCGCGTGCCGCACTGATGTGCACTTGTGCACGACCTTGATGCCATGCTGCTTGAACTCGCCGATGAAATTCCTGGGACTGTTGCCCGCTGTCTCGACGATCTTGATTCCGCTCTCGATGATGGCGCGCATGTACTCCGCGTATGGCGGAGGCGTGATGGCCGGCAGGATCGTGAGATTCACACCGAATGGCTTGTCGGTCATCGTGCGGCAGCGTTCGATCTCGCGGCGCAGATCATCGGGCGTCGGCTGCGTGAGTGCCGTGAGAATGCCGAGACCGCCTGCGTTCGAAACCGCCGATGCGAGCTCGGCAGTGCCCACCCATTGCATGCCGCCCTGAATGATCGGATAGCGGATACCGAGCAGTTCGGTGACTTTGGTCTTCATGTGTACTCTGTTCACGT
>JACZCZ010211270.1_pt1 | contig 10377 bp, 10 predicted proteins | sample 8641811 | NCBI WGS metagenome assembly JACZCZ01 (sample SAMN15324610, study PRJNA640507) | soil metagenome | isolation source: intercropping peanut in the first line | place: China: Luxin town, Laibin City, Guangxi Province | collected 2019-07-25 | depth 10cm m | reverse complement strand
TCGAAGCCGCGCTCACCCTTGTCGTTCTTCACGATCCGCACGCCGATGTCATGGAAGCGCACCGCAGCGCGATCACAATCGGGCGCACCGGTCACCGCGATCTTGAACTTGCGCGGCAGAAACGCGAACTCCGGGTGGAATGTGGACCACTGACGAATGATCTCGGCAACCGGACGCGGGTCTTCGATCTCGTCGCGCGCCACACCCGCCAAGTGATCGGCCGTCACGTTGCGGATGCAGTTGCCGCTGGTCTGGATCGCGTGCATCTCGACGCTCGCCAGGTCCGCGAGCAAGTCCGGCACTTCCTGCAGCTTGGGCCAGTTGTACTGAAGGTTCTGGCGCGTGCTCCAGTGGCCGTAGCCGCGGTCGTACTTACGCGCGATGTGCGCCAGCATGCGCAGCTGCTTGGTCGACAGGAGCCCGTAGGGAATCGCGACACGCAACATGTACGCGTGCAGCTGCATGTAGAGACCGTTCTGAAGACGGAACGGCTTGAACTCTTCTTCGGTGATCTTGCCGGCGAGGCGACGCGCCACGTGGCCGCGGAACTGCTCGACGCGCTCGTCGACGATTTGCTGGTCGTAGTTGTCGTAGCGATACATGGCGACTCCGCGCTCGCAGCCGCGAGCATTCGAAACTGATTAGCGATCGGGACGACGGATCGGCGTGGTGGGCCCCTTGGCGCGAATCGCTTCGCGCGCGCTCATCGGATCGATCACACCGTTGTTCACCAGGACGCCGAACGCGTAGGGATCACAGATCAAGCGTTCTTGCTTCTTGGCGGAAGCAAGCTGGATGTCGGCCTCGGCTTCAGTCGGCCATGCTGCGGCTTCTTGGAGCTTGCCGCTCCAGCTGCCGTCCTTGCGCAGGTACGCAACCGCGCCGTCATCGGTGAAACCGGCCGTCACGACGAAATGGGTGGGCTTGGCAAAGCTCATGCGCGCGCAATGTGGCGGAGGCCCTGAGATAAGGCAAAGATATAAATCTTATGGCTGCCATTACCGTGACCTATGCTGTGACTGCCGCGTCTGGGGACGGATCGCACGGGTCACGGGCACCACGACCGGATCGGTCACGAACATGAATCTGAATCAACTTCGCGTATTTATCGCCATTGCCGACACCGGAAGTATCACACGTGCTTCGCGTCGCTTGAAGGTCAGCCAGCCGGCTGTATCAAAGCAGCTCACCGAGCTCGAGCATGCGCTGGGTACGACGCTCTTTGATCGGGTGGCTCGTGGCGTGCGCCTGACTGAGTCGGGCCGGGTTCTCGAAGGCCACGCACGCCGCATCTTCGCCGCCGAGACCGCCGCTGAGGATGAGCTGGCGGAGCTGGTCGGTCTCACCCGAGGCCGCCTGTCGATCGGCGCCAGCACCACCATCGGCAGCTATCTGATCCCTACCGTGTTCGGACGTTTTCGGCGCGAGCACCCAAGCGTGAAGCTCGACTTGGAGATCGGAAACACCGCCACGATCCAGACCGCGCTCTTGGAGAACCGACTCGATCTGGGCTTGACCGAAGGCTTCGTCGCCTCTGACTCGCTGGCGGTGGAGCAGATCGCCAGCGATGAGATGGTGCTGATCGTGGCGCCACAGCACCCGCTGCGAACGCGGCCCTCCGTCAGCGCCCGGGCATTGCTCAGCGAGGCCTTCATCATGCGCGAGCGTGGCTCCGGCACTCGCGACGTGATCGAAGCCGCCTTGGCGCAGCTCGACATCGAGATCGATCCGGTGATGGCGCTCGGCAGCACGGAAGCCGTGAAGAACGCGGTGGCCGCTGGGCTCGGCGTGGCGATGGTCTCGCGCCTGACGGTGGAGCTCGAGCTGTCGACCGGCAGGTTGTGCGCAGTCGAAGTCAGCGATCTGCGGATCCAACGCGAGCTTCACCTGCTCCGACTCAAGCGCAAGCGTCAGAGCCCGGCGATCGAGGCCTTCGTGGCGCTGCTGCGAGAAACCCTGGCGCCACCCGGAGCCCGCGTTTGACTTCAAAAACCGACCCACCCATAACACCGCGAACACAGCGCTGAGGGCGTCAACCTGCCCTCTCCAACCTGAGAAAGACGGCGTGAGGAAGATGGGCGAGCGCAAGTACAAGGTGGCAGTGGTCGGTGCGACGGGCGTGGTCGGGCGCGAAATGCTGCGCGTCTTGGCCGAGCGACAGTTCCCAGTGTCCGAGGTGGTCGCGCTCGCGTCCGCCAAGAGCGCGGGGCAGAAGCTCCCCTTCGGCAGCGGCGAAGTCACGGTGCAGGAGCTCAAGCCCGAGGCCTTCAACGGCGTGGAGTTTGCGTTGTTCTCCGCCGGCTCCAGTGTGTCGAAGGAGTTCGGACCGATCGCCGCAAGCAAGGGTGCGATCGTGATCGACAACTCGTCGGCGTGGCGCATGGACCCGCAGGTCCCGCTGTGCGTGCCGGAGGTGAACCTGGACGCGGCGCGCGTGCGACCGAAGGGCATCATCGCCAACCCGAACTGCTCCACGATCCAAATGATGGTTGCGCTCAAGCCGTTGCACGACGCGGCGAAGATCAAGCGCATCGTGGTCTCGACCTATCAAGCTGTCAGCGGTGCGGGTGCCCCGGCGTTGAAAGCGTTGGAAGAACAGCTGCACGCCGTGGTGAAAGGCGACGCGATCGATCGCACCGTGCTCAAGGGTCAGCTCGCGGGCAACCTGCTGATGCACTGGAAGGTGGATCCGCAATCGCTCTACCAAGAGGAAGAGCTGAAGATGATCAACGAGACGCGCAAGATCCTCGGCGACGAGAGCATCCGCGTGTCACCGACCACCGTTCGGGTCTCGGTTCACACCGGTCACAGCGAATCGGTCGCGATCGAAACCGAGAAGCCGCTGACTGCCGCCAAGGTGCGTGAGCTGCTCGCGAAGGCGCCCGGTGTGGTGTTGATGGACGACTTCGCCAACGGCCTCTACCCCACCCCGCTGCACGCGCACGGCAAGGACGAAGTGTTCGTCGGCCGCATCCGCGAAGACCTGGGTAACCCCGGCGGCATCTTGATGTGGATCGTCGGCGACAACCTGCGTAAGGGCGCCGCCACCAACGCGATCCAAATCGCCGAAGGCCTGATCGCTTCCTAGACGCGACCGCGTCCGAAGTCGCGCTTGTGCCGCTTTGTCATTCGAGCCGTGGATGAGCCTCGCCGCGCGACACTTTGTCCCGCGCGCGAACCATCACAAACAGCGAATCCCCCGCAATTGAGCCGTCCGCGCCAAGCTGGACCTTGGACTACTCTTTGCTTACAACGCCCACTCATATGCGCCTCAGCCTCGTTCCCCTGCTCCTCTGCGCGCTCTCGTTCGTCCCCTTGAGCGCCAGCGCCCAAGCCGACACATCGAGCACAGGCGTCACCGTCGAAATCCTCGAGTTCGGAGAGCGGTCCTCGGTAACGGTCAGCTCGCAGCCGCTCAGCATCGACGAATGTGAGGATGACATCGGGATCACGTTCCGCATCTCTGGTCTGCCCACGACCGAGCCAGTGCTGGCCGTGTACTCCGGCACCAGTTGCCAAACCGCGAACGCGCGCCTCGGCACCAATGGCTCCTCAATTACCTGCGAGGAAGTCACCCACGTCGACGTCACAAATCCCTCATCGAGCCGCGTCGAAATCACGATCAACGCGAAGCTGCTGGGGTGCGAAGGAGAGGTCTTCGAGGATCTCACGTTGTTCTTCATGCGTTTGCCGTCGGCAACATCGGGCGAAGATGCGGCGGCATGGGGCGTGACCGAGATCCCGATCGACACCAAAGCACCACCTGCGCCGACCGAAGTAAGCGACGATGGCGAAGGCGAGAGTGCCATCCCGGTCGCCTGGAGCTTCGAAGGCACTGACGTCAATCGCTTCTACGTGTGCTGGGATCCCGTCTCCGAAGGCTGCTCGTCATCCGTGCTCGTTGCAGGAGCCGATGTGGATCCATCGAACCCCGCAATCGAATGCGACACGGCCACGGCGACCCAGCGCAGCACCACGCTCAGCGGCGCAGCGGCGATCGGCCAGGAGGTCGCGGTCGCAGTCATCGCGGAAGATCTCGCGAAGAACCGCAGCGCGCTGTCCGACATCGGCTGCGTGACGGGAGTCGAAACCACAGGCTGGCTCGACTTGCACAAAGCCGAAGGGGGCGAGACCGGGAACACCTGCTCGGTGGCTGCAATGGAGCGCGGGCATCAATGGACGTTGGCGGTGTGGGCGATGTTGATCGCGGCGTTGGGTTTGCGCGCGGCGCGGAGGCATTCGTGAAGCTCTCGGTTCTCGTGCTCCTGTTCGCGTCTTGGATCGCTGCGAGCGCCTCCGCGCAGAGCGATGACGATCACGCGCCCGCGCACCGCGACTTCGCGTCGCCGGAATGGATGGCACTTGAGCTGCGCATCGGTCCGTACACACCGCAGGTCGGCACACCATCGTTCGAGCAAGTGTTCCGCGACGACAAAGGTCTGATGCTCGCGTTCGAGCTCGACGTGGTCGCGTACCGCTTGCCGGACATCGCGTACTTCGCGGTCGGTGGTGGGCTCGGACATGCGCGTTACTCAGCCGGTGCGTTCACCGAGAGCGGCGGCCGCGCAGACGAGGAAACGGTGTTCAAGCTCGTGCCGATCACGTTGCTCGCGGTGGCGCGTGTCGATGTCCTTGCGCGCAAGCTGCGAATCCCGCTCGTGCTGACCGGCAAGCTGGGCTATCGCTGGGGCTTCTGGTGGGCGAGCACTGGCGGACAATCGGACGACAACGGCAACAGTGGTGGCATCGCGTGGGGCCTGCAGGCTGCGCTCGATCTCGACTTCTTCGACATGCGTGCCGCACGCGTGATGGACGAGGAATGGGGCATCAACCACTCGTTCTTGTTCTTCGAGTACTACGGCTCCAAGACCAGCGGTGACGCGCTGCCGATTGGTGACACGACATGGACCGCGGGTCTCGGTTTCATCTTCTGAGCCCCGCCGTATGAGCGCACCGACCCCCGAAGGCGAGCACGGCGTTCGACTCACGGTCGCCTATGACGGGACGCGTTTTCACGGCTACCAACAGCAAGACGGTCAACGCACGGTTCAAGGTGCGCTTGAAGGCGCCATCGCTGCAGTGACCGGACGTGCTTCGCGCGCAAGGGCGGCAGGTCGCACCGACGCCGGCGTGCATGCCTACGGACAAATCGTCGCGTTCGACACCGACAAGCTACTACCGCCGCGCGCATGGATGATGGCTCTCAACGCGCACTTGCCAGACGACGTCTCGGTTCAGGACGCGCACGTCGCGGAGCCCGGCTACAACCCACGCTTCGACGCGACGGAGAAGACCTACCGCTACGTCATGGACCTCGGCTTGGCACGACATCCGCTCTTTCGCGATCGCACGTGGCACCTGGGGCCGCAGGTTGCGCGTCAGTTCGAAGACCCGGATCAAGTCAACCACCACCTCGCGCTCGATGTGCGTGCGATGCGCAGCGCTGCGGAGCACCTCGCCGGCACGCATGACTTCCGGGCTTTTCGCGCTGCAGACGACGAGCGCGAGAACACGGTGCGTACACTCAAGCGCATCGATGTGATCGAGCGCTACGCCAACCACGACCGCTTGCTTGCGATCGAAGTCACCGGCGAAGCATTCATGAAGAACATGGTGCGCATCATTGCGGGCACCTTGCTCGACGTCGGTCGCGGTCGCATCACCCTCGCTCAACTGAGCGCGCTGCTCGGCGCCGATGCTGATCGTCGCAGCGCGGGACCGACCGCACCAGCCTGCGGGCTCGTCCTGGTCTCGGTTAACCTTGGACGGATTCGCGCGCAGGCATTGCGCTGAGCGACATGATCTCCGACCGCGTCCGCGCAACAAGCGCATCGAGTGGCATCGCCTTCACGTCGTCCACGCTGATCGGGGCGCCGATGTGCACTTCGACACGCCCGGGATGCAACAAGCGGCCATGCTTCGGCAACACGTCACGACTGCCGCGCACGCCCACGGGGACGATCGCGACCTCGGCCTCCTTGGCCAGGTGAAAGCCCCCCTTCTTGAACGCGCCAACCGTCGCCGAGTCGCCGCGCGTGCCCTCCGGGAAGATCACGATCGTCTTGCCTTCACGAACCTCGACGGCGGCACGCTTGAGCGTATCCATCGCGCTCTGGTGCTTGCCGCGATCGATCACGACGTGCCCGCCGGCCCGCAACGCCGTGCTCAAGAACGGCACCTTGTCGAGCTCGCTCTTGGCAAGAAACCCCGGGACAATCGGTAGCGCGAGGAACAGCGCGACGATGTCCACATGGCTGGCATGGTTCGACATGATCACGTAGCTGCGCGTCGGATCGATGTGCTGCGTCCCGAACGCCGCCACGTCCACTCCCCACACGTTGGTCAGGCCCTTGGCCCACACCCGCTCCAGGCGACGGAACACATCGCCGTCGCCAGTCACACCGACAGCACCCATCGCGGTCGTCACCATGAACGCTGTCCAGGGCGGCGCGAAGAGTGAGTTCACGATCGGACGGATCGGCGAGGACATGGAAACGACGTTATCACACGGCCTGTGTGGTCGAGACTGGCCGAAGCGGACAGCTGGCCCCAGGTTCGGTTCGAGCCGGCCAAGCTCGCATGCTACGGTACTTGAAACGAACCTCGTCGCGAGGACGGATGTCGCAGCCGACCCCTGACCGTGCGCTCTCACTGCTCGGACGCCTGCTGTCGTCCGTGGGCGCAGCAGTGTTGTTCGCGATGTTCTGCGTGGCGAGCCGGGCAGCCGCTGCACCATCCGGCTACGTCGAAGAGACGGTCCACGGAAACACGTGGACATACCCGGCCAGTGCGACGTCGCAAGTTCGCGACCTCCAAGCCCGCGCGCAGCAATCGTGGACCCAGGTGTCGCAGCAGCTGGGCGTCGTCTTGTCATCGGATCTCGACATTCGCGTGGGTCGCGGCCCAGACGAGATGCGAGCGCTTGCAAGACATGGCGAGCGACTTCCGGACTACGCCAGCGGCGTCGCTTTTCCGGAGCGCGGACTGATCTTCCTGACGCTTACAGCGCCCAATACGTGGGAGCTCGTGGATGTACCGACGGTGCTGGTCCACGAGATGTCACATGTCGCGCTGCACCGCGCCGTCGATGGACACCCAGTGCCGCGATGGTTCGCCGAGGGAATCGCGATCGAACACGCAAAGGAACGTTCGCTCGATCGCGTGCGCGCGCTTTGGGAAGGGACGATCGGCGGACAGCTCTTGCCTCTATCGCGGCTGGCAACTGCGTTCCCTGCGCACCACCACGGAGTCAATCTGGCGTACGCGCAGGGAGCCGACTTTGTCCGGTACTTGCTCCGACAAGAGCACGGCCAGCTTCGGTTGGCTCGCGCGCTCGCTGCGGTGCGCGACGGCATGCGCTTTGAGGACGCGATCCTGACCTTCTATCGCGCGCCGCTCGAAACCCTCGAGCGAGAGTGGCGCGAGGATCTCAGCGCACGCTTCAGCCGTTGGCCGCTGCTCTTGAGCGGCCTCACCGCTCTGTGGTTCGCAGCGTCGCTCTTGCTCGTGCTCGCCTACGTGAAGGCGCGTCGGGCGCATCGACAAACCCTCAAGCGCTGGGAGCAAGAGGAGCGGGAACGAGACGAAGCTGATGCCGTCTCGCAGCTGCCGATGCATGTGCAATCAGCCTCGGAAGCGCCCACCCAGAATCAGACCGAGTCGGCTGCGGACGACGCGCCCTTGGTCAGACACGACGCCTCAGGTATCCCAACGATCCAGTATCGCGGCGAGCAACACACCCTGCACTGAGGCCAGCCGCTGTGCGTCAGAAGACTCGCTGAGGAACATAGATGATGTCGCCGGCCTGGAGTGGGAAGTCGTTCGCCCTCCCCTCGGTCACGTCGTCCACCGGAACGCGGTAGCGCTCAATCTTGCCTTCCACGCGACGACTCACGATCACGTCGTTGCCGCTCGCAAGCGACGTCAGTCCACCGGCAAGACTTAGCGCGTGCACGACGGTCAGGCCGTTCGTAAGCGGGAATACGCCCGGCTTGGAGACCGCACCCATCACGCTGACCTGCTTGGACGAATAGGCGGTCACCAGCACCGAGACTTGTGGATTGGTCAGGTATCCGCCTTCCCGCAGTCGCGCCTGAATGTCTGCCGCGACCCGCGTCGGCTCCTTGCCCACAACTTCCACCCGGCCGATGAACGGAAAATCGATCATGCCGTCTCCGGTCACCTGGTACTTGCCCGAAAGCTCTTCCTCGCCATAGACGCGCACGTCGAATGAGTCACCGACACCAAGCGTGGTGTCTGGAACGTTGCCGCCCGGCGCACGTGGCGTGACGTTCGTGCCGCCACCGCAGGCGGTGAGCACCCAAGCGAATGCTCCTAACACAAGAAATGCGTTCGCCTTCATCGATGCGTCACGTCAACCAAGCGGTTCTTCACGCGCTCAGTAGAAAATTCGCAACCCGAGGAAAGCATCGAACCGCGTGAACTTGACTGGATCCAACACCACTGGAGTCGCACCCATACCGGGCGTCCGCAACTGGTAGTCGGTCATGTTCGTCGTGACACTAGTGTTCGCGGTCATCGCGATCCAGTCGGCAAACCGGTACTCGCCCGAGAGATCAGCGCCGACCCGATTGTCTACACGCGCTTCATTGGCGGTCTCGTCAACCAGCTCGTCCGCGCCGTACTGCACGTAGGTGAAATGGGCACCGGCCGACATCAGGAACGCGCCACCCGCGAGCAGCTCAAACTTGGCACCCACGCGATCGTTGGTGTGAAAGTTTCCCTGGAACGCCGCGGTCAGCGTCCGGTCATATCCGACTGAAGTCGTGATGGTGTCCGTGGGCTTCCAGCGCAGCTCAGCGGCAACGGTTGGCGAGTCGCGATCGTCACCGTTCTTGAAGAAGGTCGCCGTGTAGCCGGCCATCAACGTCGCAGAGATCCGCGCCGACAGCGCGCCATTAACACCGCCACGGAACGCCCAGCGCGTTCCATCACTGCGACGAGCTGCCCCGCTCGTTGTCATCGCCGCCGCTGGATCTGAGTTCGATTCGTAATCGCGAAACGCTGCTTCTGCTTGGTAGATCAGCGCGGTCTTCGGCAGAAATTCCCACGATGCGCTGACGTTGGCACCGTACGACTTGCTGTCATAGGTACCGAACGACTCGTTGTCGAAAAAGTCGTATGTGAAGCTTCCACCGACGCTCGCCCGGAGAACGCCGCCCACAGTCTGGAAGCCAATGCCGGGCGCCACATTCATCGTATTGCGCCCGTAGCTGATGTTCTCCGGACCGCTCGCGAACGGACGTTCCGTGCGCGTGTACCGGCCGTTCAACACAAACGAAACCGGGCGGCCAGGAAGGAGCTGCAGGCCCAAATCCGCGTTGGCCTCAATGCGCGTCCTGCGCTCGGTGTTGAAGTAGAAGAGGACGGGCAGCGACGCACCAAGACGAAAGTCCACCGTGGGCTGCGGGGCCTGCCCGGGATCCGCTTCGGTTCGCTGGGCACCCAACGTCGAGAGGAAGAGGTGAGGAGTCACGCGCGCAATCGCGCTTCCCTTCACGTCCGTATCTCTCAGGAAGACGTTCGAATCATAGCCAATCTCAGCGCCAATCCCGGGATGCAACTCGAGGTTACCGGCTCTGATGCCGATACCCTCCGCCCGACTGCGATCGGAGAGCCAGGCCTGGGCTTCGCCACGTGACCCCCACGAGACAACCGTCACGGCCGCGATGGCTGAGGCAAGAAAAGTTAAGCGCGCAGACATTGTCCCGGACTCTCTCCCGTTGGGGGCCGGGCACAGCACCCCCCACAATCACGTGTACGTGGCAGCTTCCTAGGTGTTGGGGCTTCGCGCTGGAGGAACAGCACCGACAACAACAGGCGGAGGAGGTTGCGGCGGATTGGAGGCATTCTCTTGTCCGCCAGCCTGCCCCGGATTGATCTTGGTCGAATTGGTCGACGAGCCAGTTTCGTAGACCTCTTGGCCGACGCACTGACTTGCCTCTTGATCGAGTGTCGTAAACTTTTGGCCGAGCACGCCGATCACGGTGTACTCATGATCTTGTAGGCCCGGATCCACAGCATCGACCAACGCATTCAAGCGTCCTTCTGCGTTTCGAAGGTTCGCGTTGATCTGGGTGAGCTTGTCGTTGAGGCACGTGATGCGAATCATGTCTGCGTCGCGACGGGCCTCGTTGAGTAAGTTCGTAACGCGCTCACTCAGCCGCGTCGCACGCGCGACGATTTGTCGCGCTCCGGCGACCTTGTCCTCAGCCGACAGATTCGCCGGCTGCTGAACCTCCAGCTCGCCGCCGTCGGACGGCTCCGCATCCTGCGCCTTCACGGCGCCCCAGATGCCGCACCCCAGCGCGACGACCGTTACCAGCAATTGTTTTCGAATCATTCGCTGGACCCCTT
>JACZCZ010062112.1_pt1 | contig 10394 bp, 7 predicted proteins | sample 8641811 | NCBI WGS metagenome assembly JACZCZ01 (sample SAMN15324610, study PRJNA640507) | soil metagenome | isolation source: intercropping peanut in the first line | place: China: Luxin town, Laibin City, Guangxi Province | collected 2019-07-25 | depth 10cm m | reverse complement strand
GCGAACGACCCCGTTGCCGGAGCACCCCGCCCGCAGTGTTTGGCGCGTGTGTGAAATTACCTCGACGGCGGTTTGCCTCCGAGGCGCGCGCTTTATACCATAGCCCCCTTCCGGCAAACAACGTAAATCCGCGTTTGCCGCCTAGCCGACCCAGCCACGATCTCGACGATGATTACGATCAAAACGCCTGAAGAGCAGGACAAGATGCGCGTGGCCGGCCGTTTGGCAGCACAAGTCCTCGATATGATCGCGCCGCACGTGCAGCCCGGGGTGGCGACCGAGGAGCTGGACCGGCTGTGCCACGAGTACATCGTAGGCGAGATCGGCTGCATCCCGGCACCCCTCAATTATCGCGGCTCGGCGGGCACGACGCCGTTCCCGAAGTCGATCTGTACCTCGGTGAACCACGTCGTATGCCACGGCATTCCGAGCGACCGGACGCTGCGCAACGGCGACGTGGTCAACATCGACGTCACCGTCATCAAAGACGGCTATCACGGCGACACGAGCCGCATGTTCATGGTCGGCACACCGTCCATCCAGGCGGCCCGCTTGAGCAAGGTGTGCTTCGAAGCCATGTGGCGCGGCATCCGCACCATCCAGCCGGGCCGGCACATCGGCGACATCGGCCACGCGATCCAGACGTTCGTCGAGGAACAGCGCTTCTCGGTCGTCCGCGAGTATTGCGGCCACGGCATCGGCCGAGGCTTCCACGAGGACCCGCAGGTGCTGCACTACGGCAAACCCGGAACTCGCGAAGAGCTCGTGCCGGGCATGACGATCACTGTCGAGCCGATGGTCAACGCGGGCAAGCGCGACGTGAAGCTCCTGTCCGACGGCTGGACCGTCGTCACCAAAGACCACTCCCTGTCGGCGCAGTGGGAGCACACCGTGCTCGTGACGCCGACGGGCTATGAAGTCCTGACGTTGAGCGCCGCAGACCGAGCCTCCTAACGTCGATGCGTAACCCCGAGTCATCCGCCCCGCTCATCGATCGCGGTGCGCTGGAGCAAGCGCTGCGCGGCGACGTCCGCGCAGTGAAGGCATTTCGCGAGGCGTTGAAGGCCGCGGGCGATCGCCTGGGCGAGCGGTTTCGCCACAACGATCGGATCGAGTCGCTGGTTGCCGCACGCGCACACGTCGTCGACGAGGTGATTCTCGCGAGCTGGGTACACCTCGCGGAGAAAGCGCTCGATTCCGCCGATCTCGTCGCCGTCGGCGGCTATGGCCGCGGCGAGCTGCATCCGCAATCGGACATCGACCTCCTGATTTTGATCACGGCGGCATCGAACGCCACGGACGATGCGATCGGTCGATTCTTAACCTTCCTGTGGGACATCGGGCTCGAGGTGGGTCACAGCGTGCGCACGCTGGACGATTGCGAGGCGCAGGCGCGCAACGACGTCACCGTCCTCACGACGCTGATGGAGACGCGCCTCCTGCATGGTCCGGGAAAATTGTTCGCGGAGCTCCCCGTGCGCATCGGGACCGACCGGATGTGGAATAGCGCGGAGTTCTTCCACGCCAAGCTCGAGGAGCAGAAAGCGCGCCACGCTCGATATCACGACACGGCCTACAACCTCGAGCCCAACGTCAAGGGCAGCCCCGGCGGCCTGCGCGACATTCAAATGATCGGCTGGCTGGCGCAACGCCACTTGGGAACGCGAACGCTCGCCGAGCTCGTGCCGCACAAGTTCTTGACGGAGGGCCAGCTCAAAATTCTGACGCAAGGGCGGGCGTTCCTCTGGCGCATTCGCTTCGGGCTGCATTTGCTGACGGGGCGGCGCGAAGACCGCCTGCTGTTCGATCATCAAGTCAAGCTGGCAGCGATGCTCGGCTACGAGGACGCGAGCTTTACGCTCGCCGTCGAGCAATTGATGCAGCGCTATTACCGCACGGTGATGGAGCTCAGCCGCCTCAACGAGATGTTGCTCCAGCTATTCGAGGAAGCGATCCTGCTCGACAAGAACGAGCCGCCCGTGCCGCTCGGCCCGCGCTTCCAAAGCCGCAACGGTTATCTCGAAGTGGCCGACGATCAAGTGTTCGCCCGCGAGCCGTCGGCGCTGCTCGAGATGTTTCTGCTGCTCGAGCAGAATCTCGAGCTGCGCGGCGTCAACGCGCGCACTATCGCGCTCGTCAAACAGCATTTGTGGCTGATCGACGAGGAATTTCGCCAGAACCCGCGTCATCACCGCCTCTTCCTCGACATCCTGCGTGCACCGCAGGGCGTCACGCGCACGCTGAAGCGCATGAACACGTATGGCGTCCTCGGGCTCTACATTCCGGCATTCGGCCGCGTCGTCGGCCGCATGCAATACGACCTGTTCCACGCCTACACCGTCGACGCGCACACGCTGTTCGTCGTAGAAAATTTGCGGCGCTTCGCGCTGCCGCGTTTCGACAACGAGTTTCCTTCGTGCAGCATGGTGATGCAGCGCCTAGAGAAGCCCGAGGTCGCGTATCTCGCCGGTCTGTTTCACGACATCGCCAAAGGCCGCGGCGGCGATCACTCGGAGCTCGGCGCCGTCGATGCGGAAGCGTTCTGCCTCGAGCACGGAATGAGCCGCTACGATGCGCGACTCGTCGCGTGGCTGGTGCAGCATCACTTGCTGTTGTCGCTGACGGCGCAAAAGAAGGATTTGAACGACCCGAACGTCGTCAACGAATTTGCGCGTACCGTCGGCGACCAGGCGCACCTCGATTATCTGTACGTGCTGACCGTCGCCGACGTGCGCGGCACCAACCCGAAAATCTGGAACTCGTGGAAGGAAACGCTGTTCGCGGAGCTTTATCAGTCGACGCGCCGTGCGCTGCGGCGCGGCGTCTCGAACCCGATCGACAAGGACGAGTTCATCACGGGGCGGCTGAACCAAGCCGAGCAACTGCTACTGCAACGCGGCATCGAGCGCGCGAGCTATCAGGGGATCTGGGCAGGGTTCACCGAAGAGTACTTCCTGCGGCACAGGCCCGAGGAGATCGCGTGGCATACGCACGTGCTCTTCGATAGCGCGAGCCCGGGGTCGATCACCGTCGACGTCAACGACGTCGTAGTGTCGGGCCTGACGGCAGTGGCCGTGTACTCGCCGGAGGGGACGCGCTCGTTCGTGCGAGCGACCGCCGTGCTCGACGAGCTCGGCCTCACGATCGTCGACGCCCGCATCGTGCCGCTCGCGAAGTCGACGCTGGACACGTATTGCGTGCTAGAAAGCGACGGCAGCACGATCACGGAACGGCGCCGCCTCGACGAGATCAAGCACCGTTTGCTGAAGGCGCTGACGGCCGACAGCGACGAAACGCTGAAGGTCACGCGCCGCGCACCGCGCCAAGTGCGCATGTTCTCGACGCCCGTGCAGGTCGCGCTATCGCGCGACGGCAAAAATGCGCGGACGATCGTCGAGCTAGTGGCGGGCGACCGCCCCGGCTTGCTGTTCCAGATTGCCAAAATCTTCGATCAGGAGCGCGTCGCGCTGCTGAACGCAAAGATTTTGACGGTCGGTGAGCGTGCCGAGGACGTATTCTTCGTCACCAATGCCGAACGCCAACCGCTCGACGACGTCAGCGCGGAACGGCTCGACAAGGCGTTGCGCGAAGGGCTCGCCGACGCCCGCAACTAACCACCGAGGACCAAGACTTGAGCACGCTGCAGACCGTCATCGAGAGCGCCTGGGAACGGCGCGCAGAACTAGGCCCCTCGCGCGCGGGCGCAGAGTTGCGCACCGCAGTCGACGAATGCCTGTCAGGGCTCGATTCCGGCGCGCTTCGCGTCGCCGAGCAGCGCGACGGCCGTTGGGTCGTGAATCAGTGGCTCAAGCAGGCGGTGCTGCTGTCGTTCCGCATCAACGACAACGGCGTCATCGACGCCGGCTACACGCGGTTCTTCGACAAGGTGCCGCAGAAATTCGCGCAGCACGAGGCGGAGCAATTCCGCAGCGGCGGGATGCGCGTGGTGCCGAACGCCGTCGTACGTCGCGGTGCATACATCGCTCCCGACGTCGTGTTGATGCCGTCGTTCGTCAACATCGGTGCGTACGTCGATCAGGGAACGATGGTCGACACGTGGGCGACCGTCGGCAGCTGCGCGCAAATCGGCAAACGCGTGCCCCTCTCGGGCGGCGTGGGCATCGGCGGCGTGCTGGAGCCGCTGCAGGCGGCGCCGACGATCATCGAGGACGACTGCTTCATCGGCGCTCGCTCGGAAGTCGTCGAGGGCGTCATCGTCGAGCGCGGCAGCGTGCTCGGGATGGGCGTCTACATCGGGCAGAGCACGCGCATCTACGACCGCGAGACGGGCGAGGTGCATTACGGCCGCGTGCCGGCGGGGTCGGTCGTCGTGGCCGGTAATCTGCCGTCGAAGGACGGCAAGTACTCGCTGTATTGCGCGGTCATCGTGAAGAAAGTCGACGAAAAAACGCGCTCGAAGACTTCGCTGAACGACCTGCTTCGCACTGCCGACTAAGCGGCTAGCGGGAACAATACCCTCTCTCGCGCCCGCGCCCGGCGACGACATGCACGACGACTAGCCGAACCGCCCCGTGATGTAGTCTTCGGTGAGCTTGTGGCGAGGGTTGGTGAAGATGTCGTCCGTGTCGCCGACCTCGATCAGCTTGCCCAAGTGGAAGTAAGCCGTCCGCTGCGAGACACGCGCCGCTTGTTGCATCGAGTGCGTCACGATCGCGATCGCGTAGTTGCGCTTCAGCTCGTCGATGAGATCCTCGATGCGTGCCGTCGCGATCGGGTCGAGCGCCGAGCACGGCTCGTCCATCAGAATGACGTCGGGGCCCACGGCGATCGTCCGCGCGATGCAGAGCCGCTGCTGCTGGCCGCCCGACAAGCCCGTGCCCGGCTCTTCCAACCGATCCTTGACCTCCGTCCATAGGCCCGCGCGCTCGAGACTCGTCTGCACGATCTCGTCGAGCTCGGCGCGATCCCGTGCAAGGCCATGGATGCGCGGCCCGTACGCGACGTTGTCGTAGACGGACTTCGGGAATGGATTCGGCTTCTGGAAGACCATGCCCACGCGCGCTCGCAGCATCACGACGTCCATGTGCCGCGCGTAGATGTTCTCGCCGTCCAACGTGATGTCGCCGGTGATGCGCGCCGACTCGATCGTGTCGTTCATGCGATTCAGGCAGCGAATGAACGTCGACTTGCCGCAACCCGACGGCCCAATCAACGCGATGACTTCGTTGCGCCCGATGTCGAGGCTCACCTTCTGGATCGCGTGGTTGTCGCCGTAGAACACATCGACTTGGCGCGCTTGCATCACCGGGGTCGCCGAGGTGAAGTCTCCCACCGTGCGATAGCCATCATCCGCCGCCTTCGTCGGCACGGCTTGAACGCTCGGCGCTGCCGCCCCATCGCTCGCGACGTCGGACATCGAGTTGCTCTGTTGTTCTGCGGGGAGGGTCACATCGTACTCCAACTCGAGCACCTGACGCCGTCAGTAGCGTCGCTCGAAACGTTTTCGCAGCAAGATCGCGGCCGCATTCATCACGAGCAGGAACATCATCAAGACGACGATCGCTGCGGACGTTCTCTCGACGAAAGCGCGCTCGGGGCTGTCGGCCCAGAGATAGACCTGCACGGGCAGTGCCGTAGCGGGGGCGAGCGGCGTGTCCGGCACGTCGACGATGAATGCGACCATGCCGATCATCAGCAGCGGCGCGGATTCGCCGAGCGCGCGCGCCATGCCGATGATGGTCCCCGTCAACATGCCCGGCATTGCGAGCGGTAAGACGTGATGCAGCACCATCTGCATCTTCGATGCGCCGAGGCCGAGCGCGGCCTCGCGGATCGATGGCGGCACCGCCGTCAAGGCGGCGCGCGAAGCAATGATGATCACGGGCAGCGTCATGAGGCTCAGCACGAGCCCGCCGACGACGGGCGCCGACCGCGGCAGGCCGAACACGTTGATGAACAACGCGAGCCCGAGCAGGCCGAACACGATCGACGGCACGGCCGCGAGGTTGTTGATGTTGACCTCGATGAGATCCGTCCACTTGTTGCGCGGCGCAAACTCCTCGAGATAGATCGCCGTCGCCACGCCGAGCGGGAACGACAATGCGAGCGTCACGAGCAGCATGAAAAACGAGCCGACCGTCGCACCCCAAATTCCTGCGAGCTCGGGATCGCGCGAATCGCCGCGCGTGAAGAAGTAGCGATTGAACTGCAGGTCCACTCGCCCCTGCTGCTCGAGCGCCATTAGCCAGCCGAGCTGCCGATCGTCGATGCGGCGATCCGCCTCCGGCACGTCGCGCGGCGCGTGACCTTTCACGAGGACGTCCACATCGTCGTCGGCCAAGAGCCACATCGCTCGCGTCTCACCGATGACCGAGGGATCGCTCATGACCAAGCGCTGCAGCTCGAGCCCGGCGCCTGGGCTCAACAATCGATACAGCGAGCGCAGCTCGTTGCGGCTCGTCGCCTCCGGGAACAACGCGCCAAGCGCGTCGCGAGCGACGCGCTGGTAATCGGCCGAGCGCAGCACTTCGGCGGCTCGCGTACCCTCGGGATCGATGACGGCGGGGTCGAGCCGCACGTCCAGCTTCACGCGCGTTTGCAACACGGCCGTGTAGCCATTGCCGATCAGCGTGACGAAGAAGAACGCCAAAAAGCCCAGACCGAGCAGCAGCGCTGCGAGGCCGAGACCGCGAAAAACGCGCTCCTGGCGGTAACGGCGCGCGATACCTCGCGCAACCGCTTCCTTCACGGATCGTGTGGACGCGTTACTCATATTGCTCCCGGTAGCGACGCACGACGCGCAGCGCCACGACGTTGAGCGCGAGCGTCACGACGAAGAGCACGAGGCCGAGCGCAAAGGCGGCGAGCGTCTTCGCGCTGTCGAACTCCTGGTCTCCCGTCAGCAGCAAGACGATCTGCACGGTCACGGTCGTAACCGCCTCGAACGGATTCGCCGTAAGTTTGGCGGCGAGACCCGCAGCCATGACGACGATCATCGTTTCGCCTATCGCGCGCGACACGGCCAGCAGCACGGCGCCTACGATGCCCGGCAACGCCGCCGGGAACACGACGTTGCGGATCGTCTCGGAGCGCGTAGCTCCGAGCCCATACGAGCCGTCGCGCAATGCCTGCGGCACGGCGTTGATGACGTCGTCGGACAACGACGAGACGAACGGGATGATCATGATGCCCATCACGAGACCGGCGCCAAGTGCGCTCTCGGATGCAACGTCGAGTCCCAACCGTTCGCCGAAACCGCGCAGCAACGGCGCTACGGTGAGCGCAGCGAAGTATCCGTAGACCACCGTCGGGATGCCGGCGAGGATTTCGAGCAACGGTTTCGCGTAAGCGCGGAACCGCCGGGTAGCGTACTCGGACAAATAAATTGCCGACATCAAGCCGACGGGCACGGCGACGAGCATCGCGAGGCCCGAGATCAGGAGCGTGCCGGCGAATAACGGGACCGCGCCGAACGCCCCGGCCGCGCCGATTTGATCGGCGCGAATCGCGGTTTGCGGGCTCCACGAGAGCCCGAACAAGAAATCGACGACCGAAACGAGCTGAAAGAACCGCAACGCTTCGACGAACACCGAAAGAAAAATGCCAATCGTCGTGAGAATCGCGACGCACGATGCCGCGACCAACAGCAGCTCGATCGCGCGCTCGACGCGATTACGCGCCCGCAACGACGGGCGCACGCGGCGATAAGCCCACGCCAGAGCCACGACGCCGAGGACCAGCACGGCGGCGCTGGCGAGAACGCGGCTCAGGGCGCGCTGCTGCGTGTAGCGCTCGGCTGCCGCGGCGATCTCGGGGCTCGGCGTTCGCGTGACGAAATTGCCTTCGACGAGATTGCGGATGTCGTTGTAGACGAGCCCGAGCTGGTCGGCGGGCAGCGTGCGCACGCCTTCGGGCAGCGAATCGAGCACGGTGCTGCGCAACCACATGGGCTCGAATACCTGCCACAGCACGAGCAACGCGAGCGCGGGCAGCGCGCACCACAACGCGACATAGCCGCCGTGATACCCGGGCAGCGAGTGAACGGTGCGCGCCGGCGCGCGGAGAGCCGCCCCTACCGCTCGCTGTCGACCCACGTAATAGCCGAGAAGCGCGAGAGCGACGACGACGAACAACAGTGTCGATGGATCCACGCGGCGTTCTAGTCGTTAGTGCGAAGGGTGGGCATCGTGCAACCGTCAACGATCGGCGAGATCGAGCTCCGCGAGGTTCTTCGTTCGCAACTGCACGGCGCTCCGCTCCTCTTCTGTCAACGGAATCAGGCCCGTGTCCGTGAGATAACCGAACTCGCCGGAAGCGGCATCGCTCGTGAATTCCGCGAGGTACTCGCGCATGCCGGGAATCACTTCGGCGTGCGCCTTCTTCACGTAGAAGTACAGCGGTCGCGATACTGCATAGCGGCCGTCGGCAATCGAATCGAAATCCGGCGCGACGCCGTCGATGTGCGCGCCTTGCACCTTGTCGGCGTTCTGCTCGAGGAAGCTATAGCCGAAAATACCAAGCTGACGCGGGCTCTTCTCGAGCTTCTGCACGATGAGGTTGTCGTTTTCCGTCGCATCGATGAAGCGGCCGTCATCGCGCAGCGTGTGACATGCGGCAAGGTAAGCGTCGCGCGGTAGCGCGGCTATCCACGTGAACGTCTTGCAACCGCCTTCCATGACGAGCTCGTTGAACGCGTCGCGTGTACCGGAGGTCGGGGGCGGCCCGAGCACCTCGATGTCGTCGCGCGGCAGGCTCGCATTCAGCTCCGACCACTTCGTATAAGGATTCGGCACGAGCTTCGCTGCGCCGGCGGGGTCGGGAACATTCTTCGCGAGCGCTAGGTAGATCTCGCGCAGCGTCAGCTGATAGCGCGGCGCGCCTTTCGCATTCGCGAGCACGATCCCGTCGTAACCGATCTTGACCTCGACGATGCCGCCGACGCCGCGCTTCACACACTCCGCGACTTCACCCGCCGTGATGCGCCGCGACGAGTTCGCGACGTCTGGATACTGGACACCGACGCCGCTGCAGAACGCCTTGATGCCGCCACCGCTGCCCGTGGCCTCGATCTTCGGCGTCTTGAAGTTCGAGTTGCGGCGGCCGAAATTCTCTGCGACGACGGTCGCGAACGGATACACCGTGGATGACCCCACCACGCTGATGTAGTCTCGCACCGCCTGCGCCTGACCCGAGCTCGCGGTGACGGAACCCACCGTCGCGACCAAGCCCGCGATGAGGCGACGGCGCAAAGTCTGCCGAGCGCGGTTCGCCATGTATCCTCCAAGGCGTGGCGCGCGCCGGAAAGGCAGCACGCGGGTTAGCATTGCAGGCCTTAAGCCTAGCCCCACAATGTTAAGGATTTATTGCAACCGCCCGGCCTTCCGACGTGACAGCGGCGTGAGTGGAACGGCGCCAACCCTATGAAAACAAACTTCTTAGCGGGCAAAGGGCTCGTAACGACATGGACACCCTGACCCTCGCGCGCGAGCTGATCCGCCGCCCCTCCGTATCGCCGGCGGACGCCGGCTGCCAAGCCTTGATTGCGGAGCTGCTCGCGCAATCCGGCTTCGCGACCGAGCACCTGCGTTTCGGCGAGGTCGCCAACCTCTGGGCCCGGCGCGGCGACGCTGCCCCGGCTCTCGTCTTCGCGGGCCACACCGACGTCGTGCCTAGCGGTCCGCCGGAGCAGTGGCAGGTCGAGCCGTTCGCGGCCGTCGTGCGCGGCGACGAGCTCATCGGCCGCGGCGCTGCGGACATGAAAGGCAGCCTCGCCGCCATGATCAATGCGTGCCGGCGCTTCGCGCAGCGCTATCCGCACATTCGCGGGTCGATCGGCATGTTGATCACGAGCGACGAGGAAGCCGCTGCGGACGACGGCACGCTCAAGGTCATGGAAGCGCTGGCCAAACGCGGCGAGACGTTCCAGTACTGCATCGTCGGCGAGCCGTCTAGCGCGACGCGGCTCGGCGATACGGTGCGGATCGGACGGCGCGGCAGCCTGTCGGGCATCCTGACGATCCGCGGCGCGCAGGGGCACGTCGCCTACCCGCTCGCCGCCGACAACCCGATTCATGCGTTGGCGAAGTTCGTGGCGGCGATGACACGCGAGCCCGTCGACTCCGGCAACGAGCACTTTCCGCCGACGACGTTCCAAATGGTCAACGTACACAGCGACGCGGGCGCCGTGAACGTGGTGCCGGGCGAGCTCAAGTGCCGTTTCAATCTGCGCTACTCGACCGTCTGGACGCACGACGAGCTCATGGCGCGCATCGAGCGGCTGCTCGGCGAGCTCGGCATCGATTACGAGATCACGTGGCGCGTCGCGGGCAAGCCGTTCTTGACGAAGCCGGGCCCGTTGACGGCCGCCGTGCAGACGGCGGTCCGCGAAGCGACGGGGCTCGACCCGGAGCTGTCGACGAGCGGCGGAACGTCGG
>JACZCZ010196603.1_pt1 | contig 10399 bp, 8 predicted proteins | sample 8641811 | NCBI WGS metagenome assembly JACZCZ01 (sample SAMN15324610, study PRJNA640507) | soil metagenome | isolation source: intercropping peanut in the first line | place: China: Luxin town, Laibin City, Guangxi Province | collected 2019-07-25 | depth 10cm m | reverse complement strand
TCAGGTTCTGGATCCAGCGCGACGCGGCAACCAGGTACGTAGAACCCCGCACTTGTTAGGCGATGGTACGAATCGCCCCTCACCGCCCGCAGGCGGACGATCGGTCCTACAGGGGAAGGTCAGCAGGAGCACCGTATGCAGCCCATTCGCAAGATTCTCGTGGCCGTCAAGAACCCGGACAAGCGCCGCCATGCCGTCGCGGACAAAGTCATACGCCTCGCCAAGAAGCTCGGCGCGTCGATTGAATTCTTCCATGCCATTTCGGACCCGGTGTTCATGGAAATCCAGCCACTCACCGGCAATTCGCTGGCCGAGATCAAGCGTGAGGCGCTCGCGCTACGGCAGAAGCGGCTCGAACGTCTGACCGTTCGTGCCTTCGACATGGGCGTGGAATCGGGCGCCACGGTGGAATGGGACTACCCGCCGCACGAAGCCGTCATCCGCCGCGCGGTACGCTGCCGGGCGGATCTCATCGTCGCCGAAGTCCACGAAGGTCCGCGGCGCAAATGGCTCATGCGACTCACGGATTGGGAGCTGCTCCGCGCCAGTCCCGTGCCTGTGCTGCTCATGAAGAGTGCCAGACCGTGGCGCAACAACACCGTGTTGGCGGCGGTTGACCCGTCGCACACCCACTCGAAGCCGTCGCAGCTCGATTCCATCATCGTCGAAAAAGGCAGACAGCTGACCAAAGCCCTGGGTGGAAAATTCCACCTGATGCATGCCGCATTCCCGTCAGCGTTCGGGCTCACGCTGGGCGACCCGGCGATCGATGCCGTGACTCTTGCCGCGACCTATGAGCAGCAGAAAGCCAAGGCGAAAAAGGAGTTCGCGACATTCGCGCAGAACGCGAAGGTGCCGCGAAAGAGTCGCCATGTGGTCGAGCGCGACCCCGCCACTGGCATCGCCTCGGTCGCGCAACTGATCCGCGCCGATGTCGTGGTGATGGGTGCCGTATCGCGGTCGGGCATCAAGCGACTGCTCATCGGCAACACCGCCGAGCGCGTGCTCGGCGACATTCCCTGCGACGTGCTCGTGGTGAAACCGGCTCATTTCGAGAAGCGGGTTTCCACGGCGTCGCGCGGCATGCGGGTCGTCGCTCCCCCGCCGCTCGTGCCCATGCCGCTTTGACGGCTGGCCGTCGCGCAACGCCGTCCGGTGCGTGAAAACGCGCCGCACTCGTCTGTGAGCCACCGCACCATGCGAGTCAGCCTGTGCGGGTACGTGGGCGTCTGCATGTCGACCGCTTGACTCTGGAGTACGGTCCATACTTTACGCTCCCTGCCCATGGAGCAATCGACATGAACCCGATCGGCATCGGCACCCTGGCCAAGCGCGCGGGCGTCAGCATCGACACCGTTCGGTACTACGAAAAACGCGGCTTGCTGGCACCCGAGTCGCGCCTGGCTTCCGGATACCGGCGCTACGGCGACGAACAGGTTTTCCGCCTTCGTTTCATCCGGCGGGCGCAGGAGCTGGGGTTCACGCTCAAGGACATCCGCGAACTGCTTGGAATCTCCAAGCAGAAGGACGTCGCCAAGGTGAAGCGTGCCGCCGAAAAAAAACTTGCGGACGTGGAAGGACGCCTCGCGGCGCTGACCCGGATGCGCGATGGACTGGCGACCCTGGTCGCCACCTGCCCCGGCCACGGCCGTGCGGCCGACTGCCCGATATTGAAGGCATTGGGCGAGGAAAGACTTCGATGACGACTGAGCACAAGCCTGATACCGCCATCGACCTCGTTTGCGGCATGACAGTGTCCAAGCACACCTCGCGTCGCGCTCAGCACAACGGCACCGACTACTACTTCTGCTCGGATGGGTGTCGCAAGAAGTTCGTTACCGAACCTGGAAAGTACATCGGCAAACTGCAAGACGATGCCGGAGACCATCATGACCATGGCTGCCACCACCCCGGTCACGCGCACAGCGCGGCGCCCGTTGCCGCCGCGCGAGTCGCCGAAGGGACTATCTATACCTGCCCGATGCACCCGGAGATCCGGCAGATAGGCCCAGGCTCATGCCCCATCTGCGGCATGGCGCTCGAGCCCGTCATGCCGAGCGGTGAAGAAGATGATTCGGAGCTGCGCCACGTCAAGCGCAAGTTCTGGATTGCGGCCGTGCTGAGTCTGCCTGTCGTGGCAATCGCCATGGTCCCACACTTGTTCGATCTGCACCTTTCCGACGCCACCGCGCAGATCCTTCGCTATCTCGAGATAGCGCTATCGGCGCCCGTGGTGTTCTGGGCCGGCGCCGATTACTACCGGCGCGGCTGGAAAGGCGTGCTCAATCGCTCGCCTAACATGTACACACTCATAGGCTTGGGCGTGCTCGTCGCCTATGTGTTCAGCCTGTTCGCGAGTTTCGCGCCGACTGTCTTCCCGCCGGAAATGCGCGATGCGCATGGCATGGTCGGTGTCTACTACGAAGTCGCCGCCGTCATCATCGCGCTCGTACTTCTCGGCGAGTGGCTGGAACTGGCTGCTCGCGGGCGTACCAGCGCCGCGATCCGGCAACTGCTGGGGCTTGCCGCGAAGACCGCACGGCGCATCGAGGCGGACGGAACCGAAGCGGACGTTCCGCTCGAAGAAATCCGTGTCGGCGACCGGGTGCGCATTCGACCAGGAGAGAAGGTACCCGTGGATGGCCACATCGAAGAAGGCCGCTCGACGTTCGACGAGTCGATGCTCACCGGCGAACCGCTGCCCGTCGACAAGACGGCCGGTGATCGTGTCGTGGGCGCGACGCTCAACCAGACGGGTTCGGTGATCGTGCGCGCGGACAAGGTGGGCGCCGACAGTCTGCTTTCGCAGATCGTGAATCTCGTGGCGCAAGCGCAGCGCAGCCGTGCACCGCTGCAGCGGCTCGCAGACCAGGTGTCGGCCTGGTTCGTGCCTGCCGTCATCGCCACCGCGATCGTCACGTTCTTCATCTGGTGGTTCGTGGGCCCTGAGCCGAAGCTCGCCTATGCCTTGGTCAATGCGGTCGCGGTGCTCATCATCGCGTGTCCTTGTGCGCTAGGGCTCGCCACGCCCATCTCGATCATGGTGGCGAGCGGACGCGGTGCGCAGATGGGCGTCCTTTTCCGCGATGCGCAGGCGATCGAGTCTCTGCGCGAGATCGATACGCTGGTGGTGGACAAGACCGGCACCCTTACGGTTGGCCGGCCAGCACTTCACGAGGTCATCACCACCGAGCCGTGGAAGGAAGACGAACTGCTGGCAGTCGCTGCAGCACTCGAGAAGCCGAGCGAACATCCGCTGGCGCGTGCCGTCTTCGAAGGGGCGACCTCACGCAACCTCTCCCCGGCGACCGTCACAGATTTTCAGTCGTTGACCGGACGTGGTGTGACCGGTCGCTACGGGGATCGCGTCGTCGCGCTGGGCAATGCCGCTCTCATGAAGGACGTCGGCGCATCGCTCGATACCTTGCACGGCCAGGCGGAAACCATGCGCGCCACGGGCCGCACGGTCATGTTCATCGCGATCGACGGAAGACTCGCGGGTGCGATCGCAGTCGGCGACCCCATCAAGGAGACGACGCCGCAGGCGCTCAAGGATCTGCGCGCCGATGGCCTTCGCATCGTCATGCTGACGGGCGATGCGCGTGGCACCGCCGAAGCCGTGGCCACGAACCTGGGTATCGACGAAGTCATCGCCGAAGTGCAGCCCGCGGACAAGGCCCGCATCGTGGAGAAGTTGCAGGGCGAAGGACGACGCGTGGCCATGGCCGGTGACGGCATCAATGATGCGCCGGCACTCGCCAAGGCCCACGTCGGCATCGCCATGGGCACGGGCACGGACATCGCCATGGAAAGTGCACAGGTGACACTCGTCAAAGGCGATCTCAACGGGATCGTTCGCGCACGCCACCTGAGTCGCGCCGCCGTGCGAAACATCCGGCAGAACCTCGGGTTCGCGTTTGGCTATAACGCGCTGGGAATTCCGGTGGCCGCCGGAATTCTCTATCCCGCGTTCGGGTTGCTGTTGTCACCGCTCCTGGCGGCGCTCGCGATGAGCCTGTCTTCCGTCTCTGTCATCAGCAACGCCTTGAGGTTGCGGGCATGACATACCCGACGTCAGAGCCGTCCGAGGCAACCCCCGAGAAGGCTGACGTCAGCGATCCCGAGATCCGGAAGCTTTGCCGCCAGATCATCGAGAGCCAGCAGTCTGAGATCGATCAGATGAAATCACTGCTGCGCAAGCAGGATTCGTGACGAGCCCGCCGGGCGTGATGTGGAACCGCAGGACCTTCACCCTGCCTGCCTGCACGAAGCGCGGCTTCAGCGGATCGACAACGATGTTGCACCATCGTCCACGGTCACTCGATTACGTCCGTCCCGTTTGCTTCGGTAGAGACACGCATCCGCGCGGCGCAACAGCTCTTCGACGGACGGTTCGCGGGGCCGCAATAGCTGGGTGCCGCTGACTCCCAGGCTCACCTTGATAGGCAGCAAACCTGACTGCGTTGCGATGGGCCGAGCCTCCACTCCTGCACGAAGGGATTCGGCAACCTTTGCCGCGCCTCGCAGGCGGGTTTGCGGCAGCACTGCGCCAAACTCTTCGCCGCCGATCCGGGCCAGCCAGTCCGTATCGCGCGGCAGCAGTCCCTCGAGGCGCCGTGCAATGGCTTGCAGAACTTCGTCCCCGACCGCATGGCCGTGCTGATCATTGACTGCCTTGAAGTAGTCGACGTCGATGACGATGAGCGACAAATCACCGCCGTACCGCCGGGCGATTTTCAGCTCTCGCTTGAGCTCGAGATCGAAACACCGGCGATTGTGCACTCCGGTGAGCGAGTCGGTCATTGCCCAACGCGTCCGTTCCTCGAGTGTCGTGCGCAAGCTGTGCTCCAACGCCAGAATGCGCTGGGCGGTCATGAGCCGCGCGATCAGCTGGCTTGCCGGCGTTTGTTTGCTCACATACTCGTCGGCTCCCGCTTGCAGACCGACCAGAACGTCCTTTTCGGAGTCCTCCGATGAACGCAGGATGATGTACACGTAGCCTGGCAAGACCCGCGCGGCGCGGATGGCGGCGCACAGCACCAGCCCATCGATCTCGGGCAACTCCCGATCCAGGATGACGATCTGGCATCCGTCGGAATTGATCTTGGCAAGCGCTTCAGTTCCGCTAACAGCGCCGGCCGTCGGGTACCCCGCCACTTCGACCACGGTGCACAACCTTTCCACAAACTTCGGGTCGCGGTCGACGATCAGCACTTTCGCATTCGGCAAGGCCTGCCGGACCGCGTGCGCTTCGGTCAGCGAGTCTTCCAGGCTCAGTGACTTCGACAGCGGCATGGAAACTTCCTCGAGTCCTCGTTCGGCCAAGCGCACGGGCACAATCGGTCTAGCGAATATCAAGACCCGCGTGCTGTGGATCAGCGCGCAGCGCAGTCTTCATCGGATGACTTCCTACACACTGATGAGCCCCGCAGTGGCCGAGTGCGGTTGACATAACGACTCGCTTAAAAGATCAGCCAGACAGGGCCAACGCCAGCGTCGCCGGGTCCACTGGCTTGACAAGATGCCGGTCGAAACCGGCCTCGCTTGCTAGACGCCGATCCTCTTCCGCGCCCCAGCCCGTCAATGCGATGAGCCGCACGGCCGTGCCTTTTACGTCCCGCAGGCGACGCGCGGCCTCGTAGCCATTCATGCCGGGCATGCCGATATCGAGGAATATCGTGTCCGGCGAGAATTCGTCGGCCAGCACCAGGGCAGTCGCACCGTCGTTGGCCACGCGCGTCTCGTGGCCTTCCAGGCTCAACAGCATCGCCAGCGTCTCAGCCGCATCGGCATTGTCGTCGACCACGAGAATGCGGCGTAACGGCGCCGCGGTCACGATCGCGGTCGCCACCGCCGGCTCCTCGAATCTTTCCGCCAGCGGAAGCTCGACGACGAACGTGGAACCCCGATTCGGTCCCGCGCTCTCCGCTCTCACCGTACCGCCATGCATCTCGACCAGCCGGCGCACCAGCGTCAGCCCGATCCCGAGGCCCCCATGCGAATGCTCGTCGGTGCGATCGACCTGCATGAAGATGTCGAACACGCGCGACAACATGTCCGGTGGAATGCCGACGCCGTTGTCGCTGACTCGCACCACGAGTTGTGTGGCCTCGCGCTCCACCAGGAGCTGAATTCGCCCGCCGGCCGGCGTGTACTTGGCGGCATTGTTCATGAGATTCGCCAGCACCTGCGCGAGGCGCGTGGGGTCCGCGTCGAGCGGCAACGGATCCGCGGGAAGGCGAACCGCAAGCTCGTGGTTGGCGGACTCGATGAGTGGACGCGTGGTCTCGAGGGCGCTGCCGAGCACCGCGCGAAAATCCACGCGCTCCTTCCTGAGCTCGACCTTGTTCAAGGTGATTCGGGAGATATCCAGGAGGTCGTCGACCATGCGCACGAGGTGGCGCAACTGACGCTCCATCATTTCGTGCGTGCGAGACGCCTGATCGCCACTGCCGCCCAGGCGCAGGAAGTGCAGCCCGGTGCGAATCGGCGCGAGCGGATTGCGCAGCTCGTGCGCGAGCGTCGCCAGGAATTCGTCCTTGCGCCGATCCTGCTCTTCGAGCAGTCGCGCCTGCGCGCGTTCACGATTCAGCACCCGGGCGAGACGCTCCTCATCGCGTTTCTGCGCCGATACGTCGACGGTGACGCCGTCGAAATAGGCAGGCTTGCCATCTTCGGAATAGGTAGCGCCACCGAGCGCCCGGATCCACTTGGTGTTGCCGGTGGCGGGGTTCACCGTTCGATAGACGGTGTCGTAGATATTGCGTTCGCGGATGGCGGTGTCGATGTCGACGCGCGTGGGCTCGCGATCCTCGGGATGAATGCGCGCGTAGAAGTCATCGATGGTTACCACGGCATCGGCCGGCAGGTGGAAGTGATCCTTGACGCGCTCGTCCCAGAACAGCTGGTCAAAGGGCAGCGGGCAGTACCAGAAGCCGACGCCCGACAGCCGCGCCACGTAATCGAGCCGCGAACGATTCTGGATGATGGCGCGCTCCGCATCCTTGTGCGTACTCACACGCTCCAGCGCTTCCCAACACCGCGCGGTCACCGTGGACACGAGCTCGATTTCGGCCGGTGTGAAGCGCCGCGGCTTTTTCTGGTGCACGGCCATGGCCGCCATGAACCGGCCTGCCTTGAGCAGGGGGACGCAAACCACCGCGCGTATACCCGTGGCGCGATAGGCCCCGATATCCCGTGGGCCGATGCGCGGATCGTTTTCGGTGTCTTCCACCACGTATGGCCGGCCGGCGAGCATGTCTTCGACGCAGCCGGGGCCGAAGTCCTCCACGTTCCACCGGCCGGTGATGTCCGGCAAGCCGCGTAGATAGTTTCCCGTGATCACGAACACGCGCTCGTCCTCGACCGGCGCGTATGCACAACGATCGACGTCGAGCTCTTCGGCAAGGAGCCGCGCGCTGGTCTGCACGATCTCTGCTGCGTCGACGAGAGGCTGCGTGGCTGCGGCGAGACTCGTGAAGAAGCGATCGCGACGCGCGCTCGCCCGCACCACCTGGTCCATTTCGTCGCGCTCGATGGCGAGCGCCGCCGTGCGCGCCACGAAATCGACAAGAGACTGCAACTCGACCGAAGAGAACGTTTGTCCGACACCATCGATGCTCAACGCGCCGAGCAACCTGCCCGCGCTCGACACGATCGGCAAACCCGAAGAATGCGGCGAAGCAGAGCCTGCGGTGATGTCGACGCGGCTTCCCGGAATACGCGCGCGCAGAAGCTCGCACAGTGCCGAGAAGATCTCGGGCAAGGGACGGCCATGCACGACCAGTTCGAGCGCCCTGCGCTGGGCTTCTAGCTGTGATTCAGGTGAAGGCGCGGACAACGGCGATCTGATGATTGGGGTGTATACGAAAATCGATCGTATCCTCTGCGTCGCGGCAAAGGTGCCAATGAGCCTGTAGGGCAGCACTTACATCATGGTTTAAAGGTGATTCTCGCCACGAGCGTTGACCTGAACTGAGCGCGGCGTCGCGTTAGCGGCAACCGGGTCCAACCATGGCCTCAAGTCCAGGCGGAATCTGGCGATGTTGTAGGGGTGAACGAGCGCCTTTTCGTACGTGCGCTCTCCCGGGGGGAATGGTGGCCGCGTCGAAAAGTCCCGTTGCCGTGATGGCAAGCCAGATCACGGCCGACATCTCCCTGCTGCAGGGCGCGCTCGACGCGTCCGAGCATCACGTGCTCATCACGGATCGGAAGGGCCGGATCGTCTTCGCCAATCTCTCGCTGGCCGAGCGGCATGGCCGCGTCCGCGAGGAGCTCATCGGCGAATCCGTCGAGGAGATCGTGCGTTCGGACAACCACAGCCCGGCGCAGCTCGAGGAAATGCGCCAGGCCATGCGGGACAGCCGGCCCATCCGCGTGGTCGTGCGCGGCGTCCACTCCAGCGGGTCGCCGTTGTGGCTCAGCCTGAACATCACACCGCTGCTGGGTGCGGACGGCAAGGCCAGCCACTTCGTCGGGATCGCCACCGACATCACCCAGAGCGTCGAAGACTCCCGCATCAAGAAGGAGCTGCAGGAGAGCATCGAAACCCGCGAACAGGAACGCGATCGGCTTGCGCTCGAGCTGCGCACGGCGCAGAAGCTCGAAGCCGTCGGTCGCCTGGCCTCCGGCGTGGCGCACGAGATCAACACGCCCATGCAGTTCGTGTCCGACAACCTCACCTTCCTGGGCGAGTCGGTCGACGACCTGGCCAGCGTCATCGAGGCCTACCGGGTCGATCGCGCGCGCGGAGACGAAGTGTCCGCCGAGGTCGAAGCGGAATACCTGTTGACCGAGCTGCCGAAAGCGATGCAACGCGCGCGCGACGGCGTCAAGCGGGTAACCGACATCGTGCGCGCGATGAAGGAATTCTCCCATCCCAATGCCCAGGCGCGCAGCCCGGCCGACATCAACAAGGCGATGCGGACCACCCTCGAAGTCGCACGCAGCGAATACAAGCACGCCGCGACCGTGGAGCTGGATCTCGCTCCCTTGCCGCTCGTTCCCTGCAACATCAGCGAGCTGAACCAGGTGTTCCTCAACATGCTCGTGAACGCCGCGCATGCCATCGAGACCTCGGGCAAGGACTTGTCCACCGGCCGCATCGGCATCACCACGCGGCACGAAGGTGCCGAGCTGATCATCACTTTCGAAGACAACGGCTGCGGCATCCAGCCGGAGATCCTCGATAAGATCTTCGACCCCTTCTTCACCACCAAGGAATTGGGCAAGGGTACCGGCCAGGGGCTGGCAATCTCGCGTTCGATCGTGGTCGACCGCCACGGTGGCGCGCTCGATGTCCACAGCATCGTGGGCACAGGGACGCGCTTCACGATCCGGTTGCCGGTGACGCCGCCGCAGGGCTAAGGAATCGTACGCGCCGGGTCGCGCGAAACGCTGCCAGCGTGGCGCCGCTTGCGCCGTCCGGCATCGGGCGATGCTCACGGCTCCCCAGCACCGACGCGGGACAGATAGTCCGCTATCCCGCGCACTTCCTCGAATGCCAGATCACTCAAGATCCGCCGGTGCGATCGTGCAAGGGCTGGACGCCGACCGTCAACGGTGTCGTATATCTGGCGCGATAGATAGGCAGCGTGTTGACCGCCCATCCGCGGGACACCCTTGGCAGCGTCCCCCTCCCCTTGCGCGCCGTGGCATGAAGCGCATCGCGCACTGAAGACGGCAGCGCCATTCTCGGCAAACTGGGAATCCCCCGTACCGCGCCGGCCGCTCCATTCGAGCTTGCTGACATAGCCCGTGACATCGGCGATGTCCTTCAATTCAGGAATGGCGTTGTGACTCGTCGACACGCCCTCCATTGAATAGTCCCATCTCTTGCTGCGCCTGAAATCCAGGATCTGCTTGATCAGAACGCCGCGATACTGCCCGGCGATGCGCGGGACTGATCCGGCAATGTCACCGCTGGCGTCGCTGCCATGGCAGGACACGCAGTTCCGGAACAACTCTTCGCCACGCTGCATATCCGGGGCCATTGCCATGGCGCGGTTGAACTCGCTGCGCGAGGACTCTGCGGCAAACGCGCCCAAGGATAAGTTCGCGAAGAGAAATGCGGCAAATATGCTCTTCATGACGACTCCTGTCGGCAATGGTGTCACGTCGATACGTGCCCCGCGCGGTAACTCAAGGATAGTCTGACATTGGAAAGCCGCAAGACTTTGGTGCCAATGCCGATATCGGCCGCGCCCGGTCCTGTCTGCAAAGTGCAGCGGCGCGGCCGCGGTCGCCACACCCTTCTTCAAGTGCCTTGATTTTCGATAGAGACGTCCGCGAACCGCATCCGTAGTTCTCCGCACTCCGGTTGCCCATGAATCTGCTGAAATGACTCAGCCTGTCATCGAAGCCAGGGAGGCACGCCTCGTATGTCCAACATTCTCGTGCC
>JACZCZ010299870.1_pt1 | contig 10400 bp, 11 predicted proteins | sample 8641811 | NCBI WGS metagenome assembly JACZCZ01 (sample SAMN15324610, study PRJNA640507) | soil metagenome | isolation source: intercropping peanut in the first line | place: China: Luxin town, Laibin City, Guangxi Province | collected 2019-07-25 | depth 10cm m | reverse complement strand
GGCATGGGGCGAGATCGAGCAGGCGCTCTCGCGCTACGAGACGGCGGACGGCTTCGAGGGACCCTGCGAGCTGCTCGTCGCGGCGGGTGCCGCGCCGGCGTAGGGGCTGTGCCAGCCGGGACGGTGCTGAGGGCAGGGGAGCCTGGCCTCCCACAACTACGTCAGTCGCTCGGTCTGCTGCGCAGGCGGGCGATGCGTGCGCTGTGCTCGTCGCCCAACGTCGCATTGATCTGCCGTAGCGCGGACTGGCGGGCGGCTCCGTCGTCGGAAAGCACGCTCGTCTCGGCCCAGGCGCGGCTGATGCCCTCTCGCAGCTCACCGAGCTTCGAGATCAGCTCGTCGGGATTCGTCTCCTCCAACCGCTCGTCGAACAGACGTGCGAAGACGCCGGTCTCGAACTGAGCCACGCTTGCCACGCTTGCGAAGCCGCGTGCGGCGGCTCCAGCGAGGGCTTCGCCGCTGGCTCGTGCCGCCGCCAGCTCGACCTCCAGCGCTGCGACGCGCTGGTGGAGCCAGCGAAGGTAGATGGCGAGTGGGCCGAGCAACACACCGATCACCGCCACGAGGCTTGCAACGTCGCTGAGCGTGAGAGCTGCTGCTGGCATCGCTATGCGTCGGCTCGTCGCGCGATCAGGCGCTCGACTCTGTCACCGAAATCGACCGGCGACACGATTGCCGACTTATGCCACAGCTCGACTCCGAGCTCCTGCGCACATGCGTTCGCCGCTCGGATCGGGTTGCCGATCGATCCGGTGAAAAGCACAGCGCGCTCCGGGAAGACGGTGGGGTTCTGCGTCGAGAGGTCGCGCAGGAGGTCCAAGCCGGTGGTCAAGACGTCGCCCTCCGTCTCCATTACGCCGTCCCCAGGCGCGAGCATCACGTCGATGATGGCGAGCCCGACGGTGCTTGGCCGCGCTCGCCAGAGCTTCTGCCACGCGTCGCTCGCCGTGTGCAGCAGTTCGACCGTGTGACCGCGCAGCTCGAGCTCGGCGACATAGGCACCCAACATGCGGGCGTCCTCGTCCACGAAGCAGATCACGTGGCGCTCCAGGGAAGCGAGCAGCGCAGCGCGGTGCCGTGCGACCGCTCCAGCAAGAGCAGCTCGCCGTCCATCCGGCGCAACAGGCTCCGCGCGTCGGCCAGCCCTCGTCCGGTGCCGTTCGGCGCGAACGCGCGCGCTCGGCTGCCGCGTGTGCCCGGCTCGAAGGCATGCGGCCGGATCTCCGGCTCGAAGCCCGGACCGTCGTCCTCGACGATCAGCCCGAAGCGTTCACCACGGATCTCCAGCGACACCGTCACAACGCCCGGGCGATCGAAGCAGGCATAGCGAAGGGCGTTGCCAAGGATGGCGGCGAATACGATTCGCAGCGCCTGTGGGTCGGCGTCGATGCTCGGTGAGTCGTTGGCAGTCGACGCGCGCCGGGCGGGCAGCTCGAGCCGTGCGCCGCGACCGGCGTGCAGCCCCCGCAGGGCGTCGAAGGTCCAACGCAGGTGCTCGAGGATCTCGTTGGGCGACGTCGCTCGGATCGCGAGCTTTGCGCCGGCGGCGAACGACGCACGCCAAAGCTCGAGCTCGACACCATGTAGGAGACCGATTCCTTGGGCGGTGAGTTGTTGGCGCCTCTCATCAGGAAGGTCACCTGCTCCAAGCGCCCACAGCGACTGGGCGACGCCGAGCGTGAGCGTCTGCAGGCCATGCGCCAGTCGGCTCATCTCCTCGCCGCAGTCGCCGTCCTGCATGCCTCACCTCAGCTCATCGAACCGGAATGTGTTGCGGGACGATAGTCCGCTGTCATTCGGCAGGGCGCAACAAGCGGAGGCGATGCGCTCGGCGCGGGCTGAAATGGAGGCGGGGGGAATCGAACCCCCAACTCCGCCTTGCAACGGCCTTCCGGGGTGCCGCGGCGTTCCCCGGAAGCGCTGGAGCTGTGGGGAATTCCGGCGCTCGAAGCTATGGCCGGGAGCCCGGCGGACGCTGCTGATGTACACGCTCGGTACACGACGCGGGAAACAGGCACGCGCCGTTCGAACGGCCACCCTTTGCGTTGGCCGAGAACGTCAACGCCGAAGCGCATCGCTTGGCTGGATCCGACTCGCTCGCACCGCCGCCGCAAGACCGCCAAGGACTCCGACAGCGGCGCCGCCGGCCAGGGCCAGCGGAACGAGCCGGAGATCGAGGACAGGCTGCCAGTGCTTGGCTACGGTTACAGCGAGGACGCCGCCGCTTCCGATCGCGAAGCCGGCCGCGCCGCCGGCCACGCCAAGCAGGATGGCCTCGACCGTGGTCTGCGCGAGGATGTGGATGGGACGGGCCCCGATCGCCCGTCGCAATCCGAGCTCGCCAGTCCGCTCGACCACGTTCACCATCATCGCGTTCGCAACGCCGATCATCGACGCAAGCGCCGCGACGAGCGTGAGCACGATGAGGGTGGTGGCGAGATCGGATTGGATCTCGTCACGAAGCGAGTTGGGGTCGGCGGGAGCGTCAACCTCAAATCGCTCGGGAGTGAACGGATCCAAGGCGACCGGAGCCTGTCGAGCGACTTGGGGCGCTGCGCCAGGCACCGTCTGAATCAGCACACGCGCGTCGACCGGGTGACCGAACGTCGCCGCGTCGCGAGAGGTCGTGACGATCGATCCGAGAAGCTCGGGCGCGCGTCGGACTCGTTCGATGATGCCAACGGCAGCAAACGGCACCCCGTCGACGAAGACGAGTGGGTCGGCTGCGAGTGGAGCGAGCTGCAGCTGCTTCGCAGGCACGCTGCCGACGAGCAGCTCACGAGGACCCAACCGCGGTTGGTGTCCAGGTGCCCACCGAATCCGCGCACCGGCCGTCGACAGCAGGCCCGGAGAAATGCCCGCAAGCGCGATCCGCTGATCGTCCGCGGCGCCGGCGAGCGTTCGCACCGATCGCTGGTCGTAGCTGTTCAAGACTCCGGCGGTTTCGACGCCGGCGAGGCCGCGCATGCGGTGCTCCGCTGTCGCGACGACATGCGGGCCGGCTGCGGTGTCAGACGGAGCCTTGACCGTGACCTCCCGATTTCGCTGCGCGTCAAAGCGATCGGAGACCTGCGAGGAGGCCGTCTGCGAGAGCCCCGCGGTGATGATCACGAGGGCAACGGCGACCGCGACTGCCGCTACGAGGGCAGCCGACCGACCGGGCCGGCCCCGCACCGCCGCGAGCGCCTCGCGGACGAGATCCGCGAAGTGGAGGCGCGATCCCGTTCTCTGCGGATGGCTCTTGTCTCCCGGGTGCCTTGCGGGGAGAACGGCCGTCCTCGCGCGCTCGTCAGACACGATCCGCCCGTCGCGGACGGTGATGCGTCGCTCCGCAACGGCCGCCACGTCGACGTCGTGTGTGACCAGGACGACGGTCATCCCCGCTCGGTTGAGTCGCTCGAGCTGGTCGATGATGCCCTGGCTCGTTGCGGTGTCCAGGTTGCCCGTTGGCTCGTCGGCCACCACGATGGGAGCACCGCCGACGATCGCTCGCGCGATCGCTACACGTTGACGCTCGCCTCCAGAGAGCTTGTTCGCTGGCTGGTCGGCGCGGTGTGCCAAGCCGACCCGCTCGAGTGCCTCCAATGCGCGAGCGCGCCGGGCGTGCGGGTCGGTGCCGCGGTAGAGAAGCCCGAGCTCCACGTTCTCTCGCGCCGACCGCTGGGCGATGAGGTGGAAGCTTTGGAAGATGAATCCGAACGACTGCCCGCGAACCTCGGCACGAGCTTGCTCATCGAGCGTTGCCGTGTCGGTCCCGTCGATCGAATAGGTGCCGGTGGTCGGCCGATCGATCAGCGCGATCAGATTCAGAAGCGAGGACTTCCCGCTTCCGGACGGTCCCTCGATCGCGACGAACTCCCCCTGCTCGATCGTCAGAGTCACGCCGGTGAGCGCGACGATCGGTGGGTCCTCGGCGTAGGTTCGGCCGACGCCCTGAAGCTCAAGACGTGGCAAGGGCGTCAGCCGACTCGGACGCGATCCGACACAGCGAGCGTGCTTGGTGCGATCGGAGCGACCGCCGTCCGGCCTGCGAGGCTGCCGAGCGGTCGAATCGCGACTCGGGCGAAGTGCCCCTCGTCGGTCTGCTTGAGCACGTAGGACTGTCCTTCGGCTCCTTCAGCGACTGCGCGTGTCGGAACGATGAGCGCACGCCGTCCGACGAGCGTCGTCACGATCCGGGCGAGCACATGAGCGCCTTTCCATGAGCTGGGCATCGCGCCCCCGACCGCCTCAAGCGTGACGTCGTGGAGGTCTCCAGCCTGCGACGGGTCTGCGCGACCGACTCTCAGCACCTTGGCGCGTACCGTCCGGCCCGACGCGATCAGCTGTGCCCGCATCCCGGGACGGATACGCCCGACGACGCTCGCGGCCACAGCGGCGTGTGCGACCAACACCCCGCTCGTGAGCGTCGCCACAGGTCGATCGGTCTCCACGTCGGCACCGACGGGAAGCGACCTCGCGAGCGTCGCAGGCAGGCGCGGCGCAACCGTGACCTCGTTCAACGCCAAGACGGGCAACTCCCGAGGTCGCGCAGCTCTGTCGGCTGTCTGCTCCTGACCGACGTCGTTGCTGGCTGAGCTCGCCGACTGCGTGACCGGCTCCGCTCCGACCGCCTGGTACATCGACCTGACGGCAGCCTGTGTGGCCGGCCCGTAGGTGCCGCTCTCGATTCCGGAAGGCAGAAATCCGGCCTCCTCAAGCCCGGTCTGAAGCTGCGCGACGTCCGGGCCGGCCATCCCATCCGTGATGTCGCGATAGAACCGGAATCGTCCAGGCAGCACGAACACAGGTCGGCCGTTGACGGTCAGGAGCGGGGTGCCAGCAGTCACGAGCGTGCCGCGATCCGTTGAGACTCCTGTGACGACGGCACGGTCGGCGACCGACGCAAGTCTGAGGCCATCGGCGATCGCGGGCGCGATTCGAGCTCGAGCCGTCACCTCGTCCGCCAGCGTCCCCTTCGTCACGGCGACAAAGATCGGCTCAGGCGCCGGCGGGCGCGCCCGTGCTTGCCGTTGCGCGGGCGACTCGAACGCGCGCGCGGCGAACCAGCCTGCCACCAAGCTCGCCACGACGACCGCGGCCGCCACGGCGAGGAGCCATCGGCCCTTCACGGCCGCCTATGCGCCGTGGCTGGCAAGGACAGCGCGGGCCTTCTTGAAGTTCTGCGTCGTCGCTGCTCGAGCTCGATCAAGTGCATCTCGGTTCCTCGCGAACAGCTCCAGCTGCCGCTCGACCTCGTCGTCGTAGAGCTGTCTTGCGTAGCCCGACGACTCACGGCACCTCGCGTCGGTTGTTGCGACGCGGATCTCCGAGGGGGACGCCATCCCACCGGCCCGTCCGAGGTGGAAGCGCCGGGCCAGCGATGGACTCGGCATTCTGTTCGGTGCATCGGGGAGATCTGAGATGCCCTCTGGAGCGAGGCATCTCCTCCACGCTGCCGCCGCGGCCACCGTGTCATCGTCTGCAAGAGCACTGTCGTACGCCGCGCCGGAGAGTGAGTCCACGAGCCGTGAGTCTGGCGGCGAGACCTGTCGCTCCACGCGAGTGCGGCAGCGCGTCAACTGCTGCTGCTCTGCCGAGGACAGGCTCCGCGCATTCAGCGCAGCCGCCTCTGCAGCGGCCGCCGCGTCTGGCGGCGGCGCGAGGTGGTACCCGTACTGCTCGGCGATCTGAACGTCGAACAGTCGCCGCCCGGTCGAATTCCAGGTGGCCGGTGGCCGGACCGTCGGATCGAAGGACGGAATCGGCCACGAGAACCCAGCCTTCTCCATGCAGTCCTGTACAAGCAGGTTCTCTGCGTACGCGATGCTGCCGTCGTCAACCGCTCGGATCTGATCCATAGGAAGGGTGTAGACCTTCTGGTTGGGGTGAAAGCCGATGCTCTCCGCGGTCGCCGCCGCTGTCGAGGACGACGACTGATCGCTCCCGCACGCCGACGTCCCGAAGGCGGTGGCGACAGCGAGCATGAGCCCAGCGAGCCTGAAAAGCGGCGATCGGTGCAGAGCACGAAGGTCCAATGGAGAAACCTTTCTGACTAGTGGGCGGGAGCAGCTTAGCGAGCCGCCCTTCGGGGACGGCCCGCTTCGCTTCGGTTCTTCCTGCGTTGCGGCGGGTGCCTTAGCCTCAGGGGCCGATGCACCCTCCGCTGGTGCCGAAGATGAAGCACCCGGACGACAGCGTGTCGTTCCAATCGGAGACCATGTCGCCGACTGCGGTCCCGGGCGCCTTCGGTCCGGAGAACTGCCCGTTGTAGTAGGAGTCCTTGTAGACGCGGGCGTAGTTCGTGTTGCCGTTGTTGTGGTACGACGACGTCCGATCGTTCACGTTGATCGACGTGTTGAGGAAGTTATGGGCGGAGTAATCGACACTCCAGTTCAGGTACCCGAAGTAGTTGTACGGGGACCCGGACGTGACGTACCCGTTGTCCGCCCACACGCAGAAGCGCCCGGACGGGCACTGCGTCGCTTGCGCGCTTGAGACGGTTGTGGCGACGCTCGCGCAGGCGAGTACGGCCACGCACAGCATGAGTCGAAGAAGACGGCGCATCGAACCTCCATGCTTTGAATCTGACCGCTGGGGACGCGGTCCGGCACCTTCATTCGCGAACGCTGCCGAACCTATTTTTGAACAATCGATCTGTCAAGAACTGCGATATCTATCTTCCGTCAACTTGCGCCGACGCCTTTCCATCGCTGACGCCAGACGCACGCACACGCGTCGCATATTGCGTCGGCAGTACGCCATGGTGCTGCCGAAATGCTCTAGAGAATTGCGCCGCCTGGCGGTAGCCAACCCGGCGCGCGACATCGCCAACCCGCAAGTTTCCCTCGGTAATTAGCATGGCAGCACGCTCCATCCGAACATGGCAAAGGTGGGCACGAAAGGTCATGCCGCCGAGTACAGAATAGGCACGCTCCAATGTCCGCTCCGAGCAGAAGACCCTGCGCGCGACTGCGGGGAGCTGCAAGTCATCGCCGTAGTCCGAATCGATGATCACCGACGCCGCCGCCAGCAAGATCTCGTAACGACGCAGCGTGTCTGCTCGCGTTGCCAACCGCTCAGTCCCGCCGGAGGTAAGAGCAGCCGGATCCGCGTGTCACGACGTCTCCCGGGCCATCGAACGGCCGAAGGCATCAGGGCTCAAGCGCGGGATCATCAACGCTCCGTAAGTGCGAAGAGCTGACCGAGCGTCGTGCCGAGCTCCTGCGCCATGCCTGCGAGAATCGTGCTGCGCGGGTCTGTCTCGCCGCGTTCGATGCTCTCGAGCTGGGAGGCTCTGATTCCGAGCCGCGACGCGAGCTCGGCGCGGGTGATGTCTCGGGCCTCGCGGCGCTGCCTCAGTTGCCGAACGACGCGCTGCACGCGCTCCCATGGCTCGGCGACAGACAGATCCAAGTGTTGTCCAGGCTCATCGCGCCATCCATAGCCGCGCAGCAGCGCAGCAGTTGCCTCGGCATCATGCAGGCAGTAGCGGTGCTCGATGGCTCCGCGGCGGGGCACCCGCCTGACGACTCGCAGCCGTTTCGCGTCGCGCAAGACGCGAACGTGGTAGCTCACGTTCGCCAGCGGCAGGCTCAGCGCAGTCGCGAGCCTCGAGGGGCTGGACTCGCCCGCGACCAAGAGATGACGCACGATTGCAACGCGCGTCGGATGGGACAGGAGCCGCAACCATGTCGAATCGATAGGTGCCGCAGGCGGATCGGCCATCAGGACCGCCGGGCGTACTGGCGAAGCGTCGCGGCCAGCGCGCGCGTTGCCTCATCGTCGAGTGTCGCCCAGCGCTCGCTCCCGCTGACTCGAGTCTGATCGAGCAGGCGTGTGACGACGGCCGAGCCGACATCGCGAAACGAACACAGCCGATCATCGATCCGCAGCTCCTCCCAGGCGTGGCGAACGTCGGTACTGAGGAGCGCGTCTGCGAGTGCCAGCCACCCTGCCGTTGCGGCAGCTCGAACTGCGAGGGGATCGAGAAGGCCGTCTGCGAGCACCGTCGCCGCGCCATCGCGGAGTTCGTCGTATGTGGCGCTCATCCCGGACGCGGGGATCCGTTCGAGCTGGACAACGGCCCAGGCATCACCTGCCGCTGACACGATCCACCTCCCGCAGGTGAAGGGCGCGGCGCAGCGACGGCGATCCCACGGTGGCAGCCTGCCCGGCGTGGGGGGATGGGAGGAAGGCGCCGTTGCCGTTCGTGCCGGAAGGGGGACGTAGGCCACGAAGTCGGCAATGGGGACGCCGTCGCTGCACGACGCGGATACTCACTTGCGGCCAGGTCCCTGAATAGTCGCTGGCGCACTATTACACGGCGCAATAGTGCCGCTCTCGGTTGCACAGATAAACGCCGCTGATTACTCTGCGGCGTGCCGCAGGGCACGCACACGGGAGCGGGGTCGGATGGGACAGAGCGTGACGAGATCCACGGTCGACATGGCGGTGCTGTCGGTCGTGATCGAGCGGCCGGGGCACGGCTACGACATCGGCGTACGGTTCGTCTCGCGGTTTCACCCGCTCTACCGGACGACAGTTCAGAACGTCTACACCAACCTCAGACGCCTCAGACGGGCGGGTTTCATCGAACCCTTCTTTCTCGACGAGGACGAATCGGCGTCGCAGGGCCAGGTCCGCAAAGCGACGTTCCGCGCGACCGCTGCGGGCGCACGCGGCTTCCGCGGGTGGATCGACAGCCCGATCCCGTCCGAGACCGCGCGGCGTGAGCTGTTCGCTCGCCTGCGAGCCCTGCGCCCCGACGACCACCGCGCGATGCTGCGCCTGCTCGAGCGCTACGAGGCAGCCGTCCTCAGCTCGATTGGCTTCATCTCGGCGGCGCAGCCGCTGACCGTCGTCGACGAGCTCGCCCGCGAGGATCACGAAGCCTTGATCGAGGCGGCGCTCCGCTGGAGCGAGGGCGCGCGCGAGAAGCTTCAGGCTGCGATCGCACGCGAGCCACGCGCATGACGAGTCTGCTGCGGCTGGTCGACGTGTCTAAGCGCTATGCGCGTGGGACCCAGACCTCGCGGGAGCGGATCGCGCTGCGGTCCGTCTCTCTGGAGGTTGCCGCCGGCGAGCTCGTCGCCATCTGGGGCCGGCGTCGGTCCGGCCGCACGACGCTGTTGGAGATCTGCGCCGGCCTGGAGAAGCCGACCGAAGGGAGCGTCTCCTTCGCGGGCCGCGACCTGACCGCGCGGCGCGTCGTCGGCATGCTCGACGGGATCGGCTTCGCGCAGCCGCACTTCAGCCGCATGCACGGCGTCGCGATCGAGCAGGTCGCGACGCCCCTGCTCAAGACGAGCATGCGCGTCGAGAGCGCCCAGATGCGCGCCTACGAGCTGCTCGACCGTGTCGGCGCCGCCGACTGCGCCGAGCTGGCCCCGGACGACCTCGAGTCCGGCGAGCTGGCGCGGGTGATGATCGCCCGCGCCCTGGTGATGCGTCCGCGGCTCGTGCTGCTCGACGCGCCGACCTCGGGCGTCCCCGCGCCCGAGCGCGACAAGATCTTCGCGCTGCTGCGCTCGCTCTCGCGCGAGGAGGACGTCGCGATCCTGATGACCGTGGATGAGGTGCCGGGGCTCGCGTCGGTGGCCGATCGGTTGCTCTCGATCGGCAACGGCGAGCTGCGCGGCGAGACGCGTCCCACGGAGTCTGCCCCGGTCCTCCCGCTGCGGCGCGCCGAGCCTCCGGCATGACGCTGCTGCTCGACGGAGTCGTCAAGCACTACCGCGGCTCGTCGGAGACGGTCCGGGCGGTCGACGGGGTGACGCTGCGCGTCGACCGAGGTGAGATGGTCGCGCTCTACGGGCCGAGCGGCTCGGGGAAGACGACGCTGCTCCTGCTCGCCGCGGGCCTGATCCCGCCGGACGCCGGGTCCGTCGTCGTTGACGGCCGCGACGTCGGCTCGCTGTCACGGAAAGAGGCAGCTCGCTACCGCCGCGAGGTGATCGGCGTCGTGCTGCAGCACTCGCACATGATGGCCGGTGTCCCCGCGATCGAGAACGCCGCGCTGAAGCTGCTTGCCGATCCGGTCTCACTGCTGCAGGCGCGCCGCCGTGCCCGCCCATGGTTGGGACGCGTCGGGCTCGAACGTCAGCGCGATCAGCTGCCCGAACAGCTCTCCGGCGGCGAGCGCCAGCGCGTCGCGGTCGCGCGGGCGCTGGCGAACGATCCGCTGCTGCTGCTCGCCGATGAGCCCACCGGCAGCCTCGACTCGCAGCGCGGGTGCAAGGTGCTCGAGCTGCTGCGCGATATCTCGCATGAGCGCGGCATGGCGATCCTGCTGGCGACGCACGACCCGCAGGCCGCCGAGATCGCCGACCGCGCGCTCGTCCTGCGGGACGGACGAGTCCACGACCGCGACGGCGACCAGTCGCAAGAGGTGCAACCACGTCCCGAAGCCGCCGTCCCGG
>JACZCZ010007788.1_pt1 | contig 10401 bp, 8 predicted proteins | sample 8641811 | NCBI WGS metagenome assembly JACZCZ01 (sample SAMN15324610, study PRJNA640507) | soil metagenome | isolation source: intercropping peanut in the first line | place: China: Luxin town, Laibin City, Guangxi Province | collected 2019-07-25 | depth 10cm m | reverse complement strand
CTCCCCCGCCGCCGCGTGGCGCCCGCGGGCCCCGACCTGGCGCCCCCCTCCGCCATCCGTTTCCGTGCCGGCGTCCGGTGCCCGCTCCCCCAGCAGCTTCAAGTTGTCCTGCGTGGTGTGGCCGGTGAAGTCCGCCAGCACGCGCATCACGCCGCCCACCAGCGGCTTCATGGACGACACCACGTCCTGCACGGCGGAGGGGAACAGGTTCACGCCGCGCACGATCAGCATGTCGTCGGTGCGGCCGAAGCAGCGGATCGCCGGCGTGGTGCGCCCGCCGGGCCCGCCCATGGCGGTGACCGTGACGTGGTCGCCCGAGCGGAAGCGCAGCACCGGCGAAGCCTCCCGCCCCAGGGAGCTGTACACCAGCTCGCCGGTGGCGCCCTCGCTCCACGGGACGGGCTCGCCGCTGGCCGGATCGACCAGCTCGGCCAGGATGAAGTCCGGCGCCACGAAGTACATGCCGCGCTGGTCGTCGGCCTCGGCCCAGTAGACGCAACCCAGGTCGGTGCCGCCCATCACCTCGCAGCACATCGCGCCCCAGTGCGATTGCAGGCCTGCGCGGATGGCGGGGATCCCGCCGCCCGGTTCGCCGCCCACCACCAGGCGCTGCACGCCGAGCTGGGTGGCCTTCACGCCCACCAGTTGCTCCGCGACCGTGGCCAGGTAGAGCAGGAAATTGGGGGTGCCGACGATGCAGCGCGGGCGGGCGTCGCGCGCGGCGATCAGCAGCCGGTCGACGCCTCCGTCGGCGCCGATGGGCAGGTCGATCGCGCCGATGCGTTCCACGCCCTGCCAGATCGGGATGCCGCCCACGAAGCCCTTGCTCATGGAGAAGGCGTGCAGCACGGTGTCGTGCGGCCGGATGCCGCAGGCGTAGAGGCCGCGCGCCGTCATCTCCGCCCAGCTGTCGCGGTCCGCCCGCGTGAGGCCCACGTAGGCCGGACTGCCGGTGGTGCCCGACGAGGCCTGCACCTGCACGATGGCCTCCTGCGGCGCGGCCCGATGCAGGCCCAGCAGCGGCGCGGCCAGCAGGCTGTCGCGCAGTTCCTGCTTGGTGGTGAAAGGGATGCGGCGCAGGTCGTCCAGGCTGCGGGCATCGGCTGGCGCGAAGCCGGCGGCGGCCAGCTTGCGCTGGTAGAAGGCGGACCGCCCGGCCAGGTAGGCCAGTTGCGCCTGCAGCTTGCGCAGCTGCAGGGCCTGCAGCTGGGGCCAGGGCTGCGTTTCCACCGGGCTGAACGGCGCCGGCGGCACGGGGGGCGTCATGCGCGTCTCCTCGCGCCGCGAAAAAACCGGGCGCACGTCCGGTTTTAATGCCACGATGGCTTTTGTGCAAGCCGGGGCTTGCCCAGATAGGCAGGGTATTGCCTATTTCGGCGCGGCTCCAAGGGTTTGCACCGGGTTGCCGGTCCGGGCGCTCGCTGCCTACAGTTGCGCCGCATATTGTCATATCTGTCACGCCCGCCGCCGCTGGCCGCGGGCCGAGGAGAACGGATGGAGACCGCCAGCGCCGACGCCCGCGCCCTGGAGGACCTGCGCGCCGCGGTGCGCCGCTTCGCCCTGGCGGAGATCGCCCCGCTGGCGCGTCGCATCGACCGCGACGACTGGTTCCCGCGCGACCTGTGGCCGAGCCTGGGGGCCCTGGGCGTGCTGGGCCCCACGGTGCCGGAAGCCTACGGCGGCGCCGGCCTGGGCTACGCGGCGCACGCCGTGATCTCCGAGGAGATCTCCCGCGTGTCCGGCTCCGTGGGCATCGCCTACATCGCGCACTCCAACCTGTGCGCCAACCAGATCCGCCTGCACGGCACCGAGGAACAGAAGCGCACCTGGCTGCCGGACCTGGTGGCCGGCGAGAAAGTGGGCGCGCTGGCCATGAGCGAAGCCGGCGCCGGCTCCGACGTGGTGGCCATGAAGCTGCGCGCGGACGCCGACGGCGAGGGCTTTCGCCTCAACGGAACCAAGCTGTGGACCACCAACGGCTGGTACGCCGACACCTTCGTGGTCTATGCCAGGACCACGCCGGACGCCGGCAAGGCCGGCATCACCGCCTTCATCGTGGACCGGTCCAGCCCCGGCTTCGAGACGCGCCAGAAGATGGACAAGCTGGGCATGCGCGGCTCCGGCACCTGCGAGCTGGTGTTCACCGACTGTTTCGTCCCGAAGGCGAACGTGCTGGGCGAACGGGATGGCGGGGTGCGCGTGCTGATGCGCGGGCTGGACTACGAACGGCTCATTGCCGCGTCCGCTTGCGTCGGCCTGATGCAGGCGGCGCTGGACATCGTGCTGCCTTATGTCGCCGAGCGTCGCCAGTTCGGGCAAGCGATAGGTGAGTTCCAGCTGGTCCAGGGCAAGCTGGCGGACATGTACACGCGCCACGGCGCCAGCCGCGCCTACCTGGCCGCCATGGCGGCCCGGGCGGATGCCGGCGAGGCCCTGCGCAAGGAGGCCGCCAGCGTGATCCTGTTCGCCGCCGAAGCCGCCACCCAGTCCGCGCTGGACGCGATCCAGTGCCTGGGCGGCAATGGCTACACCAACGACTACGACGCCGGCCGGCTGCTGCGCGACGCCAAGCTGTACGAGATCGGCGCCGGCACCTCGGAGATCCGCCGCATGCTGATCGGAAGGGAGCTGCTGCGATGAGGCCCATGCGCGAAACCGCCGCGGCCGGCAGCGGCCTGGCGACGGCGCCGGTGCTGGAGTGCCGCGACGTGGAGCGGCGCTTCGGCGGGCTGGTGGCCGTCACCGGCGTGAGCCTGCAGATCGCCCGCGGCGAGATCTTCGGGCTGGTGGGCCCCAACGGCAGCGGCAAGACCACGATGACCAACGCCGTCACCGGCTTCTTCCCGCCCCAGAAGGGGCGGATCCTGCTGAACGGCGAGGACATTACCGGCTGGGCGCCGCACAAGGTGGCGCGGCGCGGGGTGGCGCGCACCTTCCAGAACCTGGCCCTCTTCAACGGCATGACCGTGCTGGACAACATCCTGCTGGGGCGGCACGTGCACATGCGCCCCAGCGTGTGGCGCACGCTGTTCTACCCGTGGCTGGCGCGGCCGGAGGAAACGCGCAACCGCGAGGTGGTGGAGGAGGTCATCGACTTCATGCAGCTGGAGGGCGTGCGCGACGAACTGGTGGACGCCATCCCGCTGGGCCTGAAGAAGCGGGTGGAGCTCGCCCGCGCCCTGGTGGCCGAGCCCAGCTTCCTGATCCTGGACGAGCCCATGGCCGGCATGAACCAGGAGGAGAAGGAATACATGGCGCGCTTCATCCTGGATGCGCGCGACGAGCGCGGCGTGACCGTGCTGATCATCGAGCACCACATGGACATCATCACCGGCATCTGCGACCGCATGCTGGTGCTCAGCTACGGCGAGGTGATCGGCACCGGCGTGCCGCGCGAGGTGATCGCCGACCCGCGCGTGGTCAAGGCCTACCTGGGAGGCGCGCATGCAGCCGCATGAAAAGGTGACCTGGGACCTGGACCCCGACACGACGCTGCTGCGCCTGCTGGCCGCCAACGCGCAGGCGTTCCCGGCCGGCGTGGCCTTCCGCGAGAAGGACCGGGGGATCTGGCAGCAGGTGACCTGGGGCGAGGCCTACGGGACCGTGCTGCGCATGGCCGCGGGCCTGCAGGCCAGCGGCCTGGCGGCGGAGCAGGGCGTGCTGGTCCTGGGCGACAACCGCCCGCGCCTGTACATGGGCATGCTGGCTGCCTCCGCGCTGGGTGCCTATCCGATGCCGGTGTACCCGGACGCGACGCCGGACGAGATCCTGCACGTGGTGAGCCAGCTGCCGGTGCGCTACGTGCTGGCGGAGGACCAGGAGCAGGTGGACAAGGCGCTGGACCTGCGCGAACGCGGCGCCGGCCTGGACCACATCGTCTACGACAACCCCCGCGGCCTGGCGCGCTACACGGCGCCGGGCCTGATCTCCTGGACGGCGATGGAGAAGCTGGGCGCCGACCGGATCGCGGCGGCGCCGGACCTGCGCGAACGCCTCACGCAGCACGCGACGCCGCAGGGCCCGGCGGTCTTCATCCATTCCTCCGGCACGACGGGCAAGCCCAAGGGCCTGGTGCTGAGCCACTTCAACATCCTCTCGGGCGTGGCCAACGCCTGCAAGGCGGGCGCCTTCGGCTTCGGCGAGTCGGTGCTTGCCTACCTGCCGATCGCCTGGGTGGGCGACTTTGCCATGACCATGGGCGCCGGCATCGCGCTGCGCTTCACCATCAACATCCCCGAAGGGGCGGAGACGGTGCTGCACAACCTGCGCGAGATCGCCCCCAGCTTCTACCTGGCGGCGCCGCGCAGCTGGGACAACATGCTGACCACGGTGCAGGTGCGGATGGAAGATTCCACGCGCGTGAAGAAGGCGCTGTACGACCTGTTCATGCACTCGGCCATGGCGGCCGAGCGGCGCAAGCTGGCGGGCCAGGAGCCCACCACGGCGCAGAAGCTGCTGCGCCCGATCGGCGACGCGCTGGTGATGGGGCCGATCCGCGACCAGCTGGGGCTCTCGCGCCTGCGCAACGCCTTCACCGGTGGCGAGGCGATCGGCGAAGACACCTTCGTCTTCTACCGGGCCCTCGGCGTGCGGCTGCGCCAGTTGTACGGGCAGACGGAAAGCAGCGCGTTCAACGCCATCCAGGCCCCGGACGAGGTGCGCCTGCACACCGTGGGGCGGCCGCTGCCGGGCGTGGAGGTGAAGATCGCGGACAGCGGCGAGATCCTGCTGCGCTCGGGCAGCGTCTTCGGCGGCTACTACCGCAACGAAGCGGCCACGCGCGAGTCGCTGGAGGACGGCTGGCTGCACACGGGCGACGCCGGCTACCTGGAGCCGGACGGCCAGCTGGTGGTGCTGGGGCGCGTGAGCGAAGTGGTGCACACCGCGAAGGGCGAGCGCTACATCCCCAACTACATCGAGAACCGGCTGAAGTTCAGTCCCTTCGTCAAGGACGTGGCGGTGCTGGGCAAGGGCCGCGACAGCCTGGCGGCCATCGTCTGCATCGACAAGGAGACGGTGGGCCATTGGGCCGAGACGCGCGGCATCTCCTACATCTCCTATGCGGACCTGTCGCAGAAGCCCCAGGTGATCGCGCTGCTGGCCGAGGCCGTCCGGCACGTCAACGCCACGCTGCCCGAGGGCCTGAAGCTGCGCCACATCGTGAGCCTGCACAAGGAATTCGACGCCGACGACGGCGAGATCACCCGCACCCGCAAGCTGCGCCGCAACGTGGTGGAGGAGCGCTACGCCCCCATCATCGAAGCCATCTACGGCGGCAGGAAGAGCGTGACGATGCGGGCGCAGGTCGTCTACGAGACCGGCGAGACCGGCACCACCGAGCGCGAGCTCACCGTCCAGGAGATCTGACCCGTGGACCTGATGTACTTCCTCGAGCTGGCCATCAACGGCGGCCTGGCGGGCCTGATGTACGCCCTGGTCGCCATGGGCATCGTGCTGATCTACAAGTCGTCGTCGGTACCCAACCTGGCGCAGGGCGCGCTGGTGATGGTCGGGGCCTACGTGGTCCTGGCCTTCATCGCCATGAAGCTCTCGCCCTGGCTGGCGATCCCGCTGGCGATGGTGGCCATGTTCTTCCTGGGCGTGGGCATCGAGCGGGTCGCGCTGCGGCGCCTGGCGGGCCGGCCGGTGGTGATGATCCTGATGATGACGCTGGGCATCGACATCTTCCTGCGCGCCACCAGCCTCACGATCTGGGGCGGCAGCGGCCGGCCGATGCCCATCGGCATCCCCGACACGCCGCTGTTCATCGGGCCGCTGCTCATCAACCGCGCCTACGCGATCGGCGCGGGCGTCACGCTGGCCCTCTTCGTCGTCTTCGTGCTGTTCTTCCACACGCGGCGCGGCGTCGTGCTGCGGGCCATCGCCGACGACTACATCGCCTCCTGGGCCGTGGGGATCTCGGTGGAGCGCGGCGTGGCGCTGTCCTGGGCGCTGTCGGCGGTGGTGGCCACCACCGCCGGCGTGCTGTGGGGCTCGGTGCAGACGGTGGACCAGTCGCTGTCGCTGCTGCTGCTCAAGGGCATCACGGTCGGCGTGCTGGGCGGGCTGGACAGCATCGGCGGCGCCATCCTGGCGGGGCTGCTGCTCGGGATCCTCGAGAACGTGGCCTCCGGCTACCTCGACCCGCTGCTCGGTGGCGGCACCCGCGAACTGGTGGTGGCCGCCGTGCTGATCCTGACCATCATGGTCCGGCCGCACGGCCTGTTCGGCCGCCACGACATCGAACGGATCTAGGGAAGGCACGATGTTCTACCGGCGCGCAGGCATCTTCCACACCAGCTACGCGGACGACCGCCGGCTGTTCCCCATTCCCTTCGAGCGGCGGGCGATGCTGGTGCTGCTGGTGTTCGCACTGGCGGCGCCCTTCGTCCTCAGCTCGCTGGCGCTCACCAGCTACGTGCGGCCCTGGCTGATCTGGACGTCGGCCGTCCTCGGCCTGAACCTGGTGCTGGGATGGGCCGGGCAGTTCCACTTCGGCTATGCGGCCACCATGGGCATCGGCGCCTATGCCTCGGTGCATGCGGCGCGCAACGGCGTGCCCTGGGAGATCGCCGTGGTGCTCGGGGGCCTGGTCTCCAGCGCCATCGGCGTGGTGTTCGCCTTCGCGGCGCTGCGCGTCAAGGGTCTCTACCTCGCGCTATCCACCCTGGCCATGCAGTTCGTGGTGGACTGGGTGATCTCGCACGTGCCGGCGATCAGCGGTGGGGTGTCGGCCACGCTGCAGGCACCGCCGATGCGCCTGCTGGGGCAGGCGATCACCTCCGAGGCGGGCACCTACTACGTGGTGCTGGGCTGGACGGTGCTGGTGACGCTGTTCATGCTGAACCTGCGGCGCAGCGCGCTCGGGCGCGCCCTGGTGGCGGTGCGCGAGAAGGACTACGCCGCGGCGGTGATCGGCGTGCAGGCCTTCCGCTACAAGCTGGTGGCCTTCGCCACCTCCGCCTTCATCGGCGGCGTCAGCGGCGCCATGCTGATCTTCGGCTTCTACCGTGCGGTGACGGCGGAACAGTTCGCGGTGAACGTCTCGGTCGAACTGCTGGCGATGGTGATCGTGGGCGGCCTGGGCAGCATCATCGGCAGCTTCTTCGGCACGGCCTTCATCCTGCTGCTGCCCGGCCAGATGAACACCCTGGTGGCCTGGATCTCGCGCCAGTTCGGCCTGGACCTGGGCACCGAGACGCTGGCCCACATCCCGCACATGGTGTACGGCGCCACGATCATCCTCGTGCTGCTGATCGAGCCGATGGGCCTGGGCAAGCTCTATGGCAACGTGCGCAACTACCTGATGGTCTGGCCCTTCGGCTACGTCCGCAAATGAAGGAAGCCGCCATGCAACACGAAGCGGGCGACATCCTCAGCCTGAACAACGTCGAGGTGATCTACGACCACGTGGCCCTGGCGATCAAGGGCGTGTCGGTCGCCGTGCCCCAGGGCGGCATGGTGGCGCTGCTGGGTGCCAACGGCGCCGGCAAGAGCACCACGCTCAAGGCCATCAGCGGGCTGTTGCGGCCCGAGCGCGGCCAGGTCACCCGCGGAGAACTGCGCTTCCTGGGACAGGACATCGACCCCATGCTGCCGCAGCAGCGCGTGAAGCTGGGCATCGTGCAGGTGCTGGAGGGCCGGCGCGTGTTCGAGCACCTCACGCCGGACGAGAACCTGGTGGCGGCCTCCGCCGTGGCCGGATCCAGCCGCGCCGAGACGCAGCGCCAGAAGGACATGGTGTACGGCTACTTCCCCCGCCTGCACGAAAGGCGCGGCGCGCAGGCCGGCTTCCTGTCCGGCGGCGAGCAGCAGATGCTGGCGATCGGCCGCGCGCTGATGACGAACCCCAAGCTGCTGATGCTGGATGAGCCCAGCCTGGGCCTGGCCCCCTTCCTGGTGGCCGAGATCTTCGACATCGTGCAGCGGATCAACCGGCAGGAGGGCCTGTCGGTGCTGCTGGTGGAGCAGAACGCGCTGGCGGCGCTGGAGGTGGTGTCGCACGGCTACCTGATGGAGAACGGCCGCGTCGTGATGCACGACACCGCCGCGGCCATGAAGAAGAACCCCGACATCCAGGAGTTCTACCTGGGGGGCAGCGAAGGCAAGAACTTCCACGAGATCAAGCATTACAGCCGGCGCAAGCGCTGGCTCAGCTGAGGCTGGTTCCCGGCCGCGGGCAGCGCGCGTACTTGGCGCCCGCGGTTCTCCGACAGATCCGTACGCAGGAGACATGCCATGAAGAGAAGATCGCTCACCGTGCTCGCGGGCCTGGCCCTGCTGGCGGCGGCCACCGGCGCGCAGGCGCAGGCCGGCAACACCATCAAGCTGGGCCTGTGCTACGACCTGAGCAAGGCCTACACCTTCGTCACGCCGCAGATCGTGCAGGCCGCCAAGGACTATGCGACCCTGGTGAACTCCAAGGGCGGCATCGAGGGCAAGCAGGTCGAGATCGTCGCGCAGGACCACGGCAACGAGCCGCAGCGCGGCATCGAGTGCTACGAGAAGCTCAAGCGCGAAGGCGTGATGCTGTTCGACTACCTGTCCACGCCGGTTTCGCGCGCGGTGCTGCCGCGCCACATGGCCGACGGCATCCCGATGCTGCAGTCCTTCGTGGGCCGCGGCGACGCGGTCGACGGCGAGGTGTTCAAGTGGGTGTTCCCGGTGGGACCCACCTACTGGGGCCAGATGGCCAACAACATCCAGTACATCAAGGATGTCAACAAGGGCAACCTCAAGGGCAAGAAGGTCGCCTTCATCTACCCCGACTACGCGTTCGGGCAGGAGCCGATCCCGGTGCTCAAGACGCTGGCGGCCAAGGAGGGTTTCGAACTGGGCCTGTTCCCCAACCCCATGCCCGGGCGCGACCAGGCGGCGGTGTGGACGCAGATCCGCCGCTTCGACCCCGACCACGTGATCACCTGGAACCTGTCGGCCATGCACGTGGTGGCAGCCAAGGAGATGAAGCGCAACGGCATCCCGATGGACAAGCTCATCTCGGTGAACTGGTTCAACGAGGTGGACATCCGCAACATCGGCGCCGCCGAGGCCAAGGGCATGAAGCGCGGCACCAACGTCGTGGGCGGGCGCGACCACCCGCTGATGCAGCAGATCCAGAAGGAGGTCTACGGGGCCAACAAGGGCAACGGCGACCCCAAGAACATGGACGACATCTACTACAACACCGGCCTGGCGATGTACTCGGTGGTGTTCGAGGGCCTGCGCAACGCCATCAAGAAGGATGGCTGGCCGCTGACCCCGGCCAAGATCAAGGCCGGCCTGGAGAGCCTGCAGAACTTCGACGCCAACGGCTTCATCGCGCCCGTGACGGTGACCGCCAAGGACCACGGCGGCGGCGGCAAGACCCGCATCGACATGTGGGACGGCGCCAAGTGGGTGCCGCAGTCCGACTGGATCGCCGCCTACACCGACGTGGTGAACCAGGTGGTGAAGGAGCAGTCGGCGGAATTCGCCAAGACCGGCAAGTGACGCGGGGCGCGGGGGCGACGGCTATTCGTCGTCCTCGCCGTCGGCGGCATCGATCCGCTCCATGTTCTCCAGCATCTTCAGCAGGTAGTGCACGGTGTGGACCATGTCGTTGACGGAGAAGCCCTCCAGCGCCTGTTCGTAGTACGCATGGATCTTGGGCAGGGCCTGGCGTTGCCAGACCTGCCGGCCCGCGGGCGTCAGGCGCACCAGGCGCGAGCGGCCGTCCTGCGGGTCGGCCGCGCTCTCCAGGCGGCCGTCGCGCTCCAGCCGGCCCACGACGCCGGCCAGGTTCTGGCGGCTGACCATCAGGTAGCGGGCCAGGTCGCCCAGCTTCATGCCGCCGCCGGCCTGCGGCCGCGACAGGGCGCCGAGCACCGCCCACTGCTGCGTCGTCAGGCCATGCTCCTCGATCGCACGCGAGCCCGTTTTATGCAACATGTTGGCGCATTGGTAGAGCCGGAAGAACAACCGGTTGGCCAGCTCCGCGCGGGTTTCCGAGGACTTTTCCATAGGTGAGTTCTTTCGATTGCTACGGGGGCGCACTCTTGCATGGTCGCGGCGCGGTCCCTAAGATGCGACTATATATTGACATATAGATTCATGGCACAGGAGACGGCGATGGCCAGGTTCGCAGGCAAGGTGGCGGTGGTGACGGGCGGCGGCGGCGGCATCGGTGGTGCCACCTGCGCGCGCTTCGCGCAGGAAGGCGCGCGCGTTGCGGTGTTCGACCGCGACCTCGAGGCGGCGCAGCGCGTGGTGCAGCGGATTGTCGCCGAGGGCGGCCAGGCGCAGGCCTTCGCCTGTGACATCACGGGCCGCCCCCGCGTGGCTGCGGGGGGGGGGCAGGGGGTCGCCGGCATGGGCCCGGTCGCCGGGGTGGGGAGCAACGGGGGCGGGGGGGTGGCCCTGGCT
>JACZCZ010209293.1_pt1 | contig 10417 bp, 6 predicted proteins | sample 8641811 | NCBI WGS metagenome assembly JACZCZ01 (sample SAMN15324610, study PRJNA640507) | soil metagenome | isolation source: intercropping peanut in the first line | place: China: Luxin town, Laibin City, Guangxi Province | collected 2019-07-25 | depth 10cm m | reverse complement strand
CAGTGATCACGCCGATGCCCGGCACCAGGATCACACGCGGATCCGGATCGAGCGCTTTGACCTTGATGCCCTTGTCCGCCATCTGGCGCTGCACGTACTTGGCGTACTCGGCGCGGTAGACATCCAGGCGCTCAGCGACGCGCATGCGCAACGCGGCCGCGTCCAGGCCTTGCTCGGCGCGCACGATCAGCGGGTAGCGCTTGGTGCGGATCACGTGGTCCGGCGTGGCGCAGCCAACCTGCGACAGCGCTTCGAGCTTCGGATCGTCGACGAACGCGCGGATCTCTTCGCTCGTGCGCAGGTGCAGCACGTAGCGACGTCCGCCTTCCGACAACAAGCCGCGCAACGTCGGCGCAAGCTGCGCGTAGGGCACCGCGGACGCGTTTGGCGCTGTGGCGCGCGTCACTGACTTGAGCCTGTCGCCACACAACGTCTCGGCCTCCGTCACCGCGCGCACGTGCCGCTCGTAGGACTCCTTCGCGGTCGCCCCAAACGTGAACAGGCCGTGCTGCATCAACAGCAAGCCTTCGACGTTCGGATTCTTCTCGTAGACCTCGGCCGCGAGCTTGGCGAGCGCGAAGCCCGGCATCACGTAGGGCACGATCCCGAACCGATCGCCGTACAGCGCGCGACAGATGCGCTCGGCCTCGGGCTGATCGACCAGGCTCAAGATGAAGTCGGCGTGGGAGTGATCGATGAACTTGTGCGGCAAGAACGCATGCAACAACGTCTCGACCGACGGGTTCGGTGCGGAGGCATCGAGCATGCGCGTGCGTTGCGCGTTCACCATGTCTTCGTCACTCAGCTTCGACAGCTGATGCAGCGCTTGTAGCGGCTCCAAGCGAACCGCGGGCAGTCCTTCGGGCTCGATGTCACCCAGGTCCCAACCGCTGCCCTTGACGCACAGCACATCGGTGTCGCGACCCAGATCGTCCTTCACCACCGTCTTGCACGATGTGTTGCCGCCGCCGTGCAACACCAGCGACGCCTCCTGCCCAATCAAGCGCGAGGTGTACACACGCAGCGCCAGATCGGCGTTGCAGCGCCCGCGATAGCGCTCAATGAATGCCTGTGCCTCAGTGTCCGACCACTTGTTCTGCATGCACCACGTCCCGTGAATGGCCGCTACGTAGCGTGGCCACGGACATGGCTCAAGCCGCTGCGCCGCTACTCGCTGAGCAGGAAGTGGGCGTGGGCGATGGCGATGGGGCGGTCGCGTTCGGATTGCCAGGCTTCCATGCGTACGTTCACCACGCGTCGGCCGTGCTTGGTGATGAAGGCTCGCGCGTAGACATCTTCCGGCTTGCCCGAGCGCAGGTACTCGATCGTGATGTTGATGATCTTGGGCAGCGCTTCGGTCTCGGCGCTCCACAACAGCTTGAACACCGCGGTGCTCTCCAAGAACGCGCCGATGGTCCCGCCGTGAAGCGCGGGCAACATGAAGTTGCCGATCAGCTCGGGCTTGTACGGCATCTTGCCGACGACATCGTCGTCCACCACCGACAGCTCGAGCCCGAGGAAACGCGCGTAGGGAATCAGCTCGGGCAGACGCTCGAAGTTTCCGCCCTTGGCTTCGGCGATGCGTTCCTTGAGCGACGTCACTTGGCTGTGCCCTTCTCGCGCTTGTCGCCGGACTTGCGTGCGCTGGAAAAGATGTACGTGGCGGTCATCGACGCCACCGGATCATTCGGATCGCCGTCGTGCGCGATGCCGCGCGTGAACGCCACGTTGCGCGTCACCTTGAAGCAATCGACGCGGCCGATCACCGGATGCTCCGGCTTCGACGGGCGCAAGTAGTCGATGCGCAAGTCGAGCGTGGCGAGCGTCGCGCCGAACTTGGCCGACGATGCCGACGCCACACCCCCGAGCGCGTCCAACAGGCTCGTCACCACACCGCCGTGAATCACGCGCGTGGTCGGATTGCCGATCAGGTCTTCACGGTACGGCACCTGACCGCTCGCCCAGCCGACACCGATGTCGATGATCTCCATGCCGAGCTCGCGCTGATGCGGGATCTGATGGCCGAAGAACTGCTTCACCATCTCCTTCGGATCGACCGGCTGATCACTCATGGCCCGGTTGTAGCTGTGGCCCACACACCGCGCCAGAAGCCAACTGACACACGCGGATGAAACACGGAGCGCAGTGCTAGCCTTCGATCATCGATGGCGCGACGCGGTGCGTACTTCCTGCTCTTGATCCTGTGCTTCGCCGGTTGTCCCCACGACCGCGATGCCTGCGGTCGCCAGATGCCGCGCGAGCCACCGCCCGTATCAATCGTGCACGCAGCCGGTACCACGCTGGCACCACCAACGCCGACGCCCGAACCGACCAGGGACACCACGCGACACGATGCGCCGCGACCGCCAGTCGATCTCTCCGGCATCGATGTGCTGGTGACGCAGGCGATCGCAGCATCAAAGATCCCCGGTTGCGTCGTGAGCGTCGGCAACCGCAGCGGCGTGCTCTACCAGCGCCCCTACGGCGAGCGCGCGTTGAGACCCGCGCCGGAAAAGATGCTCGTCGACACGCGCTTCGACTTGGCGTCCCTCAGCAAGTCGGTGGTGACGTCGATCGCGATCATGCAGCTCGTCGAGAAAGGCCTGCTGCGACTCGATCAGCCGGCGGTCACCGTGTTGCCCGAGCTCGATGCTGGCGCGGGCAGGTTCCACAAGCGTCGGATCACGGTTCGTCAGTTGCTGTTGCACAGCAGTGGTCTGCCCGCAGTCACCCCGCTGTCGGACTACGAACGCGCACGACCCGAAGCGATCGCACGTGTGCTGAGCGTGGCACCGATCGACAAGCCCGGCGCGCGCTTCGTCTACAGCGACGTTGGGTTCATTGCGCTCGGCGAGATCGTGTCGCGCGTGTCTGGACAGACGCTGAGCACCTATGCACAGGAGCACATCTGGGGACCGCTCGGCATGACGCGCTCGTCCTACGGCATGGCGCCTGAGCTGCGGGGCGAAGCCGCACCCACCGAGCTCGGTGTCGAACGTGACGGCCAGTGGATCCGCGGTGTGGTTCATGATCCGCGCGCGTTCCGCTTGGGTGGAGAGGCGGGCAACGCCGGTGTGTTTTCGACCGCCGATGACCTTGCACGCTTGGCCCGTGCGCTGATGAACGATGGCGCGCTCGACGGGCAACGCATCCTTACGCCGCAGTCGGTGGCGACGATGACCGAGCCGTACGTGATCGGTAGCGACGTGCGCGCGCTCGGGTGGGACATGGACAGCCGCTACTCGAACAATGGCGGCGACCTGCTCTCGGCACGCGCCTACGGACACGGTGGGTACACCGGCACATCGCTCTGGATCGATCCGCAACAGGACCTGTTCGTCTTGCTGTTGAGCAACCGCGTTCATCCGCACGGTCAGGGCGACGCGATCCAGCTCGCAGGAGCCATCGCCAACCACGCGGTCAGCGCGATCACGCGCCACCAAACACGACGCCAACCCGACGCAGCGACGAGCGGCGGAACGCACACCGGCATCGATGTGCTGCGGCAACGTGGCTTCGATGCGTTGCACGGCAAGCAAGTTGGCCTGGTGACCAACCAGAGCGCGCGCGCGCGCGACGGCATCTCAACATTGGATCTCTTCAAGCGTGATGAGCGCTTCACGCTGAAGGCGGTGTTCACCCCAGAGCATGGTCTGGCGGCGACGCATGAAGGTCATGTCGCGGACGCAGCGCTGGGCGATGCCGTGCCGGTGTTCAGCTTGTTCGGCACGCAGCGCAAACCGACTGCCGAGATGCTGCAGGGCATCGATACGCTGGTGTTCGATCTGCAGGACGTGGGCGTGCGCTTCTACACCTACGGCGCGACGTTGGTGCAGATCCTCGAAGCCGCGCGCGAGCACGACCTGCATGTGGTGGTGCTCGATCGCCCGAACCCGCTCAACGGCGTGGCGGTGGAAGGGCCGCTGCCGGATCCGGGGTCGGAAACCTTCGTCAACTACCACCGTCTACCGGTGCGTCACGGCATGACGATCGGTGAGCTGGCGCTGCTGCTGAATACCGAGCGCGACATTCACGCGTCCTTGGAGGTGATTGCGATGACCAGTTGGCAGCGCAGCCAAGGTTTCGAGGACACGGGGCTCGCCTGGAACGCGCCGTCGCCCAACCTGCGCACGGTGGATCAAGCTTGGCTCTACCCGGCGCTCGGTTTGCTGGAGAGCACCAACGTCACGGTCGGTCGCGGCACCGAGTTGCCTTTTTCGATCATCGGGGCGCCATGGCTCGACGCCTCCAGGCTGGCCCAACAACTGCGTCGACAGTTCGCCGATGTCCGCGCGGTCCCTATGGAGATCGCGCCCACCGCAGGCCCGTACCAAGGCGAGCGTTGTCGCGTGGTGCAGATCAGCGTGGGCGATCGAGCGCATTACCAACCGGTGCGGCTCGCGCTGGCGATTGCCCAGCACCTGGCGCTGCATCAACCCGAGTGGAAGCAGCCGGACATGTTCCGCATGCTGCGCAGCCAGCGCGTGATGGCGGCGTTGCGTGGGACAAGCGACGTGGCCAAGCTGGACGCGCTGTGGGCCGACGACCTGCGTGAGTTCCTGCAGCGACGCCAGCGGTTCCTGCTTTATCCGTGAGCCCCCTGGCCGACACGGGCGAAGAAACACCACCACGGACGCGATCGCGCGGGGTATGCTGCGTGCCCCGAAAATTCCGATGGAAGCGCTGTATCAAGCCGTCAAAGAAGAATGCTCGCCCGGCACGTGGACGCGCGCCGCGCAGCTCTGCAAGAGCGGCACGGTCAACGCCAAGCGCACCCGCAACGACGAGATCGAGCTGCGCGTGATCACCAAGGGCGGGATGGTCTCGCCGCTGGTGGTGCTGTCGCCGGCGCAAGGCGATTGGTCGTGCGAGTGCGACAGCCCGGACGACCCCTGCGTGCACGTGGCGGCCGGTGTGATCGCGGTGCACGAGTCCTTGGCCCAGGGCTTGGGTTTGCCCGGCGTGGTCGGAGCTCGACCGACCATCGAGTACCGCCTGCGCCGCATCGACGACGCCTTGGCGCTTGATCGGTTCATCGTTCGCGGGGAGAAGCGCACGCTCTTGCCCACGCGACTCGCGGTGGCGCAGCGCCAGGAGCCCAACGACGACATCTCGCCGTCGCAGGCCGACCTCACGCTCGACATCGCCATGAGCCCCCAGGTCAACGGCAAGATCCCGCGTCCGATCATGTTGCGGGTGCTTGCGGCGCTGGCGCAGGTCGACGATGTCCAGCTCGACGGCGTGAAGGTGCAGCTCGACGCGCCGCTGCCAGTGATCCACGCACGCGTCGACGACGTGCCCGACGGCTTCCGCCTGTTCGCCGAACAGGATCCGGACATCACCGAGGTGTTCAGCAACGGCGCCGTGCTGCGCGGCAATGTGTTGCGGGCACTGGGTGAAGTGGACCTGTCAGGTCGCGACATCGAGGAGTTGCGGGCCGGACGGGTGTACGGCTTCGGCCAGGTGGCGGACTTGGCCGGACGCGTGTTGCCGGCGTTGCGCGATCGGATCCCGGTCAGCGTGCGCAGCAAGCTCCTACCGAGCGCCACCGCGATGCAACCGCGGCTCAGCTTCCGCAGCGAGTACGACGGCGACACCCTGACCGTGCTGCCCACGCTGGTGTACGGCGACCCGCCATGCGCCCGGGTCGATGCGGGAAAGCTCCACTACATTGGTGGCGCCCTGCCCCTGCGCGACGAATACCGCGAGCAACGCTTGGTGAGCTTGCTGCGCGATCGCCTGGGATTGGAGCTCGGCGGGTCACGGCGCTACAGCGCGACCGAAGCCCTGCGCGTGGCAGAGGAGATCCGCGGCTGGGAAGGCGTGCACATGGACGGCGTGGGCCTGGACGCCTGCTTCATTGCACCGCCCCTGTCGCCGAGCTTGGAGCTGTTGCGTGATTCGTTCGACATGCAGTTCGTGTCGATGGACGGGGATCGAACCCGGCACGCGAGCGCGGCGGCCGTGGTGCGGGCTTGGCAGCGCGGAGAGTCGCTGGTGCCGCTGATCGAAGGCGGCTGGGCACCCTTGCCTGAGGAGGTGCTGCAGCGCTGCGGCCACGTGCTGGCAGACTTGCTGGCAGCCAAGGAAGCCAGCGAGAAGCTGTCGCCGGCATCGATGATCGATCTGGGTGCGTTATGCGAAGCGCTCGATCACCCACCGCCGGCCGAGCTGGGACGTCTGCGCTCGCTGGTCGACGACTTCGCGGGCATCCCCCACGCCAACCTGCCGAGCGGCCTGACCGCCACGTTGCGCGACTACCAAGTCCAAGGCGTCAGCTGGCTGCGCTTCATGTCCGACGCGAGCCTGGGCGCGATGCTGGCCGACGACATGGGTCTGGGCAAAACGCTCCAAGCGCTGTGCGTGGTGGGCACGCCGACGTTGGTGGTGGCGCCGGCGAGCGTCGTCCACAACTGGGTGGCGGAGATCAATCGGTTCCGGCCGGGACTGCGCGTGCACGTCTATCACGGTGCTGGACGCAAGCTGGACGAGTCGGCCGACATCACGATCACGACCTACGCGCTGCTACGGATCGACACCGATACCCTCACCGCGCGGCAGTGGGACACCGTGGTGCTCGACGAAGCGCAATCGATCAAGAACGCGCAAAGCCAAGCCGCGCGTGCGGCGTTCGAGCTGCCAGCACGCTTCCGGATGACGCTCAGTGGCACGCCGGTGGAGAACCGTCTCGACGAGCTGTGGAGCCAGTTCCACTTCTTGAATCGCGGGCTGTTGGGCGGGCGCTCCGACTTCCAGGATCGGTATGCACGACCGATCGGCGAAGGCGACCCGGCCGCAGCGCAGCGCCTGCGACGACGCATCAAACCGTTCATGCTGCGACGTCTCAAGCGCGACGTGGCCAAGGAGCTTCCGCCGCGGACCGACGTGGTGCTGCGTTGCACGCTGAGCGACGATGAGCGCGCAATCTACGACACGATCCGCGCCGCCACTCAAAAGGACGTCGTCGAGCGCCTGAACGCCGGTGGCAGCGTCCTTGCAGCGTTGGAAGCCCTGCTGCGGTTGCGCCAAGCCTGTTGTCACCGCGGTCTGCTCCCCAACCAGACTGCGCCGGGCTCCTCCAAGCTGACGCTCCTGATGGAGACGCTCGAGAGCACGGTCGCCGAGGGGCACAAGGCGCTGGTCTTCTCGCAGTGGACGTCGCTGCTCGACCTGGTGGAGCCCGAGCTGAACACGGCTGGCATCGCGTTCACACGCCTTGACGGTTCGACGCGCGATCGGGGCGCCGTGGTCGAGACCTTCCAACGCGACGACGGTCCACCCGTGCTGCTGGTGTCGTTGAAGGCGGGTGGCACCGGCTTGAACCTCACCGCGGCCGATCACGTGTTCCTGCTCGACCCGTGGTGGAACCCGGCGGTCGAAGATCAGGCTGCCGACCGCGCGCACCGCATCGGCCAAGACCGGCCCGTGCTCGTGCACCGATTGGTCGCCCAAGAGAGCGTCGAGGAGCGGATGTTGGAGTTGCAGGAGCGCAAACGCGCATTGGCCAAGGTCGCGACCGAAGGCGGACAAGCCGAAGGCGGGCTGACGCGCGAAGACCTGATCGCCCTTCTCTCCTGAGCGGCGACGTCGACAGCCTCGAAAGGGCGCCGTGGGAATGCGTCGCGGGCGTGGCGGTTGGCGTTTCCGGGGGGCGGCGTTGTATCCTGTCGGCGCTCGTCTGACCGATCGCACCGCGCACCCAACCTTGTTGTAGCTTTGTGACACAACCACTCGTAATCACTCCCGAATCCACCACCGCGCGCCACCGCCTTCACGGCCTGTGCGCGGCTGCCTTGTGGGTCGCTGCGGGCTGCACGACCGCCGCGGGAAGCCAAACTGCGGCTCACGATCCGAGTGTCGCGTCCCTGTCGGACGGCTTGGACCTGGAGAGCCCGGAGCGCGGCTTCCAGATCACGATCGTAGGCGGGGTGGTAGAGGCCGGCGACGAAGAGGAGTGGTGCGAAGTCCTGCAACTGCCCGGCGGCCCGAACGATGCGTACTACATCAGCCGGATCGACGCGCAGATGAGTGAAACCGGACGGCGCCTCGTGGTGTCGGCGGCGATCCCTGGCAGTGACACCGAGAGCAACATGACGGTGGGCGATCGCGTGCCGTGCGTACGAGCCGGTGAGGTGTTCGGCGAAGATCTGGTCGAGGTGATCGCGACCCAACGTGGCTACGAGAACCTCGAGTTCCCAGAGCAGGTCGGTCGGATCTACTTCGGTGGACAGAAGATCGCGGTCGACTACCGCTACGCCTCCATCGACGGCACGGTCTCCCTGTCACGCGCGCGCATCAACTTTCACCGCGCCGACGCCGCCGATGTCCAGCACATCGCGCGCACCGCGGTCTTCAACAACCTCACGATCTTCACGCCAACCGGCGGCCACAGCTCGCACATCGGCCAGTGCAGCTTCGCGAGTGATGTCTCGGTCAGCGCCATCGCGCGCCAAACCCAGCAGTACGGCCGCGCCTTCAAGGTCTGGTTTGCTGGCGGCGAGCGCGACGGGGAATTGATCTGGAGCAGCGCCGGCACCCAACAGCGCTCCTACACCTTCCCCGGCGGCGCGATCACCCTGCGCGCGGGCGAAGGATTCCGCTTCCAATGCGACTACGCGAACAGCTCGGACCACGACCTACGCTTCGGCAGTGGCGAGAGTGATGAGCAATGCATGTTGATCTCTACGTTCTGGCTCGCTCAGGAGGACCATGACGCGCGTGATCAACGCTGTTTGCTCCTACCGCGCGACCTGACCGCGGATGGGATCGCGACCAAGTAACGGCCCAATCGCGGGCACGCGCCGCGCCCTACCCACGCCGCGATGTCACCCACCAAGCGCACCCCGACGGACCACCGACTTCGTAGTGCGCTCCGCACCGGCCGTAGGTTCCTGCGCAACGCGGTCCAGCGTCGCGCCCACCCTGATCGGTTCATCCAGAACGATCAGTCGCCGCACGAAGAGATATTCCGCGACGGCCTGGCCGCCGTACGCCACTACCCGCCGCCCACCACGGACGTGATCGCGATCGAAGGCGACCCTGCCTTGCCGGTGAGCCATGAGCGCCACCGCATTCCGCTGCTGATGATCCCGCCGCTTGGCGTGCACACGTGGATCTTCGACTTGATGCCGGAGCGCAGTCTCGTGCGCTACTTCGCGGCGCGCGGCTTTGAAGTCTATCTCCTGGATTGGGGTACCCCCGGGCCCCAAGACCACGACCTCTCGTTCGATACCTATGTGAACCGGTGGCTGCCGCAGGCGATCGCGGCAGTGAAGGCGCATAGCAAGCAGCCCGACGTGTCGCTGCTCGGTTACTGCATGGGCGGCCTGATGGGCCTGATGTACCTGGGCGCGTACCGGGACGCGAACGTGCGTGCCCTCGTCACCATCGCGAGCCCCGTCGATTTTCACGGCGGGCCGACCTACGGACGCCTCATCAGCGCGCTCAGCAAGCCGGCGATGGCCACCCATCGCTTGGCGCGGTTCCGTCTCGGTCACATCGGCTCGCAACGCTTTCATGTCCCGGGTTGGGCGGCGTCGCTCGCATTCCGCGCGACCAATCCACCCGGCACCTTGCGCGCGTACCTCGCGATGGTGCGCAATCTCGCGGACACCGAATACGTGACCGAATACATGAGCATCGGTCAGTGGTTCAGCGACATGCCGGACTTCCCCGGCGGCGTCATTCAGGAGATGGCCGAGAAGCTCGCCATTGCGAACCAGCTCGCCCGCGGCATGCTGCGCATCGGTGATCGCACGGTGGATCTGCGCAACGTGCGCTGTGATCTCTTTGCCGTCGCGGGTGATACGGACGCCATCGTCGACATCGCCGCGGCCGAACGCGTGCTCAAGGTGGTGGGAAGCAGCGACACCACGTTTCACATCGGCCCGGGGGGACACGCTGGCTTGTTTGCCGGGAGCAAGGCGCCGCTCCACGTATGGAAGCCGATCGCCGACTGGTTGATTCCTCGCTCGCAGTAGCGCTGCAGCAGCGAGTGGGCGCTTAAACGACAAGGGCCTCGGCGATGAACCGAGGCCCCGTCAGAGCGCAGTGCGCGCCGCGATCAGAGGAAGGTCGACTCGAGCAACAAACGAGCGACCACGTACGGGTCGACGTTGGCGCAGGGACGACGATCTTCGAGGTAGCCCATGCCATCCAAGCTGGTCTGGAGCGGGATACGGATCGAGGCACCGCGGTTGCCGACGCCGTAGCTGAACTCCTTGTACGACGCGGTCTCGTGCTTGCCGGTGAGGCGGTCGGTGATGCCGGCACCGTAGTTCTCGATGTGAAGCGCGGCACGCTGGCCGATCTTCTTGCACGCCTCTTCGATTGCCTTGATGCCGCCCGGAGCACGCATCGTCTTCGTGGAGAAGTTCGTGTGCGCGCCGGTGCCGTTCCAGTCGCCCTTCATCGGCTT
>JACZCZ010287340.1_pt1 | contig 10418 bp, 7 predicted proteins | sample 8641811 | NCBI WGS metagenome assembly JACZCZ01 (sample SAMN15324610, study PRJNA640507) | soil metagenome | isolation source: intercropping peanut in the first line | place: China: Luxin town, Laibin City, Guangxi Province | collected 2019-07-25 | depth 10cm m | reverse complement strand
CATCTCGCTCGGAGATTCCGGACTGCAGCACCACTGTGTCATGGCAGACAACGCCCCCGACGCATGCGACCAGGAGCGCGCACGTGCGCGGCGTCGACGGGCGCACTGGTCGCCGTGCCATCGTCTAGTCCACGTTGAACGAGTAGCGCGCGCCCATGCGTGGCGCTGGGAACGAGGGGAAACGGATGTTGCGGACCTTGCCGGCGATGCAGCCCTGGAACGCGCCGCTGCCAGCATTGACGGAGGTGCCAAGGACGCTTCCGCTGCCGGCGATGGCGATGTCGATCTTGACGTTGCCGAGCTTGCCGCCGCGACGAATCTCTTCAGACACGCAGCCGAACAGCGAGTTGAGACGTTGGTTCATCACACCGGCGACGTCGCCGCTGGTCAACTGACGTTCACCACCACCGCTCTTTGCGTCGCCGAGGTCCACCGCTTGGTTCATCGCGTCCTCGTACGAGAGACCGCCACCGGGTCCGCCACCGCCCGCTGCACGCTTGCGGCCGCCACCTCCGCCGGTGTGCTTCAAGATACCTGCCGTGCCCGTGATCTTGACCTGCCCGCTCTCGTATAGCGCGGCCAGGTTGGCGTCCGCATTGGCGGCTTCCTGCGCTGCCTTGTTGCGCGTGATCAAGTACGCCGCGCCCGCGAGCAACAGCACGCCAATGCCTGCCGCGAGGAAGGTGAACTTCGCCACGTTGGCGCGCTTCTCCACCTTGTCGGACTTTACCAAGGCTTCCTGATGGTCGCTCTCGGCCTTGCGGATCTTGTACTGCTGCACGAACTCGGCGAACTCGGGGTACTCACGCACGGTTCGGCGCTCCCCCGTGTCGAGGTTGACCAAGGAGTGCTGTTCCAGCACTTCGCCTTTGACGATCAACGCGACCAGCTCGCGACCGGAGAATGGTCCGTAGTCGAGCCCCTCCTTGTTCGCGATCCAGCGCGGCGCATCGTCCTTGGCAATCTCGGCGACCAGTGAGTGCAGGTCGAGCTCGGAGCGGCGCGCCTCAGGTTCGGGTGCCGTTTGCACGGGCACAGGTGCTTGCATCACCGGAGCGGGTGATGGACGCGGCTTTGCTTGAGCCGGAGCCGGCGAGAGCGGCTGCGGAAGCTTCCCGGAACGTGGGACCTGCACTTGCACCATTGCGGCTGGAGCTGCCGGATGCACCGAGGCTGCAACGTCCACGTCGATTTCGATGTCGAGGCCGATGTCTGCGTCGCTGGCAGGCTGCGTATCCGAGACCAGCGGCATCAACGCGTCGATCACCTCTGCCGGGCTCGCGTAGCGCTGCGATGGATCGGACGCCAGACAGCGCAGCAGGATCTGATCGACCGCTTCGGTGGCGTCAGGATGAGCGCGCGACGGTGCCACGAACTCCTGATCCGGCGAGCGACCGGTGAGCAGCACATACAACAGTGCGCCGACCCCAAACACGTCCGTGCGCGCGTCGACTTCGCCGCCGTTGTGGACTTCGGGCGCAAGGAACGACTGCTCGCGGCGATCCAGGAGCGCCCACTTGCCGAGCTTGACCATCGCCAGACCGAGACCGAAGTCACCGACCTTCACCTTGCCGTTGTCCGCCACCCACACGATGCCGGGACGCACCGCGCCATGAACGGTGGTCTCATGCGCGCTCGCCAGCGCCTTGCAGATGTGGGCGAGCAGATTGTATGCGCCGCGCACCGAGATGATGTGGTCGGCAGCTTTGCGCTGCTGCACGAGCTGGTCGAGCGTGACGCCATCGACCCATTCACACGCGACGAAATGCACTTTGCCGCCGTGGGTGCCGACGCCGTATGTGCCGAGCATGCTCCGGTGCTTCAGTTTCGCGGCGAGCTTGATCTCTTCGCGCACGACGTTGAGCTCGTCGTTGTTTCCGACCAGCTGAGGTGTCAGCAGGTTGAGCGCGATCGGCCGATTTGTCTTGTCATCCTTGGCGCGCACCACGGTGACCAGCGCGCTGTGATGCACCGGTGTCTCCACGCGGAAGCGACCACCGACCACGGTATCTGGACTCAGGATGTCAGGCGCGATGGACGACATGGGGGCAGCGGGACCGGCGGACATGGCCGCAGACATTAACGGAGAGGTTGGATGTGCTTCAAGGTGTACGCGCGCGTGTGTTCAGCGCGCCCGACGCGGTGCCGGCAGGTCGCCGAACGGCTTAGGGTGTCTTCTTCGCTGGCGCCTTCTCGCGCAGCTCGACCGTGGCCCGCACCGTGGTTGGAGCTTCATCGACCGGTGATCGAAAGCGTGCCCGAACAACCATGGCCTCCAAGCATGCGCTCTCTTCGTCGGTCAGCGACGAACCGCTGACCTGGGCGCGGTTGATGATGCCGGAGGGCGTGACGGTAGCGCTGATGCTGAGGGTCAGGTTGGACGGGCCGGAGCCCACGGTGCGCTTGGTGAAGCACGCACTGGGGTTGCTGATCATGCCGCGCAGCTCTTCCGCGAGATCCCGGGTCGGCGCCTCCGCTTCGGCAGTTTCTTGGGTCGCCGCTGCGGCTGTGGGCTGCGTCGGCGTTGTGGTGGTGCCTGGCGAGGCCCACTTCAGCGAGTCGTCCTGGGTACGCTTGGGGCGCGTGCGCGGAGGTGCGGGGGGGGGCGCCGCGGGGGAGGCCACCAACGGCGCGTCCTGACTGCCGCCGGGCGGTGGAACTTCCGGTGCTTCCCCAGGCCGGCAACCCAACAAGCTCGCCAGGGCAAGCATTGCGCCCGCACGCCCCCTCATGTCCGTGTCACCCGTGCTCGCTCGGCGTCCAGGGGCCGGTCGTGGATCGCGAATCCCGCCAGCTTGGCAAGGATCTCGTCGAGCTTTTCTTCCGGAACGCCGACGAACGTGTACTTGTCGCGCATGCGGATCCGTCCGACTTCGTTGCGGGTCAGGCCGCATTGATCGCGCAGCAGCCGTGCCACCTCACCGACCCGCAGGCCGTCCTTTCGCCCGAGCTTGAGGAAGAGCATCCCCGGGCTTTCCATCGCTGACTGGCTTTCGTCATGATCGTCGCCTGCGTCGGGGACACCTTGCTCATGCTCTTCCGCGGGTGCCGTGGGCGCTTGGCTCTCGATCACTTCGCGTTGGCGGTGATGGGGTTCCCGTGGTGGTCGCTCCGAGCGCGGCGGTCGCCCGGGACGCTCCGCGCGTGAGTCATGATCGCGTGGTGGCGACTCGCGGCGTGAACGTCGTTCTTCACGCGCCGGCGCTGGCTCGGGCACCGGATCTGGCTGTCGTGAGCGGCGTGCTGAAGAGGCTTCCTCCGCCACATCAGTGCCGCGCGTGCCCAAGAACCCCTGCAACAGGCCGCCGACGATTCGCTCTGCGTCCGGATGCGTGAGCAAGCGCCGCGACAGCGACATGGACACAGCCGAGGGTTGACTTGCAAATGCATCTTCCAGGAGCGCGATGTAGTCGGCTTCCTGGCGCGTGTTGATCTCCCCGCGAGTAGGCAGCGAACGCTCCACGGGGAAGATGCGACATTCGAGACGCAGGTAGTACAAACGGCCGAGCTCCGGCGGGCTCACCAGTGAAATGGCGGTGCCGGTTCGACCCGCGCGTCCGGTGCGTCCGGTGCGATGGACGTATTGCGCGGAGCTCTCGGGGAACGCGTAGTTGATGACGTGGGTCAGGTGCGACACGTCGATGCCGCGCGCGGCCACATCGGTCGCTACCAGATACCGCAGCTGTCCACTGCGCGTGCGCGCCAACACTGTTTCGCGATCGCGCTGAGGCAAATCGCCATTGAGCCAATCCGCGTTGAAGCCAGCTTGCTGCAGATCCGCGGCGACGCGTTCGGTCTCCGACTTGAGGTTGCAGAAGATGATCGCGCTTTCCGGATCTTCGTTCTCGAGGATCTGAATCAAGTCGGAGGTGCGGTTGGAGCCGGTCACCATGTAGACGTAGTGCGTGATCTCGGAAGCGCCGATCGCGTCGGTCGATAGCGAGATGATCTCCGGCTCGCGCATGTGGCGTTCCGCGATTCGCTGTACGCCTTCGTCCATCGTCGCGGAGAAGCACATCGTCTGACGCTTTTGCGGCAGGTACTCGAGGATCGCGTTGAGCTCCTTCGCAAAACCCATCGACAGCATCTCGTCCATCTCGTCGAGAACCAGTAGCGTGATGGTCTGCGCGTCGAGCGTCCCGCGCTTGAGGTGATCGAGCACGCGGCCAGGTGTGCCCGACACGATTTGTGCGCCACCCTCGAGCTCACTGATTTGGCGGCCCATGGGCGCGCCGCCATAGATCGCGACCGTCTTGAGCGTGCGGTACTTCCCGATTCGCTCGACCTCGCGCGCGCTCTGCAGCGCAAGCTCGCGCGTCGGCGCCAAGATCAACGTCTGGACGCCAGGCTCTTGGCTCACCAAGCGATCGACGATCGGAATCGCGAACGCGGCCGTCTTTCCGGTGCCGGTGCGCGCCTGGACGATCAGATCGCGACGTTGCACCGCGGATGCGTAGACGGCGCGCTGCACCGGGGTGGGCTGGGTGTACCCGATCTCGTCGAGCGCCCTCCGAACCGCATCGGTCAGTGGAAGTACGTTGAAGCTGGTGTCAGCGGGGGGAGAAGTGGATTCGGCAACCGAGTTCATGGACGAGGCCTATGGAAAGCACACAAGAGGGGAGTGAAGGCATCACCATGCGTGGCGCTGCCGCTTTGGATCACGACGGATGTCGTCCGTGTTGCGCGTGGGCGTGCTCCTCGATTCCACGCTGGATCCGTTCTAGCCGCGGTGTCTCGCGCCGCTCGAAGCGGCTCAACATCGCTTGAATGCTGTCGCGGAGCCTTCGCAGCTCCGCGCGTGTTTGCTCGAGCTCGCCGCAGTGCGGACCGAGCGCCACGAAGCGTTGATCCCAGGCCGCGAACCAGGCCTTGACGCCCGCCTCGCCGTCGCGACCGGGAATCTCTCTCGCGCGCGCCAACAGCTCATCGCGCAACAAGGGGATTTGGGTGCTGCATCGTTCGCGCGCTTGCGTTTCCATCGGATGGCTCGCGAGGCTGGGGAAGACCTGCGTCACGATCGACAACGTGGCCGATGCCGCCACGAATACCACCAGTACCCAGAACAGCGCCGTACCTGCGCGACGCCCAATTTTCACCGGCGATAGGCCCATGCCACGGGCTCGTTCCTGGCTCTTGGACGAGGGGTCGACCACGCTCTCCTGAATACGGTCACGACCAAGCCGACCGGGGCGGAAGTTTGGTCGTTTGTATCTACGGGATCCCAGGGGGTCAAGCGACGGGCCGGCGGCGTGGGCGCAGCGCCCCTGCAAACTACGGCGAAAGCTTGTAGCCGAAGCCGTAGACCGTGACGATGTGTCGCGGCTTTTCGGTATCGACCTCGATCTTCTTGCGCAGCTTGGCGACGAAGTTGTCGACCGTGCGATTGGTCGGGTTGGCCTTCACGCCCCACACCCGATCGAGGATCTCGTCGCGCGACACCGGCTCGCCGACGCGCTCATGCAGCAACTTCAGCAACTGCACTTCGTAGAAGGTGAGCGCCACACGCTCGCCGCCTCGCACAAGGCTATGGGTCGTTGCGTCCACTGTGATGTCGCCGATCGCAAACGCCTGCTCCTGTGTGTGGGCGCGCCCGGTGCGACGAAAGATCGCGCGAATACGCGCCACCAGCTCGCCGACGGAAAACGGCTTGCTCACGTAATCGTCCGCGCCGGCGTCGAGCCCGCGAATCTTATCGGCCTCTTGGCTGCGCGCGGTCAGCATGATGATCGGCGTGATCGGGCTGCTGTCGCGGAGTTGTTCGCATACCTGGTAGCCGTTCATGTCTGGCAGCATCAGATCCAACAGCACGCAATCCGGATGCAGCTGCAGCGCGCGCGCGACGCCGTCCTTGCCGCGATCGCAGTGCACGACCTTGAAGCCCTCGAACTCCAACGCATCGCACAGTCCCATCGCAAGCGCGGGATCGTCTTCGATTAGGAGGATGGTCTTTTGTGGTGTCGACGGGTCCATGAATGCGTCTGTCGCGTTGGCCTATGAGGCGGTGGCGGGTGCCGGCTGCGGACGCGAGCGAGCCGTATCGCTGCGCCGCGTGGGAATCGCAAAGCTCACGATCGCGCCGCCGTCGCTGGCGTTCTCCGCCCATGCGCGGCCGCCGTGATCTTCTGCGATATGCCTCACCAGCGACAGGCCGATGCCCGAACCGCGCGTCTGCTGGTTGCGTCGTGTCCGATAGAAACGCTCGAAGACGCGCTTGAGATCGTGCGGCGGGATGCCAGGCCCGTGATCGCGAACGGACACGCGGACCTCACGCTTGTCGAAGGCGACTGTCACAGCGATGGACGATCCTTCCCCGTACTTCACCGCATTGTCGAGCAGGTTGATCGCCGCCAGCATGATGGCCTGGTCGTCCATGCGCACCATCGGGAGGCTTCCCTCGACCGACAATGTGACGCTGAGGTTCGTGTATTCGAAGCGGTGGCGGAAGGTTTCGACCGCGCGCTCGATCACTTCGGCCAGGCTGCCCTCGCGCATCTGATAGCGCCGCTTGCCGCGCTCGAGCGCAGCAAAGTCGAGAACATTTTCGATCAAGCCGGTGAGGCGTTCCGACTCGGTGCAGATGGTTTCGAGGTACCGCTGTTGCTTGCTCTCGTCAGGCACGCGCTTCGTGAGCAACATCTCGGCGTACATACGCACGACCGACAGCGGCGTCTTGAGCTCGTGTGAGACGTTGGCAATGAACTCGCTCTTGAGCGCGTTCAGGCGACGCTCCTTGTCGGCCGCGTACAGCAAGAACCCGACGCCGAGCAGGATGATCGCCAACGACAGGCCGATCAGCGCCGCTTGATTGACGCTGCGCGCGCGTCCCTTGGCCTGCAGCAGGGGTGCTTCCTGCGGCGCGACCTGCAACCGCCAGCCGTAGAGGGTGGTGGGGAAGCGGCGTCCGACGACGTAATCGCCGCTGTGTACGAGGCTCGGCCCAAACACCACGCGGTTGTCGTCGTCGACCACGTTGTAGATCTGGTTGCCCGATTCACCGCGAAACAGCTCGGGGAAGACGTTGCGCACGAGGTAGCCCGTATCGTGATGGGCAGTGAGGTAATAGGTCTCGTCGTCGTGCTGCACGGCCTTGTATGAAATCAGGTAGCTGCGACCGCCATAGACGCCGTGTAGATGCTTGAGGCGACCGATGGCGATCTTGTCGAGCTCAAGATCCGGAAGTATGCGGCGCATGAACACACCGCGGAATGCTGTCGCGTCGGCATGCGAAGCACGTGCGTCGATGCCAATCACTCGCTTGCGTCCATCGAGAACCAGCACTGCGCGCACGCTGGGTGAGATGCGCTCAGCCTCAGCCCGCCAGTGATCCAAGAGCGCATCACGATCGCGCAGCTCGACAAGCGCGAACGTGCTGTTGTCGGCGCTGATGATCTGTTGCTCAAGCCGGTTCAGCTTGTCTTCAAGCAGCAAGAGGATCGACTGCGCGATCGATTTTTCACCGAGACGCTCGAACTGCGCGGCGGTCTGGTACGTGTAATAGCTGAGCACGCCGCCCGCAGTGATGATGGCAGGGAGCAAGACGGCGTAGACGCCTCTGAAGCGGAAACCGAGCACGCGCTGCAAAAGCTAGAGCGGGCGCCGCATTTGTCCAAGTGGTCACACGCCTTCCGGCAAATGCGGTCTTGGTGCGGTCAGTCGCGCTCGGACCGAGGCTCACGGCGAAGCAAGGATTCCACCGCGTCTGCCGGTGCCTTGTCTTCGTAGAGCACGCGGTACACCTCGGTCGTAATCGGCATCTCGACGCCTTCGCGTGCGGCGAGGTCATAGGTGCTGCGCGCAGTCTTCACGCCTTCCGCAACCATCGTCATGCCAGCAAGGATTTCCGAGAGCGACTTGCCCTTGCCGAGCTCCATGCCCACGCGTCGGTTGCGCGACAAGTCACCCGTGCACGTCAATACCAGGTCACCCATGCCGCTAAGTCCGGCGAGCGTGAGGGGATTGGCGCCGAGCTTCACGGCGAGTCGGGCGATTTCGGCGACGCCGCGTGTGATCAAGCCAGCGCGTGCGTTGTGACCGAAGCCGAGCCCATCGGATGCACCCGCCGCAATCGCGATCACGTTCTTAACCGCGCCCCCGAGCTCCACGCCGACGACGTCCTCGGTGGTGTACGCGCGCATGCGATCGTTCGCGATCAAACCTTGCGCCGCGCGCGCCATGTCGCGATCGGTGGCGGCGATCGAGAACGCCGTGGGAAGGCCGCGCGCGACTTCCATGGCGAAGCTTGGTCCGCCGAGGCTGCAGAATCGTCCCGGCGCCACCTCCGGCAGCGCATCGCTGAACACCTGCGACATCAGCATCAGCGAATCGTTCTCGATGCCCTTGGTGGCGCACAGAATCGGCCCCTGCTTGGGCAGCCAGCGGCGACTGTCGCGCAGTACTTCACGCAAGCCGTGTGAAGGAACGACCAGCAACGTGACGTCGGCACCGCGAAGCGCCTGCTCGAGCTCATTGGTCGCAGTCAGAGTTGGCGGTAGCGCAATTCCCGGCAGGTACGCCTGATTGCGTCGGCTGTCCCGAATCGACTCAGCCAAATCCGCGCGCCGCGACCACAGCCGTACGTTATGGCCACGATCCGCGATGGATTTTGCGAGCGCCGTGCCCCACGACCCGGCGCCGAGAACCGCAACTGTTTGGCTCATCGAAAGCGACGTCGCTTATACCGCGGACGGCGGCGTCTCTGCCAACGGAGCTTTCGGAGCCTTCTTCTTGGACGCCGTCTTTTGTGGCGTCAGTCCGATCTTCTCGGGTGTCTCCAGCGCTTCCGCCAATACTTCGTCCATCTTGGTGACCGGAACGAAGTCCAGCGTTTCGCGCACCTCTTGCGGGACCTCCTCCAGATCCGCCATGCAGCGCTCCGGAAGGATCACGCGCTTGATGCCCGCGCGATGGGCCGCCAGAACCTTCTCCTTCACGCCGCCGACTGGCAGCACTTTGCCGCGCAGTGTGATCTCGCCGGTCATTGCAACGTCGTGACGGATCCGGATCCCCGTGAGGAGCGAGACCATCGCGGTCATCAACGTGACGCCTGCGCTAGGCCCGTCTTTGGGCATTGCGCCCGCAGGAATGTGAATGTGGATGTCGCTCTTCTCCAGGAAGTCTTCGGGGATATTGAGCTGCTTGGCGTGTGCGCGGACGTAACTCAGCGCGGCCTGAGCAGACTCCTTCATCACTTCGCCAAGCTGACCGGTGAGCTGCATCTTGCCGCTGCCGTGCATGGGCGTGCCTTCGACAAAGAGGACCTCCCCGCCGACTGAGGTCCATGCGAGCCCAGTCGCCACGCCGGGCTCATCGGTGCGTTCGGCAACCTCCGATGTGAAACGCGCGGCCCCCAAGCTGACGCGAATGTCGTCTTCAGTGTTGATTGTGTAGGGACCGGTTTCGCCTTCGGCGACCTTCACCGCGACGCCACGAATCACTGACGCGACCTGGCGTTCCAGGTTACGCACGCCGCTCTCGCGTGTGTAACGATCGATCAGGATGTCGACCGCCTCGTCGGTGATCTTCAGCGTCTCGGCGGTAAGGCCGTGATCCTCAAGCTGCTTCGGGATCAGGTGATCGCGTGCGATCGCGGCTTTCTCACGACGCGTGTAACCTGGGATCTCGAGGATCTCCATGCGGTCGCGAAGCGCGGGCGGAATCGTGTCACCGACGTTGGCGGTCGCAATGAACATCGACTTCGACAGGTTGTACGGGATCTCCAAGTAGTGATCGGAGAACGTGTCGTTCTGCTCTGGATCGAGCACCTCCAACAGCGCCGCCGCCGGATCGCCACGGAAGTCGTGCCCGATCTTGTCGATCTCATCGAGCATGAACACGGGGTTGGTCGTGCCCGCCTTCTTCATGCCCTGGATGATCTGGCCGGGAAGGGCGCCGACGTACGTCCTGCGGTGACCGCGGATCGCTGCCTCGTCGTGCACGCCACCGAGCGAGATGCGGACGAACTTGCGACCGAGCGCACGCGCGATCGAACGACCGAGCGACGTCTTACCGACACCCGGCGGACCAATCAGACAGAGGATCGGGCCCTTCTTGTCCTTCTTGAGCTTGCGGACTGCGAGGTATTCGACGATGCGCTTCTTGATCTTCTCGAGACCAGAGTGGTCTTCGTCGAGGATCTTTCGCACCATCGCGATGTCCATCATGTCTGTGGTGGTCTTGCTCCACGGCACATCGAGAATCCAATCGATGTACGTGCGCACCACGGTGTACTCGGCAGAGCCGACCTGCATCGAGCGCAAGCGTTTCAGCTGCTTTCGTGCGACCGATTCTGGCTCCGTCGGAAGGCTCGCTTTGGCAATGCGCTCTTCGAGCAAATCGAGGTCGCTCTGGTCGCCGTCTTCCTCGCCCAGCTCTTCCTTGATCGCCTTGAGCTGTTGACGCAGCACGTACTCGCGCTGGTT
>JACZCZ010080174.1_pt1 | contig 10421 bp, 4 predicted proteins | sample 8641811 | NCBI WGS metagenome assembly JACZCZ01 (sample SAMN15324610, study PRJNA640507) | soil metagenome | isolation source: intercropping peanut in the first line | place: China: Luxin town, Laibin City, Guangxi Province | collected 2019-07-25 | depth 10cm m | reverse complement strand
TCGACGAGGCGCGGCTGTCGGTGCAGCTCAACCACGGCGGCATCGCGCAGGTGTTGGACGCCGGGCAAATCGACGACAGCTACTTCATCGCGCTCGAGCACGTGGACGGCAAAGACCTGGGCGCAGTGCTGAAGCACGTGCGCAAGCAGAAGCAGGCGTTGCCGATGCCGATCGCTTGCTACATCGCGACCAAGATCTGCGAAGCGCTGCACTACGCGCACAACAAGAAGGATCCCGCGGGCAAGCCGCTCGAGCTGGTGCACCGCGACGTGTCGCCGAGCAATCTGCTCCTGTCGTACGCAGGCGACGTGAAGGTCACGGACTTCGGCCTCGCCAAGGCCAACGGCAAGGCGACGCAGACCCAGGCCGGCATCATCAAGGGCAAGCATGGCTACATGTCGCCCGAGCAAGCCCAGGGCAGCGCGATCGATCGCCGCAGCGACATCTTCAGCGCAGGCGTGTGCTTGTACGAGATGTTGACTGGGCAGCGCCTGTTCAAGGGCGAGAGCGACTTCTCCACCCTGCAACGTGTGCGCGAAGCCGAGGTTCCAGCGTTGAGCACGCTTGATCGCCGCGTGCCGAGCGAGCTCGAGCGCATCGTGCACAAGATGTTGGAGCGCAAGCCCGACGATCGCTACGGCAGCGCGGATGAGGTTGCGCGCGATCTGCAAGCGTTCATGGCCGACAGCGGCAACCTGTGTGGCCCGCGCGATCTCGCCGCGTACATGAAGAAGACGTTCGGTGGCGGCCTCGATACCAAACCTGTCGCGAGCAAGACCCCGATGAGCGACGGCATCACCGGGCTTGCGGCGTTCGACGACCTCAACCCGATCAGCACCGTCAGCGCGCTGATCGAGCTGCCTGACGCGCCACCCCCGATGCTGATGACCGAGCAGAACCCGCCGGTCGAGATCGAAGCCGCGCCCTCACCGGCACGCGCCGTCGAGACACGCGCAGCCACGTTGGTGGGCATGCCGCTGCCGGCACGCACCGGTAACACCGCACAGCAAGGCCCCGTCTTCGGTGGTGCCGCCGCACGCAACGCCGTTCCCGCGCGCGGCAACACGCTGCCGCCACCGCCTGCACCGCGTGCCTCGGTTCCTCCGCCAGCACCACGCATCTCTGCCAGCGTGCCGCCCCCGGCGCCGCGCGCCTCCGCGAGCGTTCCACCGCCCGCGCCAATCCAAGCGCGTCCCTCATCGTTGCCACCGACGCAGGCCCGCGCCTCGTCGACGTTGCCGCCGCCACCGGCGCCCCGTGCATCGGTGCCACCGGTTGCCCCACGGATCTCGAGCTCGGTTCCACCCCCGGCGCCGCTGGTCGCGGCCGGTCCCTCGGTGCAGCTTGATTGGCCCGAGGAAGACTTGGCGACCTCGCGCTTGGACGACTCGATCGAATTCCAAACCGTCGATGCGACCGAGCAGCTGGAGTTGCCGGCGCACTCGGTGTGGGACGACGAGATCGCCACCAAGACCGAGGCCAATGAGGCGTTGACGCTCGATGAGGAACCGCGCTCCGGGTTCTCGACGACGCAGAAGGCGCTCGCCACTGCCGCCGTGCTGCTGTTGCTGGTCGGTGGCGCCTATGCGTCCTTCGCGGCGCCGTCGCATGCTTCGCTCAAGCTCGAAGTTGCGCCCGCGGATGCAACGGTGTTGCTCGATGGCCAAGAGCTCGCCACCGCGAGCCCGTACATGATCGAAGGCCTGGATCCCGACAAGGCGCACACGATCGAAGTGCGCAAGCCCGGCTTCTCGGTGTGGTCGACCGAAGTCCAACTGCAAGCGGGCCAGACCCTGAGCCTGCCCGCGATCGCGCTGGACGCCGAAGCGAAGGAGACGGGCTTCGCGCTCGATTCCGCGCCGAGCGGCGCCAAGGTCATTGTCGATGGCAAGGACACGGGCTTGAGCACGCCGGTGCGTCTCACCGACCTGAAAGCCGGTGCCCACCGCATCGAGCTGCGTCGCGACGGCAGCGCACCGTGGGCGACGCAGGTCCATGTCGCCGATCACCAAATGGTCGAGCTCGCGCCCGCCGAGCTGACGGCGAAGCCGGCGGCCACCGCGCCCACGCAAGAGCTCGTCGCGCAGAACGACGCAGCGGAAGCGCAGGATGAGATCGCCGCGCCCGCGCCGACCAAGAAGATGACGGCACGCCAACGCCGCATCGCCGCCAAGCGCGCCAAGGCCCAAGCGCGTGCCGAACGCCGCGCCGCCGCCAAGAGCACCCCCGCACGCAGAAGCAGCACACGCACCACGTCGCGCACGGCAGCGCCAGCGACCGCGAGCAAGGGCGGCAACGGAACGCTTCGCATCAACACGCAGCCGTGGTCCAACGTGTTCGTCGACGGTCGTTTGATCGGCAACACGCCGCAGATGGGCATCTCGCTCTCGCCGGGTCGCCACCGCATCACGCTGGTCAATCAGGAGCTCGGCGTGCGCAAGCTGATCGAAGTAACGATCGCGGCAGGCCAGGTCACCACCAAGATCGTCAAGCTCAAGTAGTCGCGATCGACGTGAAGGCTCATCACTTGGCAATCCGCGTGCGCGACGTCGTACGCGCGGCGGAGTTCTATCGCGGTGTGCTGGAGCTCGAGCCGATGGCCGCACCGCGTCCTGGCGTGGCGTGGTTTCGGCTCGGCGAGACCATTCTCATGATCGAGCCGCACGAGACGGGCGACGCCATCGCGACATCAGGCGCGCAAAGCGGTCTGCACCTGCTCGCGCTTTCGATCTCACCCGACGAGCGCGCGCAGTGGGAAGCACGCCTCCACGCCCACGCTGTCACGATCACGCACCGCACCGACTACACGCTCTACTTCTGCGATCCGGAAGGCACGCGCCTGGCGCTGAGTCATTACCCCGCACGCAGCGGCTGATCACACCGCAAGCAGGATCGAGACGGTGGGTAACCCCGTCGCTGACGCAATCGCGCGCGCATACAGATCGAGCTGCAGCGCATAGGCAACGTTGCCGGTGGGATCGTCGGTCTTGAAGTCCACCACCACCCAACGCTTGCTGTCGGCATCGGCTTCGAGAAACGCCAAGTCCGCGATGCCTTCAGCCAAGCTACCGTCTGGCTTGCGCAACAACATCGGCACCTCGACGCGGCAGTCTCGGCTCTTGCGCGCACGCACCAGGAGCGGGTGATCCCACGCAAGTTGCGCCGCATCGATTGCGCCCTGCGCTTCCGGGTCGGTCGCCATCAAGAGCCGTGCGTGATGTCGCGCCAAGGCTTCGAACGTCGACGACGGCGTGATCAACCGATCCGCCAACAGCGCATGCACCAGCATCCCGAAGCGGCGTCCACGCGGGCGAGCGTCGTTGCGCGCACCGGTGTTGTCGATCGTCACTCGGCTCAGCACATCGGCCACGTCGAGCTCGGGCAGCTCGGCTTCAGTGTGCGCGAGGGCAGTGATCGTTTGTGAAGCGATCGTGGGCTGCGATCCACGCTCGACCAACGTCGCGTGGTCCAGCTGCCAGCGTTGATGTCGTTCGATTCCGGCTTGGCTGCGCGTCGCGTCCTCGTCGGCTTGCAGCAGCTCTTGCTGTCGGACACCCACGGGCTCCTTCGGGTTCAGCGACAGCACCGCCGGATCCCACCAGGTCACGTGGTGCGCACCCGACTCTGGAACGTGAAGACCAGGGCGCACCGAGTCTTGGCTGTCGCGACGCGCATCGAAGCTCGCCTCCAACACGCTGTCCTCCCCGAACGCTGGGCAGCCTGGCGCAGGGGCGGAGGCGCGACGTCGATCGCGCGCCGGATAGACTGCGGGGTGAAGCATGTCGATCCAGCCGTCGACACGCTTATCACCGACCGTCGGCACCACCAGCAGATCACGCGCGCGCGTCGCCGCCACGTATGCCAGCCGCACCGATTCTTCTTCTTCGTGGCGAAGGATCGTGTCCTTGTGCTCTAGCAGCTCGGCCGGCATGCATCCCGCGAGCGAGCACACCCAGAGCTTGCGTAGGTGATCGATGTGGCGTGACGGGTTTTTGCTGCCGCGCTGCGCCGTCGGGTCGCACAGGATCACGACTGGAAACTCCAGGCCCTTGGCGTTGTGCACGGTCATGATCCGAACGCCATCGGTGGCCTCCTCGACGACGGGCGCTTCACCGACGGTGGATTCGTCGGCTTGCTGTTGCGTGTGCTCGACGAACGCGCGGAACGATGTGGTGCCACGCGATTCGAAGCGGCGCGCCTCTTCCAACACACGCAGGACATTCGCCAGCACCTGCTCACCGGTCGGCCACACTGCGAAGCCCGCGTGCGCACGTGTCTCGCGCAACAGCCGAGCCAAGGTGTCAGCGGCAGGGCGTCGATTGCGACCGACATGAAGTCGACCGAGGATCGACAGCGCCTCCGCCACTTCCTGCGTCGTCGGGTCGTCCGCCGCGTCGCGCCTGGCCCGAGCCAACGGATGCAAGCGACCGATCTGTTCGCGGTAGATCAACAGCTGTTCGTCAGAGAGGGCGAACAGCGGCCCGCGCAATGTTGCGTAGACGTGAAGCTCGTCGTCTGGCCATTCGATCGCGTGCAGTGCCGCGCGCATCGCCATCACTTCTTCGCGTGTATGAAACGAGCGCCCGCCCATCAGCACATGCGGAATGCGGTGCGCTTCGAGCGCGTGCACGTAGGGACGGACCACGTCCTTCGGCCCCGAACGCATGCGACGAAACAACAAGCACACATGGCGCGCCGAAAGCGGCACCTCCCCCTTGCCTGGCTCATGCACGGTGAAGCCGCTGTCTTGCACCAGGTACTTCACGAACGCGCCGACCGCATCCGGGAGCGAAGCCTCGACCGCGTAGCTCACGATCGAGCCACGATCGGAGTACGGACGCGGCACCGGCAAGGCGATCACGGCCGGTTGCTCACGGCTCGCGACACGGTACGGCGTCAAGGCGTGGTACTCGGGTTGGCTTCCGTCATCGGTCGCCTTCATCGCGATCGCGAACGAGGCGTTCACCGCGCTCTGGATCTCGGGCAGGGAACGAAAGCTCGTCGTCAGCTGCAACACGCTCGCCCCGGCATGCGTCAGCTTGCGTTTCACCCGCGCGTAGAGCGAGACGTCCGCACGGCGAAACCGGTAGATCGACTGCTTCGGATCACCGACGACGAACAGCTTGCCCGGCTCACAGGTGCAGACATCGTCACGCGCCGGATCCTCGTCGCCCGCGAGACGCAACACGATCTCCGCCTGCAACGGATCCGTGTCCTGGAGCTCGTCGACGAACACATGAGTGAAACGCTTTCGCAGCTCGGCGCGAACCTCCGCATGATCACGCAGCATGTCGCGAACACGTATCAGCAAGTCCAAGAAGTCGAGCACGCCCGCGCGCTCTTTCACCGCGGTGTAGCGCTGCACGACCGGTTGCAAGTCACGATGCAGGCACGCCGCGAGATCCGCTTCACAGGCTTGGATGCACAAACCGAGCGCTTCCAGCACGCGGCCACGCCGATCCACGAGATCGCTGCGTAGGACACCCTCACCCACGTACTTTCCGGTCCCCGTCTTCTTCCAGATGGGCTGCTTGAACAGCCGGCGCAGGTCTGCCTCGATGGTGTCGTAGTCGCGGTCGCCGACGCGCTCGCGAATCTCGATGTCGCGGCACACCTTCGCGATTGCCACCAGGCTTTGAGCCAGCGCGTCATGCTCACGCGCGTCAATCGGGCGTTGGGCCGCGAGATCACGCAGCAAGCTCACGATGCGATCGAGCACATCCTCGCGCGCGAACCCATCGCGACGCCAGGGCGTGTCGAAGTCACGCTGCTCGATCAACGTTGCCGCTGCGCTCTGCAGCTCTTGGCGCGGACTTGGACCGGTTGGCGAATGGCGCGCCAGCACACGGCGCACGCCCTCCGGTGGGTCTGAGAGCATGCGTTGAAACCACGCATCGAACACGTCGCGTACAAGCGTGTCGGCTTCTTCCTGCGTTGCCACCGTGAAGCCCGGATCGATGCCTGCTTCGATCGGACGCTCCGACAACAGGTCTCCGCAGAAGGCATGGATGGTCGCAATGTGCGCGGTCTCCAAGGCCGCCAACGCTGCGGACAACCGCGTCCGTTCGTGAGGCGTCACGACAGCGCTTTGACGCGCTTGCTCGAGCTCGGCGCGCAGACGCAACTTCATCTCGCCCGCCGCCTTCTCGGTGAACGTCACGGCCACGATCCGTTCCAACGTGGTGCGACCGCTGCGCAAGACGTTGACCACGCGATTCACCAGCTCGGTCGTCTTGCCGGTGCCAGCAGCGGCCTCGACCACCAACGTGGCATCCAAGTCGTCGCGGATGCGATCACGTGCGGGTTGGTCCGACAACGTCATGGCAAGACCCGCAGCTGACGCAGACGCCGTAGGCGGCGCTCGTCCTTGTGTCGCAGGCGCTTCTCCTCGTAGGGCCCACACACTGCCCTGTAGTCGCAACGCTCGCATTCATCGCGATCAGGCGCAGCAGGTAAGAACGGCTCAGCAATCGCCTCGCGCACGGTGTCCGCCAGGAGCTGGATCGATGCGCGCGCCTCATCGTTGAGGTGGATGACGTGCTCAGTGAACGCTTCCTTCGTGGTGCAGTAGTAGAGACGGCCGCCGAACACGGGCGCGTCCGGCAACAGCTTCTCCAGCGCCAACGCGTACAAGAGCGGCTGCAGCGTCGTGCCGCCGTTGATCACGACCGTCGAACGCGTGGTCACCTTGCCGGTCTTTTGGTCCGACGCGCGACGTTCGTTGCCGCGGGCTTCCACCACGTCGATCGCCCCGCGCACCTGCAGGCCCGAATCGAGCATCACTGGCGCCGCCACGCTGGCCGGATCGTTGTCGGCCGTGCGCCGGATGCCGAACGCGAGCTCGAAGCGCTCCGGAATCCAATCTGTCTCGGTCATGCGGCGCAGCCACTCGTGCAGATCTGCCCGCACCATCGCCACGCCGTCCTGCCAGACGCGCGCGATCGCTGGCGCTAAGTCTTCGTGCATGCGCGCCACCACCTCATCGAGCGCGACATCGAGCAAGCGCCCGGCGTCCACCAAGTCGGTCGCGCTGAGCGGCAATAGCGAGGCGCTGCGCAACCGGCTGAGACACAAGAACTGCGCGCGGTGAATCATCGTGCCGCGTGTGCGTGGATCAAGCGTCTCGAGCGCCTCGACCGTCTCGCGCGGCATCAAGCCGAGCACTGCGCGCAGCGCAAAGCGGTAGGGACACGCGGCGTAGGTTTGTAGCGCGCTCGGTGAGTAGGCGCGGTTGTCCAAGTGATGAGCGGACATCTTCGCGCGCCCTGCCTCACTGAGCTCCACCAGGCCGTCCGCAGTCGTGAAGCGTTGCAACGTCCAACGTCGTGCTCGAGCGCGAAGTGAGCGCGGCAGATGCGCATTGCTGCCCAACAGATAGTGGGCGGCACCGCGCGCGTCGGCCGGATCACAGCCGATGAAGTCCTGCAACACCGCCAGATCGAACTCCGCGACGTCGATCGCGTCCTCTGCCTGACGCGGTGCGGGCATTCCCATCCTGGCCTGACCGGCGTGCTCCGCATCCCGCATCAGCGAGTCGAAGCTGGGTAACGCACCGGTCACGGCCAGCATCGCCTCTAAGCCATAGAACGACGGCAAGCGCGGACGCCCCTTGTCGGTGTCGACGCGGGGGAACGACAGCAGCACGCGGCGCGACGCGGCACCGACGGCCAAACGCAGCGCCAAACGCTCCTGCGCGATGCGCGTCTCATTGGTCGCCAGCTGATCGCTAATCGCGCGGCGCTTGTCGTCCAAGAGCAACGGGTCCTCCCGCACCTTTTGCGGGAACATCTTCTCGGCGAGGCCGGGAACGAACACGATGTCGAAGCTCAAGCCGCGCGCTTCCTCGATGGCCGCGACGAACACCTTGCCTGCCGTCTGCGCCTTGGGCCGCACGCACAGCTCGGTCAACCGCGGCCGCAACAGCAACTCGACCTCGTGGAGCGACACGGGCCCCACGCTCGCCATCGGCGATAGCTCATGCAGAGCGGCGATCACGCGCTCCGGATCACGCAGGCTACGCGACGCAAGGTCAGTCAGTCGTTCGATCCACACGCCCCACAATGCCGCCTCCGGCAGGCTGTCCAGCGCGTCGATCAACGGCAACGCAAACGCACGCAGGCTCTGTAGATCGGCCTGTGCGCGCGCCACACGCTGCTGATGCGCGGGCTCGACTTCGCTTGGGTTGCTCGCGAGCTCCAGCTGTTTGGCCATTCCGTCCAGGCGTCGTCGCCAGCGGTCTCGTCCACCGATCACCGCGGCGTCCACCAACATACGTTCCCAGCGAAACGGCGCGCGCAACGTTCCGATCGCCACCGGCGTGTCTGCCGCGGCCTGTGTGAGCAGCTCCGCATCGGTGACGTCCGTGGTCTCGCCTTCGATCGGCGCCGCGCGACTGAGCTCCGCGTCCGCCGGCACCCAACGTTCGCTTTCCGGGATCGCGGCCGGCGGTGCGCCGTTCTCCTGCGCGTCCGGTGTCACACCCAAAGACAGATACTCGGCGAAGCGATCGGCGCTCAGCTGTTCGGCCTTGCAGCGCAAGAGCGAGAGCAAGCCGCGACCCGACGGATCCGGCACCAGCATCCCCATGCTGAAGTGGGCAGGGATGTCGGCGCGCGTGAAGACTTCCGTGAGATGTGCACGGTAGCGCTCGGGCGTGCGCAACAAGACCGCCATGCGATCGAACGCCACACCCTCGCGGGCGTGACGCTGAATCCGCCGCGCGATCTCCGTTGCCTCGCGTCCTTCACCAGGCGCGGAGATCAGCTCGACCGATTCATGCGTGCGCGGTTCGATCGGCGCGTCGGTCTCGAACAAATGGTGCTGCAAGCGCGCAAGATCGTCGTCCCACAAGCTGCGCAGATCCGGAGCGTCAGCGGTCTCGTCGAGCATGGCTTCGAGCGCGTGACGTGTGATGTGGTCGCCCGACGGTACCGTGGCAAAGAACGGTCGGGCACGCGCGGTCAAGGCACGACACAATCGCCGCTCGGCCGCGGTCGTCAGTGGAGCGTCAAGCCACAACACAGGACGCTTCGCCCACGACGAGCGGTCCGCTTCTAGCGCAAGGCTCGCGCGCTCAAACACGGCTGCCCGATCGGCGAACCCTTCGGCCTCGAGCACCTCGCGATAGCGCGCAGCGATGACGGACAGCTCTGGCGCGTGCGCGCGCAGTTGCTCGGGTTCCGCGTTCGCCATCGACAGCTCGCGCAACGTCCTCGCCACCGCACGCTCCATGCCGGGACGATCCGCGACTGAAACGTACGGGCCCAGCGCTCCCTCTGCCGCGAGCTGGTGCAAGACACGTGCGCTGACCGCAGACAGCGCAAGGCCGTCGATCGGCACACGCTGCTCACTCGTCAACGCATCGCGCGCGATGCGGCCTGCGAGCTGCCCCAGCGTCAGCGCTTCCCAACCAAAGCATCCGCCATTGGCCTTGGCGTGCGCACGCAACAGAGCGGCGCCGGCGTGAGGCGCGGCAGCGATCACCAAAAGCGGTGCGTCGAAGGGCCGATCTGCCAACCACTTCAATGCGCGCGCGATGCGATGGCGTGCAATCGGCGAGTCGAGCAGGCGTGCCATTTACGTGCGGCGTGGATCACGACGGCGAGGTTCGGGTGCACGAGGCAAGAACTTGCTGATCGCCACGACGCGCTTTCCCACCTCCGCGAGCCACAGGTCGGCACGCTCCGCCGGCAGGCTGATCAGGACGCGCTCGTCGGCGCCCTCGCCGGTCACCTGCATGCGGCAATCCGCCCCTCCGGCCAAGAGCGCGGCCTCAGTGCGAAACCACGTCGCGATCACCCGATCGTCAGCGCGGCGCAGCGGGCTTGCGAGCAAGCGCGCACCCTCCTCCGCCAACTCACGTCCCTCGGAGACACGCAGTCCCACCACGTCCTGGAGCAGCGCATCAAAGCTGACGATGTTGTGGCCGCGCCACAACCCAAGCCGGAACGCTTCCGCCAGACCACGTGCCAGAGCGTCCCGATCACCCTGATCGCGGGCGGCAATCAGGCGTTCGATCCGCGCGTCGCACACAGCGCGCGCGTCTCGGTTCGCCACGCCAGGCACGAGGGCTTCCACACGGTCGTCGCGGAGGGCCTCTGCGGGGCGCTTTCGCGGCAGCTTGTTGCCGCGCGCCAACTGATTGAAATTGTCGGGCAATTCACGCAGGCCTCGGGGTTCGTCTGGATGTCGTCCACGGACATGAACGGGGGGCTGAGGCGGCTTCTTCCTTGGGCGACGGGGCGGGGTATCAGACATGGGCACTGTGACCACTAATAAGGAGGAGGATCTTACTTGCGGGGGGCGGCTTTATCCGTACACTGCCGCCCCTGCCGTATCCCCTGGTGGCGGCGTTGTTTTCGGAAACGCGTCGGCCAGGCAACTTCGAGGAATGGAACGATGTACGCGGTCATCAGAACGGG
>JACZCZ010039961.1_pt1 | contig 10432 bp, 10 predicted proteins | sample 8641811 | NCBI WGS metagenome assembly JACZCZ01 (sample SAMN15324610, study PRJNA640507) | soil metagenome | isolation source: intercropping peanut in the first line | place: China: Luxin town, Laibin City, Guangxi Province | collected 2019-07-25 | depth 10cm m | reverse complement strand
TGCTTCGGGTCGCTGATCTGGCTCCACAGCTTGCCGTCGGAGAACGTGCCCGCCCCGCCTTCGCCGAACTGCACGTTGGATTCGGGGTTGAGCACCTTCTTGCGCCACAGGCCCCAGGTGTCCTTGGTGCGCTCGCGCACGGCCTTGCCACGCTCCAGGACAATCGGCCGGAAGCCCATCTGCGCCAGCACCAGGGCCGCGAACAGCCCGCATGGGCCCATGCCGATGACAAGGGGGCGCAGCGGCAGGTTTCCCGGCGCGCGTGCCACGAACTTGTAGCTCGTGTCCGGCGTGGGCATCACCTTGCTTCTGTCGGCGCGCGCGAACTCCGCGGCTTCGGTGTCCAGCTGCAGGCGCCGGAGGATGTCCGCTTCGCGCGGGGTGTCCACGTCGACCGAATAGATCAGCACGATCGCACCGCGTCGGCGCGCGTCATAGCTGCGCTTGGCGACGGTGTAGCCGACCAGTTCGTGGTCGGCGATGCCCAGTCGGGCCAGGATCGCGTCGCGCAGCGCCGGCTCGGAATGGTCCAGCGGCAGGTTGAGGTCGGTCAGTCTAAGCATGGGTTGGATCCGATGGCGGGTGCATCGCCGTCGTTCAGGGGTCAGCTTCACGATCGGCGCTTGCGGCAATTCTACGGTCAACCCCGGAAAAGCCAGCGCCGGCGATCCTTGTGGCCGGCATGGCGTGGAGGTCTCGACGAGCGGGTCGCCGGGGAGATTCCACCCGGGTGACGCTGCCTACACCCCCTGTCCGCTATCCATGCACGGACTCGACCACGGCCACCGGGCCGTGTGTTCGTCGCAGGCCAAGGCCTGCCCCGCCCCTGCGAGCGCTCGCGCCATGATCCACTGGATACGCGAACACATGCTGACCACCATCGTCCTGACCGTAGTGTTGACCCTGGCCGCGGTCATCCTCTTCACCAATCTCACCGGCTCGGAAAAGCGCGTGCAGCGGGTCGTGCAGCACCGCTATGCCGTGAGCGATCCGCAGTTCCGCCGGGAAATGGGCGTGATGCTCGGCCCCACGGTGGTCCCCGGCAACCGCATCGTGCACCTGCGCAACGGCGACGAGATCTTTCCGGCGATGCTGCATGCGATCGAAAGCGCGCGCCAGACCATCACGTTCGAGACCTACATCTACTGGTCCGGCGACATAGGCCGCAAGTTCAGCCAAGCCCTCGCCAGGCGCGCCAGGGCCGGGGTCCAGGTCAAGGTGACGCTGGACTGGCTGGGCAGCAACAAGATGGACGAGGCCATCATCGAGCAGATGAAGCAGGCCGGTGTCCATGTGGAGCGGTATCGCCCGCTGAGCTGGTACAGCCTGGACCGCATCAACCACCGCACCCACCGCAAGCTCCTCGTGATCGATGGGCACACCGCCTTCACCGGCGGTGTCGGCATCGCCGACCTGTGGCAGGGTCATGCGCAGGACCCGGAGCATTGGCGCGACAGCCATTTCCGCATCGAGGGCCCTGCCGCGGCGCAGATGCAGGCGGCTTTCAGCGACAACTGGATCAAGATGACAGGGCATGTGCTCAATGGCGCGCCCTACTATCCGGCGGTGGACCGCCTCGGCGACGTCGATGCCCAGGTCTTCGTCAGCTCACCATCGGGTGGCAGCGAAAGCATGCACCTGATGTACCTGCTGACCATTGCGGCCGCCACGCAATCCATTGACCTCGCTGCCGCCTATTTCGTTCCAGACGAATTGACCGAGCGTGCCCTGATCCAGGCCCGTGACCGGGGCGTGCGGGTTCGCATCCTGGTGCCCGGGCCGCACATCGATTCCGATGCGGTGCGCCTGGCGTCGAAGGCGCAATGGGGCACCCTGCTCGCTCGCGGCGTGGAGATCTGGGAGTACCAGCCGACGATGATGCACGTGAAGCTGCTGGTCGTGGACTCGCACCTGGTGTCGGTGGGCTCGACCAATTTCGACGCGCGCTCGTTCCAGCTCAACGACGAAGCGAGCCTGAATGTCTATGACCCGGCATTCGCCAAGGAGATGACCGGCGTGTTCGAGGACGATCTGGCCCAGTCGAGCCGTTACACCCTCGAGCGATGGTCCCGCCGCCCGTGGAAGGAGAAACTGCTGGAGAAGTTCGTCATTCCGCTGCGCTCACAGCTCTAGCTCGCGGACGGATCCTGCACCCTGGCGAACAACCACGACGCGATGAAGACCGGCAGCGGCGAAACCAGCATCAGCAGACCCAGTCCGATGTTCGCCCCGCCGCCGGTGTTCATCAGGCCGTCCACGTAGTACCAGCCCCACAACCCCAACGAAACCAGCACGCCGGCAACCAGGCCCCTGCGCACGTTGGCCACGCGGCGTATCGCGAGCCACAGGGCGAACGCCGCGAACGGAGCGAACGCCAGCGCGGTGCGAACCCAGCGCGCTCGCACTTCCTCGCCCATGTCCAGGGGACGCGAGGCCAGGTGATCGAACACCCATTCGCCGCCCCAGACGACGGCGAGTGCGTACACCACAGACCACGCCAGCAACTTGCCCAGGAGGGTCAGGGAAGACCGCATGGTTCACCTCGCGCCGTGATGAAGGGACGACCCGGGGACGTGCGCCGGAACCCGCGTTCCGACACTATTCCGAACGGCAATCGCGCCCCCTTCCCGGCACCATAACGGAAAGTCATCCGGAAGTGATGCGCGTCTCCTGCGCGCGCGCCCGTGGAGCCACGGTGACGCAATCTGACGGCCACGACCGGGGCGTGCGGAAACGGTCAGGTCGCACCGGCACCGGATTTACTGCGCATCCGTGAGGAACGGGTACGGATTGATCGGCGCGCCCTTCCACCACTGCCGTTCCGGACCAAGCTCGAAGATGGCGAAGTGCAGGTGCGGCGCGGACGGGTCGGCATTACCGGTACTGCCAACATACCCGATGACCTCGCCGCGCCGGATGGCCTCGTGCTCGCGCAGGCCTTCGGCGTAGCGGTCCAGGTGCGCGTAGTAGTACGCGTAACGACCGCTGGGCTCGAACTGGTAGATGGTCAGACCGCCCGGCACGCTGCTGAAGAGCTTCTCGACGGTGCCATCGGCTACCGCCAGCACCGGCGTCCCGCGCGGCGCCATGATGTCGATGGCCTCGTGCACGCGACCCGCCGCGCGCGCATCGGAGAAGGTGTCATGCAGCTGCGCCGCGGCGACATCTTGCACGGGAACCAGAAGGGCGGCGCCGGCAAGAACCGGCGCGGCCTGCGCCGGCGCGGTCGCCTGGGGGACAGCAGAGGCGGTGGAGGTTTCTTTCGCCGGCGACGTTACCGCAGGTGATGCCGCGCCGGATGCCGGCGTGGCCGAAACCGGCGCGCCGACGGACACGGGCAAGGACGACCCGATGACGGCGGCCTGCGCGGGCCGTTCGTGCCAGAGGTAGTACAGACCCACGTTCGCGCCTGCGAGCACGATCAGCAGGAACACCAGCACGGTCTTCGCCATCGTTGCCTCCTTCGTCTCAACGCTGCAGTACAGCGGGTGTTCCGGGCGCCACCGCGTCCGCCAGCGCGGCGGCATTCCAGTTGGTCAGGCGGATGCAGCCATGCGATTCGGTCTTGCCGACCTTGCCCGGCTCCGGCGTGCCGTGGATTCCGTAGTGATCCTTGTCGAGGTCAACCCATACCACGCCAACCGGATTGTTCGGACCGGGCGCGATCCTCGCCTTGGCATGCCCCGGCTCCGCGTCCCAGAACAGCTTGGGGTTGTACTGGAAGTGCGGATCGCGGGCCACACCCTTGATCGTCCAGTGTCCGATCGGCAGCGGGTCGTGCTCGCTGCCGGTGGATGCCGGGTAGCGTGCATACACGCGCCCCTGGTCGTCGCGAAGCATCACCGATGCATCCGACTGGTCGACCAGCACCGAGGCTGCCTTTGCCGGCGCGGCAACCTGCACGTTCGGCACCCACAGTGCGGTGCCTTCGCGCGTGAGATCCGTGTCGGGATTGAGCGCCTCCAACAGCGCCGGACTGGAATGGAAGCGCTCGCCCAGCGCTTCGGCGAGCGAGGCGAAACCCAGGCTCGGAAGTGCCGCCTTGGCCATCATGTCGTCCGGCAGCGGGCCGTAGGGACCGGCGACGTCCTGCGCGGTCAGGCGGTACTCCACCAGCACCGGCGCAGCGTCCGAGTTGAGCGCCTGCCACGTGGCCTCATCGAGCGCGCCACTGGGTTCGAGGTCGCGGCTGCGCTGGAACGCGGCTATGGCGCGTTGGGTATTGCTGCCCCAGCGCCCGTCGATCTCGCCCGGGCCGAAGCGCATGCGATCGAGCAGGATCTGCACGCGCAGGCGAATGGCAGCGTTGGCGTCGTCTTCCAGCTTGCCTTGGATCGGGCTTGCTTCGAGGGCGCGCAGCAGCGATGCCGATTGCGCTGGTTCGCTCTGCGCCATGGATAACGCCGGTGCGCTGAGGGCGCACATCATCGCGGCTTGCAGTATCGATTTCATGGAAGACCCGACAGGAGGACTGGCCTGCATCCTGCTTCGGTGCTTCTGCCGGTGATGTGAACGCGGCCCGCCCAGACTGTCCGACAGCTGAAGCGCGCGAAGTTGCATTCCCCGGGCGTGCGAGCACGCGTCTGGGCTCTTGCCCGGCCCTCCGTGCCAGAGAAACGCTGCCCCCGGAAATGCGTACTGAAGACCGCTTTCGGCTCCAGAAGCAGTCGTTCGTCCACGCTTGGGCCTTGGGGATCCACGAAGCGGCTTCACTTACGATGGCCGATCGGGCGCCGCCTTCAACCTCGCGGCAACCCTGGCCCGCGCGATGGCAAGAACGCGCTTGATATCACCGAAAGAAGTCTGGGGGAGATTGTTGAAGTCCATCAGGCGGTGTTCGAACTCGCGGCCGCCTGAGACCTCCTCGATGGCGAAACGCACCTCCTGAAGAGCAACCCGCCTGTGATCATACGAGCCAAGAGTCTCAATGCTCGATTTCTGCAAGGCGCAGAACAGGCTCAGCTTCTGCGCGTCGGGTTGACATTCCCTCGTGTCATTCCTGTTCCAATCAGACTCTACTTCCAGAAGCGCGTTGGTGCGGTCCAGGATCTCAAGATCTTGGACAGTGACGGCCTGATCGCGGCTCTCGTATCCTGGTAGCGATGCTGAAGCGCAGCCACCGACAACAGCGAACAAGGCGGCGCAGACAACCGGCGTCGTGACGCGTCGCAGATCAAGCATTCTCGGCCTCCTGGCGCCTGGCGCCAAAGTCCGATCGAGGGTCAGGAAGCTGCATGGCATGACCTGTGACCGCTATGCTTTGGAAACGCCATTGTCCACTACAGCAAGGCAGTAGAGGCGATGCGCATCGGGCGAAGTGGATGATCGCTCTCGCAGCTGCGGCTCCACCGCCGGCCATTCCCGACCCTACCTCGCGGCCTGCTCCTGCCGTTCCAGTACGGGCGCTCCGCGTTGCGGACCCGGTGGGGCCGCGACGCGCATCATCAGTTGCTGCTGCCGTGCGGCGTCTCCATCTTGCGCTGTGCGTCTTCCAGCGCCTTCTTCAGGCTGAGTGTGTCCGCCCCCTGCGAAGGCGGGAACTCCTGCAGGCTCTTCAGGTGAGCGGCGATGAACGGGCCAGCGGCCGTTGGTGCCCACAACTTTGAGGCCAGAAACTTGCGGCCGATGTAACCCCACTCGTGCGAGTGCGGTGACATCTTCTCCATGGGATCCATGCGCAGATTGAAGACGTAAGGCACGCTCGGGTATGACTTCGGGTCGAACCAGCTCCCGGTCATCTTCACCCCGATGTGCATCTTCCAGTTGTCGACGCGAATCGCCATCAGGTCGGTTTCGTCATAATAGAAGATCTCGCGACGTGCGCTCTTTTCCGACCTGCCAGTCCAGTGGTCGAGGTTGTTGTAACCATCCAGGTGCACCTTGTACTTGGTGCCGTTCATTTCGTAGCCCTTCAGCAGCTTATCCTTCAGGTCCGGGAGACCGGCGGCCGCCGCGAGCGAGGCGTAGACGTCTTCGTGATTCTGCACGCCGTTTGACACGCTTCCAGGCTTTATATGGCCCGGCCATTTCATCAGGCAGGGAACACGCACACCGCCCTCCCATGTCGTGCCCTTCTCGCCCGCAAACGGAGCGTACCCGCCATCCGGCCAATACATCAGCTCGTTGCCGTTGTCGGTGCTGTACATCACGATCGTGTTGTCATCCACCCCAAGGTCCTTAAGCTTCTTCAGCAGTGCTCCGACCTGTTCATCGTGCTCGATCATCTTTGCGCGGATGACATCCTCCTCGGCGCGCCCTTCGTCCACCGCCATCTGGATGTACTTCTTCGGCGAGTGCGACCAGATGTGGCAGGCCGTGGTGTTGTGCCAGCAGAAGAACGGCTTGCCGCTCTTGACCGCGCGATCCAGCCAGTCGAGCGTGTGTCCGAGCACTTCGGCATCGATCGTTTCCATGCGTTTGCGCGTCAGTGGCCCGGTGTCTTCGATCTTCTGTTTGCCCACCTTGCCGAACTTCGGGTCCTCGGTCGGGTCGTCCTTCTCGGTCGCCCAGGCGTGCAGCACCCCACGCGGGCCGAACATCTCCTTGTACTTCGGGTTTCTCTGGCCTGGATAGTCGAGTTCCTCCGGCTCTTCCTCTGCGTTGAGGTGGTAAAGGTTTCCAAACCATTCGTCGAAGCCGTGCATTGTCGGCAGGAACTCGTTGCGATCACCGAGGTGGTTCTTTCCAAACTGCGCGGTAGCGTACCCCTGCGACTTGAGGACTTCCGCGAGAGTCGGATCGCACGCCTGGATACCTCGCTTCGAGCCCGGAATTCCGACAGTGGTCATGCCGGTCCGGATTGGCAACTGCCCCATGAGGAAGGCCGCGCGACCGGCGGTGCAGCTCGGTTGGCCGTAGTGGTCGGTGAAGAGCATGCCGTCGCGCGCAATGCTGTCGATATTGGGCGTATGACCCATCATGCCATGCGTATACGCACCGACGTTCCACATGCCGATGTCGTCGCCCCAGATCACGAGGATGTTGGGGCGGCCGGATCCTGCTGCTTCATTCTTCTTCGCCATGGTGGGTCTCCTGTGCGCGACGAAGTCGGGGGACCAGACCGGCGGTGGCGTCGCGTAGGGCCACGCTGCCGTTCCTTACATTGGTATGTGCGCACGGACTGCCATCAGCCCGTCAATGAGGATCTTCAAGCCAAGCGCGACCTGCTGCACGCCCAGGACGGCGCCGAGGATCTGCAATGGCAAGGCGATCCAGTGAATGACGCTGCGCGCGACCAGCATCGCCAGCAGGTTGAGCACCAGCACCGCGAGTGCAATGACCAGCAGCGTGCCGACGCGCGAGACGTCGAGCGCCAGTGACAGCAAAACGATCACCGCGGCCATGCCATACGGGGTAACGTTGACCGGAAAAACCAGTTGAATCAGACCAGGTGGTGTCGGCTTTTCCGCCGGCGCGGTGTCGTACTGATGCATCACCATCTGCAGGGCGGCCAGGGTGAATATCAGGCCGCCGGCCAGCTCCATTACCGCCACGGGAATCTGCCAGTTTCCGAGCAGCACCTTGCCCACGAACCCGCCGCCGACCACTGCCACCAGACTCATGGCGAATGCCTTCAATGCCAACGCGCGCATTGCGGGACCGGGCAGTCCCTTGGCAGCGCTCGCGAACGGTCCGATCACCTTGATCGGCCCCAGCATGATGAAGAACAGCAGGAATGCCTCGGCTGCCGTCACGCGGTAATCCATGGACTGGGTGGCGATCTGCGTCAACGTGGCAGGTGCTGCGTGCATGGCAACCTCAGTCGAAGAACAGCCACAAGGCGGTGCTTCCGCCGATCAACAGCAGCCCAAGACTGGCGATGACGGTGGCGCGATAGCGCGCCACGTACATGCCATTCTCGATGTCGAGACTGACTTGCCAGAAGCGCAGAAGCGACCACGCCAGAAGCGCCAGGCCGATGACGACCATCCCGGACCCGACCCAGCTGGTGTCCCGAAGGGCCGTGGACGGAAGCGCCGTCTTGTCCTGCTGGATCAGCCAGACGCTGAACTTGTTGAGGGTGATTCCAAATCCAACCAGCGAGATGGCCGTGCGCAGATAGGCCAGATGGGTACGCTCGTTGGCCAGGTGGGAGCGCAGGTTGGAGACCTGGGTCCGGTAGACCGACAAGCGCGTGCGGTACATCGCCAGCTGTGTCGATGCCTGCGCTACGTCCGGCTTGCCTTCGATGATGCTGGCAATCTCCGGCGGCAAGGCTGGCGGGCTTGGCGCAGCGGTATTCATGTCGCCTCCTTGATTTGGCGCTCCACGGGCTGGCCGGTCGCGGCTTCCAGGTCGCGTTCGAGGAAGGAGTTCAGGAACGTGCGGATCACGGCGATCGCCGCGAGCTGGCCGACGTCGTCCCAGGTGGGCGATATCGCGGTACGCACGATGTCGGCCGCGAGCATGAACTCGAGCCCCAGCAGCAGCCAACGCGCCAGGCTCAACCATGCCCGTCGCCGGCGACCGTGCGTCGTATCTGCGCGGATGGCTCCGGACAGCAACCCCCAGGCCGCTTCGACGGCACCGATCACGATCATCAGCACCGAGAGCGCCTCCAGCGCGAGGGCGATGGCTGCGCTGATGGCGCGAAAGAGGTCTTCCATAAAGCCCCCAGGGCAAAGGCGCTGCGGCAGATATCAGCTGCTTGGACGTTGCGACGATTAGCATTCCCCGGGGACCTGCCGCTACGTAAAACTGGGAAAAATGGCGTGTCCATCGTCATCGTCGACGGCACATTCCCTGCGCAACCCCGGGGAGCGCATTCAGCTTTTCCGGATGCCGCGTTTCACGACAAACAAGGGGCTACCATTGCCGAGTGTGGCCAGTTCGTAGAGGCCTACGGCCACCTAACCAGTACATTTCGGCGCAATCAGTTGATCATCTCCGTCCGCTCATCGCAGTTCGACGAGTTCGAAGAAGGGATGCGTGGCGTCAATGGCCGGCATCTGCTTGTCGCGCGCAGCACGCTGGAGTGGAACCTCAACGTCATCGACCTGGATGACGTCAAGGTCATGGACGGCCGCAACGGCGGCAACAGCCTTTATCAGGGCGCGTGCCTGTCCGACACCTTCGCGATGTTTGTTCCCGTTTCGCAGGCTCAACGCCCGATGGTCAACGGAAAGCGCCTCGACCAGGAAAGCGTCGCCTGGCTGTCCCCTGCGGAAGAGTTCAGCATTCCTTCCACCGCCGGGCTCAGCTGGCTTGGATTCATGATCAACCTTGGACATGTGCTCCGCTGGCTGGACGGCGTCGAGCGACTTGGACCACAACTGCAGTCGTTCTGCACTGGCCGCACCAACGCCGCCGACATCGAGCGCGCGGTCATGCTGGCGCTTCGCGCAAGGGAGGTCGCCGCAAATGTGCCGGACGCGCTTAGCCATCCCCTGGCGCGTGATTCACTGCGCGACCAACTCTTGGACGCTGTGTTCTCCGCACTGAGGTCACTGGAGACCGATAACAGTGTCAGGCATGGTCGTCCTCGCCTGGGCCGGCGCGAGATTCTCAGGCGCGTGCTGGCGCTCATGGAAGAGCGTATCGATCAACCGATTCAAGTCGGAGTGCTTTGCAGGGAGGTCTCCGTCTCCGTTGCCACGCTGCAGAATGTTTTTGCCGAGCAGTTCGGCGTCAGCCCGCATCGCTATCTGATGTTGCATCGTCTGCACGCGATCCATGCGTCCCTGCGCAAGTCGGGTGCTTCCGATACCGTTTCGTCTGTCTGCACCCGGTTCGGGGTCTGGGATTTTGGCCGCTTCGCCACTCAGTACCGGCGCCACTTCGGCGTATCGCCTTCGCAAACTCTCGGGGGACGCCAGGCACTGTCAGCGCAGGAGCGCGGAAGGACTCCTCGAGGCTAGAGCGGAAAAGCACCGCGGCATCGTCGAAATCGGCCCCGGGGACCGGCAGTAGCCGACCCCCGGGACCTCACGCTCCCGCTTGTTACAGGTCGATACCGAAGCCGGCGCCCACCGACTGGTCGTCGTCGCTGAAGGCACCGCCGAGGCTGAATGACGCACGTTCGCCAACCTGCTTGGAGTAGCCGACGGAAAGCGCGCTCTCGCCGTTCTGCCAACCAGCGCCGACCGCGACCCGGCCGCGCGGGCTGCGGCTGTTGGCCGCATTGATAGACATGCTCATCATGGCAGCGCTCATTGCGCCTTGGCGGTCGATGCGTCTGTCCTGCTGGCCCAGGCGTTCCCACACGTCATTGCTGAGCTGACTGAACTGCGTGTCCAGGCCTTGCAGACGACTATCGGTGTAGGCATTGGCGCTGGTTAGCGTCTGCGTGGCGGTGCTGTCTGTGTAGGCGTTGGCGCTGGTGAGCGTCTGCGCGGCGGTGCTGTCGGTGTAGGCGTTGGCGCTGGTGAGCGTCTGCGCGACGGTGCTGTCGGTGTAGGCATTGGCGCTGGTGAGCGTCTGCGCTGCGGTGCTG
>JACZCZ010260014.1_pt1 | contig 10434 bp, 7 predicted proteins | sample 8641811 | NCBI WGS metagenome assembly JACZCZ01 (sample SAMN15324610, study PRJNA640507) | soil metagenome | isolation source: intercropping peanut in the first line | place: China: Luxin town, Laibin City, Guangxi Province | collected 2019-07-25 | depth 10cm m | reverse complement strand
CGAGTCGATCGCCGCGGCACTGCGCCTCTCCAGATTGGACTGCAGCTCCTGGATCCGCGAATCGCGTTGTTGAATCGAGCGCTGGCTCTCCGCGATGACCGCGCGCCACTCCTCGACGGCGACGTTCGCTTCGGAAAGTTTGCCGTTCTTGTCGCGCAACTCGATTTCGAGATTGCGAATGCTTTCTTCAGCGACCTCGAGGTCCTGGTCGCGCTCGGTGTTGCGGGCCATGGCCTCGGCGAGCTGCTGGGTCAGCACGGCGACCCGCTCCTGCTGGAGGGAAAGATCCGCGCGCAGTTGCGGCACCTCCGGCTGAATCGAAGCAAGCGCTTCCGTCAGGCGCGAGGCGAGCCGCGTCCCGTTTTGCTGCCGCGCATGCAGGTCCGCTTCGAGGATCGCAATCTGCGAATCACGGCGCGCGATGCCGGCGCGCAGGTTCGCGAGATCACATTCGAGCGATTCGTTGTGGCGATGCGCGGCGGCAAGCGCGGCGGATTGCTGCCCGAACGCCCGGAGCTGGGCGTCGAGCTCACGTTCGAGCGCGACGATACGGTCGGCACGCGCGAACAATTCGTCCTCGAGCTCGGGCTGATTGGCGACGCGTGTATCACGCCGTCCGCGCGCGGTGTGCATCGATTCGAGGTACAGGCCGAGCTGCTCCCGCAGCTGCGCGCATTCGGCATTCGCGCGGGCGATGGCGACGGCGCGTTCGGCGTCGGCGATGCGCGCGCGTTCGTTGAGTTCTTCGATGCGACGTTCCGCGCCGGCGAGCGCGCCGCGGAGTTCTTCGATGAGCGGTGGTGACGGTGGCACGACCACCGCGGGCGCGGGTATATGCGCTGCCGGGGCAAGCGTCGGGATGTTGTCCGGCGCGGCGCGCTCCGCCGGGCGCACGGACTTCTTCGCGCGCTGCTTCGGCAGCGCGGGCATCTCGTGTGTGCCGCTGTGATCGAGTGCCGACGTTCCGACGTCGCCCTTCAGCCCGGGCATCTGCGCCGTTGCGTCCGTGGCCGCCAACGCAGTGGCCGCAGGCGCGACCCAGGTATCGGTGTGCGAAATGCCGTCCTCGAGCGACGCTTCGTACGCCGCCACATCGAGCACGGGAAGTTCGGCCGTGGCTTCGTTATCGTTCTCGGACGAAGCAACGTGATTCACCGGTAACATCGCCGGGCATCCCCTGAAATCTTCTTGTCGCGGAATTCTAGCCCCCGGACTCGCCGAGAGGGTTGAAGACTTTTCCCCCTTATGCGGAATTGCGACGGGACTTCGCGTTTCTGTTAAATCCTCGGCGCCGGAAAACTCGATGGCGTAGGAGGCTGCCGACACTGCCCTCTAGGGCAACCCCCGAGACTCGACGCATGCATGGCCCGGCGCTGGGTTATCTTTGCCCGAATGAGCCTTGAATCCCCTGCGCCGCGGCTGCGCCGCGCCTACTTCGAGTCCCGTTACGGGCAGCTCCACGTGCACAACGCCATTCCGGCGGGCGGCGGCTTCGATGAGCAGGCCACGCTGATCTGCCTGCACGCGAGCAGCGCCACCGGACGCGGATTCCTCGAATTGTCGAAGCTGCTCGGCACGAGCCGCTCGGTATACAGCCCCGACATCCCGGGTTGTGGCGAATCCGACCCGCCGCCCAAACCACTGACGATCAGTGGCTACGCGGACGCCATCGGCGACTTCATCGACTCCATGCGCTTCCGCCAGATCGACTTGTTAGGTGTGCACGCCGGGGCGGCGGTGGCGGCCGAGCTCGCCATCGCGCGGCCGAAAGTCGTCCGCCGTGTCGTCATGCTCGGTGCGCCCGTGCTGGATGAATCCGAACGGCGCTCGTACCGCGAGTTGTCACCGCCCGAGGGTATGCCGCAGGGCGCGCAGTGGACCCGCGGCGCCGTCATCAATTGGCAGGCCCAGGATCGCCTGCCGCTCGTCAAACAATCCCTGCTGGTCCTGCGGCCGAAGGACAATTTCTGGGAGGCCGGCGCGCGCGTGACGAAGCTGAGCCCGGGCGCGAAAGTGGTCGACCTCCCGGAGCAGGACAAGCGCATCCTGGATTCCGCCCCCGCGCTGGTCGCACGGCACATCCTGAGTTTCTGCGCGGCGTGAGCCGCTAGGGCACCGCGTGCACGAACGGCGCGGTGAGCGCGGACAGGCGCAGCTTCTGCACACCCTGCGCATCGAAGTTCGCCGGATCGAGCCAGCGTAGATAGGCGTCCCGCAGGCCGCCCTTCCAGTCTGAGTCGATGACCGCGAACCAGGTGGTATCGCGATTGCGGCCCTTGTTGACGATGGCCTGGCGGAACAGGCCTTCATAAGTGAAGCCGAGCCGGGTCGCGGCGGCACGCGAAGGCAGGTTGCCGCTGTCGCATTTCCATTCGTAGCGGCGATACCCCAGCGCGCACGCCCGGACCATAAACAGGTACACTGCCTCCGTGCCGCCGCGCGTGCGCGCCAGGCGCGGCGCGTAGTAGATGTTGCCGATCTCGAGCACGCCGTGCGCGGGCTCGATGCGCATGTAACTCGCGAACCCCAGCGCGCGATTGCTCGATGAGTCAACGATGGCGAAAAACACCTTGTCGGGCAGTGCCTGGGCGCCGCGGCACCAGTTGTCGAATTCGGTGAAATTCGCGTACGGCCCCTGGAAGAGATAGGTCCACGTACTGCCCGCGCGGTCTTCGGCCTGGGCATCGTAGAGTTCTTTCGCGTGCCGCTCCGCGTCCAACGGTTCGAGGCGGCAGTAACGCCCCGTCATGACCTCGCGCGGCGGAAACGGCGGTGTTTGCCAGCCACTCATGTCGTGGCCGATCGGCTGACCGAATTCGTTTCTGCGCGCGGGAATGTTTTCGCCCATACAGGGATTCTCGCACCGCGCGAGCCCAAACGAAGGGTCAGTTCGCCGGAACGATCCGGTACAGCTTGCCGGCACGGAAAGCGCATCGGCAGAATGAACGCAATCGCGCTCGACCGAGCGCTCAACAGAATCGGGTCTCACATGCATCGACTTCTATTGGCGCTCACCGCGTGGGGCTGCGCTTTTGCCGCGGTCGCGCAGAACGCGGCGCCGACCACCAGTACGCCACTCACCGCCGAGTCGATGTGGGCGCTCAAACGGCTCGGCGATCCGGCGATCACACCGGATGGCTCACTCGCGGTGGTGCCGGTCACCACGTTCGACGTCGCCGAGAACAAGGGTCTCACCGATCTGTGGCTGGTGTCCGTCGCGGGCGGCGAAGCGCGCCAGCTCACCAGCGACAAGGCGAACGACACGCAACCCGCGGTCAGTCCAGACGGCAAGTGGATCGCGTTCATCTCGAAGCGCGGCGACGACACGGAGAACCAGGTCTACCTGATCGCGGTGGATGGCGGCGAGGCACGGCGTGTCACCAACATCCCCACCGGCGTGTCGTTGCCGAAGTGGTTTCCCGACAGTAAACGCCTCGCGTTCGTCAGCGACATCTGGCCGGACCTCGTCCGCTGGGAAGACCAGGGCGCGCGCAAGAAGGAGCGGGATGCGTCGAAGATGACCGCGCGAACCTGGTCGCAGGCGCCCATCTCCTATTTCGACCGTTATTTCGACGACCGTCGTCCGCACCTGTTTTCAATCGGGATCGAAGGCGGCGACACCACCGCAATCACCCGCATGTCGGGCTTCACGCTGTCGCGTCAGGACGCGGATGCCACCTCGTACGACATCTCGCCCGATGGGCTCGAGGTCGCATTCGTCACCGACGTCGACACCACCGGCGTGGATCGCAGCCTGGACATCATCACGCTGGCGTCCTGCGGCTGCAAAGCGCCGCGCAACATCACGGCCGGCAACAAGGCCGATGACTTCTCGCCGCGTTACAGTCCCGACGGCCGCAAGCTCGCGTTCACGCAGCAACGCACACTGCGTTTCTACGCCGACCGCGAACGATTGATGATCCTGGATCGCGGCACCGGCGTCGCCCAGGGAATCACCGAAGACTGGGACCGCTCGATCGAGGGAATCGTGTGGGAACGCGATTCGCGCGGATTGCTGGGCACGATCGATGACGCGGGCACGCGGCGCGTGTACCGGTTACCCGCCGGCGGCGGCAAACCTACGGGCGTGACGGGTGCATCTTCTTATGGCGCGCTGGCGTTGCCCGCCAACGGCGGCAATTTTGTGGCAATTCGCCAGAGCTTCCTCGAACCGCCGACGCTGGTGTCGATTGCACCGCGCGGCGGCGCGGTGACCAAGCTGTCGGCGTTCAACGATGCCGCGCTGGCGGGAGTCACGCGCGCAAAAGTCGAGAGCATCACCTACAAGGGCGCGAAGGACGCCGACATCCAGATGTGGGTGGTCTATCCACCCGGCTTCGACGCGGCGAAGAAATACCCCGTGATGATGCTGTTGCACGGCGGACCGCACGTCGGCATCACCGATGCATTGCAGTGGCGCTGGAACGCGGAGGTGTTCGCGGGCTGGGGATACATCGTCACCTGGCACAACTTCCACGGCTCGAGCGGCTTCGGCAACGACTTCGCGGACTCCATCAACCCGGACTGGATCACTCTGCCCTACGAAGACACGATCAAGGGAGCCGAGTGGCTCGCGTCGAAGCCGTACGTCGACGCCAGCCGCATGGTCGCCGCGGGCGGCAGTTACGGCGGGTTTCTCGCCACCACTTTGTTAGGCCGGCCGCATCCCTTCAAGGCGCTGGTGGCGCACGCCGCGGTGTACAACCTGTACACGCAGCAGGCCGCCGACTACGGCAGTCGCAAGGAGCGCTTCTTCAACTTCTGGGAGCGGCCTGAGGAATTCGTGAAGTACTCGCCGCACGTGTCGGCGGGCAACTTCAACACACCGACTCTCGTGATCCACGGCCAGCAGGATCTGCGCGTGCCCGTGAATCACAGCCTGGAATTGTTCAACACGCTGCAGAAACGCGGCGTGCCGTCGAAGCTCGTGTATTTCCCCGATGAAAACCACTGGGTCCTGAAACCGCAGAACTCGCTGTTCTGGTACCAGACCGTGCGCGACTGGGTTGCAACCTATGCCGCGCCGGGACCGTATTGAAGAGGAGCACATATATATGAAACGCCGCACACTGTTGTCGCTTGCCGCCGCGAGCGCGTTCTCCGGTTTCACGCCCGCATGGGCCGCGAAGAAAACCACGAAGGCAAAGAAGCCGCTGAAGATCCTGATCCTCGGTGGAACCCGCTTCATCGGCTTGCACATGACGGCGCTCGCGCTCGAGCGCGGACACACCCTCACCTTCTTCAATCGCGGCAAGACGAAGACGGATCGTTATCCGGAAGTCGAACGCATCAAGGGTGATCGCAACGGCGAGATCGACGGCCTCAAGGATCGCGAGTGGGACGCCGTCATCGACAACTCGGGCTACGTGCCCCGTCATGTGCGGCTCTCGGCCGAACTGCTCGCGCCGAAGGTCAAGCAATACGTGTTCGTGTCGTCGATTTCCGTGTATCCGAACTTCGCGGAGCCTCGCGACGAGAAGTCGGCGGTCGGCAAACTCGCGGATGAGACGATCGAGAAGGTGGACGGTGAAACGTACGGGCCACTCAAGGCGCTGAGCGAACAGGCCGCGGAGAAGGCGATGCCGGGACGCACGACGATCATCCGCCCCGGGTTGATCGTCGGACCCGATGACAACACCGATCGCTTCACGTACTGGCCGGCCCGCGCGGCGCGCGGTGGAGAGTTCATCGCGCCGGGTGCGCCGACGGATCCTTTCCAGGTGATCGACGTGCGCGATCTCGCCGCGTTCACGCTCAACGCGATCGAGAACAACGTCACCGGCGTGTACAACCTCGTCTCCGATCCGAACGCCTTCAAATTCGGCGAACTCACGGACGCGAGCATCGCCGCGGCGAAGAAGCTTGCGAAGCCGGCCGATATGCCCCGGGCGGTCTATCTACCAGCCGCGTTCCTCGAAGAGCAGAAGGTGGAGCCCTGGGGCGAGATGCCCGTGTGGCTGCCCGCCAAGGGCGACGAGGCCGCCTTCGCCGGAACGAGCAACGCCGCGGCGCGCGCGAAGGGACTGGAAATCACACCGATCGCGAAGACCGTCAATGACACACTTGCCTGGCATCTCACCCGCCCGGCCGAGGAACGTGAGAAGCTCAAGTCGGGTATTGCCGCGGACAAGGAAGCGACGGTGCTCGCGGCGTGGAAGGCCAAACAACCCTGAGAGGTATGGCATTGCGGGGCGACACGATCGAGAAATGGGTGCTCCGCATTGGGGGTTTCACGGGTCTCGCCGTGTTCGCCACGTTCTATGCATTCACGTGGGCGATGCCGCATTGGATTGAGGATTTCGCCGCGGATTACGTCCAGGGTGAGGTCGTCGAGCAGGTCGAAGGGCAGATCGAGGCATTCCGGCCACCCACCAATGCCGGCCTGATCGGCGAACTGGCTTCTCATCTTTATGAGCGGAACGAGCAGGAGATCGCGCAACTGAAGCGCGAGCTTCAGGTCCGTGCGCGCGAGTTGATTCCCCGCGCGATCGAACAGGTGCGAGATCCCTCCTGCGAGTGCCGGCAGTCGATGCTCTCGACGTTTCTGGACGGCAATGCGTTGCGCCTCGGTCAGCTCATTGCGGACAACGAGCGTCTCAAGGCTTTCATTCAGGCGAATTACCTTCGCGTCGTCGGCGACCTGAAGCGCGAGATCCGGATCTTCACGGGGATCAACGCGCTGAGCTTCGTATTGCTGCTGCTGATCTCGTACGCGAAGCCTGCGGCTGCGAAGCACCTGCTGTTCCCTGGGGTGCTGCTGCTATGCGCGACACTGTTCTGCGCTTGGCTGTACGTTTCCTCGCAGAACTGGCTGATCACGATAATCCAGGGGAGTTACGTGGGCTTCGCGTACGCCGCATATCTCGGCGTGATCTACGCTTTCCTGTGCGACATTGCATTCAATCGCGGTCGCGTGACGACGGCGTTCGGCAACGTCCTGCTGGCGGCGCTGGGTAGCGCAGTGGCGTTGTCGCCATGCTGATCAGCGCGCCTGATCAACGCGTAATGGGCCCGAAAGGCTGGGCATCTTCCGAGTCGTAGATGTCCGCGTGGTTTCCCATGCGCACCATGCGTTTGCCGAGGCCCGGGAAATCCGCGACTTCGAACTCGCGGTTCTCGCCGCCCGCCAGGTAGACAAGGTCTTCCGTTCCCGTATTGCGCAGCAGGTGCGCGACGGACGGCGTCGGGAAACCCATGAAGTCGCCGGGTCCGACATCGTATTCCGTGTCGTCGATCACCGCGATGGCGCGGCCCGACAACACGTACATCCACTCCTCTTCATAGCGGTGCGAGTGGTAGACGTAGGACTCGCGTCCGGGCGGCACGCGGATGAAATTCACGCCCGTGCGTTTCAGCCCGACGCTGCGCGCGAGCTGCATGCCGTGCATCTCGGAAGCGGGATTCCAGGGATGAGAGAACTGCTGTGTGTGCGCGGCGACGTCGGCGGCGCGCACGATGTTGAGAGTGGGCTTGTCCATGGCCCAACGATACGACACTTGATGGTCAACGGCGCATTCCCGGTTCCCGCAGGTCCGCATAAGCCCGGCCCGGAACGCCGCGGCAGCCCTCGAAGATGTCGCGTTCGGGGCGATAGATCGCGGTGTTGACGTCCATGAGGCCGAGCACCGAATGAAACAGGTTGTCGTGTGAAAACTTCTCGTGCGCCTTGCGCCGCAGGCAGTCCTGGTCCACTCCGCCGGCACGCAACGGCTTCGAGAGCCACACGATCATCGGCACATGGGTTTGCTGGCTGGGCGCGATCGCATACGGCACGCCATGCAGATACAGCCCGCGTTCGCCGAGCGACTCGCCGTGATCGGAGACATAGATCATCGCGCTGTCGAGGCGGTCACTCGCCTGCGCGAGACTGGCCACGACGTCGCCGAGCACGTGATCGGTGTAGAGGATTGCGTTGTCGTAAGCATTGACGATCTCGGCCCTCGAACAATCCCGCAATTGCGCGGTCGCGCAGTCGGGGCGGAACTGACGGAACTCGCTCGGATACCGCTTGAAGTAGGCCGGGCCGTGATTGCCCATCATGTGCAGCACGATGACGGTGTCGCGGTTGATACGGGGTAGTTCGGTGCCGAGACGTTGCACGAGGGCATCGTCACGGCATTCGCCCCCGTCACAGAGCCGGACATAGTCGATGCCGGCGCCGCTGCACACACCCTTGCATCCCGATTGATTGTCGAGCCAAAACACGGCGTTTCCGGCGCGCGCGAGCACATTCAGAAGTCCTTCGGTATTGCGAATCCGGCGCTCGTCGTAGTTTTCGCGGCCGAGCGCGGAAAACATGCAGGGCACGGAAACCTCGGTGGACGTACCGCAGGAGTGGACGTTGCTGAACGCCGTGACATCGAGCCGCGCGAGCCGTGGATTGGTTTCGCGCGCATACCCCAGCAGCGAAAAATTCTCCGCGCGCGCGGTTTCGCCGATGACCAGCACCAGCACACGCGGCTTCGCATCCAACGCGACGCGCACGACGCGCGCATCGGTACCGATGACCGCGCGCGGCGCGCGCGCATCCGCGACGTCGTGCATCGAATTGACGGCGAGTCCGTAGATGAAGTTGCCAGGGGTGATGAGATACCGCGCCGTGCGCTCGTTGCGCATCAGTGAGGTGATGTCGCGCGAGATCGGCAGGACCGCCAGCACCGCGACGACGACCGCGATGAAGATGCTGACGGTCCTTGCCGCGAGCGCCGGAAGAAGGCGCCGGTGCTCCAGCCGCACGAACCAGATGAACGCGAGCGGAATCGCCGACCATGCAATCGTCCACGCGACCATGCCCAGCGTGACCAGGTCGCGGGCCTCCGCCACGTCGGTGCGCAGGACGTTCTGGATCATCGTGGGATCGAGCAGCACGGCGAAGCTGCGCATGTAATAGGCGGCCGCGGCCGCGATCAACACGAGCACGCTGAGCAATAACCTCACACTCCAGCGGTTCGCGAGCGGCGCCAGTAACGCGAAGTGCAGCGCGACCAGCGCGACGAAACAGCACAGTACGAACATCCAGCTCGACGGGTCGAGCCAGGAGCGCCCCGCGCCGACGGCGCCCCACCAGGCGCCGTTCGCCGTCGCCACCATCCAGGCGACGACGATGAGCACGAGTGACTCGATACGCAGCATGGGTCGCGCGCGCGCGGCAACGTGAAGCATCAGAAGCTCTTCTTGGTTTGAATGACGAACTGGACGTTGCGGATAGAGGAGTCGCCGTCGAGCGGAACCGCTACGTCGAAATGCAGCATGTTGCCGAGCGCCGAGCGGCTGTTTCCCAGTCGCAGTCCGACGCCGACGTCCTTTAGAACGCCGCGCGAGGGAGCGCCGAGCGGATCGCGGCCAAAGGTCGCGCCCACGTCGCAGAACACTGCCGCGCCCACGTTGAAGAGCTGAAACGGATACCAGTTGGTGAAGAAGCGCTGTTCGGCGGTGAACAGCCAGCGCCCCTCGCCGGATTGGTAGCGCAGTGGATAGCCGCGCAGGCCATTGTCGCCACCGAGCAGCACCTGATGATCCACGTCGAGATTCCGGCCGACTTCGCCCGACAGCCCGACGAACAACAGCCGGCGATCGGACTGCCGGAAGTAGTACCGCGTGGACACACCCAACAACCCATCCGCGATTGCGCCCTCTTCCACGCGGCCGCGCGCGTCGATGCCCGCGAACAGCGATTGCCGCTCTCCTAACGAGATTCCCTTCGTGAGCGTGCCCGCGAGGACGAACGCGTTGCGATCGGAGCCGAACGCGGTGCCGGCGAAACCAACTTGCGCACGCGCGTACCAGCCGAGCGAGTAGTCCTCGGTCTTTTCGATCTGGTCGCGATTGCGCGCGGTACGAAACTGGTTTTCGACCCACTCCGTGGCGATCCAGGGATAGACGAGCTTGCGATCTGTCGGCAGCAGCTGCGGTGCGGCCTCACGGGGCGCGGTATCGAAACTGTGGTCGTCGTATGTCAGGCCGAACGAAACGCGACGCGCCCAACCACCCACGAGGCCGTGTGAACGGCCCCAGTAGATGGACGCGAACTGCGCCCGCGTCTCGTATCGATCGATGATTTCGCCGAGGTCGTAACGCGAGTCGACCCGTTGATCGTCGGTGAGTGAGGCTCCCGCGGCCCAGCGTGTGTCGAGCGCGTAGAACGGATGTTCGAGCGAGAGCTCCGCGAGGCGGCCATCGCTGTTGTCGGAATAACCCGCCGAAAGATCCCACCACGAGCCGCCGATCTGCCGGTCCCGGTACGTGATGAACTTGGAATCGCGATCGACGCCGGACTTGAGGCCGACGCCGAGCTGCGTGCCGGTGCCCAGGAAATTGAGATCCTCGATCTCCACCCCCGCCGTGTTCTTGCCACCCCGCCGCCCGAACGAGATCCCGGGAGTGAACGTCCACACATCCTGCGTCGTGACTTCGACGTCGACCACGCCATCGTGG
>JACZCZ010222228.1_pt1 | contig 10453 bp, 8 predicted proteins | sample 8641811 | NCBI WGS metagenome assembly JACZCZ01 (sample SAMN15324610, study PRJNA640507) | soil metagenome | isolation source: intercropping peanut in the first line | place: China: Luxin town, Laibin City, Guangxi Province | collected 2019-07-25 | depth 10cm m | reverse complement strand
CGCACCGACCTGCGCCCCGTCGTGATGGCCTGCGGCTTCGCCCCCTTCCTCGGCGCCATGACCCTGCCGTGGAAACGCGTGCTCACCACCAAGAACGGTGTCCTACCGATCACCGTGCTGCGGTTGGATTGATCAACGCGACGGACGCCAAGCGGGGCCGTGCCAGAGGATTCCGAGCTTGTTCTTCCAGCCGCGGGTGGCGCGGAGATCGCGGGCGATCGATTTGTATTCGTGGAAGGCGATCTCGATCAGGTTGTAGGTCTCGATGTTCTTGGTGAGGCCATAGATCACGCGCGCGCGCTCGGGCTCGAAGGTGCCGAACATGCGGTCCCAGATGATCAGCCAGCCGGCGTAGTTCTTGTCGAGGTACTCGGGGTTGGATCCGTGGTGCACGCGGTGATGCGACGGCGTGTTGAACACCGCTTCGAACCAACGCGGCATGCGATCGATCGCTTCGGTGTGAATCCAATATTGATAGACGAGGTTGAGCCCGCCCGAAGCCATGATCAGCCACGGCTCCACACCCAACAGCGCGAGCGGTGGATAGAACGCAAGGCTGATGTACGGCGTCCATGGCTGTCGCAGCGCGGTCGTCAGGTTGTAGTGCTGGCTCGAGTGATGGTTGACGTGACACGCCCACAGCAGCCTGTTCTCGTGCTCCACGCGGTGATGCCAGTAGTAAAGAAAGTCCCAGCCGATCAACGCAACGGCCCAGCCGAGCACACCCTCGCCGAGCTCAAACACGCGGTACGGCACGAGCCACGTGGCCAAGGTGAAGACACCGAAGTTGATCGCCCCCACCGCGATCAGCGAGACAAAGCCCATGCCGAAGCTCGCGCGGCTGTCACGCTGCTCGAAGCCAACCACGTGGTCACCGCGCTCACGCCGCCGCTTGAGCAGACGTGGCTCGACGGCCAGCAAGGCCAGGTAGTAGGGAACCGCGTACAGCGTGGGATCCGGATAGTCCATCAAGGTTGCCCTGTTGTTCCTTTGCAGAAAGCGCAAGCCGTTAGCGCTCGTCGGCGCCGATGTCGGGTGCTCCGTGATCGTGCGGTTCCCCGTCGAGATCCAAGCCCAGGTCGATGCGCGGGGTGCCGTGATCGATCGCGTCGGTGGCGTCGCTGGTGAGATGAAAGTCGAATGCCGCCGGATCCGCCAGCCAGTCGGGTGATGCCTGCTCGAGGTTGGTGTCTTGCATGAGGGTGGCGTTGTCGCGGCTCGTGATGCGCACGACAAGGTTGTTGACCAAGTGGGCGCTCGTCGCGGAGAAGCGCGCATCGATGGAGCTGTAGAAGCCGGTGGCGGAAGGCGCGTGCACCACCGTGTTGTGCGCGACGAAGGCACCCGGCGTGTCGTGGATCTCGATCCCGGTGTCGAAGCGAGGCGTCGCAGCCCAGATCCCGTTGTTGTTCACGTTTCCACCGTAGTGCGCGTGCGGCTCACCCGTGCCCTCGGGGTACACACGCTCGCCACTGCCGCCTTCGAGCCCGAGGCCGATGCCACGCGCGCAGTCCACGATCAGGTTGCGTTGAATCGTCGTGTGGACCGAGCCCTTCCAGAAATGGATCGCGTGTTCGGCCAAGCCGTTGTCGCAGTAGATGCCCTCGAAACGGTTGCGATCCACCTCCCAGTCGTAGCCGGCGTGAACGTCGATTCCGCCGGTGTAGCAACCGCCGCAGCAAGGCTCGACGTGGCTTCGGCCCTCGTCCGTCATCAGAAACCGCGAGCAGGTGATGCGACCGTTGTCGATGTAACCACCGCCGCCACCGGGGTTCACCTTCACGAACTGCTCGCCGCTGTCGATCAGCGTCACGTCGTAGAGCATCAAGCCGGTGATGTTGTCGCTACCGGTGGTGTATGCGTGGACCAAGTGGTCGACTGCGCGCGTGATCGTGATGTGCGCGAGCGTCACGTTGGAGGCGCTGATCGCGAAGGCTTCCGGCACGGTGTAGCTCGCATCGATGATCACCCGCGATGCATCGCGCGACGCGGAGGCAATCGTGATGCCCGCGCGCCGAACTTGAAGGATCGCGTCGATGGCGTAGGTGCCGTCTTCCAACAGCAACGTTGTGCCTTCGGTCGCATCGAACACGATCTGATCGAGCTCATCGGCTTGTGCCGGCGTGACCGTCGTGGCGCCCGCGGTGTTCAACGTCATCGGCCCGCAATCACCCGTCTCGACCCCGCTGTCTTCGCCCGCATCGACTGCGCCACCGCTCCCGCCCGATCCGCCACTGCCGCCCGTCGCACCGCTCCCACTTGTCCCGCCGTTGCCGCTCGTTCCAGCGCTGCCTCCCACCGCAGCGCTACCGCCACTTCCTGCCGCCGCGTCGATGCCAGCATCCGGCGACTGATCGTCGTCGCCACACGCCAACAGCAACCACAGCGACAACAGCCCCCAACGTGTCCAGCTCTGCATGCCTGCGAGCGTACACCCGGCGCCTCAGGGGGCACTTCCGGTGACCGCTTCCGGCAACCCCAGGCGAGCCGCGTGCACCGCGAGCTGTTGCGATGCATCGCGCTGCCCTGCGACAAACAACAGCTCAGCCGCCACGTAGAGATTGCGCGCGGGCTCACCCAACACCACCTCACGCCGCCACGTGATCGGCGGTCGTTGCAGCGTTGGCGTCGTCGCGAGCGCTCGCCAATCGATCGCGACGCCGCTGCGCATGGAGGCAGGAACACCAGCGAGCAACGTGTGCAACGCCGCGCCTGCCGCACCCGCGCGCCAAAGCTCTTCACCTCGCTGCAAGCTCCACATCGCGAGCAGCTCTGTCGACAGCGGAGCAACGTCACCTAGCTGCTGAAGCTGTTGTGCGAGACCAGCCGCATCTCGATGGGCCCGCGCGATGTCCTGAACGCACGGGCTGACGCTGAACAACGTTCCATCGACGCAGACCGTCAAGCCCAGCGCATGGGCGGCGACCACTTGCTCCACGCGCACCGGTCGGGCCTGCGCAGCGACAAACCGTTGCACGCGCGCGGTGCGTCCGCCGGGGCCGCGCAATGCAAAAGGTTGGAGGCTCGGGTGCTGGCGATACAGCGTGTCCCAGTACCAACCGGAGCTGGCGAGCCCGGCGCTCAGGACCACCACGTCTGGTCGCAATCGCTCGACGCGCTGCAGGTACCAAGCCGATGCGATCCAATGATCACTCTCTACGATCACGACGGCGTTCGGGGGTGTCGCTCGCAACGCAGGCTCAACCAGCTCACGCGCGATGTGCTCGTCAGCGCGCGAGCGCTTCCACAACGGCGGCGTCATAAGTGACACCGACACCGCAATGCCCACCACGATCACCGGTACATGCCAACGCGAGCGCCCACGATCGATCGTCCGCGCCAAGAGCGCCGCGACACCGGCAGCACACAGCCAGAATGGGGCCGCGAGGTAGCCATGGTAGTCGGGGTTGTCGATCCGGAAGATCGCATTGGCGCAGACCAAGCCGACGCTGAGCACCAACAAGAGCGCGCTGGTGAGGCGGCCCAGACCTCGATCAGGGCGACCCAACGCGACATTCGCGACCACGCCGAACAGCAGCCAGGTCGCGCCAAAGCGTGACATCGATTCAGCGCACCATGCGGTCAGGTGCTCGATCCACTGATCGAACGAGATGCCAGCGTTGTGTCGGTAGTCGTTGCCACGCAGGTAGTCGAACAGCGTGCTGCTGTCGGTCGGAGCGCCCCAGATGAAGGCATCGGTCCGTCCCGCCACGATCACGACGTACGCGTAGGGCAACAATCCGAGCACGCCGGCCATCACCGCAAGCGCCAAGACACGCCACGGAATGCGGCGCCGCACGCACGCGATCATCAACGCCGGTGTGACCGCAATCACGCACATCAACGCCACCACCGGGTTGGCGCTGGCCGCGAGCCCCGCAAGCAACGCGCCCATGATCAACGGGTGAACGCGCGTTGGTGATCCGCTCGACGTCAGCGCGGCTTGGATGCGTTCCAGCGACCACACCGAGAGCAAGGTGGCGAGGCTGTAGACCTCGATCCGTGTGGCCGGCTCCCACAGCACGGGATGCAACGCGGCGATGACGATCACACCGACCAATGCCCACGACGCGCGGAGCGATGGACCGTGGAATGCCTGGTCATCGTTCGAACGTCGCGCCACCAACAAGCGCTGCGCGATGCGAGTCGCAGGCAACACGGTCAACGCACCGCACAAGGCGCTCATGAAGTTGAGACCGATGAGCGGCGGCATGCCGGGCAGATGCGTGAACAGGTGACCGAGCACGGTGTGAAGTGGCTGTCCCGGCGGATGACCGAGGCCTAGCTCGTACGCGACCAACGCCAGCTCCGGGCTGTCGAACAGCGCCATGTCGCGCGACATGGTCAGCACGTAGACGGCGAGCACGCCGAGGGCGCCGATCCGGGCGGGTGAACGCACGCGGCAAGCTTGGTGGCTCGGGGTTTGCCGCGTCAACTTCGAGTCCGGGCGTGACACTTGGAGCCGAGCGAGAGAAGAAACGCTCGCTTTCGCGCCGCGACGATTGACTTCGCTTCGCATCGGGACGCAACTACCGCGCGTGGGCTGAGGGTGGGTCGAGGGTGACCGGTTGGTAGGTCATCCGGGAGTGTCGGGTATGTCGAACGCAACGAACGCGCGGGTGGGCCTCGCGCTGGTCGGGCTGTGCGCGAGCGTGTGGGCTCAAGCCTGCGCGGCGGAAGCCGGGATGAACACGGCGGGCACTGCCGGCGATGCGGCCGGCACTGGCGGAACCGCAGGCGCAGCGGGCATCGGGGGCGCAAGTGGCGTCGGTGGCACCGGCGCGATCGCGGAACCGTGCGTCGCGAACGAAACGAAGAGCTGCACGTGCGTCGACGGGATGCCCGGACGCAGTGTGTGTTCGACCGCTGCAATCTGGAGCTTGTGCGACTGCGCAGGGAGCGCGGGCGCCGGTGGCTCGACGCCGTTCGACCCGAGCTTGAACCCGCCGGGCAACAGCCGCAGCGACATCATGTTCGAGTGGGAAGAGACCACCACCGACAACTGCCTGCCTGGCCGGTACGAAGGCATGTTCATGTGCGAGTACGTGCAGATGGGCGCCATGCCCGGCATGGGCATCTTGGTCACCGGCCCGATCGTGATGACCCTGACCGAATCCGAGAATGGCGAGTTTCTCGAGATCACGGATGGCCGGCTCGACGGGAACACCTTCGGCATCATCAACTTCACCTCGGCGCTGAGCGGACGCTTGAACTGCGCGACGCGAGAATTTGGCGCGCAAGCGGAGATGGGATTGTGGGGACCGATCCTCCCGGTGAACCCATTCGATGGCGTGCTCAGCGCGCGCTACGACGGTCTCACCTCCACGCTCAGTGGCGAGTGGGCGCTGAACGAGATGCTTACGATGGGCATCTGCTCGGGCCCATGGACCGCCCGCAGGGTCGGGCCATAGCAACAACGCCCGCTGGGTCGGGCCATAGCGACAACGCCCGCAGGGGTGGAACCCGTGAGGTAGCCTGCGCGGGTCGTGCCGCCCTCCCCCGCGTTGTTCCTGCGCTCGCCGCTGTTTCCTGCGTTCCTGATCGTGTTCGTCGATGTGCTCGGCATGGGCATCACGATTCCGGTGATGCCGCTCTACGCACAGGGCGAGCTTGGAGCGACGGCGTTCGAGATCGCGCTCACGGCCACGGTGTTCTTCGCGGCGCAAATGATCGCCGCACCGATCCTGGGTCAGCTCTCGGATCGGATGGGTCGCAAACCGATCTTGGTCTTGAGCCAGCTTGGCACCTTGACTGCGCTGGTGATGAGCGGCGCAGCACCGGGCCTGTGGATGTTGTTTGTCGCGCGCGCATTGGACGGCTTCACCGGCGGCAACATCACGGTCGTTCAGGCGTACATCGCAGACATCAGCGAGCCGCGTGACCGCGCGCGATCGATGGGCGTGATTCAAGCGGCGTTTGGCGCCGGCTTCATGTTCGGTCCGGCGCTCGGCGGTGTGCTCGCAGCGGAGCTCGGTCCGCGTGTGCCGTTTTTCGTGGCCGCCGGGTTCTCGGCGCTGTCGATCACGATCACGCTGCTCAAGCTCAAGGAGAGCCGCAGCCTGCAGGCACGTCAGCACGCGAAGGCGACAACGACACATCGTGGGGCGGACCTTCTGCACTTGGCGCGCTTGCCCGGCGTGCCGCCGCTGCTGGCGATCGGCTTCGGCATGCAGCTGGCGCTGTTCTGCTTTCAAGCGACGTGGGTGTTGTGGGCGGAGCGCGAGCTGTTCGCGGGCTATTCGGGCAAACACGTGCAGCACTGGATGGGCGTGATCTTCACGTGGGTGGGCTTGGTCGGCGTGATGACGCAAGCGTTCGTGGTGGGGCCAGCGGTCAAACGCTTTGGCGAGCATGCGTTGATCGCCTTCGGCCTCACTTTGCGTGGCATCGCCTCGATGACGATGTCGCTGTGGCCGATCCTGGTCCCGACGCTGTGCGTGCTGGTCTTGCCGCCTCTCGGCAACGGACTGTCGCAGCCCTCACTGATCGCGCTCGTCACGTACGCTTTGCCCAAGGAGCAACGCGGCCAAGGCATGGGCGTGCTGGCAGCGGCGGAAGGCATCGGCCGTGTGCTCGGTCCATTGTTGTCGGGCGTGTTGTTCGATCGGATCAGTGCCGGCGCGCCGATGCTGTGCGCGGCGCTACTGTCGTGGATGATCGCCGCCGCCGCGTTACGCTTGCGACCGACGCAGGAGCCCACATGACTGCCTCCATACCGATCGCTGTCGTGACCGGCGCCAACCGCGGCTTGGGCTTGGAGATCGCGCGCCAGCTGGCGGCGCGATCGATGCACGTGGTGATGACCGCGCGCTCGGCCGAACGCGCAGACGAAGCGGTGGCCAAGGTGCGCGCTCATGGCGGTGAGGCATCGCCGTTCGTGATGGACGTGAGCGCAGAAGACGCAGCAACGCGTCTGGCGAGCCACGTGCAGGCACGCTTCGGGCGCATCGACGTCTTGATCAACAACGCTGGCGTCTCGCTCGATCGCGACGAGCGCGGCCTGGAGGTCGACTTGGTGTTGGTGCGGCAATCGATGGAAGTGAACGTCTACGGCGCCCTTCGACTGTGCCAGGCATTGATCCCGCTGATGATCGCCCGCGGCTACGGGCGTGTGGTGAGCCTTTCGAGCGAGCTTGGGTCGCTCCACGAGATGGCGGGGATGCGTCTGGCGTACCGCATGTCGAAGGCTTCGCTGAACGTGATGACGCGCGTCCTCGCAACGGAGGTCGAGGGCACCGGCGTGTTGGTGAACTCGATGTGCCCAGGTTGGGTGCATACCGACATGGGTGGTCAATCCGCGCCCCGCTCGGTGGAACAAGGCGCCGACACCGCGATCTGGCTCGCCACCCTACCCGCGGACGGCCCCAGCGGCGGCTTCTTTCAGGATCGCCGTCCCCACGCGTGGTGATCTTCATCGAGGTACCGGCGCGGATCCACGTGCCGCACATGTCGGTGGAGAAACGTGAGCGGGTGCCCCGTGGCCGCGCCCCCAACTGGCCCGTAGACTGAGCGCGTGGGTTTGGGTCGATTGGCAGGTTCCGTGGCGCTTTGGTCGGCGCTCGCGCTGAACGCCGGATGTGGTCAGGCACATCTCGGTGAGCGCGCGTTCGAGCTCGACGCAGAGGATGCCAGCGCTGAAGACGCGCGCGATCTCGAAGATGCCGTCATTCCGCCAAGCGATGCCGAAACGGGCTCAGACGCCGCGCACATGACCGATGCGCAGGCCGACGCCGGCGACAGCCACGACGCGGCGACATCCGACGGCGACACGCCGATCGACGCGGGATGCCGCGGCGCCGATCAGGACAGCGACGGTGTCTGCGCCTACGCCGACAATTGCCCAAGCGAGGCGAATCCCGGCCAGGAAGACGGTGACCACGACGGTATCGGCGACGCCTGCGACAACAAGCCGTGCGGCATCACGCCCTTCGATGATCGCGCTGTCCTCGACATTGCGCGCGTGGTGGACGCGTCGATCAACGGTGGCGGTAACTTGGCCTACCTCGATCCCGGAGAGTCGTTCAGCGTCACGTTCTCGTACGAGATCAGCGCCTGCATTCCCGGCGTCGGTGTGGTGTTCACGCACCCGCTCCAGGTCGGCTTCGAGGATCAACCGATGGCGCAGTGCACGGTCACCCACACGTGCAACCTGAATCCGAGCATCGGCAACGCGAGCCACACCTTCCAAGCGCCCAGCACACCGGGCGCCCACTACCTGCGCGTACGCCTCACCGAAGGGCCGATCCCAGTGTGCGTCGTGAACGCCACCAGCGCCTGGTTCAACGACTCTCCGACCGACGCCCCCATCGCCGCCATCTGCGTGCGCTGACGCGCGCGTTGCAGCAGGACGCGGTTAAACAGAAAGGGCCCGATGCGCGAAGCACCGAGCCCTTCCGTGATGTCCTGCGCGACGACTCAGCCTTGCGGCGGGGTGTTGCGCTGATCCGGACCTGACGCGCTGGCCGATGCCTTACCCGACGCGCTGACCGATGCGCTGACGTTCACGCTGACGTTGGCCGAAGCGACCACCGACGCGCTCGCGCTGCTGACCACGTTGACCGCGGCCTGGGCGCACGCTGCAGCCTCGGCGCCGACCTCGACCACGATGCTCGGCATGCTGCTGGCGATGCTACCGCTGACTGAGACGAAGCTCTCAAGCGACGGACGCAACACGACGTTGGTCTTGTGCGCGGCGACCAACAGCTTTGGCCAGTTCGTCTGCAGCGTGCGGATCAGGACGTTGAACTTGTCCATGTTGACCTGCTTCGGCGTGATGCCGACGGTCAGCTGGGGCTCGGTGCACTGGATGTCTGCCGACGCCTGCACGTTCGCTTGCGCCTTGCACTCGGCCGACGCTTCGACGTTGGCTTGGCCTTCGCAGCGTGGCTCTTGGAACTCCACCGAGCACTCACCACTGCACTGCGCATCACAGGTGCCGGTGCAGCTGCCCGAACACGAGCCACCACAGCTCGCCGTGCACTCGCCCCGACAGGTGCCTTCGCACTTGCCGATACAGGAGCCATCGGGCCCCTTCTTCTTGCAGCGACCTTCGCACTCGCCCTTGCAGTCACCACCGCAGGTACCGGAGCACGTGCCCTGGCAGGAGCCGGTGCACTTGCCGCTGCACGAACCGGTGCAGGACGCGCCGCACTTGCCGCTCATGTGCCCGCCTTCGCATTCGACCTTGGCGTTGGCTTGCACGTTGGCGTCGCACTGCGCCGCGGCTTCCACCACTGCGCTCATCTGCACGCCACAGACCGGCGGAGCGTAGGACATCACCAACCGTGCGCCCTGGGGCAGGTTGGCCTCGATGTACGTCTTGAGCTCGGTCGCCAACGTGCCGCATGCGGCGGTCACGCGCGCGCCGGGATCGCTGCCGGTGGCCACCAGACGGGTGGCGTCCACGCCGATGTCGGTCGCGATCGCCGTGCAGGCAGAAACGAGGTCGTCTTCCACGGCCTGCGCGGAAGCCTTGGCCGTGACTGCGGCCTTGAGGAAGCCTTCGATCTTGATCGCGCCCGCACCTTCGCCGAAGTCACCGACCGTGCCGGCCGCGATGTCGAGCTTGCCTGGCGTGCACTGTGCATCGCCTGCGCCCGGAATCGCGGGCGCGCCGCCCGGCGTCGGAAGGCCCCCTGGTGCACCGCCAAGACCGCTGCCACACGCGGCGATCAACAACAGCCCCGCCGCCGTTGCGCCACGTTTCCCCCACAACTTGTCGACCATCGTTTGCATGTGAACCGAACCTCCGGATTAGGGCGCGAACGATAGGCGATTGAGGGGTCGACTGGATAGCCCAACGCTTGCGCAGAAGGCGTCGGGCGAGTAGCACTGCGGTTCCATTGAGCGAAACGGTGTTCCGTATGCTGGAACAATCGGGAACGGTCGAAAAAGCGTTGGATCTGTTGTTTCACCTGCATGGCGTCGCCAAGCCGTGCGGGGTCAGCGATCTCGCGCGTCAACTCTCAATGCCGAAGTCGAGCGTGCACCGGCTGCTCAGCTCGTTGTCGTCGCGCGCATTGATCGAGCAGGACGAAGACGGGCGCTACCGACCGGGCGTGGGCTTGGTGGCGCTGGGCCTTGGCGTGATCGAGCGCGAGCCGGTGGTGATGGCGGCGCGGCCCGTCCTGGAAGCGGAATCGCGTGCGTTGGGCGAGACGCTGTTCGTGGTCGCGGCACGGGCCGGGCGTTTGCTCGTGCTCGACAAGGTCGAAGGCACCGGCATGTTGCGCGCAGCGCCGACCGTGGGCTCGACGCTTCCGGTCCACGCGACGGCCGCCGGCAAGCTCTACCTTGCGCACGCCCCCGATCTGGTCGAGCAACCCGCTGAATCACTGACCACGTTCACCGAGCGCACGAGCAACACCGCACGGAAGCTGCAGCGTGAGGTCGCAGCTGCCAAGAGCCTGGGCTACGCGGTCAACCGCGAAGGGTGGGCGCCCGGCCTGGGTGT
>JACZCZ010091441.1_pt1 | contig 10455 bp, 10 predicted proteins | sample 8641811 | NCBI WGS metagenome assembly JACZCZ01 (sample SAMN15324610, study PRJNA640507) | soil metagenome | isolation source: intercropping peanut in the first line | place: China: Luxin town, Laibin City, Guangxi Province | collected 2019-07-25 | depth 10cm m | reverse complement strand
GAGCAGGCGTGAAAAGGCTTCGGTCGCCGCGGAGAAGACGCCATTGGCGAGGAATCCCTTGCCCGCCAGCCGGCCGCCCGGCGTCGTGAGCGTGAGGATCACACCGCCACCGTGCGCGCCCATGTGCCGAGCGGCGGCCCTGGCGGGAATGAACTGCGCGCGCGCCGTCGCCGCGATCGGATCCACGAATTCCGCGACGGTCGTCTCGAGGAATGTCTGACCCTGCACGTGTGGAATGCCGATCGCGTTGAACAGGATGTGAGGTGGACCACTGCGGGCAACGTCGGCGAAATGCGCCTCGACCGCGCGCTCATCGAAGACATCGACTACCGCGGTCTGCGCGCGGCCACCCGCCGCGACAATGTCATTGGCGACCGCCTCGAGTTTCGCGCGCGTCCGGCCGGCGAGAAAAACGCGCGCGCCTTCGCGCGCGAATACCCGTGCGGTCGCGCCGCCGATGGCGCCACCGCCGCCATAGATGACCGCGGTCTTGCCGCCCAGCAATCCCGTCATAACCGTCCCTGCTGCGCCGTCTCGTCGAGTCTCTCGAGAGCGCCGGTCCATCCCTTGGTGTGTCCGGCCATCGAGGCCTCGGGCAGCCGTTCGTGGGTGATGATGACTTCGGTGCTCTTGCCGACGAGTTGGAAATCCACGGTGACCAGGGAATCGTTCGCACCCGCGTAGGGTGAATTCCAGGTGAACACCAGCCGGCGCGGGCGATCGATCACGCGGTAGACCCCGCGGTGCGGGATCGGATCTGCGTCGCCGTGCATGATGATTTCGTAGGCCCCGCCGACGCGCGGATCGACCCGCGCTTCGGTCTTCTGGATCGTGCCCGGCCGCATCCATTCGGCGAGCGCTTCCGGGTCCAGCCAGGCGTCGAACAGTTGCTCCGCGGTGGCGGCGATGGTCCGGCGGACGACGACGGCGGCGGGGGAGATGACGGCGTTCATTTGCGCTTCCTCTTCTGTTGTTTGGTGACGAACGCTTCGAGAGCGGCGAGACGGCCTTCCCAGAAGCGGCGGTAGTGATCTATCCACTGCGCGGCCTCCGAAAGCGGCGCAGCATTGAGCGACAGCAGGTGCTCGCGGCCCGCGATCGAACGGCGCACGAGGCCCGCGCGTTCGAGCATGCGAATGTGCTTGGAGATGGAGTTGAGCGAGATCGGGAACTCGGCCGCGATGTCGGTGACACGCGCATCGGTATCCGTGAGGCGCGCGAGAATGGCGCGCCGGGTCGGATCACAGAGCGCGTTGAAAACGTTGTCGAGAGCGGCAGATGAATGTTCACCCATATGGGTGAATATAAGGATGACCTAATACGGCTGTCAACCGCCGTCCGGGAAGTGGGGCAGGGCTCCTACAAATCGAGCGTTATGCTCACCGGGCAGTGATCGGATCCCATGACGTCCGCATGGATCTTCGCGCTCTTCACTTTCTTCTTCAGCGCTTCCGACACCAGCACGTAGTCGATTCTCCATCCCACGTTGCGGGCGCGCGCGTTCGCGAAATGGCTCCACCACGAATAGTGGCCGTTGCCCTGGGTGAATATCCGGAACGTGTCGACGAAACCCGCGTCGACGAAGTTCTGGAATCCCTCGCGTTCTTCGTCGGTGAACCCCTTCTTGCCGCGATTGGGCTTTGGATTCGCCAGGTCGTCTTCGGTGTGCGCGACGTTCAGGTCACCGCAGAAGATCACTGGTTTTTTCTTCTCGAGTAGTTTGCAGTAGGCGAGGAAGGCCGGATCCCAGTGTTCGTGACGCAGCTTCACGCGTGACAGGTCGTCCTTGGCGTTGGGGGTGTAGACCGTGATCGCGTAGAACTTTTCGTATTCCGCCGCGATCACCCGGCCTTCATTCCAGGAATCACGCTTGAGCTCGTCGGCGAACGAGAATTTCTTCGCAAAGCTGTCGGGAAAGCCGTTCACCACCTTGATAGGCTCGGTGCGCGAAAAGATGGCGGTCCCGGAGTAACCCTTCTTTTCGGCCGAATTCCAGAACTCGTGGTAGTCGGGCAGGTCGATTTCCGCCTGACCCTTTTCCGCCTTGGTTTCCTGCAGGCAGAGGATGTCGGGTTTGTGATCCTTCACGAACTGCTGGAAGGTGCCCTTCTTCACCACGGCACGGATGCCGTTGACGTTCCACGAATAGAATTTCATGGGCGAAGTAGAAGCATGCACAATGCGCGGCTGGAGATCACCGGCGGATGTCTTTGCAAGGCGGTACGCTTTCGGGTCACGGCCGAGCCCATCGCGATGCGGTTGTGCTGGTGCCGTCTGTGCCAGTACCTCGCGTCGGGCAACGCCACGGTCAACGTGGTGTTTCCCAGCAATGCCATTTCGATCGACGGCGAGCTGCGCGATTACCGCAGCGTCGCCGCGGGCGGCAGCATCATGCATCGGCGGGTCTGCCCGACCTGCGGCACACATTTGTTCAGCGAATCCGAAGCCCGGCCGCACCTCATCATCGTGCGCAATGGCGCGCTCGACGACACGGAGCTGTTGACGCCCGGCGCGACGATCTGGACGGCCGAAGCCCCCGAGTGGGCATGGATCGACGAGACCATTCCGCAGCATGCCGGCCAGCCGCCGCCGGTGGCCTGATTCGGTTCCCGCGAGTAATCTTGCGGACAACAAGAATTCTCGCCAAGGGTGAGATCTGATCTCGCGAATCTCCAGGGAGTTTGGCTTCGCGCGGCTGTGGCCGTGGATCGAGAGAACCGTTGCCCGCCGCTTCGCGTTCGCGCTGGTCGTGGGAATCGGGGCGGCGGCGCTGCATTGGGTGATTTACCCGCTCACCCAGGGCCGGGCGTCTTTCATCTTTTTTCCGCCGGCGATCATCCTCGTCACCACGATCGCGGGTCGTTGGCCGGGCGCACTGGTGGCGCTCATCGGCGTCCTGAACTCCGCATTGCAGAAGGACACCGATTCGCTGCTCATCGCGAATTCGGCCGAGCAGGTTGCAATCATCGCCTCCGCGCTCGTGTCCATCATGCTGGTCATGGTGGGGGACTATTACCGTTCGATTTCGCGGCGCGAGCTGTCGGACCTGCATGAATTGCATGAGCTGTCGGCGACGCTGGCGGGAATCCCGAAATTGCCCGATCAGCTCAAGCTGATCCTCACAACCTTCCTGCGCATGCACGGCGCGGATCGCGGGATCATTTCGATTCATGACGCAAGACGCGAGAAGTGGAGCGTGTCGGTGAGCGCGGGCCTGGGGCCGCACGCTCTTGCGGGTTTGCGCGAGGCCGGCGAGGCGCCGGCGGCCGGGCTCCTGGGGGTCGGCAGAGAGCGACTCGTCGTCGCGGATCTCGAGGCCGATGCGAATTTCGCGCCGCATGCGGAATTCGCGCGTACCGAAGGAATCCGCGCGCTGCATTCGACGCCGCTCATCAGCCGCGAAGGTGAAGTCATCGGCGCGTTGACCGCGTACTTCACCGGGCCGCTTCGCCTGACGGATCGCGAGGTGCGTATCGCCGACATCTGCGCGCGCAAGGCGGCCGTGTTCATCGAACGGGCGCGCGCTGAAGATCTCGCGAGTCAGCGCGATCGGCGTTTCCAGTCAGTGCTGGAAGCTTCCGGCGTGGCGTTCGTGGTTCTGACGCCGGTGCGCGATGCCGCGGGGAAGATTGTCGAATTCCGGTGGAATTATCTGAATACCGCGGCGGCGGCGATCCTGCGTTGCAAGGCGGCGGATTTTGTCGGACGCATGGTTACCGAAACCCTGCCGCGGGCCTGGCGTGATCCAGGCCGCTTCGAGTTGTACGTCGACGCCATCGAGTCGAACCAGGTGCGCGAGACAGAGCGGCAGACCGAGGCGGATGGAAACACCAACTGGTATCACATCGTCGCTTCACCGCTCGATGGCGATCTCGCGGTCTGGTTCGCCGACATCACCGAGCGCAAACAACACGAACGTCAGCTTCTCGAGGCCGATCGGCGCAAGGACGAATTCCTCGCGACCCTGGCCCACGAACTGCGAAATCCACTCGCGCCGATCCGCCAGGCGGCGGCGATCGCACGCAACGAGCAGGCGACGGACGCGCAGAAGCGCTGGTCCAGCAACGTCATCGAGCGCCAGGTGTTGCACATGTCGCTGCTGCTCGACGACCTGCTGGATGTTTCGCGCATCACGCACGGCACCCTGCAACTGCGCAAGCAGCAGTCCGACCTGCATTCCATCGTCAGCGCCGCGGTCGAGACCGCGCGGCCCCTCATCGACGAACGGCGACATCAGCTCACGCTCGACGTGCCCCACGGGTTGCAGGTCAATGCCGATCCGCTGCGACTCGCGCAGGTGTTGTCCAACCTGCTGACGAATGCCGCGAAGTACACGAATCCCAATGGTTCGATACGGATTGGGGCCGTTGCCTCGGACAACGAGCTCATCATCGCGGTCGAGGACTCGGGCATCGGCATTGCCACCGACGACCTGCCGAGAGTGTTCGGCATGTTCGCGCAGGTGCGTTCGGCCCAGGATCACGCGGCCGGCGGTCTGGGTATCGGCCTGGCGCTCGCCAAGGGCATCGTGGAGCTGCACGGGGGGCGCATCGAAGTGGCGAGCGCGGGGATGGGCAAGGGCAGCCGCTTCACTGTGCGGCTGCCGAACGCCGTGACGCGCGTGACCGAGGAAGTGAAGGCGCGCGCCCCGGCCGGTGACCGAGTGGCGCCTAACAAGCGCATCCTGCTGGCGGACGACAACCGCGACGCGGCGGAGAGTCTGGCCATCATCCTCAGGCTCGAAGGTCACGACGTCGAGCTGGCGCACGACGGCGCCACGGCAATACGCGCATTCGAGAAGCGCCGGCCCGACGTTGCGTTGCTCGACATCGGCATGCCCGAGGCGAGCGGTTACGAAGTCGCGCGGCGCATCCGTGCGACGCCGGAAGGCGCCGCGGTGGTGCTCATCGCGATCACCGGATGGGCGCAGGATTCCGTCCGCGCGCAGTCGCGCGCCGCCGGTTTCGATCACCACCTGACGAAACCCGTGGAACCCGCCACGCTCATTGAGTTGTTAGAGGTGGGGTAGTAAGACCATGGTCGTATCGCTCCCCTAGGGGAAGTTAGTAAACGGCCGCGCCTGCGATAGAATGCACGCCCGTGCGCGAATTGCCACGCGGGCCTCTGGGGAACGATGCAATGAATTTTGGTCCGTTGGAATTCGCCGCCTACCTGCGGCGCAAGGAATTGAAGGCCACGGAATCAGCGGCGGTACAGGCTGCGCGCGCCGCCGCGCCGGAGGGGCGGGCGGAAGACAACCATCTAACTATCGTCAGTGGAGTGCCGACGCTGTCGCCGGTCGAGCTCGCCGCGACGGCCGAGTCCGTGAGCGTGTACGAGGCGGTTGCCGTGGGCACCGCCGGCACGCGTGCGGTGCCGGAATCTGTGCGGGTCGCCGTGCAGGTTACGCAGCGACCTCTGGTGCTCGTGTTGTCGTCGCACCAGGCAGTGCATTGGCAACTCATGCTCGCGCCCGACGTCGATCTGCGCGCCGCGCTGCTCGCGGGCGGCGGCGACTCGCGCGTCAGCGGAGCGGGGCTTGTACCCATCTCCTCGATTGGCGGCTTCTATGCATTCAAGCGCGGCTCCGAGGAGTTCCAGCACCTCGAACGAGAAGTCTTGCGCTGCATAGGCCGCAAGATTGGCAGTTTTCAAAGCGCGTACGCCACCCAGTCCTTCGACATCGTGTGAAATGGGGACATTCCTCGTTTCCTAGCAAAAGGGGACAGACCTCGGCGCATTGAATTTCAGGTCTGTCCCCTTTTGCTAGGAAACGAGGAATGTCCCCATTAGAGCTGGGAGCGGAGGAGCAGCGCCAGGCGTTCGTTGACCCGCCGGCCGAAGGTCCGGTTGCGCCACTTCTTGAGAACCATGAGCCGTGACTCGCGGATATCCGCATCGATGAGTGCGATCTGCTGGCGCGCAAGTGTTTCGCTGAACACGTTGAGATTGGCTTCGTCGTTGAGACGGAACGACCGGTCGTCGAAGTTCGCCGAACCCACCGAACTCCAGAGACCGTCGATGACGAGCACCTTGCTGTGCATCATCGTCGGCTGATACTCATAAATCTGGATCCCGGCCTCGAGCAGCGCGCCGTACAGGCCGTGCGCCGCCCAACGTCCGATGCGCGCATCCGTATAACGGCCCGGCACCACGATGCGCACCCGCAAACCCCGTCGCGCCGCCGAGCACAGCGCTTCGACCGTGAGTTTGTCCGGCACGAAGTAGGCGTTCGCGATGTCGATGGACGTCTTCGCGGCGGTCAGCGCAAGCAGCACCATGAGATGCATGCTCTCCGAACCGCCCACGGGGGAACTGCCGAACATCTGCGCGTCCATGTCCCCGACGCTGGTGAGCTTCGGAAAGTACTCCGCGCCATGCAGCACCCGCCCCGTGGCCTTGATCCAGTTGTCGACGAACACCGCCTGCATCTGCGCGACGACGGGCCCCTCGGCCTTGTAGTGTGTCTCGCGCCAGGGCGGCAGCCCTGACAACCCGGTGTCCCACTCGGTGCCCATGCCGACGCCACCCGTGAATCCGACCTTGCCGTCGACGACGAGTAGTTTGCGGTGGGTGCGATTGTTGAGGCGCCCGAGGTGATACCAGGAAGGCGGATGGTAGAGATGCACCTCGCAGCCCGCCGCGCGTGCGGCCGCGAGCAGGTTCGAATCCATCGTGCGGGATCCGAGCCAGTCGAGCAGCATGTGTACCTGAACACCGCGGCGCGCAGCGCTGGCCAGTTCTCCGACGAAGATCGCACCGATGCCATCGCGGAACACGAAGGTCTCGAAGGTGATGTTGGTTTCCGCGGCGCGAATCGCCGCAAGCATGGCGGGGTAGATCTCCGCGCCATTCACGAGCGCCGTGATGCGGTTGCCGGGAACCAGCGGAGGCCCGAGGAGAATGCCGAGCGCGCGCCGGAAGTCGGCGTCGCCGCTGGTGTACAACCTGCGCGGCCGATAGAGCAGACGCTTCTCGGTGGTCGCGACATTGGCGGCGATCGCGAGTACGAACGCGGTACACAGCAAGGTGGTGAAAATGATGGCGACGACGGACACGGTCAGTCGGACGCGGTTGTCGCGCAGCTCCCTTGGAATGCTGTCATACGCAGCGATGATCCATTTTTGGAGACCGCCTCCGCAAGCGCACCTGGATCAGTTCTGTTTGAGCCGGGAATTGTCGCCGTCCGGCTCCGCGGGGAGCGGCGCCTCGCCGGCCTTCGCCGCCCGCCCGCGGCGAAAAGGTCGCGGCTGCCATTGACCGATCGGTGCGAGGAAGTCGCGTAACACGCGCCATTCCGGCTGAAGTTGCGCGGCTACCTTGAGCGCCACCAGCACCGGCGTCGCGAGCAGCATGCCGGGGATGCCCCAGAAGCCGTATCCAAACCACACGGCTAACAAGATCACCAGCGCGTTGACCTCGAGCCGGCGCCCGACGGTGAGCGGCTGAACCAGCTGTCCCTCGATAAGATGCAATGCGACGAACACGCCCGGGACGGCGAGCGCGTGCGCGAGGTCGTCGAAGGTCACGAGCGCGGCGCACGCGAAGATGAAACACGCCGCGATCGGGCCGACGTAGGGAATGAAGTTCAGCACGGCCGCGAGAACGCCCCACAGGATGGCGTTCGGCATGCCGAGCGCCGCCAATGCGAGCGCCGTCGCGACGCCGAGACCGAGATTGATGAGCGCCACCGTGCCGAAATACCGCCCGACCTCGCAGCGTATGGCCTCGGTCAGTCGCAGGGTGCGCGCGCTCGGGGCGCTGCCCGCCAGGGATGCGCCCATACGCGCGAGCAGCGGTTGCCCGCCGAGCAGGAAAAACAGTGTGAGCGGGACGATGGTGAGCGATTCGAAGAACGAGCGCGTGAAGGAGATCGCGGTGCTTTGCCCATTGACCGGCGTGACCACTGCCGGCACACCTCCGCGTGGCGCAGGGCGCTGGGTCAGCGCGCCGGCGCGTTCCGCGACGTCATCGGCGCGCGCGAACATTTCACGCACGGGCTTCAGTCGCGGGTCGATCTTGCGCAAGGTCTGCGGCGCGCGCGCCAGCCACTCGGTTGCCGGGGTCCAGACGGCATTGATGGCGACGGCGGCGGTGGCAAACACCAGGCTCATCACGATCGCGACGGCGACGCCGCGCGGCAATCTCCAGCGCTGCAGGCGATCCACCGCCGGTGTGAGCAGCAACGCCAGGGACAGGGCGACAGCCACCGGAATGAATACGTCCTGCGCGAAATACAGAACCGCGCCCACCGCGACGAACGACAGCAGGATGACGGCTTTTCTAAGGGTGGTGTCGGCGAGGGGAGTGGGTACGCTCACGACCGACAATGTGCCCCACGGGTGCCTGCACGCACAGGCGTGCAGGGCGTTCGCCGACGGCGCAAAGCGCGCGTGCGTACGTCGGAGAAATCCGACGTGTCACTTCCGGCTGATCAGCTATCCGAGCAAGAGTATCCCACCCGCGACCAGTGAACACAGGCCGAAGACGATCGCCGTGATGTTGGCGAAGGTGTTCTCACGATTGTTCTCGAGGTGTCCGGCAGGCATGCGCGGCTCCAAGTGAATCCAAAAAACAATCTAGCGTCGCGCCGGCGCCGAATTCAATAGGTGTGCGCGGCAGATCACCACCGACCCTTCCTACACCTGCAAAGGCGCCAAGTAGTTAGACAATGGGCGCGCGGCGCGGCGACAGTCGCCGCGCGAGAACAGCCGGGGATGCACCAGCGGGGCCGAAGGTCGCGCGGGATCGCGAAATCTTCAGCGGAACGAGCGTCGCGGTTGTCTGTCAGACTCGATCCATGAATGGGCAGCGTGTTGCGGCGGCGTTCTCGGTGCTGCTCGCGCATGCCGTCGTGTTGTATTGGCTCGTGGTTCGCCACTTGCCGCATGCCCGCGAGACTGAATGGCCGGAACCAGTCACGGCGCCCATCACGCTGTATCTCGATCCGTTGCCGGAACCGGAGTTGAAACCCGTAGCCGCGCCTGCGCCCACGGGCCCGCCGCCGGCGAGGACATCGGCTCCCGCAACGCCAGGGTCTTCAACGGCCGTGGCGCCCACCGTACCCGGCCGGGTCGACTGGCCGCTCGAAGGGCGAAAAGCCGCCGCGCGCGTTCTCGCGCAGGAAGCGGAATCCGAGCGAATCGCGCGCATGTTTGCCGGCCCCAAAGGCACCTGGGCTTCTCTAACGAAGCGCGAGCGGTCCCGTCTCAAGCGTTTTCGCTGGAAGCCGGGCGTCGACGGACTCGAATACGATTCGAACGGCAACGCGATCTATCACATCAGTGAAGGATGCGTGATCGTCAATGGCGGATACATAGGCTGCGCCATCGGCAAGGAAAAGGTGCACGGCGATCTGTTCAAGGACATGCGCCTGTACTTCGACGAGCAGCGGCTTCCGCCGACGGATGAGGGTAACGGCACCGAGAGTCCGTGACGTCGCAAATGCGACCCCAACGGTCGGCGTATTCCTACAACGATCCGGGTATCGGTCATCTAAGCTTCGCCCCCGATGAACTCGCCTGAATCCCCGGAGTTGCGAAAGTCCAGTCCAGCGCTCGACGCGCAATTCCGCGTATTCGTGGAATCGGTGCGCGAGTACGCGCTGATCATGCTGGATCCCGAGGGATACATCGTGAGCTGGAACTCGGGGGCCGCCGCGATCAAGGGATACAGGGCCGACGAGATCATCGGCAAACATTTCACGAGGTTTTACCCCCAGGAAGCGCTCGACCGCGGGCTTCCCGAACACGAACTCGTCGTCGCGCGCGAGAGCGGCCGTTACGAAGACGAAGGCTGGCGGATCCGCAAGGACGGCACGCGGTTCTGGGCGAACGTGGTCATAACCGCGTTGCGCGACTCGGCCGGCGAACTGATGGGTTTTGCCAAGGTGACGCGCGACCTGACTGAGCGTCGCAAGGCCGAAGAGGTCCTGCGCATGAGCGAGTCGCGCTTCCGTTCGCTCATCCAGGGCGTGCGCGACTATGCGATTTTCATGCTGGACCCGGATGGCCGCGTGGCGACATGGAACGACGGTGCCCAAAGAATCAAGGGCTATACCGCCGACGAAATCATCGGCGCGCACTTCTCGAAGTTCTATCCCGCGGAGGCGGTCGAACGCGGGTTCCCGGCGCACGAGATCGAAGTGGCGCTCACCGAGGGGCGCTTCGAAGACGAAGGTTGGCGCCTGCGCAAGGACGGCTCGCGCTTCTGGGCAAACGTCGTGCTCACTACGCTGCGGAACGAGAAGGGCCGGCTGGTCGGATTCTCGAAGATCACGCGCGACCTCACGGAACGGCGGCGCCACGAGAACGCCTTGCGGGCGAGCGAGGAACGCTTCCGTTTGCTCGTCGAAGGTGTGATCGACTACGCGATCATCACGCTCGATCAGGAAGGCTTCGTCACCTCCTGGAACAACGGCGCGGCGCAATTGAATCAGTACCCGCCTTCGGAAAT
>JACZCZ010177618.1_pt1 | contig 10460 bp, 8 predicted proteins | sample 8641811 | NCBI WGS metagenome assembly JACZCZ01 (sample SAMN15324610, study PRJNA640507) | soil metagenome | isolation source: intercropping peanut in the first line | place: China: Luxin town, Laibin City, Guangxi Province | collected 2019-07-25 | depth 10cm m | reverse complement strand
GCGTGATCATGGCGCACGACGCGCGGACCGGCCGCGAGCTGTGGCGGCGCCGCGCGATCGCGGCGCCCGGCGAGCCGGGCGGGGACTCGTGGGGGGACCTACCCGACGCGCAACGCTGGCACGTCGGCAGTTGGCTCGTGCCGAGCTACGACCCCGAGCTGAAGCTCGTATTTGCAGGCACGTCCGTCACTTCACCGGCGCCCAAGTTCGCCCTCGCCGGCAATGACAAAAAATACCTGTACCACAACTCGACGCTGGCCCTGAATGCCGACACCGGCGAGATCGTCTGGTACTACCAGCACATCGTCGATCACTGGGATCTCGACCATCCGTTCGAGCGCATGCTCGTCGACACCGCGGTCGCGCCGGAGCCGGCGGAAGTCGCGTGGATCAACCCACGCGTCCGCAGCGGCGAACGGCGCAAGGTCGTCACGGGCATCCCGGGCAAGACGGGCATCGTCTATACGCTCGATCGCGCCACGGGCGAGTTCCTGTGGGCGCGGCCGACGGTGCAGCAAAACGTCTTGCAGAGCATCGACGGGCTGACCGGCGATTTCACGGTGAACCCCGAGGCGCTGTTCGTCGAAGTCGGCCAGCAGCGGCAGATCTGCCCGACGACGCTCGGCGGCAAGAACTGGCCGTCGGGCACCTTGAGCCCGCTCGGCAACGTCATGTTCTTCCCGCTACAGAACACCTGCATGACGTCGGAGCCGACCTTGACCCGCCCGAGCCCCGATTCCCTTTATGGGCTCAGGAACACGAATCAGATCGCCGCGAACGGGGCCAACGTCGGGACGATTCAGGCCATCTCCGTCGAGACGGGCAAGACGCTGTGGGTCTACGAGCAGCGCGCGGGAATGATGTCGTTGCTATCGACGGCCGGCGGGCTCGTCTTCGGCGGCGACACGAACGGCCGTTTCAGAGCCTTCGATCAACGCACGGGGCGCGTCCTGTGGGAAGTGAATCTCGGCTCGCCGATTTCGGGCTACCCCGTGTCGTTCGCCGTCGGCGGCAAGCAATACGTCGCCGTCAGCACGGGCTCGTCGTTGACGGCCATGGGTGCGAACCGCCTGACGCCGGAGCTGACGCCGAGCCTCGGCAACAACCTATTCGTATTCGCTCTCGCGGAGTGACGAGGTGCGTCAGGGCGAATCGACGAGCGCCTGATACACGAGCGTTTCCACTTTCTGCAGCAGATCCGTGTCGTTCGGCATCGTCTGCCCCATGATGACGATAGCCATGTTGTCGGCGGGGCTCACGGTGAACGTCGTCGTGGCCGCGCCGCCCCAGCCGAACGCGCCGGCCGATCCGAGGCGGCCCAGCGCAGCGGTGTCGAGCGTCACGGACACTCCGAGCCCGTAGCCTGTCGCGGCCGGCCCGCTCGCCGCGATCGACGGAATGTTCGGCGGCAGGTGGTTCTGCGTCATGAGCTCCACCGTCTTGCGCCCGAGAATACGAACGCCCTCGAGCTCGCCGCCGTTCAACAGCATCTGCGCGAAACGCAGATAGTCCGGCGCCGACCCCGAGAGGCTCAAAGTACCGAAAGCATGATCCGTAAAGCGCGCGTAGCGATCGGCGGTGTCCGGCACGAGCTTGCCCGCCGCATCGCGGTCGTACACGGTGGCGAAGTCGCCCTTCATCGCGGAAGGCACACCGAACACCGTACGGCGCATGCGGAGCGGCTCGAGGATCTTGGTTCGCACGTACTCGGCATACGGCACGCCGGAGAAATGCTCGACGAGATACGCCTGCACGTCGTGACCGAGCCCGTACACCCACTGATCGCCCGGGGAGTACCGCAACGGCACCTTCGCCAACCGCTCGATCTCCTGGCGCAGCGAATCGAGCTCGAACATGCCGATGCCGGCCGCGCGATACAGCACGTCGACGTCGTGGGGGCCGAGCCCGCCCGACAAGCCGAGCGTGTGCCGGAACGCGTCTTGGATCGTCGGCTTGCGCTTCGGCGCTTCGAGAATCTGCGCGCCGTTCGCGTCCTTGCCCGCGTACACCTTGAGGTTGGCGAACTCCGGAATGTGCTTCTCGAGCGGATCCGTCAGCTGGAACAGGCCCTGCTCGTACAACGTCAGCAATGCGACGCTCGCGATCGGCTTGGTCATCGAGTAGAGCCGGAAGAGCGCGTCGGGGCGCATCGGCCGGCGCGACTCGAGATCCATGTACCCGTAGTTGCGCTGGATCACCTCGCCGTTGCGCGCCACGGCCACGACCATGCCGCTCAGCCGGCCGGCCGCAATCTCACGCTCGAGCAGGTCGTCGAGCCGCCGAAGCCGCTCGGCCGAGAACCCTGCGACATCGAGCGATTCAGCCGCGATCGTTGCGGGCACCTGCAAGAGTGCGACGGCGCACGCGATCGAAGCCACGACACGGAGCATGGTTTTTAGGTGCATGGGCAGCCCTTTTGACGCCGACGATGCAGTGTAGCAGCGGCACCGTTGGCGCCGCTGCGGTACGCTCTCAGCCTCACACCACCGAGGAGAGCAGCGTGAGCGCCGCAACATTACATCGCCTAGCCGGATCGTTCGTCATTGCGGCCGCCGCATTCGTCACGCTGGCCGCCGTTGCTCAGCCATCGCAGCTCGAGCTCAACAAGCGAGTCGCCACCGAATTCTACGACGCGGCCATCAACCGCAAGGACTTCGCAGCAGCCTCGCAGTACCTCGGGAGCAACTATCGCCAGCACAACCCCACGGCGGCCGACGGCGCCGAGGGGCTGCGGGGTTTCATCGACTTCTTGAAGACGCGTTTCCCGAACCAGCGCGGCGACATCAAGCGCGTCGTCGCCGAAGGCGACCTCGTCGTGCTGCATGTGCATTCGACGCGCGGCGACGGCACACCCGGCCGCGCCATCGTGGATATTTTCCGCATCGCGGACGGCAAGGTCGTCGAGCACTGGGACGTCATTCAGGACATCCCTGCCCAGGCAGCCAACTCGAACGGCATGTTCTAACGGCCAGCGGCGTCAGGCCCGCGCGCCGCGGCCGCGCCGGCCAGGGCGCGACGACCCGACACTCGACTCTCGCTTCGCGCGAATCGACGGCAATTGGCGGTAACGCTCGCGCTGGCTCGACGCCCGCACGACGAGCTGGGTCTCGAGGACGGCTGACGCAGGCCGCTCACGATCGATCGCGCGCATGAGGTTGTCGACGAGCAGCTTCGCGCCTTCGCGGCAGTTCTGCCGCATCGTCGTCAACGCCGGAGTCACGAGCGACGCGAACGGAATGTCGTCATAGCCGACGACGGCACAGTCGACCGGCACTCTGAGGCCACGCTCGACGAGCGCTTGCATCGCGCTCATCGCGAATACGTCGGAGCACGCAACCACGCCATCGAACGCGACACCCGCATCGAGCAGCGACGAAACGGCTCGATGCGCCGTGGCGTGATCGTCGCCGAAACGAACGCTGAGCTCGCAGCGCCCTTTACGCCGCAAGCCCGTTTCGCGCAAGGCGCGACCGTATCCCGCTAGGCGCGCCGCCACCTCGGGAACGGCGGAGTCGCCGAGGAACACGATGTCGCGACATCCTTGCTCGAGCAGATGTCGCGTAGCCGCGTAACCGCCCTGCTCGTTGTCCGAGCCGACGACGGCGTAACGCTGATCCGGCAGCTGCGCACCCCAAACGACGAGCGGCACCTCCGCATCGGCAAGCTCGTTCAACGCGGCATGATGCAAGCTCTGTCCGACCACGATCACGCCGTCGGCACGCCGCGAGCGAATGGCGCTCGCGATCCACTCCGTCGGATCGTGCGTGACCTTGGCGAGCAGCATGTTGTAGCTACGCGCTGATAGCTCGTCGGCAAGCGCGCCGACGATCTCGAGAAAGAACGGATCCGAGAGGTGCTGCGTGGCGGCGTGCGTCAGCGGGATCACGACACCGGCGGTGCGCGTGAGCCCCGTGCGGAGGCTGCTGCCGGCCGCGTCCACGCGATAGTTCAGCCGTGCAGCGACGCCGCGCACGAGGTCGCGCGTACTTTCGGAGATCAATGTGCTGCCCGCCAGCGCTCGCGACACGGTTGCGAGCGACACGCCGGCGCGGCGCGCGACTTCGGCCATCTTCTTGTGGCGTGTTTTCTTCTTACGCAGAGCGTTCTCCGGTGTCGGCTGCGCACGTCGCGGTCGGCGTCGTGGGTCAGCTACCGAGCTCGAGCCGCTCGATGCGGCCCGCGTGCGAATATTCGAGGCGATTCTCGCACGTCTCGACGTTTACCGTGAGGCGCGCGACTTCCGCGCCGAGGCGCCATTCGAGCTGAAGCGTGTCTTCCGGCGTAGCTCCGAGCGTAAATGAGCCGCCGAAAGCCGCGTGCTCGTTGCGCAGTCGAATGAGATCGAACAGCCGCTGGACGCAAGCTCGAGTCAACGCCTCGTCGATCTCGGCACGCGTGAAGCGATGACGGTTGATGTCGCGGCCGACGCCGGTCCGTTCCAAGAGCTCCATGTCGTTGCTGCCGGCGAGCAATCCGACGTAATAGACCTGTGGGACTCCCGGCAGAAAGAATTGGATGGCGCGGGCGAGCAGATAGCGGCGGTCGTCTCGGCCGACGGCGTCGTAGAACGTGCAGTTCACTTGGTAGAGGTCCAGGTTCGACGCAGCCGCTCCCGTCGCGCGGGCACTCTCGCCGCGACTGTTCGCATGGACGCTCGCGACCAGGCGATCGAGCTCGTCGTTCGAGACGAGGCCCGGCCGCCCGTCGTCGTTCTGCTCGGCCGCGATGTCGACCACGCCGATACCATCGTGCGTGTCGAGCACCGTGAGCGCGTTGCGCGGTCGTATCGCGATCCAGCGTTTCAGCGCGTGTGCCGTTCCGCTCGAGAACGCGTGTAGCACGAGCGGCGGCAGAGCGAAGTCGTACACCCAATCGACGTGTCGGGCGATCTCGATCTGCTGCTCGAAATGCGAGTGCACCTCGACCAAGACCTCGAGCCCATGACGACGTGCGCGAGCGGCGATCGCGGCGACGAACTCGAGCGTTTCGGGCAACATGAAGCAGCTCGTCCCGGCCTTCTTGATCGCGTAACCGATCGCATCGAGCCGAATCATCTTCACCCCGTGAGTACCAAGGGCGCGCAAGATGTCTTCGAGATATTCGCTGCCGCGCGGATGCGTGACGTCGATGTCGATCTGCTCCGGCGTGAAGGTCGTCCAGAATATCCGCCGCGTGCCATCGCAGAGCGGCAACGTCGTAAACGGCATGCCGGGCCGCGGCCGGTAGATCGCGAGCAAGTCGCGCTCGGTGGCGCCCCGCGGAAATACGCTGTCGAGCGTCAGAAAGAGCCCCGCGAAGCCGCTGCGCGGGCCCTGCTCCACCAAGCTCAAGAACTGCGGCGAGCGGCTAGACATGTGGTTAACGATCACGTCGGCCATCAAGTCCACTTCTTGCCCGAGCGCGGCGACGTCGTCCCAGGTGCCCAAGCGGGCGTCCACGCGCGTGTGATCGATGGGGTCGAATCCCGCATCGGCGCCGTCGATGCGCTCGAAGAACGGCAACACGTGCACGCCGCCGAAGAGCCCGGACAGCGGCCCGGCGAGCAGCTTGCGCAGACCCGCGAACGTGCCGCCGAGGCGGTCCACGTAGGTGATCAATTGAACGCGATTCTTCACTTGGCGAGACCGGGATTCGCGCCGCCGTAGTCCTCGCGATCGGCGGTGCGTAGCCGCCGAGCGAACGGATCGAGTAGCCAGTTGCCGGCGAGCCCAAGGAGCATCAAGAACGCGAGCACCGTCGCCAACACGAAGCCCGCCTCGGTCGTGCCGTACGCATCGCTGATCGCTCCCATGGCCAGCGGGCCCATTGCCGCCGCTGCCGCGGTGAAGAACAAGATCACGCCGGCAGCCGCTCCGTGCTGCGACTTCGGGAAGCAGCTGATGCCTTTGGAGTTCAGCGTCGGATACACGATGGACATGAAGAGCCCCGATAGAGGCAGTAACCAAGCCGCCGCATCGACGCCGAACGACAAAGAGCCGAGGAAGCAGAGGAAGATGGCGGCGCCGACCATCGCCAGCGCCACCGTCCAGGACACGCGCGTCAGGAGCCACGCGCCGAGAAATCGGCCGACGGCGCGCAGCACGAAGAACAGTGTGAGCGCATACGCGGGGAGCCATGTGAACGAGCCGCCGTAATCGAGCAGATAGGTCGGCATCCAGACGTACACGGCGACCTCGACGGCGACGTACAGCATCACCAGAGCAGAAACCCCCAACGCTATGGGGTCTCGCAGAACGTGCAGCATCTCGCCCAAAGTGGCGCGCTCCGTCGCGACGCTCGTCGTGGCCGGGTAACGCACGCGCGAGGCAATCGCCACGAGCAGCACGCAGATTGCGGCGGCTGCGACGTACAGCCACTTCCAGGAGAGACCTTGCGCGATCAACGTCGCTACGACGGCCGGCCCGACGATCGCGCCCACCGCGAAGAATCCCTCGATCGTGTTCATGAACCGCGTATGCGACGCCGTGGAGGCGGACACGTCGCCTACGAGCGCGAGCGCGCCGATCTTGAAGACGCTGATGCCGAGGCCGGACAACGACAGCAGTACCAAGAAGGCGCCGAACCGGTCGCTGAACGCGAAGACGAGCGACGCGGTGCCGTACAAGCAAAGGCCGACGATGACGGTGAGCTTGCGGCCGACTCGATCGGCTAGAAACCCGAGGAGCAAGGCGCCCGCCGCGATCCCGACCATCGTCGCGTACTGAAACGCGCTCGCGGCCGTCATGCTCAGCGAAAACTCCGCGATGACGGCCGGGATCACGCTACCGACGGCGTCCGTCGTCATCGCGAACGTGAAGAACATCAAACAGACGAGCGCGCGGATCAAGCGCGCGTCAGAGCCTTCGGTGCTCACCGGTAGCGGCCTCCCAAAGCACGCGTCTGGCCTTTCGTTGCAATCGTTTGAGTCGAAGTCTACCGTCGGGGCGTCGGGCGCCGGTAGCCCAAATGAGCACGAGCGGCGGATCAAAGTGGCGAGCACTCCAGCGCGTCATGCGCTTTACGGCGCGATCGAAGGCGGCGGCACCAAGTTCGTTTGCGCGATCGCACAGGCGCCGGACCGCATTCTGGAGCGCGTCGCGGTGCGTACGACCGACCCGCACGCCACGCTCGCAGAGTGCGTCGGCTTCTTCTCCGCCGCGGAGCGTAAGCACGGCCGCATAGGCGCTTTCGGAGTCGGCTGCTTCGGCCCCATCGAGCTCGACGCCGCTGCACCAAACTTCGGCCGGTTGCTCCGCACACCCAAGCCCGGCTGGTCCGAAGCGGACGTATTGGCGCCGCTACGCTCTGCCTTCGCGGCGCCGATCGCGCTCGACACCGACGTCGGCGCAGCGGCACTGGCGGAGTGGCGCCTCGGCGCGGGCCGCGGCACGCGATCGCTCGCTTACGTCACGGTCGGCACCGGAATAGGTGGCGCGGTGGCGCCGCGGGATCCCGCCAGGGGCAGGCTGATGCACGCCGAGCTGGGTCATCTGCCCGCGGCTCGCGACCAGCGCGATGACGCGTTTGCCGGAGTGTGCCCGTTTCATGGCAGCTGCATCGAGGGGCTCGCGAGCGGGACGGCGATCCGCGCGCGCTGGGGTCGCGATCTCGACGAGCTCCCGAGCGATCACGCAGCGCACCGCATCGTCGCGACCTACTTGGGTCAACTCGCGGCGTCGATCGCGTTGGTCGAATCCGTCGAGCGTATCGTGCTCGGCGGGGGCGTGATGTCGAAAGGCACGCTGCTGCCGCTCGTGAGCGCGGCGATGCTGCGGTATTTGAACGGCTACGTGGCGCCCCTACGCGATGACGAGCGCGCCGCAACCTACTTGAGGATACCGGCGCTCGGCCAGGACTCGGGCCTCGTCGGGGCCGTTCTCCTGGCCGAACAGGCGCACGCCGGCCAGGCTTAGCATCGCTGCTAGCGGCGTAACTCCCAGTGCAAACGGTTGCATGGACAGAAGCCTCGCGTATCCTGGACACCAGCCGCAAACGGGGGAGCAATGCGCGCGAAGGCGATCGACACCTGGGTGGCCGTCATTGCGATCGCACTCTCGACGCCGCTGACGGCGAACGCGCAGCGGTCGCGCGAGCCCGGTGCCACGCTGCGCGCCGGCGCGGCGCGCATCGACTACACCCCCCGCAACTCGGCGCTACCGACCAACTTCAACGGCGTTCTCGATCCGATCTTCGTACGGACTCTCGTGCTCGACAACGGCAGCACGCGAGCGGCGCTGGTCGCGATCGACGCCGGAGCGATTCCCAGCGATCTGTACCAAAAGGTCAGCACGCGTGCCGCCGCGGAGCTTGGCATTCCGCCGAGCCACTTGCTGATTTCCGCGAGCCACACGCACAGCGTCCCCTTCCGCCTGGACGCGAGCGTCGAGAGCACGATCCTGAGTGGCCTGCGCGACTCTATCGCGCGTCTCGAGCCGGCGCGAGTCGCGTGGGGCACGGGCGTCTCGTACATCAACGTCAACCGTGACCGCATAGATCCCAAGACTCGGCGCTGGTGGGAAGGGCCGAATTACGACGGCCCTTCCGACAAGACCGTGGCCGTCGTGCGCGTCGAGACGCTGGCTGGGGCGCCCATCGCCGTGTACTTCAACTATGCCGTCCACGGCGTGATCACCGGCACGCTCGACATGATCAGCGGCGATATTCCGGGAGCGGCATCGCGCTACGTCGAGGGCTCACTCGGCGACGCAGCCGTCGCGCTCTGGACGAGCGGCGCGGCCGGCGATCAGAACCCGATTTATTTCAACCAGACGTACGAGCTACGCGACATACGCATTGCGGATTACGCCGCTCGCGGGGAAGACATCAGCAACGCCATGCCGCCCGGCGGCCAAGGCCTCGATCGAAACAATCCGCGCGTGCAGCTGCTCATGGAACAGCAGAAACGCATGAACGAAACGCTAGGCCAAATGTTGGGAGAAGAAGTGCTGCACGTCATGCGCGAGGGGCTCGAGGAGTCGAGCGCTGACACGACTCTGCGCGGCGCACAATCGAGCATTTCGTGCCCGGCTCGGCAGCGCACAGATTCCGGCCGAGCCGGCGCCGCCGGCACCTACGTCGACGCCGGCGAAGTCGCAATTGGCCTCGGCGCGCTGCGCATCGGCGACGTGTACATCGGCGCCGTCAACGCAGAGGTTTACAGCGACATCGCTCAGCGACTCAAAGGCGAGTCGCCATTCAAGCACACGATGCTGGCTACACTCACGAACGGAATGGCGCAAACCGGCTACATCCCGAGCGACGCCGCTTTTGGTTTCAACGTTTTTACGGTGCTCAGCTCTCGCTTGAAGCCAGGCTGCGCCGAAACCGGCATCGTCGACGGGTTGGTCGAGCTGATGCGCGGGCTCTGACTTTTTGCGTAACGAGGAAGCTCACATGAAACGTTGCTTACTGGCGGCCACCTTGGCCGCTGCTACCGTCATGACGGCACATGCTCAGGCGCCGGCGCCGGGCACGCCGGACGCGCTGGTCGCCGCCGCCAAACGCGCCGCGGGTCAGGACCATTCCGGCACTTTTCTGCGCATCTGCGTTGCGCCGGACAACTTGACCCCGCGATCGCCGCCGCCGCTAACGGGAGCTCGAACGGTGCCGGACCGCGCGACGTGGTACGCGGCACCGTACAAGGTATTCGACGACCTCTATTTCGTCGGCACCAAGATCCATTCCGCGTGGGCGCTGACGACGAGCGACGGCATCGTCATCATCGACACGCTGTTCGACTATGCGATCGAACCCGAGATCGTCGAGGGCCTCACGAAGCTCGGCCTCGACCCGGCCGACATCAAGTACGTCGTGATCAGCCACGCGCATGGCGATCACGATCAAGGTGCCGCTCTGTTGCAGAGCCGTTACGGCGCCAAGGTCGTCATGGGTGCAGCAGATTGGGATGCGACGCTGCAGCGGCCGGCGACGGCGGCCGGTGGAGTGCCGAAGAAAGACGTCGCCGTCGGCCCCGAAGGCACCAAGATCACGCTCGGCGGCACGACGATCGACGTGATCGCGACGCCCGGCCACACGCGAGGCACGTTGTCGTACATCTTTCCCGTCAATGATGGCGGGCGGACACTGACGGTTGCGTATGCCGGCGGCACCGCCTTCAACTTTCCGCGCGAGGCGGAGAACTTCGCCATATACCGCGACAGCCAAAAGAAGATGGGCGACGCTGCACGCGCGGCCGGCGCGACGGTGCTCATGACGAATCACACGGAGTTCGATCGAGCCCACGACCGAGCGCGCATCGCGCAACTGCCGCGCGCGGCCGGTGAGAAGCATCCGTACGAAACCGACGCGGCGACGGTGCAGCGCTATTTCGAGATGGGCAACCTGTGCGCGGAAGCGCAACGACTGTCGTTGGTGTCGGCGAAGTGATGTAGCTCCCGGGAGCAGCGCGATGAAGCAATACGATCGACGTAGCGTTTTGGCCGGCATCGGCACCATCGGTGCGAGCCTGTGGTTACCGCCGT
>JACZCZ010038288.1_pt1 | contig 10469 bp, 7 predicted proteins | sample 8641811 | NCBI WGS metagenome assembly JACZCZ01 (sample SAMN15324610, study PRJNA640507) | soil metagenome | isolation source: intercropping peanut in the first line | place: China: Luxin town, Laibin City, Guangxi Province | collected 2019-07-25 | depth 10cm m | reverse complement strand
CGGATGCGGTGCACCCGATCCTGACTGTCAGGCGCGCGGTTGCACCAACGCGTCCTGTCGCACAGACGCATGCGATCGCTGTCACGACGACGCCGGTGATGTCACCGCGTGCTCGCGCCCGAGCGGCTGGACGTGTGATCTCGCCGCGTACGCCGACGGCACCCGCTGTGATTGCGGTTGCGGTGCAGCGGACCCCGACTGCGCCGGCGCTGGTTGTGTGGACGGCAATTGCCGCGACGCGGCCTGCGACGCTTGTCGCGCAGCCAACGGTGATCACGTCGCGTGCAGCGTACCCGCGGAATGGGTTTGCAACCCCGGCAAGCATGACGCGGACGACGGTTGCGACTGCGGCTGTGGCGTGGCGGATCCCGATTGTGGTGGCGATGGTTGCGAAGGCAACTCATGCACAGACAGCGCCTGCGACGCGTGTCACTTCGACGCTGTGATCGCGTCGTGCACGATTCCGTCGGCGTGGACCTGTCATCCCGTGTTCTACGCGCGCAACGACATCTGCGATTGTGGCTGCGGCGCGCCGGATCCGGATTGCGGGAGCGAAGGGTGTGTGGGCGAAGCCTGCACTGCGACCGGATGCGACCTGTGCCACGGTCCCGGCGGGGCACTCGGAGATTGTGGCGGCTGGACTTGTGATGCTGCGCAGCTCGGAGACGGGAGCTGCGACTGCGGTTGCGGTGTCGCCGACCCCGATTGTGCATTCTTTCCCAGCTGCACCGAGCCTGGCTGCAGCGCAAACGGGTGCGAGCGCTGCAACGACGTGGTCAACGAAGAGCCGGTGCGCGTGACCTGTGGCGCTGGCTGGACCTGCACGCTTCCGCAATATGGCGACGGCGCCTGCGACTGTGGTTGCGGGATCGCCGATCCGGATTGTGGTGACGGCGGTTGCACCGAGCGCGGTTGCATCGAGGCCACATGCGCGCTGTGTCGAGACATCAATGGCAAGGTCGTGCCATGCGACACCGGCCTGTGCGCGGCACGGAACCTCGGCACCGGTGACGGTTGCGATTGCGGTTGTGGCGTCGTCGATGCGGACTGTGCTGCGGCTGCGGCCTGCACCATGCCCGGTTGTTCCGCCAGCGCTTGTGCGCGCTGCCGCGATCCGTTCGGTCGCTTGATCAACTGCTTGTAGGCACGGTCGCTTGAGTCACTCGAAATCGAAGCCGAGCTGATCGCGATGTGCGGTCGGCTTGGCGCGCAGCTTCACCAGTGGTGGTGAACCGTCCGGCTGCGCGCTGGGCGCAATCAGATCGGTCGCGGTGCGCTCGCCGGTTTCCAGCCCGAGCCTTCGCGCGTGGGTTTGAAACATCGCTTCGATCATCTGCCAGCGCGGACCTCGCCCGACCATGCGCGTCCCAAAGCGGTTGTCTCCCACGTCGCCGTCGCGCACGTCCGAGAGCGCGTGACGGATCTTGTCCGCGCGGGCGCCGAGGACCGCGTCGATCCGCGCTTCGAAGATCGTGCGCACTTCGGGGGCCAGGCGCAGCAAGATCATGAACGCGCGTTGGGCGCCAGCATCCGCGGCGCGCTGCAAGAGCTCGGGGATCGCTGCGTCGTTGAGGCCCGGGATCACGGGTGCGATCGCGATGCCGGTGGGGATGCCTGCAGTCGACAGCGCACGCAGGGCCTCGAAGCGTTTGTGGATCGGGCTGGCGTACGGTTCGATCGCGCGTGCATCGGCGTCGCTCGCGAACGGGATGCTGACGAACACGTGCACCGACGCCACCTGTTGCAGGATCTGAAGCAAGTCTAGGTCGCGCCGGATCAATGCGCCCTTGGTGATGATCGTCACGGGGTTGCGCGCCTCGGCGCACACGCTCAAGCAACGTCGCGTCAGCTCGTAGCTCGCTTCCAGCGGTTGGTAGCAATCGGTGTTGCCCGACAGCGCGATCGTGTGCCCTTGCCAGCGCGTGTGACTCAAGGTCTTGCGCAAGAGCTCTGGCGCATTGCGTTTGACGACGATGCGCCGCTCGAAGTCGGTGCCGGCGCCCCAGTCCAAGTACTGATGGCTCGGTCGTGCATAGCAGTAGGCGCAGCCGTGATAGCAGCCGCGGTACGGGTTGAGGCTGTAGCGAAAGGGTAGGTCGGGACTGTCGTTGCGCGAGAGGATCGAGCGCGCGTCTTCTTCGTAAACATGCAGCGCGGCGGTCGGCGGCTCGTCCAGCCATTCGACGTGTTGGCTATGCCAGGGGTTCGGCGGATTCTCGATCGGGCGCGGCACGCACTGTCGATAACGCGTAGCTGATGATATGTCCAGCTATGGTTCGCGGATCAGGATCTGACGCGACACCTCGATCCGCTGAGCCTCACAGCGGTAGGCGCATGAGTAGGTCAGGGCGGTCACGTTCAACAAAGCCACGCCCGGCGCTGCTGCGACCACGGGTAGCTCAAAGCGCAGTGGGTTGGCCGCGGGGTCGATCGCATCGGCACGCAGGAGCCGACCCTTCACCACATCGAGCGCGCGTCCTTCGGCGTGGGCGCTCACGATGACCTGAGCTGGACGGGTGCCGTCCCAGCGCAGCAGGAGCGGAACGACCGCACGGGCGCCGACTCGCAACTCCGTGTCGGCTTCGATCGTCAACGTTGGACGCGGGTCGCGGGCGGCTGCCGGCGCGCTCAGGCACCACAGCAGCAGCGCGCACGATGCCATCCGCAAGGAGATGCGCAGCACATGGTGAAGCTTCCGTGACACGCCGCCAGTATCGCCTCCGCACCCGTGAAAAAGCGAGGACGCGCATGCCCAGCGCTCGGCACGCCAGCGATTTGTGGAGATGCGCTCGCCTTGCCTCGGTGGAGGCCATGCGTTCTACTGACCGCACCGTGCTTACCGCATGTTTCAGCCCTCGCGTACGCGCGCACGCAGACCTCGCGCGGTGCTGCCGGTGGCTGATTTGGGGTTGCGTGTTGCTCGCGGTGGGTTGCAGCGATTCGCGCCGCTTTGGCTTGCCACCACTCAACGATGCGAGCGTTGCCGCTGACGCGGAGCCTGACGTCGCGACGTCGCTGCCTGATGCCGGCGAGGAGCCGAGCGCGCTGCTCATCACGCACCTTGCGCCAGGCAGCGGTCCTTTCACCGGTGGCAATACGGTCGTCGTTCGCGGCGCTGGCTTCGACGAGGACGCCGAGGTGCGCATCGGCGGACGCCTCGCTCAGCCCGCCGACTATGTGCTGATCGACAGCCATCGCTTGCAGATCCTTGTGCCGCCCGGCGACGTCGGCGTGGCCGATGTGTCGATCACCCAGGGCACCGACACATTCACGCTCGACGACGGCTACGTCTACAACGCGATCGTGGTCGAGCCGGCGAACGGCTCGGTCGCGGGTGGCACGTTGGTCGAGATTGTCGGCAGCAGCACGCAGTTCGAAGCGGGCACCACCGTCACGTTCGACGATCTGGCTTGCACCGACGTGAAGATCGTGTCGCCCACGCGCTTGACCTGTCGCACGCCTGCACGCCGTGCCGGGGAAGTCGACGTGGCCGTGACGCTACCCGGTGAGTTGTCTTTGCCGATCGTCGCGCGCGGCGCTTTCACCTACGAAGAGACCGGCCAGACTTACGGTGGTGGACTCAGTGGTGGACCGATCCAAGGCACGATCAATCTCACCGTCGTCGACAGCTTCCTCGGCATGGTGGTCGGTGGCGCGTTTGCCATCGTCGGCAGCGACCTCAGCACTGAGTACCAAGGCCTGACCAATGAAGCTGGGCAGATCACGTTCTCCGGCGAAGGCCTGCTCGGCCCGGTGACGATTCACGTGGCGAAGAAGTGCTTCGAGAACGGCTCGATCGTCGCGTTCGATGCCGAGAACGTCACGGTCTTCCTGCGCCCACTGCTCGACCCGTCGTGCGGCGAGCCTGGCCAAGGCGGCGGCGGACAGGGCCGTCTGGGTGCGTTCATCAGTGGCGAGCTGATCTTTCCCGGCGCCGAGGAGTTCGGCGTGAACACTTGGGACGATTTGCCTGAGCCGCGCAGCGACGAAGAGCGCGTGACCTATGTGTACACGACGCGCGCCGCGGTCGATCAGGGCAACCCGAGCCCGAGCACCGGTGGTGGTACGTGGCGCATCACAGAAGGCAGCGCAGTCGTGGGCGAGCGCGGCTTTCCTTATCGGATCTTTGCGCGACCAGCTGCCGTCGCCGTCTACGCCCTGGCGGGCCTGGAGAATCGAACCACCCAGCGCTTCATGCCGTACCTCATGGGCGTCGCTCGCGGTGTGATCGCGGCGCCCGGGGAAGAAGTGCAGGGCGCGGACATCTTCATGAACATCCCGCTCGATCGTGAGCTGCAAGTGGAGATGAGCGACCTGCCGAGCGCGACGCCGCAGGGTCCCACCGAGTTTCGTGTCGCCGCCAACCTCGACCTGGGCGGCGAAGGCTTCATCGTGCGGCAGATCAACGGCCAGCTCTTCGACGCGATCCGTCGCCTTACGAGCGGCACGTTGTTCCGTCTGTTGGCGCAGCCCGCGCTGGTCGGGAACCTGTCGGACGCGCGCTACGCGATCACCGCGGGCTGGTACACCGGCCCCAGTGACGATGCCCCGCACACCGCGCTCTCGCTCAACGGCGTGAATCAAACCGACGACGTGATCGTGCTCAATGGCTTCCTCGGCATTCCGCAATCACCGACACCGCCGATGGGCTCGACCATTCCGAGCGACCGTATCCTGCGCTGGACGGCCGATGGTGCGACGCCCGACTTCCATCTGGTCACGATCATCGGTGGCGACGGCAATCCGGCCTGGCGCCAGATCGTTCCCGGCGACGTGCGGCAGGTGGAGGTCCCGGACTTCTCGTCGATCGAGGAGCTCGCCGACATTCCCGAGGGCTTCATCTTTTGGAACGTGCGCGCCGCGAAGGTGCCCGACTTCGACTTCAACCGTATGACCTACAACCAGCTCGCCGCTCGCTTCTGGACCCACGATGCGCTTCACAGCTTCGTCATGCAGCGCTGATCGCGTTCGTCGGCGGCTCACACGCGCGTGGATCGGCCTCGTCACGCTCTGTGTGTTTTCGTCTTGCGACGTCAAGCCGGACAAGATCGCCGTGCCGGTCTACGTACCGCCGGACCCGCCCGACAACTTCGTGTGCACCTCCGAGAGCACGCGCGCCTGCGTCGGCACCAAGTTCTATTCGTGCACGCGCGCTGACGAGTTCTTGGAGTCGCACGCCATCGATTGCGCGCTCGACGGCCAGATCTGCATTCTTGAGATCGGCTGCTCGGTGTGCCGTGAAGACAGTCGACGCTGTGTCGGTGACGACGTGGAGATCTGTGTCGACGGCACGCACTGGGAGCCGTTGGAAGAGTGTGATGTGGCGGGGGGCTTTCGTTGCGAGACCGGCTACTGCGAAAGCATGTGCGGTCTGGCCGAGGTGGAGCGCAGTTATGTGGGCTGCGAGTTCTACGCGGTCGACTTGGACAACGCGGCGATCAGCGAGATCGATGATGCCTCGAGCCAACAGTTCGCCGTCGCCGTCTCCAATCCCCAAAACGTGACCACGCGCGTGGTGGTGGAAATCAACCAAGCGCCGGTCGGCGAGCCTGAAGACGTGATTCAAGTTGCGAGCGTGTTGGTTCCGCCCGGCGATCTCGAATACCTCAAGCTCGATCGGCGCGAGGTCGACGGCACCACGCCTGATGGCTTGAACAACGGCACGCACACTGCGCTGACATCCAACGCATACCGCATCACCTCCAAGCACCCGATCATCGCGTACCAGTTCAACCCGCTGGAGAACGTCAACGTGTTCTCCAACGACGCTTCGCTGTTGTTGCCCACCTCGGCGCTCGGCGCGGAGTACACCGTGGTCGGTTGGCCACAGACGATCGGCGACTCCGATAACCCGGAGCAGGATTTCGACTCGACGTCTTCCGACGAAGACCTGCGCGCGTTTCTGACCATCGTCGGGACATACGACCCGACCCACGTGACCGTGAAGCTCGGCCCCGACGTCGTGAAGGTCTTGGGGGCGGGCGCCATCACCGAATCAGGGCCGCTCGATACGCTGGAGGTCGTGCTGCATCCATTCGATGTGCTCAACTTGGAGACGGAAGGCTTCAACGCCGACTTCACCGGCACCACGCTCTCGTCGGATCGCGCAATCTCGGTGTTCATTGGCAGCGAGGCGTCAGATGTGCCGATCTTCGGTACCTACGCCACGCGTCAGTGCTGCGCCGATCACCTGGAAGAGCAGCTCTTCGCCAACACTTCGCTTGGCATCCGCTACATCCTGGCGCGCATGCCGCCGCGCACGATCGCCCTCAACCGTGCGTTCTCCGGGCCGGTGTCGGTGGCCAATGTGCCGGAGCCAGAGTGGGTGCGCATCGTCGCGGTGAGCCCGGGCATGACCGAGGTGCGAACCACGTTGCCGCCGCCCAATGACGTCTTCACGCTGAGCCAGGCACAGGGCGAGATTCTGCGAGCGGATCAGGATTGCCTGATCGAATCCGATCGGCCGATCGCGGTGTTGCAGGCGTTGGCGAGCCAAGGCGTGGTCGGCGTTCCGCGTGATTACCCCGGCGGGGACCCATCGATCATCTCGGTGCCACCGATTCAGCAGTACCGCGATCGCTACACGTTCCTCACCCCTGACAAGTACGGCTTCGACTTCGTGATCATCAGCGCGCCAGGCGATGCGCGCGTGCGTCTCGATGGCAAAGACATCATCGTCGACGACGAGCCCGCGCTGGGTCACTGCACGATGGACAGCGCCGACGGGTTGCCGCGTGGCGACGATGATCCAGAGCCTGATTTCGTCATCTACCGTTGTCAGCTGTCGTTTCCCGACGTGACACCCGCTCCGAACTCTCGCGTGCTCGACGGCGATCAAAACGACGGCGTGCACACCGTGACCTCCAACCTGCCGGTGGGCCTGGTCGTCTACGGTTTCGATCGCTTCGTCAGCTACGCGTACGTCGGCGGCCTCGATCAGAAGGTCCTGAACTAGCGCTGGCGTAACAGCACCGCGATGTCAGTGCTGGGAGAACGCGCCGTTGATGTGTTTCTGCGGCAAGAGGCCTGCGCGCTCCAGGGCAGTGGTTGCGGCGGCTTGGACCATCGGCAAGTAGAAGCCGCTCTGGTCGTGGACGACGGGTAGCAGCGTATTGAGCGCGTCCTGGGCGCAAGCGCGCTGTGCGATCGCAGAGATCGCCGCCATGCTGACCTCTGCGTCCACGTCGCGAACTGCGAGGACCAACGCATCGAGCAACGCGCCGCCGGACTGCGATACGCGAGGCAGCAATGCTTGCAGCGCCGCGACGCGCGTGATCGGGTTGAAATATCCCTCGTGGTTTTGCAGCACATCGAGCAACGCTTGGCGGCACATGTCGTCCGTGCTGGCATCACTGTGCTCAGCCAACGCCGAAGCTGCCGCCGCCGCGACTTCAGCGCTCGGATCGCGCAGGGCCCGCAGCAGCGCATTCACGTCGCTCGTCTTCTGTGCCTCGGTCGCTCGTGCCATCTGCTGTTGTGCTTGCGCGCCGGTCGCAGGTTGCGTGCGTCCCCCATCGATCAGGCCTTCCAGCGCCGGAAAGCGCGCGGTGATGCGCTTCCACAACTGGTTGCCAAAACGTTGGGCCGCCTGACGCGTGGGCTCGGGCGTGCGGGCGGCAACCCGTGTGAGCAATTCAGTCACGCGGGCGAGCGCCCACAAGCGCAGCGTGAGCGTGGATGTAGCGAGCAAAAGCCGCGCGCGTTCTTGAAGTCCTTCTGCCATGACAGCCCCCTTGGTGATCGGATGCGTCAGCACGCCGATCCGACGCGCGTCATACCGCAGCCGGACGACAAGTCAGTAGCCTTCATGTTTCAAGTTGGCGCGGACGTTGTCTTCTCGCGCTGCAAGCCGCAGGCGATGGCCACGTCATCCCGGTAGCCGAGCCAGCCGGCAAGCGCGCGCTCCATGTGCGAAAGCACCTTCGGCCGTGCGTTTTCCGGGATGTGATGGAGCAGCATGCGCCACGCCGAGCCGCGATGGTCACCTTCCACCTTGCGATGTGCCTTGGTGAGCGCCAGGTGCTCGAGCGGCAGGCCGTAGTGCTTCACCAGCGGATGCTCTTGCAGGGGAGGCATCGGGCGCTTGGGCGAATTCGGATCGATCTCACCGCGCTCATGGGAGGTGCCCTCGACGAACAGGGTGGTGATCGCCGTAGCGACCTCCCAACCGTGGCGCTGCGTGCTGTCGTCGAGCAGATCGCGGTAGGCGCGGGCCTTGGGCAACAGGGTCACGTTCGCAAAGCGCGACAAGTCCATGCCAAGCCCGCGCGGGTACTCCAAGAACAGCTCCGGGTGCGGGCGCCCTGCCGCGATCCCGCCGGTCTCTTCCTCGTACAGGTTGGCGGCGAGCTCCTGCCGAACCTGCGCGATCGGGCATTGCACGTAGGCCCAGCCGACCATCACCGGGAAGTCGCGCACATAGGTCGCGTACTCGTGCTCCAGATGGATGTGCAGCTTGTCTTTGGCGACGACGCCGTTGGTGCAGGCAGCCCATGCCCAGTGGGTCTTGCGCTCCATCACGTTGAGCAGGGCTTCGCGGAATTCGGCGACGTCCACGTGCCTAGCTTATGCGGCCGCTTTGTACCGGGCCAAGTTCGCAGCGGTTTTGGTTACCATGCGCGGCCATGACCACTGTCCAACCCAAGTCCCTGCTCGAAGGCGCCTACCACTGGGAGCGTACGGAGCCGCAGCGCGTGTACATGACTCAGCCGCTCGGTGGTGGCGCGGTCAAGACCTACACATGGAAGCAAACCCTAGACGAAGCGCGCAGGATGGCGGCACATCTGCGGAGCTTGCCGCTCTCGCCTGGCAGCAACATCGCGATCCTGGCGAAGAACAGCGCCCACTTCATCCTGGCCGATCTCGCGATCTGGATGGCCGGGCATGTGTCGGTCGCGTTGTACCCGACGCTCAACGCCGAGACCGTGCGTCAGATTATGGAGCACTCGGAGTCGAAGCTGTTGTTCCTCGGCAAGCTCGACGATTGGGATCACATGAAGGCCGGCATCCCGAGCAGCGTGCCGGTGATCGGCATGCCACTGGCGCCGCAGAATGACTATCCGCAGTGGGACGAGATCATCGCCAAGCAGACCCCGATCAGCGACAGCCCGACGCCGGGCCCCGATCAGCTCGCGATCATCGTCTATACCTCCGGCAGCACCGGCAAACCGAAGGGCGTGATGCATTCGTTCGGCAGCATGGCGCGGTCGGCGGATGGCTCGAAGGCGGTGCTCAACACCGAGCTCGAAGACCGCATGCTGTCGTACCTGCCGCTGGCGCACGTGTTCGAGCGCTACGTGGTGGAGAGTGGCTCGCTGTTGCGTGGCTTTCAGGTGTTCTTCGCCGAGTCGCTCGACACCTTCGTGCAAGACCTGCAGCGCGCGCGCCCGACGTTGTTCATCAGCGTGCCGCGCCTGTGGCTCAAGTTTCAGCAGGGCGTGTTCAAGAAGATGCCGCCCGAGAAGCTGGAGCTGTTTCTCAAGATCCCGATCCTCAATCGCGTGGTGAAGAAGAAGATCCTTACCGGTCTCGGTCTTCAACACTGCAAGCTCGCGGGCAGCGGCTCGGCGCCGATCCCCCCGGAGCTGTTGCAGTGGTACGGGCGGCTCGGTCTGGAGCTCTTGGAGGGCTACGGCATGAGCGAGGACTTCGCGTATTCGCACGCGAGCCTGCCCGGCCAAGCACGCCCCGGTTATGTCGGTCATCCGTTGCCCGGCGTGGAAGTGAAGATCAGTGAGCAGGGCGAGGTGTTGATCAAGTCACCCGGCAACATGCTCGGCTATTACAAAGAGCCGGCGTTGACCGCCGAGTGCTACACGCCCGACGGCTTCTTCCGCACCGGTGATCGCGGCGAGCGCGACAGTGAAGGTCGCCTGAAGCTCACCGGTCGCGTGAAGGAGCTGTTCAAGACGAGCAAGGGCAAGTACGTGGCGCCCGCGCCGATCGAGAACCTGATCAACGCCGACAATCACATCGAGCAAAGCTGTGTGATGGGCGAAGGTCAGTCGCAGCCGTACGCGGTGGTGCTGCTCAGCGAAGAGCTGCGCAAGAAGCGCAACGACGAAGCGGTTCAAGAACAGGTCACCGCCGCGCTCGCTAGGCTGCGCGAGTCGATCAATCGCCAGGTCGATCCGCACGAGCAGCTCGATTTGATCGTGGTCGTCAAAGACGAATGGCAAATCGAAAACGGCTTTCTGACGCCGACCATGAAGATCAAACGCAACGTGCTCGAAGAGATCTACACCAAGCACTACGACACCTGGTCCGCCCAGAAGAAACCCGTGGTGTGGCAGTAGGGGCGCTACCCAATCTCCAGGCGCTTGAGCATTTTTTGTAGACCGTAACGCGAGACGCCGAGGAGCTTGGCGGCTTGGGTTTGGTTGTTGTGGGTTTGATCCATCGCGCTGCGAATCAAGCGGCGTTCCAGCGCATCGGTGTGCGCGCGCAGGTCCAGATCATCGATCGGGTCG
>JACZCZ010249292.1_pt1 | contig 10479 bp, 11 predicted proteins | sample 8641811 | NCBI WGS metagenome assembly JACZCZ01 (sample SAMN15324610, study PRJNA640507) | soil metagenome | isolation source: intercropping peanut in the first line | place: China: Luxin town, Laibin City, Guangxi Province | collected 2019-07-25 | depth 10cm m | reverse complement strand
GTAACTCTGTAGGCGTGCAGCTTTCATACCTGTTCTCCTCTTAATACTATACATAGTATAGTATTAAGATAGGAGCGTCAATGATGGTGTTCGTGCAAGACGGCATGCCCTTTGCCGCGGCCGATCAGGTAACGGTTTACCGGTACGGCGCAGACGAACGCGATTGCGAGCGCCACGGTCAGGCTTGCCCAGAACAACAGGGTCGAGGGCCCGGCCGCCAAAGCCCCCGGTATGGTCAGGATGATGATCGTGTCGACAAGCTCCATGGTCACGATCGAGAACGTGTCGGAAGCTAACGCCAGCCGGGTGGCTCGCTTCAGACCGATACCGTGGGCAATGAGAGGCCGCATGGTGAAACCATATCCAAACAGGAAGGCCAGCACTATGGCCAACAATGCCGTCGCCATGTTGCTCCAGTTGAGCCCGGACCCTATCACGCTGCCCAGAATCTCACCGGTAGCGCAGCCGGTCAGGCAATGCAGCGTGGCCTGTACGGCGACCTTCGTTTGATCATCCATGGTCATGTACCCACTATACGCGGTGCGGAATTGCTATACTACATGATAAGGATGGGTAGGAAGATTTTACCAAGACGCTTAGTGCGGTTTTTGCGGCGGTATACGTTATTCGCTGCGGCGGTCGTGACCGTCATCATCGGGCTGGCCCTACAGCTGGCCGGCCGCCATACGGCTGTGGATTGGCTGCTCGGCACGGCAGCGATTATCGAGCTGTTACCCCTTGCCTGGCGCATGTGGCGCGATATCCAGTCAGGCACCTACGGCATTGATATATTGGCTGCGACGGCGATCATCACTTCCGTGATTCTCGGCCAGTACTGGGCGGCAATCGTGATCGTGGTGATGCTTACCGGGGGAGAAGCCTTGGAAGATTTCGCGGAACACCGCGCCAAGCGGGAATTGGACGCCTTGCTCAAATTAGCGCCGCGCCGTGCGCATGTCATCCGTAAAGGCAAGACTTTGGATGTGTCTGCCGGCGACGTCAAGCCTGGAGAGAAAATCCTCATAAAGGCCGGGGAACTGGTGCCTGTCGATGCCGTAGTCATCGAGGGCAGTGCCGACTTCGACGAATCATCCCTGACCGGGGAATCCCTGCCGCAAACCCGCCAGGTCGGGGATACGCTGCTAAGCGGTTCGACGAATCTGGACGGTCCGGTCACGGCCAAAGCTCTTGCCACTGCAGAGGATAGCCAGTACCAGCAGATCACCAGCCTGGTCAAAAGCGCGGCAGCCAGCAAAGCCCCCTTCGTGCGCCTGGCCGACCGTTACAGTATCCCGTTCACTTTGCTCTCGTTCGCCATCGCAGGCAGCGTTTGGGCGGTCAGCGGCGAAGCCATCCGGTTTCTGGAAGTCATCGTGGTCGCCACGCCCTGCCCCTTGCTGCTGGCCGCCCCGATCGCGCTTATCAGCGGCATGTCACAATCCAGCCGTTACGGCATCATCGTGCGTAGCGGTTCGGCGCTGGAACGCCTGGCGACCGCACGGACGTTCGCATTCGATAAGACGGGTACATTGACGAGGGGCGTGCCGGAAGTAGACAAGGCGACCGCTTTCGGCCAATACGACGAAGCCTCCCTGCTGGGGCTTGCGGCCAGCCTGGAACAGAGCTCCAACCATGTCCTGGCAGATGCGATCGTACGGGCAGCAAAAGAGCGCGGGCTGAAGTTCGTCAAAGCGAAGCATGTGCGGGAAGTCGCCGGACGCGGCCTGACCGCCACCGTGAAGGGGCGGGAGATACTGGTCGGACGCCTCAGCCTTCTGGACGAGGCAGGCGTAACGGTGCCTGCCAAGCTCAAACGCGGCGCGGTAAAACATACGGCCGTCTATGTCGCTGCCGGCGGCACGCTGGCCGGCGTCATCACTCTCCGGGATGAGGTCCGCGAAGAAAGCGCAGCTACGATCGAGGAGCTGCGGGAGCTGGGTATCCGCCAATTCCTCATGGTCACCGGTGACAATCAGGAAGCGGCCGCTACTGTTGCCCGGCAGCTCGGCATAGATGAGATCCAGGCGGACGCCCTGCCGGCGGACAAACTGCGCATACTCGACGAAGCGAAGTACCGTCCGCTCGCATTCGTAGGCGACGGCGTCAACGACGCGCCTATCCTCACGGCGGCGGATCTGGGCATTGCCCTGGGGGCGCGGGGCGTCGCGGCGGCCAGCGAGTCGGCGGACATCGTCATCATGCCGGATGATCTCGGCCGCGTGGCCACGGCGGTCGCCATTGCCAAACGGACGTTCGGCATCGCCAGGCAGAGCATCCTCACAGGCATCGGTTTGAGTGTCCTGCTGATGGGCATATTCGCTACCGGCGCCTTCACTCCCCTGGCAGGAGCGCTCATCCAGGAATTGGTGGACGTGGTGGTAATCATCAATGCCCTGCGCGCCCATTCTGGCCCGGTACTCAACGACCTCAACGACTGACGAGCAGCAGTGCGATCGCCAAAGGCACGAGCAGGTTATCGAGTCCTGCGACGGCGAAGTTTTCTATGACCGCGGCCAATCCAGCCGCACTGAACATGTATACGATGCCGAGGTGGACTCCGGCAGCTTGGGAGAAGGCCGCCAATATGGCGAAAGAGGTCACGAAGAACGTCAGGCTGCCGACGATGCTCTTGCGGTGCGAAAACACCAGGTACGACTGTCTGCCGTAGCGTACGCCCATGACGGCCGCGAAGCCGTCGGCCAGGCTCATCTGCAACAGCGAAGCCATATATATCCACTTATCATGCGTCACGTACGTGATGGCACCGGCCGCCAATGCGAAATACAGCTCGCCCATGGTCGGCCGCTGGACGCTATGGATCACGCGGAACAGTCGGAAATATTTCGAGATACCCACGACCACGAGGAAGCTCAGGCTGAGCAACCGGATCTGGTTCCACGTCAGGTAGAACGGCCAGAAGGCTACGAAACTGCCGACCGTGATGTGCACGAACTTACGGCTGAACTCGCTGTGCGTGATGTGCCGGCGCCACCAGAACTCACTGCCAAGCAAAAGAAGAAACACTCCCAAAACCGTCAGAATAAGCGCCATGCACAACATTGTACAGTAAATGACTGGTAAATAATTAAAGGGTAGGTTCTGATTACAAATTGTTACATGGTCGGGGTGACTGGATTTGAACCAGCGACCTCATCGTCCCGAACGATGCGCGCTACCAAGCTGCGCCACACCCCGATTGTACCTGGCATTATTATAGCTTCACACCGCTGATTTGTATAACGCTAAACCCTTTGTCCGGTTCATATCGCAACTCGGTATAGCCGGCGTTGACGAACGAGCCCGAGGGGAGTTGTGCGTACGTGTAGCCGGCAAGTCTCATGATGGTAGACCTGATGGCTCCGCCGTGGGCGACGACAAGTACGGTCTTGCCGGGATTATCTTTGGCGATCTTTTCAAGCGCCGGCACGAAACGGGTGAACAGCTCGTGGTCGCTTTCCATGTCCGGGACATACTTGTAATGCCAGCCGTCCTCCTCGCTCATCTCGGCGCGTTTGCGGTTGCTCTCGTGGTAGTGATGCTCAGGCTTGCCTTCCAAAGCGCCGAAATTACGCTCGCGCAGCAGGTGCATCCTGTTCGATTCGCTCACCGGCTGGCCATAGAGGATTTCGGCGGTATGAACCGCCCGCTTCAAATCCGAACTGTATACCTCATCGAAATGGAGATGCCGCAGTTTTTCCTTGGTACGCCTTACCTGCTCCCTGCCTTCTTCCGTAAGGTCAGGGTCGATATGGCCGGCGATGATGCCGCGCTTGTTGGATTCGGATTCGCCATGTCGTACCAAATATATCGTCGTGTGTTTCATAGTCATGGTCGGGGAGACAGGATTTGAACCTGCGACCTCGCGGTCCCAAACCGCGCGCGCTACCAAGCTGCGCCACTCCCCGGGGATTACAGGGGTTGATTATATCAGAAAATGCGTTCGATCCGTTCGATTGAATCTGCAAGGCCTTGCTCGTTGACCTTCACCAGTACGGCGTTGAACTGGCGTTTGCCGGCGGTTTCCAGCACGTTGCGGGTCACTTTGCCGTCGCGCCAACGGGGTACTACGCTCTGGTACATCACGCCTAAGCTGGCATCCAACGCCCCGCACATGCCGACGTCGGTGACATGCGCCGTGCCGCCGGGCAGTACGCGGGCGTCCGCCGTCGGGACATGCCAATGGTCGCCCACCACGAGACTGGCCCGCCCGTCGAGGTAGTGTCCTATGACCACCTTTTCGCTCGAGTAGTCGCCATGGAAATTGACGACTGTGGCCCGTTTAGGCGTATCCTTTTCTGCCTCAAGGATATGGTCGATGACCTGCAAAGGATTGTCGAGCGGCTTGTCCGAGTCCTTGCCGACGATCTGTCCCAGCAGGCTGACTACCAACACGCCATCGATGTATTTATAGCCCAGACCGGGAGTGTCATCCGGATAGTTCGCCGGGCGGATGATCGGCTGCGAGGGATCGCTCATGGCGGGAATGATGCCTTCCTTGTGCAGGCTCCAGTTGCCGCCGGTAAAAAAATCCACGCCGATGTTGCGCAGCCGTTTGAAATCCTCCGGAGTGACGCCCTTGCCTTCGCTGACATTCTCTGCTTGCGCGATGACCAGGTCGGCATGCCTACGGAGCCCGGGCAGGACTTTCTCAACCGTCTGTACGCCCGGCTCGCCCATGATGTCGCCGATGTACAGGACGTTCATGCCCGGCCTTATTTGGCGTACTCGATAGCGCGGGTTTCGCGGATGACGTTCACCTTGATGGTGCCAGGATATTGCATGGTCGATTCGATCTTGGTCGCGATGTCGCGGGCCAGCTTGATGGCTGAAAGATCATCGATGGATTGCGGTTTGACGAACACACGGACTTCACGGCCGGCGCTGATGGCGTAGGACTTCTCGATACCTGAGAAGCTGTTGGCCACATTCTCAAGGTCACGCATGCGGTCGGCGAAATTCTCAGCCGAAATATTGCGGGCGCCGGGGCGGGCGGCGCTGATGGCATCGACGGTGCGGACGATGAGCGCCACGACGCTGGTGGCTTCGACGTCGTCGTGGTGCTGTTCGGCGGCCAGAGCGACTTCCTCCGGAGCGCCGTACTTGCGTAGGATCTCCCCGCTGATGTGATGGTGTTTGCCTTCCATCTTGTGCGTAAGGGCCTTGCCGATATCGTGGACGAGCGCCGCATATTTGGCGGTCTTGACGTCCGCATCCAGCTCTTCCGCCATCACGCCGGCGATGTGCGCCATCTCGGTGGAATGCTTGAGCACGTTCTGGCCGTAGCTGGTCCGGTACTGCAGTTCGCCGAGCAACTGGAGAATCTCTTTGGGGATGCCGACGATGCCGACTTCACGCGCGGCATCCTCACCGGCACGGATGACATCTTTCTCGACCGCTTTCTGCGCCTTGCCGACGACCTCTTCGATCCGGCCCGGATGGATGCGGCCGTCTTTTATGAGCATCTCCAGGGTGCGCCGGGCGACTTCGCGGCGGACAGGGTCGAAGCTGCTGAGCACGATGTAGCCGGGAGTATCGTCGACCATGATGTCGACTCCCGTCGCGCGTTGCAGCGCCTGGATATTGCGGCCTTCCTTGCCAATGATGCGGCCTTTCATCTCGTCGTCTTCCAACTTGATGCTGGTGACGGTCCTCTCGGCGGTAACCTCGCTGGCCATGCGTTCCATGGCGGTGGTGATGATGAGTGCCGCCTGCTCTTCGGCGTTGTCGCGTGCCTCATTCTGAAGCTTGTTGACCAGGCCAAGGAGGTCCTGTCTGATGTCGCGTTCGGTCATCTTCATGAGTTTGTCGGCGGCATCCTTTTTGCTGAGCTTGGCGATTTTCTCCAACTTATCCTGCTGCTTGGTGCGGATTTCGCGGACTTCGTTTTTCAATTGTTCGACTTCGTCTTCATTCTTCCGGAGAACTTCTCCGCGCTTGTCCAGCTCGTCTAATTTTTTATCGAGATTTTCCTCCCGCGTGACCAGCCGCTCCTCCAGTTCTTTGAGTTCCTTGCGCCGTGAACTTTCCTCTTTGCGCGCGTCGTCCACGGCTTTCTTTGATTCTTCGCGGGCCTGTTCGACGAGCTTATTGGCTTCGCGCTTGGCCTTCTCTAATTCTTTTTTTGCCTTGGCCTCTGCCGAGCCTTGGCGTTGTTTGGTAACGGCTATGCTGGCGCCAAAGCCAGCAACAAGCCCTATCACAGCGAGCAATCCTGCTAACATACCTGTCCTTTCTATTGCTGCAGTTGAGCGCCGCGGCGATCGCTATCACTTCTCTAGCCAGCGGTCAGCGTCATCTGATGAATACGTAATTTGCTTAGGATGTAACGTCTCTCGAACGTGGCAATTCCTGCTTCCAATATACGCCCGGCTGCGGGGCACGGTCAATTCATTTGCAGGTCTATGCTATTTTCTCGGCTTCGTCGTACGGGCCGGGGCGCCATAGTCCGGCAGGACCACCCGCTGGTCCGAACCCTGCGCAAGCTCTCCGGTGGCATCAGCCGCCCATTGTTCTCCGCTTGTGCCTACGATCGGAACGTTCAAGCTATCGGCAAGCGTATTCGCTACGCTGATGCCGATACGCAGGCCGGTGAAACTACCCGGACCCTTATAAACCGCGATACCTTGGATATCCTTCAGGCTGTGGTCCTGCGAGCGCAACAATTCGCGGATCTTGGCGTGGATGGTTTCTGCTAGTTGACGATGCGCCGGCCATACCGAGTACGCAAGCTTGTCGACACCCTCGAATAAGCCGAGTTCGGCTTCCGGTTTATCGGTCCGGATGGCGAGTATTATCATCGGTCCTGCTCCTGTATGAGATAAGCGAACTTCTTAGGGCAAGAAAACTCCATCGACCGTCCGGTTTCACTTGTGGGCCTGATATGCACCGTCAGTCGGTCAGGCGGCAGAACCGCCCGCGCTATACCGCCCCACTCTACGACCACGACAGCTTTCGGATCATCAAGGATTTCGGCGAGTTCCCGCATGACCATATCAGGTTCGTCCAACCGGTAAAAATCGAAGTGATGGACAGTGAATTGTCCGGCCTCGTATACGTTGCTCAAAGTAAAGCTGGGGCTGCGGACCGTATCCCGGCTGTCCGTCCCCTGCACTAAGCCACGGACGAAAGTCGTCTTGCCGGCTCCCAGGTCCCCCACAAGTTCGATGATTTCGCCTCCCCGTAACTTACGCCCTATCCGCATGGCGGTCTCCGATGTATCTTCTGAGCCGGTGGATACGGTTCGCCATGTCTGCGCGGTATTCATACGCACCGTATAGTAGCGCGGCGGCGATAATCAGAGCAAGCGTCTTAAGGTGTATGGGCGTGATCACCGGTTCGTCCTGAGAGGGCGAGGTTCCGGTTGTCCTGGCACCCGACGTCTGGCCGCCCGGAGTCCGCGAAGCGGTCTTCTTGCTACTGGATGCGGCAGCCGTTTTTTTGGTTGCCGGTTCGTGGATACTGTTCGCCTTGCCCGGTGTCGGGGTGTCGGTCCAATGCCATTTTCCTTTGGCGAGAGCCCACGCGATGCCGTCTTTTGCAGCACCGTACGGCTCCGAACCTGAAATAACTTTGCCGTAGGGGTCGAGCAGCCGGACCTGGCCGGAAGCATTGCCGAGACTGAGTCGGGTAAGGCTGGAGTAGAAGGCTGTGAAGCCGCGTCCAGGAAGCATCGTGCCTTGGGCAAAAGTATACGTATGATAGGTGTTCAGCCCGGTTTGCAGACTGAAGCCGCTCAAATCGAAAGGTCCGGTATTCGGATTGAACAGCTCGATGAACTCGTCGGTCGAATCGTTACCCGTGCCTGTCGGGTTAGGCAACACCTCATTCACGACAGGCGCCATAAGCCCGATATCTGCCGGCGGGATACTAGGAGCAGCAGGTAAAGCGTCGGTACCAAGTTTTACGACGGCAGGCGGCTCGGTCGGGAGCAGCAACTGGACCTGGTTGAGCGATACGTCCGGATTCGCCGGGACATCGGCGACCAGGGTACATGGATTGGCGCTATCCGGATGTACCGGTAGCCACTTCCCGCCGCCAGGACGGTCGATTACAAGACCGTCCATACCGGTTGACGATTGCCGGACCAGGAACGAAGCGGTATTCGCCGGCAGTGTCTGCACGCCGTCGGCAGAAGTCTTTGACCAGCCTACGAAGTCCTGCAGCACCGGGCTTACCGGGCCGCCGGAATTCGTCTGGCTCATCGACATGACCTGTATCATACCTGCGGTCGAGGAAAGACCGAGTGAAACCGAAGCGACGATCGTCTGATAACACAATGGGAGCGTACTGTCATTCACCACCATATACCCATGCGGCGGAATCGTGCCCGAGAGAGCGATCAGCTTGCTGCTGGTAGCTTTGCTCAGATCGAAATTGTTGAAGTACTGGAGCTGATATCTGCTCGCATCCAACGCCGTGCCTGTAGCGTTATACAGCGTAATGAACTGGCCATTACCGCTGGTGATTTTGAGCTGGCTGATAGCGAGGGAGGGAACCTCAGCCGCATCAGTCCGTATGGGGGTCAGTTGCACGACCGTCAAGCAGCCCAGCAATAGTGCCGTGAGGATTGCCTGTAGTGATCGCCGTATCCGCCACATGGTAGACAGGATTGTATGGAGCCCGATTGCCACCGGCAAGCATCAGCGTTTTGAACGTGTCAAAAACCTTAAATCCCTTAAGATTTGGTGGCCGTAAAACACGGGTGTACAAGAGCTGCGTTATACTACGTATATGCTTCAGCTTAGCGCCGCCCTGCTTAACAAGTCGGTGTTATCGCTCCGCACGGGAGCTCCGGTGGCCTTCGTCACCGCACCGATTTTCAATCCGGACAATCTGCGGATTGAGGGTTTTTATTGCCAGGACCGGTTTGATAAGAAGAAGCTCCTGGTGCTGCTCTGCCAGGACATCCGCGACGTGATGCCGGACGGCTACGTGGTGAACGACCATGAGGTATTGGCCGAACCCTCAGAACTTGTCCGTCTGAAAAAAATTCTGGAAATCAATTTTGAACTGCTCGGCAAACAAGTGGTGACCGTCGACAAGCAAAAGGTCGGTAAGGTGACCGATTTCGCAACCGACATGGAGACCATGTATGTCCAGAAGCTGTATGTGGCGCAATCGATCCTTAAAAATCTGGCCGGCGGGTCGTTGAGTATCGCCCGCAACCAGATCAATGAAACCACCCCGCGGCGTGTCATCATCAACGAACTGATCAAGAAAGCTCCGGCAGCCGCCGGGGCTCCGGCAGCCTAAGCCTCCCCGCTGTCATCAAGCACAGCCTTGATGTCGCCGTAATTGAATCCCTGGCCGGCAAGGTACTGCATGAGCTTCTGATCATCCTGGTAACGCTCCTGTTTGCGTTTACGCGCTATGAGTTCAGCTAGGACCTGCCGCTCGTCCGTGTCGTCTTGAACCACCGCACGTTCGGCGACGTCATCCGCCACGCGCTTGGCGCGCAGCTCCTGTAGGAGACGTCTCCGTGAAGTCGCCTTCAGCAGTCTGCGGTTCGCCACCCAACTGTGTGCAAACTTTTCGTCGTCCAGCAAATCAAGATCACTTAGCTTGTTAAGTATGCTCGCGGCCAAAGGTTCCGAGCAGTGCTTGCGTTTCAAATACTGCTCCATTTCCCACCGGCTACGGGGACGGAGCATCGCATACGCCAGTGCGCTGTTATAGACCTTGTCGTCCGCGGAAGCCTGTTGCAAAGCCTCCAGCTTTGTTTCATCAAGTTCTTGGCCCGTGTGGATACCCTGTTCGAGCAGAGCCGTGTCGCTCAGCGAGAACGAGTACTTGCCGTCAACGAAAACCGAATACCTGCCCTGTCGTTTGACCTGCTGTTTGATGTCGGTAATCTTCATGCCGCGAGCCGATGGCGTTGAGCACTACTCCTTCTCGGAGGCGAGGACTTTCTTGGTGACTTCGTCCATGATCTTCGGATTCTCTTCGAGATAGGTTTTGGCGGCTTCACGGCCCTGGCCTATCTTAGTATCGCCCAACGCATACCAGGCGCCGGTCTTATCGATGATGCCGCGGTCTGCCGCAAGGTCGAGTACGTCGCCGGTCTTGCTGATGCCTTTGTTGTACATGATGTCGAACTCGGCCTGGCGGAACGGGGGCGCAATCTTATTCTTGACGATCTTGACGCGGGTACGGTTGCCAATGACATCCTCCCCTTGTTTGATCTGACCGATTCGCCGGATATCCATACGCACGCTGGAATAGAACTTAAGGGCGTTGCCGCCGGTGGTTGTTTCGGGGTTGCCGAACATGACGCCGATTTTCATACGGATCTGGTTGATGAAGATGACGGTAGCCTTGCTGCGGCTAATGATGCCCGTAAGCTTGCGTAATGCCTGGCTCATGAGGCGGGCCTGTAGTCCCATATGGCTGTCGCCCATCTCGCCTTCGATTTCGGCGCGGGGGACGAGGGCGGCCACCGAGTCCACCACTATAAGGTCAACGGCATTGGAGCGCACGAGC
>JACZCZ010115626.1_pt1 | contig 10492 bp, 6 predicted proteins | sample 8641811 | NCBI WGS metagenome assembly JACZCZ01 (sample SAMN15324610, study PRJNA640507) | soil metagenome | isolation source: intercropping peanut in the first line | place: China: Luxin town, Laibin City, Guangxi Province | collected 2019-07-25 | depth 10cm m | reverse complement strand
CCTACGGATTAACAGAGGAATGCTTCGGCCTCTCAGCGGGTATAGGACTCGTCCTTACCCGTTGAAAATCAACAGCTTACGCGCACTGACCCGCATTGGATCGCACCGAGATGCAGGGTTTCGCACGGCGATAAGCTATCAGATAGTCTATCAGCGCCCCGTAGCTTGGTGCACCAGGGCGCGCGGATGCGGCGCCGAGATCAGCGGCCGAGCGCGGTGAGACGCCTTGTTCAGGAGCGTGAGCTGGGCAACGACGATCAGGCGCCAAGCTTGGAGCCGGATCACCGCAGCAGCAAAGCGCCAGGGCGGATGGGGCAAGTATTCGGAGACGCGTGATGATCGAGCTGGGCATTGAGACTCATGACAGACAACTCGGGTTCGAGATGGCTGGGCAGGGCGATGCCCTCACTGCCGGAGCAGTGAGGGATGTCGGCGGGGCAAGGCTCCAGTACCAGGGGACACTCGTCCGCAAAGCTCTCGGAATACCCGAGGTTCTCCAATTCTTGGTCGATGCCGCGGTGAACGTGGACTTGGGCCTGCTGGCAGCCTGGCTCTATGACAAGGTAAAAGGCGGACGCGCCGAACGCATCGTCATCAACAGGCGCGTGATTACCGAGATCACGCCTGAACACATCCTCCAAGTGCTGGAAGAGGAAATTCGGCGTGAATGATCGAGCAATCGCGCTGGCTCACTGCCGGCGCGACGCCAACCCGGCACAAGAGGGCTGCCCTGATCAGCCGATGGCCGTCAGCGTTATGAAGTCGCGGCGCATTTTGATTGATTCGGCCAGCCCCTTCGCCGCCGGCTGGATGCGTTCTTCAACCCTGCGCGTACACCAGCCTGACGCTATCCGGCATGCCAACTTGAACTTGCCGGGAGAACGTGAGCTTTAGATCTACGACGCTCTTGTTTTCTTGCAGCTCGGAGACGGCGACCTGAACGAAGCGGCCCTCACCGTACCTAGTGAAGGTCACCCGATCAAAAGCCTCCCGGGCGAGAAGCAAGGATTGGCCGGAGGAAAGGGGTGCGACGTAGACCTCGATCTCGTTGAAGTCGCAGACATATCCGGGACCGCGGCCCTCAGCCCGGTGTACCTGAAGGTCTTCGGGTCTCTTGTAGTCTGCGCCGTAGTCCGAGTGCTGCCAGTCCCAGACCCAGTCAGGTCGCGTGGCATTGTCAAGAAGAAGGATAGGCGTTGCGCCGCCGGCAGCAAGCCGCCCGGCTTCGAGCTTCAAAGCATCCCAGTAGGCCGCAGCATCCGGAACGACGATCTCCTTCAATGAGCACTGCCGAAGAACGTCCGACAGAACGACGACGGCCACCTGGCGCGCCAGCGACTCGGCAAAAAATTCAGCCTCGTTGGCCGCGCGCTGGTCCATCTCGACGCGGGTCAACTCACCTCTTCGTACCTGCTTCAGGGTGAGGGTGAAGTCTTGCAATCCTTCGTCCGTGGTGTCAACCGTGAGGAGTTGCATAGGGAACTCACTCCCCGCGTCGCCGAACCCGGTGGAAGACGCGTTGCGGGCGATTTCGAGCAGTCTGTCCGGGTCTATCGGCTGGGCTGCCAATGCACCCTCTCGCTTTCTCTCGACGGCCTCCTGCACCGCCTTGACCGCCGCCTTCATCGCATCCCAGGCAGCCGGTGCCTCCAGACCAGGGCGCCCACCTTGGCGCAATGGAGCAACGAGTTCGGTGGCGAGGCCCGGCCTCTCCTCGGCCCTTTGCAGCCATGAATTGAGCCGGCCACGGACGATCTCGATGCTTGGGTATTGGTTCTCAAGCCACAGGTCGAACTGCCTCTGAAGTGTCCGAGGGACAGACCAGTTCTCCGGAACGACCAGTGCGAGCAGCGCCAGCTGAGCGTCCTGCAAGGACCCGACGTCGTCCGCGCCGCTGAACGAGTACACGCGAGAGCTGACCATGTCGGGCCTGTCCATGTCCTTAACGCGCTCGACGAACCGATCCAGACGTCCAACATACCCTCCACGCCACTCAGCGGACGCAGCGTACTGGCGGACTTTGGCCACGAGGTACTCCGCCGCAGAAAGTTCGCTGAGCGGGTGGGTTACTTGCCCTCCACCCCGCCATTGCTTCCCCGTCAGCAGGCCCACTGCGATGTGGAGGGCCAGCGACTCCTTCGGTGGGATTCCGCCGGGGCGTCGCAGCCAACTGAGGAGGATCTCAAGGACAAGAATTCGGATGTCAGTCCAGAAATTGCGAAGCGCGGCCAAGTAGGCGCCTTGCTGGAGGTTCGCCTCCAGGTCGCCTGCGTAGTCGGCATCATCCAGGCCGAAAAGGCCTTTGAATCTGGCCCAGTCCAGCAGAAGGTGGTCCAGCGTCATGAACTCGGTCTTGTCGTACAGCTGGTAAGGCTCGTGTTCGTGCTCGAAGCTGCCCCACCATTTTGTGAGGACGTCCGCAAGCCACTCGGCAGCGGCCTGGTCGCCCCTCCGCACAGCTGCGAGCAGCATGCGCGCAGTCTCCTCGATGTGCTTTGAGTTCAGGCGAGACGCGACAGGTATCGATGCCCAGTCCAACTTCGAGATCCGATGACGTCGAGTCGAATCCGGCCGCCCGTTTTCCCATCCGGCGACAAAGCTTGACAGGACTTCCTCATACGGGCGGTGCAGCGGCGGACGCAAGAGGACCATCCGGTCATGTCCATGCTCCAGGACGCCTTGCTCTTCGACCCGGTGCCCCCACCAGTTTCCAAGGAGGTACATCATGAGTGGCGGGAGTTGAAGCAGATGTTCCTGGATTTCGACAGGAGACGAGCGAAGGGGATCACCCTCCAGGTGCTGGAGGAGATGGCACAAGCGCCGGAGCGGCTCTGTATTGGTGAGAAGGTTCTGAATCGCGGCCTGATAGATGGAGCGGTACGCGTTGCTCCACGCCTCGTGCAGGGTTCTGGCGAAGATTCGGTCCGTGTCAGGCAGCAAAGCCCAACTTCCCCAGTTTCCCTTCTCGTCCCGATCCAGACAAGCAGCGAGCAACAGTTCATGCATGCTCACCAGGGCGCCGTGGGCACGCTCGAACGTGTCGCTGTCGCCGCGCGAGGCCGCTTGCCGCGCGTCCAGCGTTAGCTCGTCCAGAATCGCCTCCACCCGGATTCCGTATCGCTCCCTCGCAACCGGGCGGAGCACAAGGGACCAGCGGAGGAGCAAGCGCTGCCAACCGGAAAGCTCAGGCCCATCGGCTACCCTGGCCAATGCAACCTCACTCCCGTACTCGGAACCGGGGCTGATTGGAAGCGTCAATAGCGGCCAGGTACGTCGCCGGCCGAAGGCAGGCGGGTCCGCCGGCGGAGAGTACTTCCTTGCCTTCGAGTACCACGCAGAGACCACGAGGCGTACTAACCAGAGACGCACATCTATCAGCCGTGAAGGTTCCCTAAGGGTCAGGGCGCCTTGAACCTGTCCCTCTCGGAATGAGAACCGGCCAATCAGCAGCCGAGGTCCTTCTTCTGCGTCCTCGTCTCCGTAGACAGGGACGGGCAGCCAGCCCTTGGACTGCGCGGCGGCCAGTACGAGTGCGGAGTTCAGTCGTGCGACATCCCGAGGAAGGGCCACGTTCACGGTGTACCGCTGAACCACCCTGGCTTGAACTTCCGGTCGAAGAAAGTCCACCGTGCGGAATAGGAAGTACGTGGTAAGCGCGGCGTTCAGGAGAAACCAACCGGTGTCTACGGCGACCCACGCAGGCAGAGCCTCGCTGCCCCACGTGGTGACCATCAGGTACTGCATGCCCATCACCAAGACCAGGGCGAGGGACGACAGACCTGCCGCCAGCGCTCCTGAATCAAGCATGTAGAGATGAACGAAAGCCTCTGCTGCAGGCCGGCGTTGCAGAAACACTGCCACGAAGGCGATGACGATGGGGTACACGAGGGCCGCCAACGTGGCCTGCACGGTCCAGAGCGTCGAGAAATACGACAGGTGCTCTGCGACGCCCCACTTGGTCCCCCACGCATGCCATGGGGGTGCGAACCAGGACTTCGGCAGCATCTCGACGAGCACGAGAAGGAGGAGGAGGAGAATTAGGACGGAAAGGCCAAAGCGAAACGGATGCTCACCGGCAAAGAGCAACTCCTGCTCCAGCGACGAGAACTTCAGTCGCCTCCGTTCGTTGTTCGTCTTCCTCCACTCGCGCTCGTCGCCTCGGACTCGCCCCTGAACCGACCAGGGCGTCTTTAGCCAACTCACGCCGACACCCACTCAGCCGAAAGGGATTCGGCTTGGCGAAGCACCGTTTCCGTCGCCTCCTCCTGCCGATCCGGCGGGTACTTGTACCGGCGCAGCAGGGTCTTCACCATCACCCGCAGCTTGGCCCGGACCGTCTCCCGCTTGGCCCAGTCCACCGTGACCGACTTGCGCAGGTTCTGGGTCAGTTCGACCGCGATCTTCTTCAGCGTCGCGTCGCCGAGGTCGCGCACCGCCGCTTCGTTGGTGGCCAGGGCGTCGTAGAAGGCTAGCTCGTCGTGGTTCAGTCCTAGGCTCTCGCCGCGCTGCGCGGCTTCCTGGAACTTCTTGGCCATCTCGATCAGCTCTTCGATCACCTGCGCGGTCTCGACGGCACGATTGCGGTAACGGGTCAGGCTCTGTTGCAGCAGCTCGGAGAACTTGGCGCTCTGCACCACGTTGGTTTTGAAGCGGGACTTGATCTCGCCCTTCAGCAGCCGCTCCAGCAGTTCGACGGCCAGGTTTCGCTCCTTCATGTGACGCACGTCTTCCAGGAACTCGTCGGACAGCACGCCGATGTCCGGCCGCTTCAGGCCGGCGGCGGAGAAGATGTCGATGACCTCGTCGCTGACGACGGCGCGGCTGATGATCTGCCGCATCGCGTGTTCCTTCTGCTCGTCGGTGAGCTTCTTGTCGGTGCCGGCGTGCTTGGTCAGCGCCGCCTTCACCGCCTGGAGGAAGGCCAGTTCGTCGCGCCAGGCCAGCGCCTCGTCCAGGGTGCAGCAGAGGGCAAATGCCTTGCTCGCGGCCAGCACCCCGTCAGCGAAGCGCTTCTTGCCGTCGTCCAGTCCCAGCACGTGGTTGGCGACCGCCGGCAGCAGCTGCCAGGCTTTGCTGCGGAAGTTGCCGTACTCGACGCCGTGCAGCATGTCGTGCAGCACGTCCATCTGTTCCTGCAGCACGGCCAGCGCCTCGTGCGCGTCGATGGTCGGCTTGCCGCGGCCGTGGGCCTGGGTGTATGCGGCCAGCGCCGCCTTCAGCTCGTTGGCGATGCCTATGTAGTCCACCACCAGGCCGCCGGGCTTGTCCTTGAAGACTCGGTTCACCCGCGCGATGGCCTGCATCAGGTTGTGCCCGCGCATCGGCTTGTCCGCATACATCGTGTGCAGGCAGGGCGCATCGAAGCCGGTCAGCCACATGTCCCGGACGATGACCAGCTTGAACGGGTCGGCCGGGTTCTTGAAGCGCGTCTCCAGGCGTTTGCGTACGTCCTTCGGGTAGATGTGCGGCTTCAGCAGCGCCTTGTCCGAGGCCGAGCCCGTCATCACCACCTTGATGGCGCCTTGCATCGGGTCGTCGCTGTGCCAGTCCGGCCGTAGCGCCACGATGGCGTTGTACAGGTGCACGCAGATGTCGCGGCTCATGGCCACGACCATGGCCTTGCCGTCCATGGCCGTCAGGCGATTCTCGAAGTGGGCGACGATGTCGGCGGCCACCTTCTGAATGCGCGGCGGCGCCCCGACCAGTTGCTCCAGCGCCGCCCAGCGGCGCAGCTTGGCTACCTTGGCGGCATCACCTTCCTCGTCCTCTGCCAGTGCGTCGACTTCGCTGTCCAGGGCCGCGGCGTCGGCCTCCTTCAGCTCCAGCCTGGCGAGGCGGCTTTCGTAGTAGATGGGAACGGTGGCGCCGTCGCGCACCGCCTGCTCGATGTCATAGATGTGGACGTAATCGCCGAACACCGCGCGCGTGTCCCGGTCGTTGAGCGACACGGGGGTGCCTGTGAAGGCGACGAAGGTTGCGCCTGGCAAAGCGTCGCGCAGGTGCTGGGCGTAGCCGACCTGCATGCGGCTCGCTGCCGCCGCATAGCCCTGCGCGGCCGCCTGCGACTCGTCGCCCGTGGCAAGGGGCCCGACCGACCCCGGGACGAACTGCGCCGGCTGGGCACTCGCCGCGGGCGGAGCTGGCGGCGCCAGCCGGGCGCCGAAGCCGTACTGGCTGCGATGCGCTTCGTCGCAGACGACGACAATGTTGCGCCTGTCGGAGAGTACGGGGAAGGTGTCCTCGTCCTCGCCCGGCGTGAACTTCTGAATGGTCGTGAAGATGACGCCGCCCGAGGGCCGGTTGGCCAGCAGCCGGCGCAGCTCGGGCCGGGTGTCGGCCTGCGTGGGCGTCTCGCGCAGCATCTCGCTGGCTGCGGCGAACACGCCAAAGAGCTGGTTGTCCAGGTCGTTGCGGTCGGTCACCACCAGCAGGGTCGGATTGCCCATTCGCGGGTGCGCCATCAGCGCGCCGGCTAGGCAGGTCATCTCGATGCTCTTGCCCGCGCCTTGGGTGTGCCAGACGACGCCGCCCTTGCGGGTGCCGCCCGGGGCCGAGGCCTTCAGCACGCTTTGCACCACCGCGCGCACTGCGTGGAACTGGTGGTAGCCGGCCACCTTCTTGACCAGCCGGCCGTCGTCTTCGAACAGGATGAAGTGGCGAAGGTACTCCAGCAGCAGCTCGCGCTGGCACAGGCCCAGCACCAGGGTCTCCAGCTCGCGCATGTCGCCTAGCGGGTCGGTGGCCACGCCGTCGATAGTGCGCCAAGCCATGAAGCGCTCACGGTCGCTGGTCAGCGACCCCATGCGCGCCTGGATGCCGTCGCTGATGACCTGCAGCGCGTTGGCGTGGAACAGGTCGGGGATGTCCTGCTGGTAGGCCTGGAGCTGGTTCCAGGCGGCCCAGATGTCGGCGTCTTCGTCGCCAGGGTTCTTCAGTTCGACGACCACCAGCGGCAGGCCGTTGACGAACAGCACGACGTCGGGCCGGCGCGTGAGCTTCGGCCCCTGCACGCTGAACTGGTTGACGGCGAGCCAGTCGTTGGCCGCCACGTCGCCGAAGTCAAGCAGCCGCACGCGGTCGCCGCGCGTCTCGCCGTCCTTCTGGAATTCGACGGGCACGCCGTCCACCAGCCAGCGGTGGACCTGCCGGTTGGCATTGACAAGGCCCGGCACGTTGGGGCTGAGCACGCGGCGCAGCGCATCGTCGCGGGCGCCGGGCGGGATGTGCGGGTTCAGCCGGGCGATGGCCTCGCGCAGCCGGCCTGCGAGGACCACTTCGCGGTAGCTGGCCCGCTCGGTGCCCGGCGTCTTGGCATCAGGCGGGGAGATGTCGGGACCATGGGCGGTGGACCAGCCCAGGCCGGCCAGCCACTCGAGCATGGCCTGTTCAACGACGTCCTCACTGATGCCGCTCATGCGATGGCCTCTTCGAGTTGGGCCTGGGCTTCGGGGATGCGGAGTTTGCCGGAGATGAGGCGGGGGAGCACGGTGTCGCGCAACGCGGATAACACCTCGGACCGCTCGACGTTCGCCTCCATCTGCTGACGAAGCGGGCCGGCCAGTTCCTCGAACGCCTTTGCCGCGCCCGACGATGGGCAAACGAACTGCGGTATTTCGAGCCCGGCGACCTTCAGCATGTTTACCGTGCTGCCGTTCGCACACCCGATGATCTGCTCGCGAACTGCTGGAACCATCAGCGTGTAGTACAGAACGTGCCTCGACAAAGGGCTACCAGGCTTTAGCCGCACTCGATAGATGTGGTGCGAATAGATTGCACGCTCGTATCGGCTTGGGACAATGGCCGGAAAGCCGATGAGCCTATGTTCGTGCCCCTGCTCAGTGTTAGCTACGATGACATCGCCGGCGACAGCGATGTGCCGATCCTTGTACTCGCCGGAGTAGTGCTTGATGCCGGCGTACTTGTAGTTGCCACCTTCAAGCACAGAATTCAGGTTGTGCATCGGCAAGCCTTCCCCAGCGGCGCAAAGGCCGGCGCCCTTGTAGCTCAGGCCGCGCTCGGCTAACACGTGCTCCGCAAGCGAGCTGACGCGCCACCCTTTCGGAATCGACCCAAGCGCCGACTCCTCGAACTCGGCGGGGAACAGCGCAGCCCTGGCCGCGTCCATGCCTTCGGGCTCGCGGCCCTCCGCCTTGGCGCGCACCGGGTCGAAGTCGATGAACCAGCTCTTGAACACGGCTTGGGCGATGGACTCGAGGGTGGCGTTGGTTTGGCGCAGGAGGTCGATGCGTTCATCAATCTCCGAAAGTAAACAGCCAACGCTCACCTGGACCTCCGATGGAGGCACCTCTACTTCGATGGATGAAAGAATAGATTGATTGATGAGCGGCTGACCTGACCCGGCAGGCCACCGGTTCAAGTCGAGCGTGCGCAAAAGGCTGTAGGCAAAGTAGGGATGCGTGCCTGGATTCGCTACTGCCCGTATCGCGTTGTCTGTAACCCAGCATGGTTCGGAGGAGTAGTGAACTGACCCGCAATAGGAGCCCACTCGCCCAATCACTATCGTGGCCGCCGGCGAATTGCACTCGCCGCTCCGCCCGATTGCACCGTTCGACCCAAAGACAGTGAACTTTCCACCGTCATCACGTTCTGGGCTTGTCCGTCCATTGGCAAAGGAGAGCAAGCGCCCGAGGGTCGTCGGCAACCATTCAGACGCCATAGCCCATCGCCCCCAGCTTCTCTCGAATCACCGCGTCCAACTCCGCTCCCTTCGCCATCTGCTCGGCGAGTTGCGCGGTCAGGCGCTCCATCTTTTCGTCGAACGCCTCGTCGTCGTCCTCGGCCGCCTCGGCGCCGACGTAGCGCCCAGGCGTCAGCACATGCCCATGCTCGGCAATCTCGGAAAGCTTCACGGCACGGCAGAGACCGGGCACGTCGGCCTAAGGCTCGTCGGCGCCGTCCTCGCCATCGGCGCGCCAACGGTGCACGGTGGACGCAATGCGGGCCACGTCCTCGTCGTCGAACACGCGGTTCACGCGCGTGGCCATGCGACCGAGCTTGCGGGCATCGATGAAAAGTACTTCGCCGCGCCGGTCGCGGCGCTTGCTGCCGCCTGCGACGGCGGCACCGCTCTTGTCCTTGGACAGGAACCAGAGGCAGGCCGGAATCTGCGTGTTGAAAAAGAGCTGCGGTGGCAGTGCCACCATCACGTCGACCACGTCGGCTTCGACCATGGCCTTGCGGATGGCGCCCTCGTTGTTCTGGTTGCTGCTCATGCTGCCGTTGGCCAGCACCACGCCGGCTTGGCCGCGCGGGCTCAGGTGGTGCAGGATGTGCTGCAGCCAAGCGTAATTGGCATTGCCGGTCGGCGGCGTGCCGTAGGCCCAGCGCCGGTCTTCGGCCAGTCGATCGCCGCCCCAGTCGCTGATATTGAACGGAGGATTAGCCGTGCAATAGTCGGCCCGCAGATCGGGGTGCTGGTCCCGGTGGAAGGTGTCGGCCGGTTCCTTTCCCAAGTCAGCCGCAAAGCCGCGGATGGCGAGGTTCATCGCCACCAGGCGCCAGGTGGTGGGGTTGGCCTCCTGGCCGTAGATGCTGATGTCGTCGACCTTGCCACCGTGCGCTTCGATGAACTTTTCGGACTGCACAAACATGCCGCCGGAGCCGCAGCAGGGGTCGTATACCCGGCCCTGGTGCGGGGCCAGCACTTCGACCAGCACCTTGACTACCGAGGCCGGCGTGTAGAACTGCCCGCCCTTCTTTCCCTCGGCGCTGGCGAACTGACCCAGAAAGTATTCGTAGACCTCGCCCAACAAGTCCTTGGCGTGGTGTCCCTCTCCGAAGCCGATGGTCGAAATCAGGTCCACCAGCTCGCCCAGGCGGCCGGGTTCGAGCTGCGTGCGGCCGAAGCGCTTGTCCAGGATGCCCTTTAGGCGCGGATTGTCCGCCTCGATGGCCTCCAGTGCGGCGTCGATGCGCACGCCGATGTCGGCCTGCTTGGCCTGGGCGCGGATGGCCTCCCAGCGTGCCGGCGCCGGAACCCAGAAGACGTTGGCCATCGTGTAGTAGTCCCGCTCCTCCAGGGCCTCGGCGTGGTCCGCCGCATCGGGCAGGTGGAGGTCGCTGGATTGGTCCGCGAATGCGGCCTTGAGTTGGGCCCGCCGCTCGTCGAAAGCGTCGGAGATGTACTTGAGGAAGATGAGGCCGAGGACGATGTGCTTGTACTCGGCGGCGTCCATCGAGGAGCGCAGCTTGTCTGCGGCCGCCCAAAGGGCCTTTTTGAGGTCCTGATTCATCCCCGAATGCTTCTGTAAGTCTTGTCCCGAAAGAACACCGACAACTGTAGCTCGACAGGATAACTGCCAGATGGGAAATCATGGTCGGGTAGATCCCCGCTCCTGGGGACCGGGGGCGGGCATACGCCCGGCCCCCAGGCCGGTCTCAAACGCGGGCCGCCAGGCCAGCGTGAAGCCGCGAAGCGCTGGGCCCCGACAGCGGCCCACACCAGGACCGCCCACGGTCCTGGTGCGTGGGG
>JACZCZ010105301.1_pt1 | contig 10520 bp, 11 predicted proteins | sample 8641811 | NCBI WGS metagenome assembly JACZCZ01 (sample SAMN15324610, study PRJNA640507) | soil metagenome | isolation source: intercropping peanut in the first line | place: China: Luxin town, Laibin City, Guangxi Province | collected 2019-07-25 | depth 10cm m | reverse complement strand
CTCGTGATCTATGTGCACCAATGGCAGCGCGGTACGCCGCAGAATCTTCTTGACGCCCTGCAAGGCTTCGAACCCGAACACCGCGTGTGGATCGACGGCATCGAGTACGCACGCGTCTATCACCTCAATGACTAAGCACGCATTGCTGCTGGCTTTGCTGCTGGCCAGCTGTGCGAGCGTGCCACCCAGCGAAGCGCAGATCGCCACGGCCGTCGCCAAACTGGCCGCGCAAGCCACGCTGACCGCCAGCGCCGCGCCCAGCGCGACCGCCACTTTCGGCCCCAGCCCCACACCCACACAGACACCGCTGCCGCCTTTTGCACTCGCGGCCACACAGCAGGCGCTGCTCACCGGCCCGCACGGGGACGGCGTATATCAAGTCGGCGTCAGCATCGCAACCGGCGTGTGGCGCTCCATTCCACAGAATGTCGATCGCTTCTGCTATTGGGCGCGGCGCAAGTACGACGGCATCTTGCTGGGCAGCCACTACGGCGATGCGGGCGGCGACATCCTTATCCGCCCCGAAGACTTCGAGGTCGAATTCGACGGCTGCGGGGTTTGGGTCTACATGGGAGAAAGATAAACGGCGCATATCTGCGCCGTGGGTCAGGCTCTGCTATCCCACAGCGGCTCATCAACGCCGCGTTGCTTATTCTCGTAGCGCCCCATCACGAACAGCAAGTCCGATAGCCGGTTGACGTAGGCCATCGCCTCGGCGCGCACTTCGTCTTCGCGCGCCAGCGTCACCAGGCGGCGCTCGGCGCGGCGGCACACTGCCCGCGCCACCTGGAGGGCGGCCGCCCCCGGCGCGCCGCCGGGCAGGATGAAGTTCTCGAGCGGTCCCACCTGCTCGTTCAGCTCATCGATCAGCGCCTCGAGCGCGGCCACATGCCGCGCTTCGATGCGCGGGATGTTGAATTCTTTGCCTTCATCCGGCGGAAACGAAAGCTCCGACCCCAGATGAAACAGATCGTTCTGAATACCGGGCAGCGTCTCGGCCAACCGAGCGCTCAAACCGCTGGCCAGCGCCAGCCCGATCAGCGAGTTAACCTCGTCGATGGTGCCGTAGGCGCGCACCCGCGGGCTGTCTTTCGGCACGCGCTGGCGCGTCCCCAGTGCGGTGCTGCCGTCGTCCCCGGTGCGTGTATAGATCTTGGTCAAGCGTGGCATGCGCGGAATTATACGCCGCCGCTTTGCGTTATCATCCCCGCTATGTGGGGCCGCAAGACCACCCAGTCGCTGCCTAACCCCCAGCGTATCGACGCGCTGGTTCGCCGCCAGTTAGCCCGCCGCCTGCACGATGGCCCCACCCAATCCGTGGCCGCACTCGCCATGCGCGCAGACATTGCCCAGCGCGCCTCCACCAATACCGCCGACGAATTAGCCAAGCTCGAGGATCTGGCCCGCCAGTCGGTGCGCGATCTGCGCTACTACCAGTTCCTGCTCGCCCCGCAATCCCTCAGCTTGCCCGGCGCTGGCCTGGAAACAGCTTTGCAAGACCTGGTTGCGCAAATGCACACGGTCTACAACCAATCCATCGAACTCAGTTTCGAAGCAGGGCTCAATGAGAAACTGGCCGGCCCCACCCAACAGCAGCTTTTTCTCATCGCCTGTGAAGCGCTCGACAACGTCTGCCGTCACGCTGAGACGTCGACCGCCAGCCTGCACCTGCATGCCCCGGAGCGCGGCGTTGTGCTGCTGGAAGCCAACGACGAGGGTCGCGGCTTCGACCCCGGAATCCTCGACAACTGCGAGCAATCCGGCAAGCTTGGCGTCGCCATCATGGCCGAGCGGGTCAAGCTGCTGCGCGGCGAACTGCACGTAGACGCCCACCCCGGCGTGGGCTGCCACCTGCGCGCCGCCGTGCCCGCCTAGCATGCGGCTCGCTGGCGCCGCCTGGCTGATCACCCTCTTGTTCTGGCTTCCCATTGAAGATACGACCATCCTGCCGGCCATGGCCTTTGCCCTGGCCGGCATCGCGTGGCTGGCCTGGCGGCGCAAGCTGGCGTTGCCAGCTTCGGCGGCACGCGCCGCCGCACTTGGCGCGACTATGGGCTTGGCCGTGCCGCTCGCGGCCCTGTTGCTCATGGCCTTCAAGAGCGGCCTGCACGGCCATGGTTTCGCCGAATACACCCCGACCCAGGTCTGGTCTGTTGTTCAAACCATCCCTTTTGCCATCCTGACCGGCCTCTTTATAGGCTTTGCCGCCTGGCGCCTTCGCAAAACTCTCTAAGCTTCTAAACTTCAAGTTCATATTAGAATTTTTCTCGAATGATTGACCGCCTGCGCAAATTCTTAGCGCCGCCGACGGGTGCGAATGATGCCGAGCATCGTTTGATGCAGATCCAGTATGTCATCCTGGTTCTGCTTTTCTTTTTCACGCTGCTTCTTTTATTTCTTTACATTCTGGTTGGCTCTCGCAATAGCTTCGACAACATCCTTATCGTCATTGGCCTCGGCGTAGAAGCGCTTTCTTTCTGGTTCCTCAAGACAGGTCGATTGCGCTCGTCCAGCCTGAGCATGATCTACCTGTTGTGGGCCACGCTCATGCTCTCCACGCTCACCTCGCAGGGCGTATCCGGCACGCCGGTGCTCGGCCAGGTGCTGCTCATTCTCATGGGCGGTCTCTTCGTCGGCGAACGGCTCGCTCTCACCCTGGGCATCTTCACCATCGCGGGCAACTATTGGGCCATGATGTTGGAGAGCAACAACAGCCTGCTCTTCACCGAGACCCAGCTCAGCTTGCCTACTTACTGGCTCATTCAATCTGGCTATCTGCTGCTCGCGCTCGGCCTGATGTGGCTCTTCGGCCGCAGCATGCGCGCCAATCTCGAAGAAGTGCGCGCCAGCGAGCAGACCCTCATCGATCGCGTGTCCGAGCTGCGCCAGGCGCATTCGCAGCTCGAGATGAGCGAACAGACCCTGCGCCGCCGCGAAGGTATCCTCGAGGCGCTGCGTTTCGCCTCGGAGCGTTTGTTCCGCGGTCGCTCCTTCGAAGACAGCGTGCGCATGACCCTGCGCGATCTCGGCCGCGCCACGGGCGTCGATCGCGTTTATCTCTTCGAGAACCACACCGACTCGCGCGGCCGTCAGCTCACCAGCCAACGTTACGAATGGGTCGCAGATGGCGTGAACCCGGAGATCAACAATCCGGATCTGCAAGACATGGATTTTGCCGAAGCTGGCTTCTGGCGCTGGGTGGATGTGCTCAGCCGCAACGATGTGCTCAAAGGTCACGTGCGCGACATGCCGGAATCCGAGCGCGCCGTTCTCGATCCGCAGGGCATTCTCTCGCTCATCATCGTGCCCATCTTCATCGGCGAGCGTTGGTGGGGCTTCATCGGCTTCGACGAGACCAAGTGGGAGCGCGAATGGTCACCTGCCGAAGAAGACGCCCTGCGCGGCGCGGGCGGTATTCTGGGCGGCGCCATCGAGCGCAATGAGACCGAGCAGCGCCTGAACCAAAGTGAGGCGCGCTATCTCGGCATCCTGCAAGACCAATTCGACTTGATCTGCCGCTACACGCCGGCTGATGGACAGCTGCTCTTCGCAAACGACGCGTACATCCGCTATTACGGCATCAAGCGCTCCCAGATCCCTACGATGACTGTATGGGCACAGATCCTGCCCGATCGCGTCGAAGGTTTGAAAGCCAAGATCGCCTCGCTCAAAATCGACGATCCCGTCGCAGTTAGCGAAAGCCTCAGCGAGCGCGCCGACGGCGAGAAGCGCTGGATCGAGTGGACCGAACGCGGCATCTTCAATAATCGCGGCGAACTGCTCGAGGTCCAGGCCGTCGGACGGGACATCGACGATGAAGTCCGCCTGCGTAAGGAGCTCGAAGAGAGCTTGATCAAGACCGAAAGCCTGGCCATGACGGATGGCCTCACCAGCCTGCTCAACCGCCGTGCCATCACCGAGCGCGGCGAAGCCGAATGGCAGCGCGCCCAGCGCGAAGACCGCCCGCTCAGCCTGATGATCGTCGACCTCGATCGCCTCAAGGAGATCAACGACACCCACGGCCACGCCATGGGTGACGTCGCTCTCAAGGCCGCCTCAGACATGATGCGCAATAGCATGCGCCGCTACGACTGGGTGGGCCGTTGGGGCGGCGATGAATTCCTGCTCGTCCTGCCCGGCACGCCGCCCAAAGACGCCGCCGAGGTGGCCGAGCGCATGCGCCAGCGCGCCGAGAACACTCGCCTGCCGCTCGAAGATGGCGGCGAGATCGGCTTGCAGCTCAGCATCGGCGTCGCTGGCTACGACCGCCCCAAGGACCGCGGCGACTTCCCTAGCCTGCTCAACCGCGCCGACGAGGCGCTCTACGCCGCAAAGCAAGGCGGCCGAGACCGGGTTGTCCTGGCCGACCAAGCCTAGCCGACCGGCGCTTTCCTTTTAAGGTTTTAAGTTATATTTGGCCCGACTCCGTGTTCGTTCGGAGCCTCTAGACCTTGGAAAGAAAGTCCGTCGAATTCGCAAAAGACCTTGTGCGTTTAAACCGCTCTGGAGATGTATCTCCCGAGCTTAAACACCGCTTGTTCCCCGGCGTTTTTTGGTCCCTCGCCGGAATGGCGGTCCTTGGCGTTGTCCTCACCGGGGCTATCCTAGACAATCACGTCCTTCCCCGCAGCATCCAGGCGATAACCGTCGCTCTGTTTGCTTTGACTTGGCTCCTTTATCATAGCGGCCGCACGTCGACAGCCTTTAGTATCATGATCTGGGGTTCCTGGGCACTCGCTTCGCTTGTAGTGCTTAGCGAATCCGGCCGCGCTAGTCATTGGCTAGTTCCACAGTTCCTCATAGTTGTGCTTGCTCGTTTCCTGTTGAACGGGCGGATGGCAATTGCCCTCGGCCTTCTCACCGCAGTCCTGGATTTCAGTATTTATCAATTCAACTTGCATGTAGAACTTCCGATGGAATTGCGCGAATTGGCCCTGGGCAACGACTGGGCCGCTATCGCAGTCAGCTTTGTTTTCCTTTTGTTCATCATGTTTCTCGCCGACGCGATCCTGCGCGAGACCTTGCGCACGGCGCGCTTCAACCAGGGTCGCTATCAATCCTTGTTCGACCACACCAACGACGCGGTCTTCCTGATCGACATGAACCTTCGCTACATTGATGCCAACCAGACCGCCGCAGACCTGCTCGGATACACGCGCGAAGACCTGATCGGCAAATCCATCTTCGACGTCGTGCCGCAGGAAGAAGGCACGGCCGTCCGCAATAATTTCCTCAAGCTGGATAAAGAAGGTTCGCTGCCGTTGTTCGAGCGCACGCTGGTGCGCGTCGATGGCAGCCGCCGCATCGCCGAAGTTAGCATCACGGTCGTGCCCGAAGAGGACGGCAAGCAGCGCTATTATCAGAGCGTGATGCGCGACATAAGCGAACGCAAGCGCCTCGAAGAAGACCTGCGCTACTCGCTCGAAGAGATGGAATCGCTGGCCATGCAGGACCCGCTCACGGGGCTACTCAACCGCCGCGCCATCACCGAGCACGCCGAAGCCGAGTGGCACCGCGCCAAGCGCGAGAAGCGCCCGCTGTGCGTCGCCCTCGTCGATCTCGACAATCTCAAGGACATCAACGACACCCTGGGGCATCTCGTCGGCGACAAAGCCATCCTGGCCCTCGCCGGTGTGATCCGCGATTCTCTGCGCCGCTACGACTGGGCCGGCCGCTGGGGTGGCGACGAGTTCATGCTCATCCTGCCCGGCAGCAATCTCGTCGAAGCGCAGGAGATCTGCGAACGCCTGCGCGCCGCCTACTCCGAATCTGAGTTCGTTACCGGCCTCGGCACGGGCATCCACCCATATATAAGCGTCGGCGTGGCCTGCTACTCCGGCCGCCCCGGCGACGAGATCCAGCTCAACCAGCTCTTCGGTCAGGCCGACAAAGCCCTCTACCAGGCCAAAGAGACCGGCAAGAACAAAGTCGTCATCTTCCGCGACGACTTCGAACCCGCTCGCTAGCCATCCCTTCCTCCGCTTTTATCAGTGTCCATTAACCCGTAGCGGATAGAATCTGCCCATGAACAAACTTGCACCCGCCATTCTGTTGACGGGGCTGCTGCTCGTTGGCTGCGCCGGCGCTGAGATCGGCGCTTTCGCCAACGCGGCAGTGGCGCCAAGCGCTCACGACGCTCTGACCGCGGACCAACTACCCGTGCTCGCCACGCAATGCGACAACGGGCCGAAGGAACGCGAATTCCCCCGCTTCGCCCGCCTGATGCACGACCCCCAGTGGATGGAATATCCATCCCGAATGGCCGCGCCGGACTGGCCCAGTGGTTTCTACTACGACTGGTATCCCCAGACCGTGCAGCTATGGACCGGGCCGCGCAGCGGCGACAGCCGCATCTCTTACACCCGCCCCTGGCTCGAATACTTGCGCGATCTGCAGCCGGACGCGGCTACCGCTACCTGGCTCACGCGCATCGCCGCGGGTCTCTTCAATCGCACCGGCAATCAGTTCATCCCCATCCACGATCTCGATAGCCTGAAAGAAGAGCCGGTCGCCGAGGGCATCTCCGCTGGTGGCAACGTGGTCATGGTCGTCGAGGTTCGCAACGGCTCGGGCCGCCTCGAAATGCTCTACCTGCGAGACGAGCCGCCCAGTGTCGACGAGGTCAACTACGAGCTCACCCCCTGGCTGGTAACCAAGTTCACCTCTGTCTCGATCGACGGTGAGCTGGGCAACGCCGGCGGCATCGACACCTACTTCCCTAATCTCGCCAAGAAGGACGACGGCTACTGGGTCGACCTCAAGCGCGTGGAGTGGTTCCCGTTGCTGCCGCTGTGCGTCACTGCGGAGCGCGACCTGCGCGTCCACAACATCCCGCCCACCACGGGCATGGCCAAGCAGCTTGGCATCATCGCAGACGGCAGCCAGTTCACCATCCGAGAATACCTGCCGCAAGCCAGCGACGTGTGGGCTCGTACGGACGAAGGCTGGGTGCTGCTCGAGTATCTCGACGCGGGCGGCGTGCCGGTCTACACCTCCTCCTGGGAGATGGACACTCGCCCCCCGATCCTGTTCCCTTAGCAACTCTTCGAGTTGCTTTTTTCGAGCTGCTTAACAAAAAAGAGCGCTGGAAATTCCAGCGCTCTTTTGTTTCTCGTCTTGTTAGCTTAGTTGCACTCGAAAACTTTGGTGGTCTCGCCGGCAACTTCCAGGAAGCCCTCAGTACGGGCGCCGTCGCAAGCGAAGTGGCCCCACTCATACTGGCCAGCGCGGATGCTCACGGTCTTCTTGCCGCCAGCCGGAATGGTGAACACGTAGTCGTTCGGGCCTTCCAGCCAAACACGCAAGCGCTCGCCGGTGCGGTTCACAAGGTGAACCTTGGTCAGCTTGAGGATCTTGCCAACGTCTTCCGTGTTGGCTGCGCCCGCTCCGGAGCCGCCCTTCTCGCCGCACTTCGGCATGACCCAGGTCAGCGGTCCGTTCAAGTCCACGGTGCCGCGCACCATGATGCCGCAGGCCGTGAGGCGATAATCATAGATGCCGCGCTGCGGCGTCATGATCTTGGTGCTCTCTTTGTCCACGCGCATGTAATACGCGCGGCTGGTGCCATCTGTGGCATACAGGCGAATTGTGATGGCGCGGTCGGCGCGGTTCTCCACTTTGAAGCGAACCAGGTCGCTCTGCTCAGCGGGAGCCGCGGCCACAGGCAGCGCTGCGGCCAGCAAAGCTACGACCAGCGTAGCCAGCACGATCAGTTTCATTTTGGATTGCTTGATCATTAGTCTCCTTTAGAAAGCAGGCCTTCACATCCCAACGTGCGGCCTCAGAATCGGGTAGATGGTATTGTAGGCAAACACGAATGTCAAGCGGGCTGCACGCCTGCGCTTCTTCATTAACTTTATGCTCATCGGGGGCTTAAATTTCAAACATCAGACAACCCGGAATTAGGCTCACATTCCAATTGCCGCTCCAGCCTCAAGATGCTACAATTTACTCGACATAGGGGCCGCGTTTAGCAATCATCCACATTTCACTTAGTTCAAAGGAGTAAACAAATGGCTTACGAATTTACTAATTCCAAGGGACAGAAGTACATTCTGCATGCGCAGACCCGCCCCACCAAGGACGGCAAGTCGCGCACGCTGTACTTCTTCTCCAAGGAGCAGAAGGAAAGCGCCATCGACGCTGTGCCCGCTGGCTACACCGTCGCCGAGATGGCGACCGGCTTGCCGGTGCTCAAGAAGGCTTCCTAAGCCTTCATCGCTTGAACGAACGGAGCGGGTTCTCCCGCGCCGTTTTTGTTTAACTTTCTCCTGCTGAAGATCAGGCGCGTTTGACGACAACGCGTCTCGGCACCACGCCCTTGCGCTCCCACATCACCTGGAATTGCGACTTGACCTCAGGTTCGAAGCCCTCAAGGTAGCGCTCCGCGTGCGCCTTTACAAAGCGCGCGTCGCCCTCGATCAGCTCCAGCATGCGCGCAAAGAAATCGGCGCGGTCGCTCACTACGCTCAGCTCGCCGCCTGGCTGCAGGGCGCGGGCGACCGCATCCAGGAACGCCGCGTCGAATATGTTGCGCTTCTCGTCCGCTCGCTTGTGCACGGGGTCGGGAAAGTGCAGGTATGCCCGCCGCCAACCGGCGGCAGGCGGCGTGTTGCCCAGCAGCTTGAAGTTCGCCCACAGCACGCGCAGGTTCTCTAGCCCGAGTTCCCCCGCCAGCCCGGCGGCCATGATCGCCCGGCGCCGGGAGACTTCCACGGCAAGATAGTTCGTCTGCGGGTTGGCTTCGGCAAGTGCAGCAATATAGCTGCCGGTCCCGGCGCCGATCTCCACCTCAAGCGGCCGGTCGTTGCCAAACAGGTTCTGCGAACTCAGGGTGAAGAAGCGCTCGGGATGCAGCCGCAGCTCATTGCTCGGCCAGCTCAGCAGGTACTTGGCTTCGACCGCAGGGTCGAGTGGCTTCAGCTTGGCGCGGGTTAGCCGCCGGCCGCGGGCCATGCTAATTAGCCTGCCAGTCGCGTTCGTAGCGGCGCAACAGCGCCAGCAGCACAGCCGAGAACGCCAGCAGGATCACCGAGAGCGCCACGGCTGCGCCGCGGTTGCTCTCCAAGCTCACGTAGATCGCCAGCGGCATGGTCTGCGTGCGGCCCATCAGGTTGCCGGCGAATAGCAGCGTCGCCCCAAATTCGCCCAACGCCCGCGCCCAGCACAGCAGCATGCCGCCCAGCAGCGCATTACGCGCCCCGGGCACCATCACATAGCGGAACAGCTGCCAGTGATCGGCGCCCTCTGTCACGGCAGCCTCCTCGAGATTGCGATCCAGCGAGCCGAAGCCGATGCGCGCCGCGCGCACGAAGAGCGGCCCGGCGACAAAGATCTGCGCAACGATCACCGCGATCGTCGTGAACGGTAAGCTGACCCCGAACACGCCGAACGACTCGCCCAGCAGACCGCGGCGGCCAAAGGCCAGCAGCAGCGCCAAACCCGCCACCGATGGCGGCAGCACGATCGGCAGATCGACGATCATCTCAAGAAGATTGCGCCCGCGGAACTGCAAGCGCGACAGCATGAACGCCAACGGCGACCCGAACAGGACCGCCGCAGCCGTAGCCGCCGCGCTGGTGAGCAAGCTCAGCCACAGTGCCGACTGCACCACCGGGTCGCCTAGCAGCCCCAGCAGATCGGTCTCCACGCCTTCAAGCAGCAAGGCGAATACGGGCACAGCCAGCAGCGCGGCCAGCAGGATCCCCGGCACTACTAATAGCCAGGTTGTTGGGTTAGTCGTCTTCAAGCGGGTTTTCGGGTATCAGGTCAACAGATTCTTCCCAGGCTGGCGGCAGTTGTGCGTTGTCCGGCAGCGGCTCAAGGAATACGCTGTCGGCCAGGTCCGGGCAGTCAGGAATGTCGTGATTGTAATAGTCATTGTTTCGCCAGTCGAGATACGTGAACACCGGCGAATAGCTGCCGTCATACGCGTAGTACATCAGATCCTGCGGGTTGTCCATCACATGCCCACTGCTGTTCATCGGGGCGCATTCCGGCACGATGCCCATCAGATGCAGCAGCTCATGCAGGATGGTCATCTCAAAGAAGCCGGTGTAGTCCACAGACTTAGTGAACTGCCGCGGGCACGCATAATCGTAATAGGGGATGTACCCGCGCAGCATCAACAGCGCCACCTGCCCCGGTCCTTCGGGTGGATAAGACGCAACGCCGCAATAACCTTGATAGACCGTGTGCTGGCCGTCGTAGTGCACTACATAAAGCTTCTTGCTGTAGTCAAACCCGTAGGTCGTCTTTAGCTGGTGGCCAATGTAGTACAGCACATCGATGCCCACATCGTCGATAGTTTCGGTATCGTCCGGAAATTTCACGAAGGTGATATCCAGCTCGCCGTTGTAGGTGTCGTAGCGCAGGCGGCTTCCCGACGCGTTTTCGAACCAGCGGTTCATCGCTTCCGCCGGCAATGCGATCTCGCCGATCACGTCCAGCAGTGCATCCTTGCCATCTGACGGGATCGCGTACACGAAGTGGATCTGGTAGCCATCAACATCGTCGGGGCG
>JACZCZ010152524.1_pt1 | contig 10521 bp, 8 predicted proteins | sample 8641811 | NCBI WGS metagenome assembly JACZCZ01 (sample SAMN15324610, study PRJNA640507) | soil metagenome | isolation source: intercropping peanut in the first line | place: China: Luxin town, Laibin City, Guangxi Province | collected 2019-07-25 | depth 10cm m | reverse complement strand
GCGCTACAGCACGCTGTCGTTTTTGTTTGAGCGCTACAGCACGCTGTCGTTTTGTTTGAGCGCTACAGCACGCTGTAGCGTTGGACCTCGATGTCGCGGTTGACCGAGACCAGCATGTCTGGCGCGATCGGCTCGTAGCCCTCGGTGTTCGGTCCCACGTCTCCGGTGGTGATCAACGCGTAACGAACGGCGCTCGCGACCCGACTGGCTTCGCCGCCTGGCGGTTCGGAGCCACCGGCCGGGAGCTGCATGCGCTTGACCATCATCATGCCGCTGCCACGTCGCAACGCGTACATGCGCTGTCCGTTGGTGAGCGCGAAGTTGATTGCTCCGGGCTCCGCGCCGACTTCTGCGGCGAGACGGTCGACCAGCGCCAACGTGGATCGTGTCGCGCTGATCACATCGCTGTCCTTGGGCTCGTTGGCGTCGAGCTGTCCCGCGTCGTGAAGGAAGGACAACAACACGTGGAAGATGTGCTCGCTGTCGGTCTCGCCGCGGATGTTGCGGCGGATGAAGTCGGGCAACGATTCCACGATCTGCGCCCGGATCGCATCGAAGCGATCGATCGACCCCGAGTGCACGAACAGCCACTGACGCATGCGAAACGGATGCGTGTTCTCGGCGCTGCTGTTGGGGAGCGAGGCGTCGCGTGCATGCGCCACCAGGCAGTGACTGTTCACATCCTGCACCACGTCCGCCCAATGGAATGGCTCGCGCAGTGGCGTGGGTCGCTTCTTATGGAGCACGTCGTCGGCTTGATAGAAGCCGATGCCCCAGCCGGCGGTCTCGCGAATCGGCTCTGCGTGGATCAGTTGTTGCTCGGCCCGCACAGCGACCTTGAGGAGATCCGCGCGATTGATCATGCAAGCAAGTAGATGACCCATGGGTTGATCCTACTCCTGGGTTGAGCCGTTGGTCTGTTCCAGTTCGGCAAACAGCTTGGCGATTTGTTCCGCGGCGTTTCGTTCTGCACGAGCTTCGAGCCAACGAAAGCCAACTGCAATCACACATCCCACACAGAGCATGACGATCGCGGGCGTGAAGTCGATCTGAAGCTGCATGGAAGCGTTGTGTAGTGAAGGGCAAGCTAGCATCGCAGTAGATCACCAGCAACCGACCGCGGCGATTCCAGCGCGTCGTTGCAGCGACAACAGCTGTCTCGGCGCTTGATTCCTACACGCGCCGACGCGAACCATCCTCGCCGCGGAGGGCGACATGAGACACGGGGCGAAGCGGGCATGGCTGTGCGCGTTGTGGGGTGTGATCGCGTGTGGCGGCGATGCTGCGGGCGGGACACCCTGCAACGAGGATGTGCTCGTCGCGTGCGTCTGCGACGACGGGCAAATCGGCCACCAACGCTGTGAGGCCGGCGCGCTGGGTGCGTGTGAGTGCCCCGACCCTTTGCCGCCTGGTCAGTGCCGCAGCGACCTCGACTGCTCGGACGGCGTCTTTTGCAACGGCGTGGAGCGATGTCGTCCCTCGGAAACGAGCGCAGACGTTGCGGGTTGTACTGCGCCCGACGCTGTCCCGGATTGTGACGATGGCGTGGAGTGCACCTCGGATGCCTGCGCAGTCAGCGTGGATCGCTGCGTCAACGAAGGACCTGATGCAGATCAGGATGGTCACGTCGATGTCGCGTGCTTGAATGCCGAGGGCGACGCGCTCGGCGACGATTGCGATGACGCCGATGCCGATCGGTTTCCGGGCAATCCAGAGATCTGTGACGAGGAGGCCTTCGGTCACGACGAGGACTGCGACGACACCACGATCGGTCAACGCGATCGCGACGGCGACGGCGCGCAAGACGATCGCTGCTGCAACGGCACGACCTGTGGCACGGACTGCGACGACACAACGATCGCCAAGCGCGTTGGGCAGCCGGAGTTCTGCGACAACGCCGACAACGATTGCGACGGCGATGTGGACGAAGAGACTGCCGCGGTGCCTTGGTACGTGGACGCGGACGGAGATGGCTTTGGGGCGATCGATCGCGATGACGATGTGATCGATAGCTGCAATGCGTTGCCCACACGCTCGCTGCTTGCGACCGATTGCAACGACACGCAGGCGTCGCGGCACCCGGCGCAGCTCGAGGTGTGCGACCTCCGGGACAACAACTGCAACGGGATCGCCGACGAAGACGCGCGCTGTCCCTACGAGCCGTTTCCAGTGGAGCTCCTGCCCGATGCTGGCGTCGAGGTGCCGATCGACGGTGGTGTCAGCTGTGGCATGTTCGCGTATCCCGATCTGGATGGTGACGGCTTCGGCAACGAAGACGGGGCCGTCATGCTGACTGGTGGCAGCACCGACTGCGCGGTCCCCGCCAATCACGTGACCGTTGCCGGTGATTGCGACGACGACAACGCGCTGGTGAATCCAGGCCTGGGGCGAACCGACGTCTGCAATCTGATCGACGACGACTGCGATGGTGTGATCGATCAGGAGCCGGAAGCTTCTGAGAGCTGCGCGCTGCCTAACACGGTGCGCAGCTGTGACACCGGCACGTGCGTGCTGGCGACGACCAACGCTTGCACCGCACCGTTCGCCGACTGTGATCAGATCGCGAGCAACGGATGTGAGACCAACACCACCACCAGCGCGCGGCACTGCGGCGGCTGTGGCATGGCGTGTGGCTTGAAAGACTTGTGCAGCAACTCCACGTGCCAAGACACACCGATCCTCAACGTCGTGCTTGGAGATCTCACGAGCTATGCGCGTCGTGCTGGCGGTGTCATTGGTTGGGGCGAGAGCGGGAGCTACGAGCTCGGCATCGGAGGTCAGAGCGCTACGCCGCTCGGAGTGACGAATTTCGTCGGCGTGACGCAGCTCGCGGCAGGTGTCGATCATGCGTGCGTGCGCGTCGGTGGCGCGGTCTATTGCTGGGGCAATCAAGGGCCCGAAGGCCGGCTCGGCAACGGCATGACGACAGCTTCCGCGACGCCGCAGCGCGTGCACAACGTCGATGACGCGATCGATCTGGCGACGGGCAACACCTTCACGTGCGTCGTGCGCGCGGATCGGACGGTGTGGTGTTGGGGCGATGATGGGTTCGGGCAGCTCGGCGATGGCGGTGGGCTCGTGGACTCCCTGGTGCCGGTGCAGGTCGTCGGAATCACGGACGCAATCCAAGTGACCGCCGGCTCCAACTTTGCGTGCGCGCTGCACGCGCAGGGGAGCATCAGTTGCTGGGGACAAGACGACGTCGGTCGCCTGGGATGGTCGGGCGCAGCCGGAGACCAGGTCGCTCCGGTGCCAGTGCAAGGAATCGCGAACGCAGTGCGTCTCGCGTCCGCGCAAGGCACCAACAGTCACATGTGCGCGATCACGGAAGGCGGCGGCGCGGTTTGCTGGGGCTACAACAACTACGGCACGCTTTCCGACGGCGGCAACACCCCGAGCAGCGCGACGCCGAGCGGAGTGGTGGGCGTGAGTGACATCGTCGAGATCGCCATCGGCTACCACAACTCGTGCTTCCGCAATCAAAGCGGCGAGGTGTATTGCGCGGGCTACGGCAGCTACGGCGGCATCGGCAACGGTGGCGCGAACAGCACGAACTTCGGCCCTCTGCGTGTCTCGCTTGGCCAGGGGGAAGCCGCAACGTCGATCGCCGTCGGCGGTGCGCATGCATGTGCGGTGCTCGCCAGCGGTGGCGTCGTTTGCTGGGGACACTATGGCAACGGCCGTCTCGGCAGCTCGACCAACAACTACGCGCTGGTGCCGACGCCAGTGGTCGGCCTTCCATAGGCTCGGCCTGAAACCTGCCTGAATTGATCGCGCATGCTGTACTTCCGGCGTGACGCAGGCGCTGTGGATCGACATGTACCTGGACCACCTGAAGGTGGAGCGCGGGCTCGGCGAAAAGACGATCGAGGCCTATGCCGGGGACATCGCGCGCTTCGTGGCGCATTTGGATCGCGAAGGCCGTGCGCTCGACACCGCGGACGTGGGTACGCTGGCCGCGATGCTGCTGTCGCTCTCGAAGGCAGGCTTGTCGGCGCGCTCGCAGGCGCGGTTCCTGTCGTCGCTGCGCGGTTTGTACAAGCACCTGCTGAGCGAGCGTCTGGTGACGGCGGATCCGACCGCCTTGATCGATGCGCCGAAGCTCGGGCGCAAGTTGCCGGCGCTGCTGAACGCGTCTGAAGTCTTACGCTTGCTCGCGACGCCAGGGGAACAGAGCCCGCGTGGCGTCCGTGACACCGCGATGCTGCACGTGATGTACGCCGCAGGCCTGCGCGTGACGGAGCTGGTGACGCTGCAGCTCGGCGATGTGGACCTGCGCGCGGGCTTCGTGACCGCATTCGGCAAAGGCAAGAAGCGTCGCGTGGTTCCGCTGGGGGTTCCGGCGCAGGCCGCGCTGAGCCGATACCTGAGCGAGGTGCGACCGGGATGGGCCCGACCAGGCGACGACCACGTGTTCGTGACTCACGCCAAGCGGGCGATGACGCGTCAGGGATTTTGGAAGCTGATCAAGCGTTACGGTCGGGCGGCAGGCATCACCAAGCGCTTGTCGCCGCACATGCTGCGCCATTCCTTTGCCACCCACTTGCTGCAGGGGGGAGCGGACCTTCGCGTGGTGCAGACCCTGCTCGGCCATTCCGACATCACGACGACCCAGGTCTACACGCACGTGACCGGCGATCACCTCCGTCAGTCCCACCAGCGCTTCCATCCGCGCGGTTGAGCGCACGCGTCGAGGTTTGCGTGCGTCGGTAGCCTCAGGGAACTTGCTGCCGTACGGCGTCCGCATGCAGACTGCCGTGGTGGTGATGAAGGCAGTTTTTTCAGCAGAATCTCGGGCGATCGGCGCTTGGATGCGACGCGTGTCGTCGGCGCTGTCGGTGCTTGCGTTGGTGGGTGTGGGTGTCGTCGCTGATGCCGATGAGCTCGCTGTCGTCCGTGGTGCGGTCGACGCCAGCGAACGCAACAGCGGTGCGGCGCCTGATCTCACAGCGCTGTGGCGTGACGATCGGTTCACCGATCCGGTGAGCGTGCAGGGGCAACACGCGCGTGGTCTGTACTTCAATGGTCCGGTCACACGTCGCTTGGGGCCTCGCGGCATCGTGAGCACGGTGCTGCAGGCCAACATGAACGCCGCCGTGATCGATCTGAAGGACGGCGAAGGTCGCGTCACCTACGACACGCAGATCCCCGAGCTGCAACCTCAGAAGCAAATCTTCCTGCGCGATCCGCGCGGCCTCGTCGCGTACCTGAAGGAGCACGGCGTGTACACGATCGCGCGCATCGTGTGCTTCAGCGATCCGTACTTGCCGCGCAACGAGCCGAGTCGCGGCGTGATGGATGCGCGTCCAGGCAAAGAGGGCGTGCTGTGGGCATCGTGGGGCAAGCGCAACACCTGGCTCGACCCGTACAACCAAGCCAATCACCAGACCGTCACCGACATCGCGAAGGAAGCTGAAGCGATCGGGTTCGATGAGGTGCAGTTCGACTACATCCGCTTCCCGGTGGACGAGTCGGTGGAGTTTGCGGTGTTCCCGGCGCAAGTGGAGATGCTGCGTCGCTATGTGCTGCTCGGCCTGCTGCGTCGTGTCGATGAGGCGATTCGCATTCCGATCGGCGTCGACATCTTCGGTCTCACTGCGTTTCGTGAAGGCGATGCGCCGGGGCTCGGGCAAGTGCCGGAGGAATGGGCGCTGCACGTCGATGTGTTCTCGCCGATGCTGTACGTGAACCGCATGCCTTGGATGCGCGAGCACAAGGAGCATCGCGTGATGTTCCTGATGGAAGCGGCGATCTCCAACCTGCGTCGTCGTGTGGGCGCAGGTCCAGTGATTCGTCCATTCATGCAGGGCTTTCCGCAGGGCGCCGATCGTTACGACGCAGAATTCATCGCGGATGAAGTGCGTGGCGCGCGTCAGGGCGGCGCCGACGGTTTCCTGTTCTGGCACCCGGGCTCGGCATACGGGACGGTGAAGGCTGGCATGACGGGGCCCGCTCGCAGCTTGGTGCCGTTTCCGATCGAAGCGCGTGCCCGTTGGCGTCAGCAGACCTGGACCGACAACTTGCCTGCTGCGTCACGCGATCACCTGCGTGCTTCCACGACATCGCCCGCAAACACCACGACGTCGGCCGTAAACACAACGCTGTAGGGGCAGGCCTTGTGCCTGCCCACTTCGATCACGCGAGGAGCGCGAGCGCGCGGTCGAGGATGCGGTCGGCCAGGTCGCGCTTGGGCATGCGGGGCAAAGCCTCATCGCGTTCCGCGTCGACCAGGGTCGCTTCGTTGTCGTCCCCGCCGAAGCCGACGGCGGCGTGATTGGCCACGATCAGATCAGCCTTCTTCTTTTGCAGCTTGCCCCGCGCGTAGGTCACCACGTCGGTGGTTTCCATCGCGAAGCCGATCAGCACCGGATGCCGAGCGTTCGCCGCTGAAGCACGCCAGGCCCCGAGCTCGGCGAGGATGTCGGGGTTCTTCACCAGGGCGATGTTCATGCTGTCGCCGGTCTTCTTGATCTTGTCGTCGGCGATCACGTCGGGACGGTAGTCGGCGACCGCGGCGGTCATGATGATCACGTCGGCCTTGTCGCGCACCTTCATCACCGCATCGTGCATCGCGAGCGCCGAACGGGTCTGAACCACTTCGTGGACGGGCGGGGCGCTGATCGCCACCGGTCCGCTGATCAAGATCACGTTGGCACCGCGCGCGTGAGCACGTTCCGCGATGGCGTAACCCATGCGTCCGCTCGACCGGTTGCTGATGAAGCGCACCGGATCGATGTCTTCCTGCGTTGGCCCGGCGGTGATCACGATCGTGCGACCGTTCAGGTCGCGCGCCGAAGCGGGGTGCCCGCTCAAGTCGCCTGTCGCACCCAGTGATTGTTCGAGCGCGTCGACGATCTCTCGCGGCTCGACCAAACGACCCATGCCCACCTCACCGCTCGCGAGGGCCCCGTGCACGGGTCCGATGAAGCGTGCGCCGTCCTGAGACAAACGCGCGACGTTGCGTTGATTGGTCGCGGCGCGCCACATCTGATCGTGCATTGCAGGCGCGAAGAACACCGGCGTGCGCGCGCAGGCGAGGGTGGCGGTGACCACGTCGTCGACCAACCCCTGCGCGGCCTTGGCGATCACGTTGGCGGTCGCGGGCACGATCAGGATCGCGTGTGCCCAGCGCGAAAGCTCCACGTGCACCTCGCCCGGGAAGCTCGGATTCCACAGATCGGTGATCGCGGGCTGACCGGTGACACCGCTGAACGTCATGGCGCCGACGAAGCGTTGGGCGTTCTGCGTCATCATCACGCGTACGTGGGCGCCGCGACGACCGAGCTCACGGACGACCTCCACCGCCTTGAAGGCGCTGATGCCGCCGCACACGCCGACGACGATGTGTTGATCCTTAAGCGTCATACTGACCACGCCACGTTAGCCTATTGGGCTCTAGACGCGAGAATTCAGGTCGATCCGGCGTCGCATGTCACGGAGCGACGGGAGCCAGGCCTTCGCGCACGGTCCAGCCATAGGTGCCGCTGCGTCCTGGGTCCCGTGTCTGCTCGTAGCCTGTGATGCCGGGGCCTGCGGTTGCGGACATCACTTCGTCCGCGACGTACTCCGGGTGGGGGTCGTTGGCGGGCAGCTCGTAGCCTTCAGCCGCTTCCGGGCCCACGCCGATGCGCCATGTCTGCGTGGTGGCGGGGTACTTGTCGCTGAAGCGCTCACGCGTCGATTGATGGGTGCGCACGTCTTCGATCACACGGAAGCGCGTGACCTCGAAGCCGGGTACGCCGCGCTGAGAGAGCACACGTAGGCCGCGCGGGATCGTGCTGTCGTCGGTCATGCGCTCTTCGAACGCCGAGAACGCATCGATGCGCCGCAGGAAGGTGACCTTGCGGGTCTGCTCGTGTCCGCGGATCTGTGCGCGCGCCACGCCGCCCTCGACCTTGATCCCGATCACGATCGGGAACGGGTAGTCGTTCTTGAACACGAAGTTGAGCGAGCCGTAGGCCACCGCGGCGTCGAGGCCGAGCTTCACATAGAAGCTGGGACGGCTGTGCGGGTGGCGCGTCACGATCGGCAGGCCGGCAAAGAACACGGCGCCGTGCAATGTGCTCGCGACTTGGCAAGTGCCGCCGCCGAGGCCGTCGACCAGCTCGCCGCCCGCGATCACCGGTGCCGCCTTGAAGCCATTGATCTCGGTGCGGTCGCCGACCACCTGGTTGAAGTCGAACGTCTCGCCCGGACGCAGCACGTAGCCGTCGACCTTGGCAGCCGCGACCTTGAGGTTGTGGGTGCGATCGGCAGCAGTGTCGGCGGCGTTGTAGCGGGTCTCGAACTCGCTGAGCACGGCGTCCATCGAGATGCCGTCGAGGGTGTCGCGCGTGCGCTGCGGCTTGACGCGATGCACGACGGCCGCGATCTCTGTTGCGCCTTCGCTGAGCGCTTGATCCAGCACGTCGAGTGAGGCGTACACGTCGAGCTCCAGACCGTCCTTGGACGCGAGGATCTCGGCGTTGCGCGTGTCGAGCTTGGCATTGACCGGAGCGCGATCAATCTGGTCCTTGATCGCGATCAGCAGCGGCAATGCGCGCTCGGCGTCCACATCGACGGGCAAGGGCAAGTCCAACGGCCGGCCCGCCAGCTCCTGCGCGTGCACCTTGCGCATCGGCGAGGTCGGGTCGTTGGCGGCCTTCAACCATTCGGCCAAGCGCTGCACGTCCACGCGCGCGCCCAGCACCGAGCGCGGCAGCGACTTCACGATGGTGTCGGCGCGCAGCGTCACCGGTTGATTCAGGTAGCGACGCGCCAACGTGGTCGCCTGCAGCATAGGTTCCACGTTCGGATCCACCGGCGTGGCCATCACCCGCAGCTCCACCGGCAACGGCGCCGCGCTGACTTGCGCTTGTGGCCACAGCAACGCGAAGGCGATGCCCGCGCCGACAAACGACGCGCAGGCACCCACAAGACGCACGCCTGCCGAAGGGATCTGAAGCCGCATCCCCCGACCCTGCCTCCGCGGTCAACGCCAGGTCAAAAAACCGACTCTTGCTGACAACTGCCAGCAACAACGCTTTCAGCGCCCGGGGCCAACTACGACACCCAGGGGCGGGGTTCACGCCCCGCTATTGACGCCTTGCGCCCCCCCCGCGATCCCACCCTCGAACACCAGGCTTGGGCTGTTGGCGAGAACAAGCTGTCGAACGCCAGCGGGATTTCCCCATGGACCGAGATTCAAAGCGCTCGCCGGGGTTCGGGCCACGCGAAAATGCGCTCTAGCTCCCTCGTTTTGCCCTGCGCTTCAGCTCTTCGCGGGCTGCGAACCCTTCCCCCCTCCATGCTACCGAACCATGTGCGTCGCGAATCACCAGGACTGGCGACTGCAAACACGGACCATCGTATCCAGAAGCACTCTGAAGTTCTTCTCTTGAGGAGAACCACTCCTGCAGCGCAAGGATTCGGCACTCTTGAAGCAATAAGAAATCTTCGAGTGCCACACGGTCTTGGATTGACCATGTCGCAACAATCAGAAATGCAGAGCACGCCGGTTTACTTGCACCATCCGTCCACGTCTGCACATTGGGAGCAAGGCGCAAGAGGACGCGCGTCTGCTCTTCTCTACTCAGACCGTCACATTCCTGAAGAATATTATTCATTGTCACTCTCGCTAGAATCCGACCCGTTGGAACCAAAGAACTCCGTTATTAATCCACTGCCCCGAGGGTCCCAACACTCGCGAAATATCAAGTGAGGAAGGCGCCGGACCTAAGATCGTTGTTCGATCGATACGTCCGATCACCCCCCCACCAGGACGTCACTGTCCAGCCGCTCGACGATGTGTAAGAGCGCGATCCACGTTAACCAGCAACCACGCGAGGGCCGGGCCCTTCCACGTATTCTTGTTGGACAGGTCTACTAGAGCCGCGTGGGCACGGTCGAGCTCAGGCCACGCAAACAGGTCACTCTTGTGGAACTGCAGGTAGTTCATCCACTTCACATCTTCAGACGCTCCAAGGTACCCAAATGCTAGATAGTCATCCGGATCAAGGATCTGTTCTCCACAAACCGCGCAGAGGCGTCTCCCCGGCCCTGATGCTCGTTGATACTCCTCAAAACGTACAAGGGCACTAGGCGCCAGGGGATGGCCTGACAGACAGGAAGTATGGAATGCTCTGTCGTGAAACAAGAACAGGGGATCCGCCTCATTCGAAACAAACGGGCCAAAACTCGTCGTGTTGCCGTTTGGCTGGATGGGCAACCCACACAGACCGCAAGGTGTCACACCAAGAACGACCAAGGCCATCTCATCCTCCTAGAACTTGATGAGCACGCCGTGCTCCAGCAGCCACGAACTCGACTGACCCAATGTGTCCTTCATCATCAGATCAGCAGCTGAGGGACCTGTCGCAGGCAGCTGATACGGATGCGTGTGGCCGTAGACTCTCAGCACTGCTCCCTCCGGCCACGATATGCCGCCAGGACCACCAGAAACGATTGCGCGCGTCCCATCGGCGAGTTTCCTGCGTTTCTGAATCCTGCCCCTGGGTGTCGTTTTTCGGCAACCTTTGATTC
>JACZCZ010187611.1_pt1 | contig 10528 bp, 13 predicted proteins | sample 8641811 | NCBI WGS metagenome assembly JACZCZ01 (sample SAMN15324610, study PRJNA640507) | soil metagenome | isolation source: intercropping peanut in the first line | place: China: Luxin town, Laibin City, Guangxi Province | collected 2019-07-25 | depth 10cm m | reverse complement strand
GCTGCCGCAGCCGCCGCCGTGCGCCCCGTGGCGGCACTGGAGGCGGTTGGACGGCACGTCGCCGGCATGCGTCGCGCGCAGCACGGACTGACCGTCGCGGAGTTGCACCGTCACGGTTCCGTTGGCGGCCGTTCTGACCGGAGCGACGCCGCCGGCGACGGTCGCGCCGGCGACCGGCGTGCTGGTCCCGTCACCTCTGAGCCGCACGACCTTCAGGTCGAACTTGCCGCCACGCGGACGGACGACCTGCAGCTCGAGCGGCAGATTCGTGCAGCTGGAGAAGTCCGGCGTCGAGGTGCAGAGGAACTCGAGCACGTCGTCGCCGTTGTGCAGCTCGGTGTCGCAGACCCCGGTCATCGAGGTTCTGCCGTTGATCCACAGGGCCCAGTAGGCGCTGAAGTCAGCGGGCGCTCTCACGCCCATGATCGCGTCGACCGCGTAGCCGAGGCCGTTGAACCAGGTCGCGTCCCAGTCGCCGGCGGTCGCCTCGTCGAGCGCGCCGGCGACGCTGGTGCCGGTGCACGAGTGCGCGCTGTTCCCGTCCTTGACGACCGTTCCGCGCTCCGTCGTGAGCGTCCGGTCGACGAGTGTCTGACCGGGCGCCTCGGCGCGCACGTTCACGCGCGCCGGCGCGCCGGCGGCGTGTGCCAGCGGCGCCATGAGCGCCGCTGCGGCGAGCGCTCCGACGACGGAGCCGATGATGCTGCGAGACATTCAGGCCACCCCTTTCCGCGAGGGCGTATTTGACTGTGCGGTCGGGGCCTGGTCTCCTGGCTCTCGGGCCTACTCCTCGCGCCTTCCCGGGACGGCGGTGCCTCCCAGTGGCTGCGCAGCGAGCGCTGCGCGTGCGACGAGCGTCCCCGATCACAGTGGCGGGTCCGCGCCGGATTCGCACCGGTCTTCCCATCGCCACCGACCTGTTGTTGGACGTCGCGGATGCTATCGCGGCACAGCGGCGGATCGCGTGGCGGCTCAGCTATGGCCCCGTAGACTGCGTTCGCGATGGTCAACCTCACGCGCATCTACACGCGCCACGGCGACAAGGGCGAGACGCACCTCGGCGACATGAGCCGCGTGCCGAAGACGCACCCGCGGATCGAGGCCTACGGCACGGTCGACGAGCTCAACGCGCACATCGGCGTCGCGCTCGCGAGCGCCGGCATGCCGCAGCGCTACGTTCCGTGGCTGCAGCACGTGCAGAACGACCTGTTCGACGTCGGCGCCGACATCGCCGTCCCGCACGGCGGAGATCGCGCGCGCCTGCGCGTGAGCGCGGAGCAGACGAGCTGGCTCGAGCAGCGCTGCGACGAGGTCAACGCGGAGCTGCCGAAGCTCAGATCGTTCGTGATCCCGGGCGGTTCGCCGGCGGCCGCGCAGCTGCACGTGTGCCGCACCGTCTGCCGGCGGGCGGAGCGGGCCGCGATCGTGTGCGGCGCGGACGCGCTCGGCGAGGAGGTCGTGCGCTACCTCAACCGGCTCTCGGACCTGCTGTTCATCCTCAGCCGGGGAGCGGTCGAGGGCGACGAGCCGCTGTGGGAGCCGGGCCGCTTCCGCTCCACCTGAACCCACGTCAGCGGACGATCGCAACCGGCGCACTCGGCTTGCGGGCTCAGGTAGGTTCGGCCGAGCACGTTTCGAGGCAATACGCCGGATTGGGGGAAATAGGGGGATGCGCGTACTGCTCTGCAGTGCCGCGGTCGCGGTCGCACTGGCGGTCGTCGGCTGCGGGAGCGACTCGGGCTCATCGGGCTCGACCAACACCACCAGCAGCTCGCAGAGAGGGCAGACCGTCCTGCACTACATCACGCGGGAAGCCAAGCCGAGAAACCCCGGCCCGCACCCCCACGCGAGAGTCGACCATCTGATCGTCAAGGACCTGAGAAGAGGGCAAGGTCCCGCGATCAGGTCCGGCGACAGCGGGATCTTCGAATTCATAGCTACGAACTGGATCACGGGCGAAAAGCTCGAAGAGGCGTGGCACAGAAAGAGACCGTTCGAAACGCAGATCGAAAAGAACGTCGTGATCGAAGGCTGGTGGCAAGGCGTTCCCGGGATGAGGGTCGGCGGTCGCCGCCAGCTGATAATCCCGCCGGCGCTCGGCTTCACGACGAATCCGGCTCACGCAGGTCAGACGACCTTCTTCGACATCGTGCTGGTCGAGATCAGGCCACAGAGACCGACCGGCCTTGGGGGCGCCACGCAGCCGACCGAAGCGCCGCCGCAGATCTCCACGGAATAGTCGCGGCATCCGCGGCGCACCGGCGCACGCGCGGCGTGCCGCGTGCCATCGTGCCGGCCCTCTCGACGAGGAGCTGACACGCATGGCACGAGGAACGATCGTCTCCGGCCGCACGGCCGTCATCACGGGCGCCGGCTCCGGCATCGGGGGCGCGAAGGCGCAGCGGCTCGCGCGCCACGGCTCGCCCGTAGCGATCTGCGACTGGAACGACGACGACCTGCGGGAGACGGCCGCGACGATCGACGGACCCGTGCTGGCGCGCAGACTCGACGTGCGCGACCGCGGCGGGCAGATGGCGTTCGCCGCGGAGGTCAAGGACTGGATGCCCGCGCCGCTCGGGATGGTCTTCAACAACGCCGGCGTGACGGTCTCCCAGACCGCCGCCGACGCCGCACACGAGGACGACGAGTGGGTCATCGACGTGAACCTGTGGGGCGTGATCCACGGCACGCGCGCGTTCCTGCCGATCCTGCTCGAGCAGGACGCGGGCGCGATCGTGAACGTCTCCAGCGTGTTCGGGCTGATCGGCTTTCCGACGCAGAGCGCCTATTGCGCGTCGAAGTTCGCGGTGCGCGGCTACACCGAGTCGCTGCGGGCCGAGCTGCGCGAGACCGGCGTGCGCGCGGTGGCGGTCCACCCGGGCGGCGTCAACACGAACATCGTCGAGCACGCGCGCTTCCACGTCGACGACCGCGGCAACAGAGATCACGACGTCCTCAAGCGGGACTTCAGAAGAGTCGCGCGCACCTCGCCGGACAAGGCGGCCGCGATCATCCACGAGGGCGTCGAGCGCGGCCGCGGGCGGATCCTCGTCGGTCCGGACGCCGGCTTCCTGGCGCTGCTGACGCGACTCGCGCCGGTGCGCTACTTCGACGTGCTGCAGCGCCTCGAGCCGTTCATGCGCAGATAGCGTCCGCTAGCTTCGTCAGCGGATGGCGAAGAAGAAGCTCGTTCCGGGCGTTGAGCTGAAGCCGAAGAAGAAGTGCTGCAAGTCGCGGCCGCGCTGCAAGCGCTGCCACGTGACGCTGGAGCGCCTGAGCGCGATGGGCTTCGCGCAGCGGCGCGCCTCGGACGGCCGCTACGTGATCGTCGAGGTGGTGCCGAAGCGGGAGCTGAGAGCGGCGCGGAGAAAGTGAGCGGCTGCGGCGCGTCGCTCAGGCGACGCGGATCTGCTCGCCGCCGGCCTCGATCGTGTCGCCGCGCCGCAGCTGACGCCCGCGCCGGTGTTCGCGCTCCCCGTTGACGCTGACCTCTCCCGCGGCGAGCAGCTCCTTCGCGTCGGCTCCGGAATCGGCGATCCCGGCGAGCTTGAGCAGCTGGCCGAGGCGGATCGTGTCGTCGCGGATGGGGATGTCGCGCATCGGCGCGGACGATAGCGGCAGCGACTCGCGCGTCAGGTCCGCGCAGCGATCAGCACCGGCGCTCCGAGCAGCCCCTCGAGGTCGTACCCGAACGGGCAGCGAGCGACGTGCACGAGCAGATACTCGACCGCCGCGTCCGGCGCGTCCGCGTCCACCCACGAGGTCGTCGCCGCATCGACGGCGCCGGCGAGCGTCCAGCCTCCCACGTGACCCGGAGTCGCATTGCGGTAGACGTGATACCCCGTGATCGGCGGCGTCGTCGCGATCTCGCCGGCGGTGTCGGTCCAACTCAGCGCGACGCCCTGCTCGCCGCGGCTTGCGGTCACGATCTCGGGCGCCCGCCCGAGGATCGCGTGCGGCTCGGTGCCGAGCAGCACCTCGTTGCTCGTCACCGACAGGAAGGGCGAGGCGTCCGGGTCGTCGAGCTGCTCCTCGATGAAGTAGTCGATCGGGCCATTCGTCAGCGAGAGCGCCATCCCATACGGCGGCCAACCGGCGACGTCGCCAGCGAGCACCGGCTCGTTCCGGCTGCGCAGGCGAACCGGATCGTTGTCGCCGACCTGCACCGTCATCACCATCCGCCCGCCGAGCTCGAGTCGGCCTGGATACTGCTCGCCGAGCCCATCCTCGAGGGGGACGCGCAGAGGACCCTTCAGCGTGTCGCCGTCCTCCATCACCACGAGCCAGCGCAGTGGCGTGCCGTCCGAGAGCGCGGCCTCGCCGAACTTCGCGAAGCGCACGATGACCACCTCGCTGTCGAGGCTCTCCGCGGTCGGCATCCCCAGCGTCTTGCGGCAACCGCTGCCACACGTCGCCATCGGCGCGATCAGGTCGACCGTCATCGAGCCGACCAGCGCGCTCACGCTGAAGCGCATCGGCGCGCTGGACACATCCGTCGATCCGGCGCGTACCACCCCGTAGGGCTCGTAATTGACGCCCGCGGTGCGCTGCTCATGGGGTTGGAGTGGCATGGAACTCCGATCTCGTACGGGTCGGCGTGCTCGAACGAGGGATCGGCCGTCACGGCGCCTGCCTCCAGCACCAGCCACAGTCGCTCCGCCCGTCCGCCAATGGCCGATCCATCCTAAACAGGATTTCTGATCGAAGGGCGCTATCGAACCGCGCCGTAATCTCGCGATTCGCTTGCTATGGACGATGGCGCAGCGGGACGCACGGACTGCTGCATCCGGACAGCCGGCGGAGTACCGCCACGGGGATTCGAAGCGCGGCGCGGGGTGGCGCGGCGGCCGGCGATGCCGGCGTTTTCTCCGGCGCAGTGGGCGATTCGGCCGGCGATCCACCCGCTGAGTACCGCTCCGAGCCCGCTGGAATCGGGGACGGACTTTCAGCCGACTTTCAGCCAGCTACCAGCTCGACCAACGGTAGGGACTGGCCGACCAGCCGCGCTGCTGTGCGTAGGGCTTGAGAACCTCGTTGACGAAGCATCCCTTGGACACGGCGCGTTCGAACTGGTTGTACAGCGAGTCCGTGCATGGATAGTCGTAGACCATCCGACCGTCCACGAAGACGAGCTGGAGCACTCCACGATCAGCGAGGTAACGGAAAGCTTCGACGCCGTGGATCGACAGGACTGCCAGCCGTTCGGGAGCACACCGGCCATGATGGCGAGGGCATCGGACGGTGGCTTACCAGTTAGTAGTCGTTTGGCAGGAGTCGGCGCCGGCTCAGCGTCCTACGGTTGCCGCCGCCCAGGCGCGGATCTCCTCGATGAGCGCAAGCGTCGCGACCCGATCGAGCGCAGGTTCGCCGTCCGTCTCGTAGCGGAAGTCCACGGCCCACGGGCTCAGCTCGTCGGCGTCGAGGACGGCCGGCGGGGCGTCGATGCCGTTCGCCTCCACAAGTGAGGAGGTAACCGAGGGCATGGGTCTTCGCGTACTCGATGTCGCGTGCCGCGAGAACGGCCTTGATCGCCTTCTCGACGGCCTGCTGCGCGTGGAACCCGATGCTCGCGTCGGCGATGTCGGCGTCGTCGAGCACGCCGCGCACGAGCCGTATGTCGTCGTCTGCGCGCTCGAGCAGGACCCGCGCGAGGTCCCGACCGTCACGCGGCGGCAAGCTCGCGGCCCTCGCTCAGCGCGGCGTGGACGATCGAGTTCTTCACGCCCGCCCATTCGGCAGCGTAGGCCTCGCTGACGACGACGATGTCGACAGGCACGCCAAGCGACCGAACCTCGCGCTCCAAGCGCACCATCTCGGCGTGCCGGTTCGGCACGTCGCGCTCAATGACCAGGAAGTCGAGGTCGCTGTTGGGGCCAGCGTCGCCGCGCGCGTGCGAGCCGAACAGGACCACACGCGCCGGGGCGCTGGCAGCCAGCTGCGATGCGGCGGCCGGCAAGCTCGATGACATCGCTCGGAACCATCGGGAAACGATGACGAAAGCCCTCCAGCCTGGAGCGCTTTCCTCGTAGTACCGCCACGGGGATTCGAACCCCGGTTTCCGCCGTGAGAGGGCGGTGTCCTAGTCCCCTAGACGATGGCGGCGCGCTGGTGGCGAGGATAGCAAGGCGGTTCGGGGCGCGGCGGGCGCCGCGACGCGGCGGGTCGGGCGCGGGACCGTGTATCTTCGATCCCTGATTCCCTGCGGCTGTGGCGGAATCGGTAGACGCGCACGGTTCAGGTCCGTGTGGGGCACACAAATCCCCGTGGAGGTTCAAGTCCTCTCAGCCGCATGCAGGCCCCGCCTCGGCGGGGCCTCTTCTATCTCCGGGCCGGGATGCAGCAGAGGTGCGCGGCGCCGCTGGCGAGCAGCCGCCCGTCCGCATCCCACACCTTGCCGTCGACCGCCATCAGTCCATCGCCGGCGACGGTGCACGCGTGGTCGACGAGCAGCCACTCGCACGCGGGACTGAACTGATGGAACCACGCGCTCGTGTCGAGGTTCGGCGCGAGGTACTCCATCGAGCGGAAGCGCCGGTACGCGGCCGGGAAGCCGTAGGTGTCGAGCAGGATCAGCGAGCGCGCGGCATCGACGAACGGGTCCTCGAAGCACGGCCTCGGCCGGTAGCGCGCCCACTCGCGCAACACCGGCTCGGCACCGTCCGGCGGGCGCACCTGGTCGATCGGACGCCGCTCGACGTTGTCCCAGAAGTTGAACGGCGGTCGCTGCTCGGCGCTCAGCAGCTGCTCGTAGCTCTGCAGCTCCCCCGGCGACGCGACGTCCGGCGCCTGCAAGTGACGATGCTCGTGCCCCGGCCCCTTCGCGAGCGTCTTCACCATCGCGTGCAGAACCGGTCGCCCCTCCTGCGTCATCGTGACCTGCAGCGACTCGGCGCGGCGCCCCTGCTTCAACACCGTCACCTCGAGCTCCACCACATCGAACGACGGCGAGCTGAGGAAGTGACAGTAGAAGCTCGACGGGCGCGCGATCTGCGCGACCTCGCCGGCGGCGCGCAGGGCGATCGCGGCCAGGTAGCCACCGTTCGGACCCCAGATCTCCCATGCGTCCGACAGCTCGGCCACAAAGCGACCGTCGTCGTCGAGCGCGACGCGCGTCGCCTGCTCGAGGTCCGCCCCGCTCATGTGGGCACCGTATCGGCACGTTCGCGTCGCTCGCGCCGGGTAGCGTGAAGCGCGTGTCCTCCCGCGTGTGGCCGACACTCCCGTCGTATGACCATTGGGGCGAGACGTGCGACACGCTCCACGCGCACGCCCAGGTGCTCGGCAAGCTCGCCGCCGCGCTCGCACCGCCCGAGCCGGGCTTCGGACACCTCGCTCTGCGCCTCACCGCGCGCGGGTGGGAGACCAACCCCCTCCCCGCCCCAAACGGCTCCGGCGCCTTCGTCGCCGCCCTCGACCTGCACACGCACCACGTCGTGGTCGAGCACTCGACCGGCGCGACCCGCCGCGTCGCGCTGATGCCGGACCGCGCCGTCGGCGCCGTCGCGCGGCGCGTGCTGACTGCGGTCGGCGAACTGGCGGGGGCGGTGCAGATCGATCCGACGCCGCAGGAGGTCCACTGGAGCGTCCCGCTCGACGAGGACGAGCAGCACACCACCTACGACCCGCATGCGGTCACCGGTTACCTCCGCGCGGCGACACAAGCCGCGCTCGTGCTCGCCGCCTTCCGCGCCCCGCACGCCGACCGCGCGACGCCCGTGAACGCCTGGTGGGGATCGTTCGACCTCGCGGTGAGCGTCTCGACCGGCGATGGCGCAAGCGTCCGCGAGCTCGCCGTGGGCTGGTGGCCGGGCGACCCGCGTCACCCCCAACCGGCGTTCTACGCCTACGCCAAGCCCGCGCCCGCCGGCTTCAGAGAGGCGCAGCTCGATCCCGCCCCGCTCGTCCGCTGGGACGCCGCGCTGGACGAGTTCCTCCTCGATCACAACGCACTCGTCGCGCTCCCGGACCCGCACGACGCCGCGCTCGCGTTCGCCCGCTCCGCTCAAGTGAACGCCAGCGTCCCCTTGGTGAGTTAGGCTCGCGGCGCCTCACGCGGGGAGCGATGCGCGCCCGGCTTGCAACCGGACGCGCCGGCGCGGCCCGACCGTCATCACGTGAAGCGCAATCCGTCATAGCAGTCCAGAAAGGGAGCTCCCTGTGAAGCTCGTGATCGGCATCGTCCGGCCCGAGAAGGCCAACGACGTGCTGGAGGCCCTCTATCGCGCCGAGGTGCGCGGCGTCTCGATGAGCCGCGTGCAAGGCCATGGCGGTGAGCTCGACCGCGTCGAGACCTACCGCGGGACGACGGTCCAGGTCGGCCTCTCCGACAAGGTGCGCTTCGAGATCGCCGTCTCCGACGATTTCGTCGATCCCACGATCGAAGCGCTGTGCGAAGGCGCGCGCACCGGTGAGGTCGGCGACGGCAAGATCTTCGTCGTCCCGCTCGAGCGCGCGGTCCGCATCCGCACGGGCGAGACCGACCAAAGCGCCGTCACCCCGGTGGGAGGTCGCTGATGACCGCGATCCTGGCAGCCGCGCAGATCGACACCGGCGACACCGCCTGGATGCTCGTCGCGACCGCGCTCGTGCTGATGATGACGCCGGCGCTCGGCCTCTTCTACGCCGGCCTCGTGCGCGAGAAGAACACGCTCAACACGTTCATGATGTCGATCGGGGCGATCGCCGTCGCGCTCGTCACGTGGGCGGCGTTCGGCTACTCGCTCGCGTTCGACGGCAGCGGCGACCTGCTCGGCGGCCTGCACTACGCCTTCCTGCACGACGTCGGCTTCGCGCCGCGCGAGGGGATGACGATCCCGCACCTCGTCTTCTTCGCCTTCCAGACGACCTTCTGCATCATCACCGTCGCGCTCGTCTCGGGCGCGGTGGTCGAGCGGATGCGCTTCGGCTCGTTCCTGCTGTTCGCCGCGCTGTGGTCGATCTGCGTCTACCCCGTGCTCGCGCACTGGGGCTTCGGCAACGGCTGGCTGATGTCCCACGGCACGCTCGACTTCGCGGGCGGGGTCGCGGTCGAGATGGCGTCCGGCTTCTCCGCGCTGGCGGCCGCTTTGGTGGTGCGCCACCGCAAGGATTACGGGCGCCAGGCGCTCCTGCCCCACAACGCCGTGTACGTGCTGCTGGGCGCCGGACTGCTGTGGTTCGGGTGGTTCGGCTTCAACGGCGGCAGCGGCTTCAACGTCGGCCAGAACAGCGTGCTGGCGTTCACGAACACGCTGATCACGCCGGCCTGCACGCTCGTCGTGTGGTTCGCGCTCGACCTGGTCCGCGGGCGAAAGGTGACGGCGATCGGCGCCGCGACGGCGATCATCGTCGGCTGCGTGCTGATCACGCCGGCCGGCGGCTTCATCAGCCCCGGCTGGGCGATGGCGCTCGGCGCGCTCGGCGCGTTCCCGAGCTACGCGATCATCGTGTGGCGCCCGCGCACGCGCGTGGACGAGACGCTCGACGTGCTCGCCGCGCACGGCACCGCGGGCTTCGTCGGGATCCTCTTCATCGGCCTGGTCGCCCAGAGAGCCTGGAACGGGATCTCCGACGGACTCGTCTACGGCAACGCGAGACAGCTGTTGTGGCAGGCGCTCGCCGCGCTCGCGACGCCGGCCTACGCGTTCTGCGCCACGTTCCTGCTGCTGAAGCTGCTCGGCCTGGCCGTGCCGCTGCGCACGAGCGAGCGCGAGGAGGCGATCGGCATGGACGTCACGCAGCACGGCGAGGAGGCGTACGCCTCCGGCGAGGGCGCGATCCTCGTCACGACCGAGGCCGGGCTCGAGGGCCCGCGGCCGGTCGCGCAGCCGAACCCGGCCTGACACAGGCGCGCGACGGCGCGGGCGCATCCATGCGCCCGCGCCGCGTCGCGTCCGCTCAGCGGGGCCGAGGCGTGGGGGCTCTCCTCGGCGCGACCGTCACCGTGAGCGGCCGCGAGCCCGCCCCCGCGGAGGCGAAGTCGCCGGTCCACTGCGCGACGAACGTCGTGGTGCCGCGCGGGACGCGCCAGGCGGTCACGAACGTGCCGTTGGAGGCGACCGGGACGGTCTGGCTGCGCCACGTAATGGGGCCGGGCGTCCGCATCGAGACCGTGATCTGCGCACGAGCGCCCGCCGGCCGCAGCCGGCCGGTGACGGTGATCCGCCCGGCTCTCGAGAGCTGCCGATGCTTCGTCGACAGGCTCAGCTGCGACGGGTCGCCGGCGACGCCGCCGGTGGTGCTGAACAGCAGCTCGGAACCGCCTGCGATCAGGTAGTCGACGCCATCGCCCACGGCGAGGCCGCGAGCCGGAATCCGGTCGTTGACGACGAACTGCGGCTGCCAGGTGGCGCCGGCGTCGTCGCTGCGCAGCAGGTAGCCGCCGGGCGCGAACCCGAAGCTGGTCAGCACCAGCGTCGCGGTGCGCGGCGAGTCCGCCGCGATGCCGACCACGTCCCGCGTGCCGACCGCGGTCAGCAACGTCCAGCGTCTGCCGGCGTTCGTCGTGCGCCACACGCGTCCTGAGTCGTCGAGCAGCAAGGCGACCTTG
>JACZCZ010099982.1_pt1 | contig 10535 bp, 9 predicted proteins | sample 8641811 | NCBI WGS metagenome assembly JACZCZ01 (sample SAMN15324610, study PRJNA640507) | soil metagenome | isolation source: intercropping peanut in the first line | place: China: Luxin town, Laibin City, Guangxi Province | collected 2019-07-25 | depth 10cm m | reverse complement strand
CGCGGGACCGGCGCCCGGCCCACGGCCGCCGGCGAAGAGCGTCGACGGTTCGTTCGAGGCGCGGCCGTTCGGCATTACGACGATCATCGGCACGGCTTTGCCGTCGGCAATGAGATTGTCGAGGATCGCACCGGCTGCCCCCGGGCCGGGCCAGTGCGTCTCGTTGCCGCCGATGCCGTGCAAGAGGTAGAGAACCGGATACTCTCGGTCTGGCGAATAGCCGGGCGGCAGGTAGACGGATGCGGGCCGCTTGCCGCCCGTCACCTTGGAATCGAACTCGACCCGCTCGACGACGCCCGCGGGAACGCCGTCGCGCCGCACGTCGAAGCCCTCCGGCGCCGCGGCCAACGTGGCCTCGGGGCGCGGCTCCGGAGGATTGCCGAACTGCGGTTGCGATAACGCCGGGCCGATCATGACGGCAACGGTAACCGCTGCCGCGCCATTCAGTAGTGCGTGCACACGAACGATCGACATGACGTTGCCCCCCGTGTTGTCGTGAGATCCATCGTAACAAGGCGGTCGCGTCGGCTCCCGAAAATCGCCGAAAAAGACCGAAAACCCATGCGGGCCACGAAAAACCTCGGTGGCTGCGCTACGCTGCCTGCTCTCGTGGTCCTTGGGGGGACGACGTATGCGGCGCATGCTCTTCGTGGCGCTGGCGATCGGCTGTGCTTTGCCAGCCGTTAGCCCAGCGCAATCCGTTCGTGGGACCCGTCCCAACGTCGTGCTCATCATCACCGACGACATGGGCTGGGCCGATCTCGGTAGTTATGGCGCAACGGACATCCGCACGCCCAATCTCGATCGACTCGCAAGCGAGGGCGTCAGGCTCACGGACTTCTATGCGAACGGCGTTACGTGCTCTCCCACGCGTGCAGGGCTGATCTCGGGGCGCTACCAGCAGCGGTACGGGATCGAAGCGCCGCTGCCGAATGCGGTGCGTGCCGGCGAGCAAGGGCTACGCGCAAGCGGCAACTCGCTGCCGCAGTTATTGAAGGGTAGTGGCTATGCCACCGGGCTGATCGGCAAATGGCACTTGGGCTACGTTGCGGAGGCCAGTCCCAACGCTCATGGCTTCGACTATTTTTTCGGGCTGAAGAGCGGCTATCACGACTACTACACGCACACGGACGGCGAGGGCGCGGCCGATCTTTGGGAGAACGACACCGCGATCGAAGTCAGCGGCTATACCACGGACCTCGTCACGCAGCGTGCCGCCCGGTTCATCGAAGAGCACAAGAGCCAGCCATTCTTCCTCGATGTTTCCTACACGGCCCCGCATTGGCCGTACCAAGTGCCGGGCAGCCCATCGGCCGCGCCGGACAACGCGCGCCACGTCATGCCGCACGATCTCGCCACCAGCGCGCGGTCGGACTACGTGGCCATGGTGGAGCATCTCGACACGCAGATCGGCGAGCTGCTCGACGTCATCGAAAGAGCCGGCGTTGCCGACGACACCATCGTGATCTTCACGAACGACAACGGCGGCGAGTGGTTGTCGAACAGCGCGCCATTGTTCGGCAGGAAGTGGACGGTGTTCGAGGGCGGCATCCGGGTCCCGGCCATCGTGCGTTGGCCGGGGCGGATTCCGGCGGGCAGCGTCTCCGATCAAGTCGGCATCACGATGGATCTTACGGCGTCGATTCTCGCAGTCGCGGGCGCGCCGCTGCCCGCCGGCCTCGAGGGAGTCGATCTCTTTCCCGTCTGGGAGGGACGAGCGCCACAGACGGCGCGCACGCTGTTTTGGCGCTCCGGCAGCGGAGCAGCCAAGCAGACGGCGGTGCGCCGCGGTGACTGGAAGCTCGTCGTCGACGGCCCACATACGTATCTCTTCAATCTGCGCACGGATCTCAGCGAACGCAACGACCTGGCGAAATGGCGGCAAGACATCGCACGCGAGCTGTACCCGTTGATCGCGAGCTGGGAAGGCGCGGTGGACGCCGAGGCGAAGACGCTCGGAACCGTCGCGCCGCCTAACCGGGCGCGATGACGACGACGGCTCCCCACGCACGCCGAATACGAGGAATCGAGATGCCAATAGGAAAGGCGACCTTGCTCACGCTTGCCGCGGCGGCGGCGATGGCGCACGGCCAATTCGTGCTCGCGCAGACGGGCTCGCAAGCAACCTTGCTTCCCGACGCTGCGTGGGACTGCGGTATGCCGCAGGGCATTGCAGCCCCGGAACGAGGTGAGTTGGCTTTCGAGATTGCGGTTCCGCTCGAGCGCCTCATCGACGTCGGCCAGACGCAGTACGGAGTGCGGCGAGTAGCGGTGGGGCTCGCCGGCTCCGTCGCCGGAGAAAAATTGTCCGGCACCGTGGCGGCGGGCGCGCTCGACTTCGAGCTCGCGCTCGCGAACGGCACACGCGAGATCGAGCAAGCGCTCGTCCTGCAGGCGGCCGACGGCAGCCTCATCTATGCGCGCAACCCGGGCGTCGGACCGAGCGCCGGCGACGTCAGGGTCGTCATGGATTTCGAGGCGCCGAATGCGAGCCCGCACGCCTGGTTGAACTCGCGTAAGTTCGTTGCGCGGCGCGTGCTCGACGCGAGCGGGAGGTCGCTGCGCTTGGCGGTGTACGACGTGTCGACGGTCGCCGTCGGCACGGGCGGCAGCATTGCCATCGCGAAGCCTGCCGGCGTTGCGCCGCAGCCATGGGGCTATCGCAGCAAGCAGCCGGGCGAGCAGGAGGGCGCGCTACTGATCACGGAAAACGTCACGCTCGGGCCCTCGCAAAGAGTCGGCGAGAGCAAGAACGGCAATCGCAACATCATTCCGATCACGGGTGGCACCGTCACCGGCCGCATCACGGGGAAAGTGCTGATGGGCGGCGCCGACTATCAGATCCTGACGCCGCCTGCGACGATCGACGCACACTACCTGTGGCAGACGGATGACGGCGAAACCATCATCGTGCGCAACGGCGGTTCGTTCGGCGGGCTCGTGCCGACGTTCGAAGCGCGCGTCGACGGTCCCTACGCATACCTCAACACGGGCGCATATCTGAGCTCGAACCCCGGCATGGGGCAGGGCGGCGTCGCGCTCGTCTTCTACGAGAGCACGAACGCTCGTTGAGCCCGCTTCCGCGGCGGCGAATGCTATTCGGTGGCGGCCGGCGCTCCGGTGCCGGGTGACGTAATGAACAGGCGGCGACCGTCCGGCAGTGTCACGTCGCGACCGTTGGCCGCGTTCGAGCCGTTGCGGTGGCGGTATCCGAAGACGACGACCTCCGTGCCGGCCGGAATCGAGTCGCGCGTCATGCCGCGTCGCACGAGCGTATTGGGGCTGCCGGCTTCGACGCGCCACTTCTCGACGACGCCGCCTTCACGCGGAACGTCGAGGTGAATCCACGCGTGCGGATTGATCCATTCCACGCGCGTGATCGTGCCTTTCAGCGTGATCGGCTTGTTGGCGTCGAACTCCGTGGAGAACGCGTGATGCGCGCCTACCGGCGTGCACACCAATAACGCCGCAACGCTCGCCGCTGCGAAACTACCGACTATCCTCATCGACGTTCCTCCGTTGCTCGCCGCTCTTCTTCTCGCGTGGCCGACAAGATGCCGGGCAGCCCGTAGTTGCCCTCGTGACACGCAAACTCGACGAGCTCGCCCGGCTGCGGATGCATGAAAATTTCGACCGTCCACGGCGAGGTGAATACCGGGTCGTGAACCGTGGCGCGATAGGTGATTTGATCCTGCCCCGTGCGAGTGAAGCGCTCGACGACGCGAAACTCGTTGCTCATCACGGAGTCGAGCATTTGCACGCCGTAGTAGTGGCGATGCGGTATCTGGTTCGTGGTCTCGACGACCAACGTGTCGCCCTCGAAGTGGCCGCGGGAGTCGCCGGTCCACTGCCGCACGCGCGCGGGCAGGTGCGGCCGGCCGTCGATCGGAATGATCCGGACCTCGTGATTGAGCTCGGCCATGATGGTGACGTAGTCGGGTGTCTGCACGATGTAGTAATTGTTGTTGTACGGCTCCGGCAGCATCGGCGCGTGCCCGCCGCCGAAGCCGATGCAGCGCTCGGTCAAGTAGCGATCCTCGGGCGTGTCGGCCGGGTGCTCCTTCGCACGAGCCAAGTTCTGCTCGTGCTCGCGTTGCGCGGCAGCCGTGAACGGCGGAATGCGTCCGTTGGCGGGCTCGACGATCAGCGAGGTGCGCCGCGTCGGCACGATGTCGTTGCCGCGATCCATCCAGGCATCGTTGTAGGACCCGACATTACCGTTGGATCTGTCGGCTTCGATGTTCGCGTCGCCGCTCGTCGCGGCAATGCGCTGACGCACGTAGGCTCGTGCCTCGTCCTCGGTGAAGAACTGTTTGTCGCCGAGCTCCGCGGGGCGCTGCAGCGGCGTCAACGTGGCGTTCGACCATCTTCCCTGCAGATCGGGATCGCCCCACGCCGTGCGCGTCGCTTGCGCATGGGCTGTTGCACCGAGCAGGAAGGCAGGCAGCACGAGAAAGGCAGACGGGCTGATTTTCATGTTCGGCTCCGCGTCACTCGGGAGAGCGCTTGTAGAACTCGCCGTACAGCAGCTGCTCCGTGAACGGCACGCATTTGAACTCCATCAGCTGTTGCTGGGGATTCGGGTTTCGTACGAGGCGAAAGCGCATCGTCCAGGGTCGAGAAAACGTTTGCGGGTCCTCGAGGGTTGCCGAGTAATCGATGGCGTCCGCGCCGGCGAAGGTGTAGCGCTCGACGACCTTGAGCGCCGAGCTCGCATGATTCCCGGCGCGGTCGAGCCACGCCATGCCGTTGAAACCCGACACTTCGACGACGAGAGTGTCGCCGTCCCAGCGCGCGTTCGAGATGCCCATCCAGCTGTCGATTGCCGACGGCTGCGGGGCGCCGAGGTTCACGATGCGTGCGGCGCCCGCGAACTGATAGGCGATCAGCAGATGGTCGTCCGAGTGGAAGATCTGTAGCGGGTACGGCATGTAGTTCGCGCGTGGCACGCCCGGCATGTAGCACTTGAGCTCGGGGTCGTCGCTGAATCGGTTGCCGTAGTTGTCGCGCTGTTGTTCCGCCGCGGCGGGTAGATAGGGGATTTCGTCGCCTTCGACGATTCCGTACCCAGGGGGTGTCGCGAGCAGAGCGCCATACTCGGGCGGCCCGGCGCTGGCGCCGTGCGTCAGGACGTTCCAATTGGCCGTCGTGTACGCCTGCCACACGCCGCTCAAATTGGGCTTACCGTTCGCGAGCCGTGGTACGTCGCCCGGGCGCGAGCGCTGTTGCGCCCCGGCAGTTGCGGCCATCAGCAGTCCGAGCGCGAGCAACATGCGTGCGGATCGTTTCATCATTCGACCTCTAGTTCTTGGCAGGCTCGATTCGCAAGATCGAGCCGTTCGGTGTCAGTCGCGCGCTGCCGGGCCCGCCTTGTTGGTCGCGCTCGATGGCGAGATACAGGTACCCGTCGGGCCCTTGGCGTACGTCGCGTACGCGCACGTCGAGTTGCGTCAGCAGCGACTCGCGGCGCTCCGGCTGAGGCGGCGGCTGATTGAAAGCGACTCGCAATAGCTGCTGGCCGCTCAACGCGCCGATGAAGTAGTGGCCGCGCCATTGCGGGAAACGGTCGCCCGTGTAGAACATCAGGCTCGACGGACTGATGGCGGGCACCCAGAACATCTCGGGCATTTCCATGCCGGGTCGATACCACGACTGCTCCGAGGCGAGATGACCCGTGTAAATCTTGCCGAGCGAGACGAGCGGCCACCCGTAGTTGCGACCCGGCAGAAGCCGGTTCAGCTCGTCGCCGCCCATCGGCCCGATCTCGGTGGCCCAAAGCTCGCCGGTGTCGGGATGCCAAGCGAGCCCTTGCGCGTTGCGGTGACCGTACGTGTAGATTTCGGGTCTAGCGCCGGCTCGGCCGACGAACGGATTGTCGGGCGGTGCCGTACCGTCGTCGCGCAAGCGCAGCACTTTGCCGACGTGGCTGCCGAGATCTTGCGCGAGCATCCGGAAGCTCGCGTCGTCCGTGACGTTGGCCGCGTCGCGGTCGCCGACCGTCAAGTAGATCATCCCGTCGGGCCCTACCTCCGCGCGCCCGGCCGTCGCGCCCGTGCCCCAAGCGTCGGCGACGAACACGTCTTCGACGCGTTCGAGCTTCGTTCCGTCGAAACGGCCGCGCGCGAGCGCGATCGTCGTGTCGCCGCCGTCGCGCTGCTTGACGTACGAGATGAAGAGCAGGCGGTTACGCGCGAAATCGGGATGCAGCACCACGGAGTTCATGCTGCGTGCGCGCAGTGCGTCGGCCGGCCAGCCTGGGATCGGTTTCGCATCGAGCTTGCCGCCACGCACGATGCGCAAATCGCCCGGCAGCTCCGTGACGAGATAGTCCGAGCTGCCCGGCAGAAACGTCAGATGCCACGGCCGCACGAGCCCGTCGGCAACTGTGACGACATGAATACGCACGAGCTCGCCCGCCGGGCAACCACCGTGCTGTCCCCCGTTCGCGGAGCAAACGCCTGGCGTGTAGCTGTCGAAGGTCCATGTTTGCGCGCCGGCAACCGTCGCTGCGCTGAGCAGTGCGGCGGCCGCGAGCGTCGATCGTAAGCGGAGCATCTCCCCCCTCCACGTCATGATCGGTTCACGCGATGACCATAGGCGCGTCGACGAGACGGCGTCAACATCAAGCGCGTTGACTCACTCGCGTCACGCACGTAGCGTTGCTTCGCCGCGCGCGCGTGCGATCGTGCGTAGCGCACACGGTGGAGTCAGACCGCTACGTTTTCCGCCACATGGACGTGACAACGCGAGAGCCGATATGAGCAATCGTCACGTGCGCACTGTAGCCGCGAGTCTGGTGCTGATGCTTCTAGCTTCGGCTCGAGTGATCACGCCAAGCGAGGCGGACGCGCAAGCGAGCGCCGCGGCTGCGACCGCGGATCCGTTGGTATTCGACACCTGGGTGCCGGGCCCGTGCTCGCCGAACGGCCAGCCGCAGGGCCAGTGTCCGCCTGGGGACCTGTTCCGCGTCCGTCTCGTTCCAATCGCCGACGGCCTCAAGAGTCCGCGTCACATGGCGTTCACGCCGGGCGGAGATTTGTTGATCACCGAGTTTGCGGACGCGCCGACTGCTGGCGTCACCGGCAATCAGGCAGTGCAGAGTCGCGAGGGACAAGTGCGCATCGTGCGCGGCGGCAAGTTGTCTCCGCTGCCGCTCGCGGGCTGGCCGACGCCGAGCATCGAGGCGGGGGCTTTATGGTCCGTCGTCGTGCATCCGGAGTTCGCCACGAATCGTTCGGTGTATCTGTACTACGTCAAGAAGCGCGGCGAGATGCTGACGCGCGCTCTCGCGCGTGCGCGGCTCGACGGCGACACACTGCGCGACGTGAAGGAGATCTTCGAGTCCGACGCGTGGATCCCAGGCGGGCCGATGGCGGGACGTGCGGCGTTCGGACCCGACGGCATGATCTATCTGACCGTCATCGACCACGTCGAGCACGACGGGCGCGACGGCGGCAACGAGCCCTTGCTCGCACAACAGCTCGACAACGACGTCGGCAAAGTTTTACGTGTGCGCGACGACGGCAGCATTCCCGCCGACAACCCGTTCGTCGGCCGCGAGGGCGCGAATCCGCAAGTTTTCACCTACGGCCAACGCAACGTCACGGACTTCGCGTGGCACCCAGTGACCGGCGAGCTGTGGACGACCGAGATCGCGCCGATGGGCGGCGACGAGATCAACGTCCTGCAGCCGGGAATGAACTATGGCTGGCCGCTCGTCTCGCTCGGCAAGAACTACAACCGCAAGGAGCTCAGCGCCAATCACTGGTATCTGCCGGGCATGGAGATGCCCGTGATGTACTGGACGCCGTCGATCAGCCCGTCGACGCTGACGTGGTACACCGGCGACAAGCTCGCGCCATGGAAGGGGCACTTGTTCGTCGGCGCGCTGAACGGGCAAACGCTGCTGCGAGTGGCGTTCGATCAACCGATGCCGCAAACGGAGCGGCGCGACTCGCTGTTCATCTCGCTCGGGCGCCGTTGGCGGCACGTCGTGCAAGGGGCGGACGGGTACCTCTACGCGCTAACCGAGAAACGCACGCTCGGCGGGCAACCGGATCCGAGCGACGCGACGAGCGGCGTCGTGTTTCGAATCGAGCCGGCCGGCTAGTCGAAGTCGAAAATGTCCTCGCCCTGCGGGCGCTGCATTCCCTGCTCGAAGTACTCTTCCCACACCGCGGCCCACGGGCGGCCGTAGAGATCTTCGACCCGATAGCGTATCTCGGCGCCGGGGACCAACGCTGTCGCTCGTCCGTCGACGAGGAACAGCGTCTGATTGCAGTGCGTGAGGCTCAACGGCGGCACGTCGTTCAAATCGCCCTGCCGCGCGAGAAACCGCACGTTGCGCAGCGGTTGTTGCAGCGCTTCCTCGTCGTAGAAGACGGCCTCGTGCTCGAGCCCGACCAGTTCGCCACGCGCATTCTTTCGCGGCGTCCAGATCTCGATCGTTTGCAGCTTGCTCGAGTATTCCCAGCTCGAATGCGTGAACCAGCCCTGGATGTTCGAGGTCCAGGTGATCAGCGCGTCGCCGTCCCAGAAGCCGACGGTCTCGCCCATCCAGCGCGGCACGTCTGCGCCGAGGCGCGGCACGTCGCCGGTGAGATCGAAGTTGCGACCGACGTGCACGTTGCGAATCGCGTTGCCGGAGCCGCCGAGGAACTGCACGCGCGTCGGCGTTGTCGTCACGTCGAGCGAGCCCGGCCCGCCGGGGCCGGACCACCAGCGCATGAAGCCCTCGGGCCGGCACAGCATGGCCGACCATTGCGCCGCACGATCGTGCGCTTGGTGGTAGAGCTGCTGCACGAGTCGCTGCTGATACTCCGGCGTCAGCAGCGAAAGTATCGTCGGCACTTGATTGTGGTAGCCGATGATCCACTGCGGCGGCTCGCTGAATTCTGCGGGTACGACGGGGGGCTGGCCTGCGCGCATGAGCGCGAAGACGACACTGACGTTGTTCGTGTAGCGCCCGTCCCAATCGGGCGGCATGCGCTCGCGGCTGTAGCTCGTTGGGCCGCCTTGCGCGCGACTCTCCGCGAGCAACGCCTCGAAGTGCGCTCGAGCCGTCGCAAACTCGTACGGGCTGACGATGTGCTCGCGTGCGTAATCGACGTCGCAGTGGCCCCAGGCGCCCGCGGCCGGATCCGTCGTCAGATACGTAGGCGCGCTCGAGTAATCGCCCCACTGTGAGTCGAGCCCCAACGTGCTGTTGCAGCGGAAGTAGCGCGGATCGGTCCACAGCTCGCGATCGACGTAGAAGTCGTTGCTCGTGAAGATGTCACGAGGCAGCGGCGTCACTCCCGGCGGAGCCGCGCCACCCTTCGCCGTTGCGGCGTCGATGTTGTAGAACGGTACTCCGGCTCCGACCCAGTCGGCGCCGCCGGCCATCGGTCGACCGCGGCCGACGTTCTCTTGCGCCGGAGCCGCAGCCGCGCCGCATAGCACGGCGGCAAACGCCAACGCCCTGGTCGCGTCGGCGAGCAGCCGTGAACCTTGGCGCGGCGTCGATCGATTCATCGCATCCTCCTTCGGCCTGGCGTCAACTAGCCACGCGCGCGGAGTGTGGTCAAGCGCGACGAATGCCGCCGGCGGGTCGTGACGCGCGGTCTCATGGCGCATCCTAAATCGATGGGCTAGCCTACGAGCGGCGGTCAGGGTGCCGGGGAGGGTGACCATGAGAGCGCGAACGTGCCTGCTACTTGCGTCGATGTGCGCTGCGACGATCGTTCTGGCGCAGTCGGGCCGCTCGCCGCTGCCAGCCGACATCGACGCACAGTCTTACTCGCGGTTGCCGCTCATTCACAAACAAACTCTCGACGAGGAAGGCCGCCGCATTTTCGAAGCCATCAACGGCAAGGATGGCGACACGCCGCGCCTCGGTCCGCCCGCGAGCTCGATGCACAGCCTCGCGGCCGCGGAACCGTACGACCGGCTGAACCAGCTACTGCGCAGCGCGAACGTCATTGGGCCGCAGTTCTTCGAGATCAGCACGTTGGTGCCCGCGCGCGAGTTCAATCAGCAATACGAGTGGACCGCGCACGAGCGCGGAGCTCGGCGCGTCGGCGTCGCCGACGAGGTCATCGACGTCATCAAGCACGATCGCGCGACCTCCGGCTTGCCGGAGAAGGAAGCGACGGCCATCGAGTTCGGGCGTGCCATGCTGCGCGGCGATCGCCAAGTGCCGCCCGAGCTGTTCGCCAAAATGGAGTCGCTGTTCGGCGAGCGCGGCACGATCGAGATCACGATGGTGATGGGCGACTACGCGATGACGGCGATGTTGCTGAACGCGGTGAATCAACAGCTGCCCGCGGACTGGGAGCCTTTGCTCCCGATGCCGCAAAAGTGAAGGAGGCCGGCGTGAGCAGAGCGACGATTACGACCATCGCAGCACTATTGTTGCCAAGCGCGTTGTCCGCGCAGCCGCCGCCGGCTGCGCCGCAGCCGGCGTGCGCGGCCGGCGCCCGCGTCGTTTGCGGCCAGCCCGGCCCGGAGGGGGTCGCCCCGGGAGGCACCCAGGGGGTCGGGGGGGGGGGGATGGG
>JACZCZ010172385.1_pt1 | contig 10560 bp, 4 predicted proteins | sample 8641811 | NCBI WGS metagenome assembly JACZCZ01 (sample SAMN15324610, study PRJNA640507) | soil metagenome | isolation source: intercropping peanut in the first line | place: China: Luxin town, Laibin City, Guangxi Province | collected 2019-07-25 | depth 10cm m | reverse complement strand
TGCACGGCGCGCTCACCACCACTGGCGCGATCATCGGCATCTTGCTCGGCTCGCTGGTCAGCGCGCTGACGTTGCAAGCGCTGACACCAGAGCAGGCCCAGAGCTGGGGCTTCCGTGTGCCTTTCGTGTTCGGGATCGTCGTCGGTGCCGTGGGCCTCTACATCCGCAGTCGCCTGCACGAAACCCCGAGCTACGAGCGCATGAAGGCGGAAGGCAACATCGCGCAGAGCCCAATCCGTGAAGCGCTGGTGAACAACCCGAAGCAGATCCTCGCGACGATGACGATGTACTGGCTCGGCGCGGCGGGGTTTTACGTGATCTTCTTCAACCTCGTCGCGTACTTGCCACAGGTCGTCGGCACCCCGCGCGACGAAGCCCAGTTGTTGAACTCGATCGCGCTTCTGGTCCTCATCTTCACGTTGCCGACCGCGGCTTACGCATCCGATCGCGTGGGTCGACGTCCGGTGTTGATGGTGGGCTGCATCGGCATGCTGCTGTCGGTGGTGCCACTGTTCTGGCTGGTGAACCGCGGTGGCTTCGCCAACCTCTTGGCCGCGCACGTGGCGCTCTCGATCCTGTGCGGCATCGCCATGGCGCCGATCCCGGCAGCGGTCACCGAGCTCTTTCCGGCGCGAACGCGCTTCAGTGGCGTGTCGCTTGGGTACAACCCATCGCTCGCGTTGTTCGGCGGCACGTCGCCGATGATCTCCACGTTCTTGGTCAAGGCGACCGGCGACACGATCGCGCCGGCGTATTACCTGGCGTTTGCGGCGGTGATGTCGTTGGTGACGGTGCTGGTGTGTCCGGAGACATTCCAACAGCCGCTCGATCACGCGGCCACGTGTACGAAGTCCGCGAAACCACTGGACACGATAGCCGCCTAGGCGTCGGTTCGAGGCCCCGCTAAGGTAGGCAGGCTTGATTGCGGGGTGCGCCCGCGGTCGACAACCGAGGGGTGCTTCGTGGAACGCTTGTCCTTGCGTCAGGGCTTGTTGTTGGTGTGTGTGGGCTTGTGGCTGGTCGCTTGCGGCGATGACGATGGCGGTGGTGGCGGCACCGGCGGTCAAGGCGATGCGCAGACCGACAGCACGATGCCGCACGACGAGTGCGACGAGAACAGCGACTGCGACAACGCGCTGTTCTGCGACGGCACCGAGGTTTGCACCAACGGCCAATGCGTCGCGGGCCTCGCCGCCGACTGTAGCGATGGCATCGAGTGCACCGAGGACTTTTGCTCGGAGCTGACACGCGCGTGTCGTTCGATTGCTCCCGACCTGGACCTGGACGGTCACCTGGCGGCGAGCTGCGTGAACGAAGACGGCGATCCCTTCGGTGACGACTGCGACGACGAGGACCCGCTGCGCTTCCCAGGCAACCCCGAGGTCTGCGATCAGCTGCACCACGACGAGGACTGCGATCCAGCGTCCCATGGCAGTCGCGATCGCGATCAGGACACCTTCGAAGACATCGCGTGCTGTAACCCGAGCTCCGACGAGCCAGATGCAGCACTGTCGTGTGGCACGGACTGCAACGACTTCATCGCCAACGTGAACCCGCTGGCCACCGAGGCGTGTGATGCGTTCGACAACGACTGCGACGCACAAACGGACGAGGGCGTGTCGGTGACGGTCTACGTCGACGCCGATCGTGATGGCCATGGCGACGTGAACGCGACGGCGGTGCAGCTGTGCGCAGGTGCGGTGGGTTACTCGGTGCTGAACGACGACTGCAATGACAGTCCGGTGCCTTCAGAGAAGGGTGCCTCGATTCACCCGGGACAGCTGGAGCTCTGCGACGAGGTCGACAACGACTGCGACGAAGTGATCGACGAGGAAGAGAACTTCGTCGCTTGGTACGTCGATGTGGACGGCGACAACTTCGGTGCGGCGGCAGACCCGAACCCCGTGGTCTCGTGCATCCCGGTCCCCAATCGCGTGTTGACCAACAACGACTGTGACGACGCGAATGCTGCGATCAATCCTGCCGCGGCCGAGCTTTGCGATGGCAAGGATAACGATTGCAACGGCCTCGCCGATTTCCGCATCGGGCCCAACGACTTCGAAGACGACGACAACGACGGCGAGCCGGACGAAGAGTGCGGTCAGGGCGCGACCGATTGCGACGACACCAACCCGGCCACGCAGTTCGGCACGGAAGAGATCTGCGACAGCTACGACAACGACTGCGACGACAAGATCGACGAGAACACGACGTCCACCGTGTGGTGGCCGGATCGCGACGGTGACGGCTTCGGCGACAACCGCGGCCCTGCGTCGGTCTACTGCGCATTGATCCCGGGTCGCACACCGATCGCGGGCGACTGTGACGACACGCCGGCAGTCGAGGGAGAGACGGTCGCGCCTGGCGCTGCAGTGCATCCCGGTGCGACGGAGACATGCGATGCGGTCGATCAAGACTGTGACTTCCGCGTCGACGAGCAGGCACCGCCGCGATCTGACTGCAACCTCGCCAACGCCACCGAAGCCTGCTTCATCGGCACGTGCGTGATCGCCGAGTGCGCCGACGGCTTCGATGATTGCGACGGCCGACGTCAGAACGGCTGCGAACAAAACATCAATGTGCGTGCGTGCGGTCAAGGCGGCGCAGGCGGCTTCGGTGGCACCGGCGGTACTGGCGGTGCGGACGGCGGCGTGTCTGGGACGGGCGGCGCGAGCGGCACCGGCGGTATGGGTGGCACAGGCGGCGTCGGCGGCAGCGCTGGCACCTCAGGCACGGGTGGCAGCGGCGGTGTCGCAGGCGGCATCCCGGACGGTGGCTTCATGTTCGATGCCGGTCCGGAAACGCTGTGCGAGTCGAGCTACACGATCACCAACAGCGCGAGCATCACCGCGCTGATGAACGCGGGCTGCACGCACATCACCGGCAACGTGACGATCAGCAGCACCGCGCTGACGAGCCTGGCGGGCCTCGAGGGCATTCGCGAGATCGATGGCGACCTCGTGATCACCTACAACAGCGCGCTGACGTCACTGGCCGGCTTGAACGGGTTGATCCGTGTCGGCGGCAAGATCGATCTCTGGTCGAACACCCAGCTGCGTGACGTGGCGCTCACGAGCCTTCGTTTCATCGACGGCACGCTCTACCTCTACGCCAACAACATGCTCGCCGACCTTGAAGGCCTCGAGGCGCTGGAGCGCATCGACCACGGCTCGCTGTTGATCGAGAGCACCAGCTCCCTGACGTCCACCGCCGCGTTGTCGAGCCTCGCCGTGGTCGACGGGAGCGTGAACATCGCCAGCGTAAGCCCGCTCTTGAGCCTCTCGTTCCCGGCGCTCACCTACGTCGATGGCAACCTCAACATCTCGAGCAACGGCGGCCTGCGCAACGTGGATGGCATGAACGCGCTGCGCGTGGTCACGGGCAACATTTCGATCGCGAGCAATGGGCAGCTCGTGAACCTGAACGGGTTGAACGGAGTCACGACCGTCGGCGGCAGCGTGACGATCAACAACAACGCCGAGCTCACCAACCTCGAGAGCATCCGAATGGGCACGATCGGATCGGCTCTGGTGATCCGCGACAACGCCAAGCTCACGAGCATCAATGGCTTCAGCACCACGACGGTCGTCACGAGTCACCTGCAGATCTACAACAATGCGTCGCTCGCGAGCCTCAATGGCTTCGCGACGTTGGAGAGCATCGGCGGGCAGCTCGACATCTACAACAACGTGCTGTTGACGGGTATCGCGGCGTTCCCGCAGCTGGAGACCGTGAATTCGTTCTTCTCGGTTCGTGACAATCCACTGCTCGCCACCATCACCGGCTTCACAGCGCTGGCCGAAGTTAACGGCGCTTTCACCATCGCCCGTAACGCGGTGCTGACGCAGCTCAACAGTCTGGACAGCCTTGTCAGCGTGGGTGACGACCTGGTGGTCGAAGGCAACCGCCAGCTCGCCAGCATCGCGGGCCTGCGTTCCGGCACGCTTCGCGCCTTGGGCAATCGCTTCATCATTCGAATGAACCCAGTCTTGCCGTATTGCGAGGTATCGGCGCTGCAAGCGTCGCTCGCATCGTACGGTTGGACCGGACAGAGCCTCGCCTGCTGCAACCTCGGCTGCACGACGTGCACGGGCTCGATCTGCAGTGGAACGTCTGGCGGTACCGGCGGCCAGAGCGGCTTGCTGGACGGTGACGTCACGGTGAATTCAGTGGCCGATCTCGCGACGCTCGCCAATGTCACCGAGATCACCGGCAACCTGATCATCAACAGCACACCGCTGACGAACTTGTCGTCGCTGTCGAATCTTCAGACCGTTGGCGGCAACGTGGAGATTCGCTCCAACGCGTCGCTGACGTCGCTGAACGGGCTCAACAACCTGACGACGATCGGCGGCTACTTCGACCTGTGGAGCAACGGTGCGCTGACCAGCGTGAGCGCGCTGTCGAACCTGACCGTGATCGGCAATCACCTGTACCTGTACGGAAACGGCGCCCTGTCGAACCTGACCGGTTTCGGATCCGTGACTTCGGTCGGCGACCATCTGTCGATCGAATCGATGGCCGCGCTCACCAACGTCAACGGTCTTTCGGCGCTCACCTCGGTCGGCCGTTTCGTCAACATCACGAGCAACAACGTGCTCGCCAACCTCAACGGCTTCGCCAACCTCGACACCGTGGGCGGCAACCTCAACATCAGTAGCAACGGCGCGCTTGCCAGTATGTCGGGCCTCGCCGGGCTTCAGTCGGTCAACGGCAACGTGACGATCCAGAGCAACGGCATGCTCAACTCGATCAGCACGGCTGCGCTCGGGCAGGTTACTGGCAACTTCGTGTTCACGGGCAACAACGCCATCACGTCGATCGGGTCGCTCACCGCAACCGGCATCGGCGGGTTCTTGCAGATTCAAGACAACGCGGCGCTTGCTTCGATCGGTGGCTTCAACACGCTGACCTCGGTCACGTCGAACGTGTTGATCCAGAACAACGATGTCGCCACCACGCTCGGCGGCTTCACCGAGCTGCTCACGGTTGGCGGGTACGTGTCGATCACAGGCAACAACCAGCTCGGCACCATCACCGGCTTCAGCAAGGTCACGTCGATTCAGAACTACCTCAACATCGACGACAACACCGCGCTCGCTTCGGTCGCGGGTTTCACGGCGCTGACGACGATCGGCTCGCGCTTGTCGATCGAGCGCAACCCGGCGCTGACGAACTTCAACGGCATCGACAGCCTGACGTCGATCGGTGATGACCTGCGCATCGACAGCAACCTCGTGCTCAATTCGCTCAGCGGTTTGTTGTCGGGAACGTTGACGTTCCTGGGCAACTCGATGGTGATTCGCAGCAATCCGGCCCTGTCGCGTTGCGCTGTGACCCGGCTGACGTCGCTGTTGACGACCGCAGGCTGGGCGGGTGCCAACCTCAGCTGCTGCAACCTGGGTTGCGTCACGTGCGTGACCAACGGCTCCACGTGTAGCGCGGGCGCCGGCGGGACGGCTGGCCAGAACACGATCTACGACGCCAGCTACACGATCCGCACGCCGGCAGATGCCAGCGCAATCGCGACCGTGACGCAGATCAACGGCAACCTGATCATCGAGAGCTCCAGCTGCACCAGTCTGACGCCGCTTGCCAACTTGCAGCGCGTCAACGGTCGGCTCTCGATTCGGAGCAACAGCAGCCTGACCAACCTCAACGGTCTGACCGCGCTCCAGCATGTCGGTGGGGACTTCGACGTCTGGAGCAACGGCGCGATGACGAACATTACCGGCCTCAGCGCTCTGCAGACCGTGGGCGGCAACTTGTACTTCTACGGCAACAGCATGCTCGGAAGCCTCAATGGCACCACGTCGCTGGTGTCAGTTGGCGGTCAGCTGCTGATCGAGTCACATGCAGCGATCACCAACGTCAGCGGCTTCACCGCGCTCACGACCGTGATGGGCAACGTGGGCATCACCAGCAACGGGGCGCTGACGAATCTCAGTGGCTTCACGGCGCTGGCGACAGTAGGCGGAAATCTCAACATCAGCAGTAACGTCGCGCTGACCAACATCGACGGCGTGCGCGACACCGGCACTGGGGCTCTCACGATGCTCGGTGGCAACCTCACCGTGCAGAACAACGGCAACCTTTACGTCTGCGCAGTCACTGCACTGCGTGACTCACTGGTCGCCGACGGCTGGAACCGCACGTTCACCAACAGCGGAAACCGCACGTGTTCGTCACCCTTCGCGTGCGTCGGTGCGTTGTGCCAGTGACGCGATGACGTCAGCGTTTGTCGCGTGACGGGTCGTGGATCACCAGCGTGGCGACACCCTGCGTCTGGTTGCGAACGGTGTACACGGTGGTGGCTGGCTTGTGGCCGCTGCGCAGCTCGCTAACCTCGCAGCCCGCGCGTCGGTGGTGATCGTGTGCCGCGCGGATGTCGTGCGTGCGGTACGCCGCGCCGTAGAACACGTCCTGATCGCCGACGCTTGAGTCTTCGATCACTTCCAGTGTCACGCCCCCGACGCGAAAGAACAGCATGCGAACGCCGTTGAGGTCACGCTCAAGCGCCAAGCGAATGCCGAGGCCGACGCCGTACACCTGCTTCGCGTTGTCGATGCTCGCCGTACGTAGCGCCACGTGATCCAGCGCGTGGAGCGCGGCGGTTTGCGTTGGCCCGTGATCGATCAAGCGAGTGAAGTCAGGACGCTCGACCAGCAGCACCGGCACGCCCCGCGTCGCACGTGGCGAGAGGTCGATCGTGCTGTAGTGGCGGACATTGCCGGCGAGATCGCGTGCTTCGCCTGGCTGTGGCGGTGTTGCGCGCATGCCGCGTTGGCGCAGCGTGCCGCTGGCGTTGGCGGCGTCCTCCGTTCCAAACGCGATTGCCTGCAGCCCACCACCCGTCGTGTCCAGCCAACTGCGCAAGCCGTCCGAAGCTGCGTTGCCTGGCAGGGGTGCGGTGATTTCGATCAGCGCGTTGTCCAAGCCGAAGAGCGCGCTCTCAGTGCCCAACTCGGGGTGCACGCCGCGCCATGTGGGCGCGTGACCGAGCAGCGTCGTGTAGTCGGCGATGGCGCGGTCGAGCGAAGGTGCAGCGATCGTGATGTGATCGAAACGCGTGACGGGCTCGGATGACGTCGTCATGTGGCGCGATCTACCCTGCCGCCCATGATCAAAGCGAGAGCGATTCAAATCGTCGGCAAGGGTGATGTCAGCGCGCTGCAGATGGGCGAGACCATGGTGCGCGTGCCGGGCCCTAGTGAGCTGTTGGTGGAGATTGGCGCGGCGGGCTTGAACCGCGCCGACGTGCTCCAGCGTAAGGGCTTCTATCCGGCACCGGCGGGGGTCGTCGCGGATGTTCCCGGTCTCGAGTATGCGGGCACGGTCGCTGCGGTCGGCGAAGGCGTGTCGTCGTTTGCGGTCGGCGCCAAGGTGATGGGCATCGTAGCTGGCGGCGCCATGGCGACGCACATCGTGGTTCACGAACGCGAAGCGATCCCAGTTCCCGCGGGGATGTCGGTGGTGGACGCAGCCGCGATCCCCGAAGTGTTCCTGACCGCCTTCGATGCGCTGTTTGTCCAGGCCGATCTGCGCATGGGACAGACCGCCGTGTTGCACGCCGTTGCCAGCGGTGTCGGATCCGCTGCGCTGCAGTTGGTCAATGCGGCAGGTGGCATCGCGGTGGGCACCGCTCGGTCGCAGGCCAAGCTCGATGCGTGCAAGGCGTACGGTCTCGCGCACGGCATCGTGGTGAAGGATGCGCGCTTCGCGGACGCGCTGCGTGAGCTGACCCGTGGCCGCATGGCGGACGTGGTGCTCGACACGATCGGTGCCGCGTACTTGGGTGAGAACGTGGCCGCCCTCGCGTCGCGCGGAACGATCGTGGTGGTCGGTTTGTTGGGCGGCGCCAGCGGCGAGCTGCCCTTGGCGGTCTTGCTCGCGAAGCGCGCGCGCGTGATCGGAACCGTGCTGCGCAGTCGTCCGCTCGAAGAGAAGGCCGCGCTGGCCCAACGTTTCATTCGCGAGGCACTGCCGTTGTTCGACAGCGGCAAGCTCAAGCCCGTCATCGACGTGGTGCTGCCCATGGACAAGATCGGCGAAGCGCACACGCGCATGGAAGCCAACGAGAACATCGGCAAGATCGTGCTCCGCTGGTGATCGACGCGCCGGCCTCCGCGCGGCCGTGAGTGTCCATTGCGGTCGATCCGTAGGTGGGCCTTTACAAGTGCGAGACCTTGGGTATACACACTTGTATACCTGGCTGCCGATGGCCAGATTTGCGCTGATTTTCGCCTGGTTTCGCGAGGATCGCGTGACCCAAGTGTTGACCTACCGACCACGGAGCGAGCCGCGATGTACTCGTTTGACCCGACCGAAGAACAGCAACTGATCATCGACACGGCGCGCGAGTTCGCGTCGAAGGACATGGACCCGCGGGCGCACGATGCCGACGAGGCAGCCAAGCTGCCGGAAGGCTTCCTGAAGGCGTCGTGGGAGCTCGGTCTCGCCTGCGCTGCGATTCCCGAAAAGTACAACGGTGCCGGGATGACGCGCTCAGCGGTGACAGGTGCGTTGCTGGCGGAAGAGCTGGGTTGGGGCGACCTGTCGATGGCGATCGCGATGTTGGCGCCAGCGACGGTTGCGTATCCAGTGCTCGACTACGGCACCGACGCGCAGAAGGAACAGTTCCTGAAGCAGTTTACGGGCGCGACGTTCCCGAAGCTGACCGCCGCGCTGGTGGAACCGACGATGGACTTCGACGCGACGGAGCTCACGTGCATCGCGACCAAGACCGCGGATGGGCTCGTGCTGAACGGCAAGAAATGCTTCGTGCCCAACGGCGGCATGGCTGACACCTACTTGGTGTACGCGCGCGAAGGCAGCGGCACTGGCTTCGAAGCGGTGCAGGCCTACCTCGTTCCGCGCGCCACCGCGGGCCTCACCGTCAGCGAGAAGGAGAAGAACATGGGTCTTCACGCGCTCGACACGGTGGAGCTGCACTTCGACAACGTGAAGCTTCCGGCGAGCGCACGGCTCGGCGGCGACAAGGGCATCGATTTCGAGCGCATCATGAGCTACTCGCGCGTCGCGCTGTCGGCGTTGGCGCTCGGCGTCGCGCGGCACGCGCTGGAGCATTCGATCGAGTACGCGAAGGAGCGCAAGACCTTTGGTCAGCCCATCGCGACACGTCAGGCGGTGGCGTTCACGCTCGCCGACATGCGCATCGAGCTCGATGGCGCGCGAGTCTTGGTGTGGGAAGCCGCGTGGCAGCTCGATCAGGGCAACACGGCGACGAAGGAGAGCTACCTGGCGAAGCTCGTCACCGACGAGATGGTGCTCAAGGTGACCGACGAAGCGGTGATGATCATGGGCGGTCACGGTTTCATTCGTGAAAACCCGGTGGAGCGCTGGCTCCGCAACGGTCGCGGCTTCGTGGCGTTCGACGGCATGGCCTTGGTCTGAGCCCGCTCGCCCAACCCAAATTTCCAACCCCAAAGTTTTCTAGGAGCTCCACATGGCAATCGAATTTGATCTGGATCGTGACCTGAAGATGGTGGCCGATGGCATGCAGTACGTCGCCGAATCGCTGATGCGTCCGCTGTCGAAGGACTGCGATGAGAACGAGCACTCGGACCCCACCGCGTACATCGAGCAGATGTACACAATGCTCGCGAACATGGGCATCTCGTCGGCGTTCATCGACGTGAGCACCAAGCCGAAGGAAGAAGGCAAGGCCGCGAAGAAGCAGCGCAAGAGCAACGTGCGCAGCCTGTTCTTCATCGAGCGACTCGCATGGGGCGATTGCGGCATGTACCTGTCGACGCCGATGCCGTTGCTTGGCGGTGCTGCGGTGGCCGCGACCGGCACGCCGGAGCAAAAGGAAAAGTTCCTCAAGCGCTTCACCGAGGGCAAGCCGAAGTGGGCGGGCATGGCGATCACCGAGCCAGGCGCCGGATCAGACTCCGCATCGATTCAGACCACCGCTGTGCTCGAAGGCAATGAGTGGGTGATCAACGGCGAGAAGATCTTCGTGACCGCCGGCAAGCGCGCGGTGGTCGACTCCGAAGGCTTCATCGTGGTGTGGGCCACGGTCGATCGGAAGGCCGGTCGTCTCGGCATCAAGCCGTTCATCGTCGATCACGGCACGCCGGGCATGACAGTCGTGAAGTGCGAGCACAAACACGGCATCCGCTGCTCGGACACCGCGGCGATCAACTTCGACAACTGCCGCATCCCGAAGGAGAACCTGCTCGGCTCGTCGGAGATCAAGACCGCCGATCCAGAAGGCTTCAAGGGCGCGATGGCGACGTTCGATGCCACGCGGCCTCCGGTCGCTGCGAGCGCGTGCGGCGTCGGTCGTGCGTCGCTCGAGCTGGTACAGGAGAAGCTGGCGGAGAAGGGGATCAAGCCGCGCTACGGCGTCAACCCGAACAAGCTCACTGCGCGTGAGCGGGACTTGATGATGATGGAGGCCAAGCACAAGGCGTGCTGGCTGCTCACGCTGCAAGCAGGTTGGATGGCCGACATGGGTCAGCCGAACAACCTCGAAGCATCAGTCGCCAAGTGCAAGGCGGGTCGCGACAACGTGTGGATCTGCCAGAAGGCGGT